>Ga0326727_10007848_pt1 | contig 27689 bp, 23 predicted proteins | sample MB2enrmetagenome_FD_207643 | JGI IMG/M metagenome (GOLD analysis project Ga0326727, IMG submission 207643) | Lab enriched peat soil microbial communities from McLean, Ithaca, NY, United States - MB29MY | ecosystem: Environmental > Terrestrial > Soil > Wetlands > Peat | place: USA: New York...
AATTCTTCCGGTCTTTGGCAGGTGATATGCTAGAACAATCTTGCCATAGCATTAAGGTTGCCGAAGATTGCTATGTAACGTGGAATTTTCAGAAAATAATTTAGAATAATGTCAAAAAGGCCTTGACACATATTATCTAATAGAGCGAAGCTGGTGACCTAGCAAGGCGCCTCGCATGGTCGCGAGCCTGGGTTTAGCGCAGAACTTGAACTTACGAAAGTCTCCAGCGTATGGAGATGGAGTTTGAAATCCGGTGCAGTGGTGGCGGGAATCTTCCCAGAGGGAATCTGTATGTTTGTCCCGTGCTCCTTCGCGGCGGCACGCACTTTCTATAAAGGAGTCTATGAAAACGAATATCCTTTCATCAACAACCATCCTCGGGGCGCTTCTTCTTCTCGTGTTTCTCCCTTTCCGCGCCGGCGTCTGCCAGGGCCAGACACCGGCAGCGGCCAACGCGCCCGATTCCAGTGACTATTCCGTTGTTCAAAGCGGACCCCACTCGCGCCTTTGGCAGAATTCAGCCGGCCAAACCGTGACTGAAATTACCACGGGTATGAACTACTGGAGCGGTCAAGAATGGACTCCCAGTGATCCCTCCTTCGTGGTTTCCCCGGATGGAACGGCGTTTGTGGCCGCTAAGATTCAGGATCCGACTCAACTGGCGGCCAATCTCAACTGCGTTGGCGCCGTGACCGTTACGACGCCGGAGAATGTGACGTTGCGTTCGACGCCCATCGCCATCGGACTGTACGACGCAGCCTCGGGACAATCGGTCATTGTGGCGACTTTGACCAACACAACGGGCGTGCTGGTGGACCCGCAACATGTGGTCTATAACAAAGCGTTTGTGGGCGGAGGTTTCGCGGCCAGTGTGGTGTATTCTCTGCCGGACACGGGATCGTTTCATCAGGATGTGATTTTTGTTGGCTTTGACCAGGGGTTTGACCCCACTGTCTGGGGATTTGCGGCCGACTCGACCAACTCGCTGCAAATACAGATATTCACCGAGTTTTATGACCCGCCGCAGCCGCTAATACTGACAAATCTGATTTACGTGGAGCAGAATCCCGCCGTCCGGGCCAGCATGGCATCCCCGGATTTGATCGATTACACGCTGGACTTCGGCGATTATGTGTTCTGGCCGGGGAAAGCCTACACCACCGCTTCCAAAAACCCTGCTGGCGGGGCGAGAATTCTTAAGGAGTTTGTAACATTTTCTGGGAGAACGCTTTTAGTAGAGAGCGTTCCTTACAGATTTCTGGAGAATGACTTGCGCGCCTTGCCGCCGGTGGTCACCAGAACCAGTTCGCTCACGCGCCCGCCGGGCGCACAAAAGATACGGGTCGCTGCCGCATCTGTGCCATCGCTTCGGAAGATCAAAAAAACAGGCATGGAGAAGATTCTCCCAGCCAAGACCTCCGCGCTGGCGGTTGGGTTGCCAAAGGGAGTCACGGTGGATTATGTGGTCACGGTCAGTACCTCGAGCACGCCGGTGGTTTACAGTGCGGACACCACCTATTATGTCTCCGGTACCGTATACGACTATGCGCCGGTGACCATCGAATCGGCCGTGTTTAAATTCCCAACCAATGCCGGCATCATTTACATCTATAATAACTACGCTCCGACAATGGGCACGACCAATTACCGTCCGGCCATTTTCACTGCGGCCGATGATAATACGATTGGAACCACCCTGAGCACCAATATCTGGTCCCATTATACGGGAAATCCGGGCACCAATATCTATGGCCTTACCCCCTTGTGGCTTTACGCGGCGACAAACATGGCGCTCAACAACCTTCAGTTTCGCTATGTGTTCAACGGCGTCGCAGCCGGGTATGGAAGCGCCAACCAGGTGATCACTCTCTCCCACTGTCAATTCGTTGATTGCCTTGCCGGAACCACCTTTGAGCCTTCCGAACCCTTGACGCTCAACCTCAACAACTGCCTATTTGCGAATGTGCAATATCCGGCCCAGTCGCATTCCTTTCCCATAACGGTCAACGCTTGCAATTGCACCTTTGATTCAGCCACCGATCTGTTTTTCGCGGACGGGTCCTGGGGGTCGACGGCCAGTTTTAATATAACCAATTCCATTTTATCCAACATCACCAATGAATTCGCAATCAATTCCTCCAGCGCTTTCGCGTCCAACGGGGCTTACAATGGATTTTACAAGGCAATTCCCTTTGGAACCTCATCGAGTAGCAACAGCACCTATCCGTACCAATCGGTGGGGGCGGCAACTATTACCTTTCATCCGGCAGTCCGTTTCTGACCTATGGAACGACCAATATCGGCGCGACGCTCCTGTCGCAATTGCAGGCCAAAACGGTGCTGCCGCCGTTGGTGATAAGCAATTGCTTCACCAACAACACGGTGTTAACGCCTGTGGCGCAACGGGACACGGCCGGACCGGCGCTCGGCTGGCACTATGATCCCATTGACTACATCGCCGCGTGCTCCGTCTCGAATGCGACCCTGCTTCTGACCAACGGTGTGGCGCTGGCTTACTACGACAACCTAAGCATCTGGCTCCAGGACGGCAGCCAGCTTGTTTCGCAGGGCGCGCCCAACTATCGGAATTACCTGGTTTATTACGGCTTGGTGCAGGAACAACCCGTCAACTTATGGGGAGTCACGAACGCCGTGGCCCAATCGCTGCCCATTGCGCCTCAACCGTTTGGCTCTTCAGCCAATCCCTCCATTTTTCTTCGCTTGACCACGATCTGCGCGCCGACGGGCGAGACCAATCTGCTGAACACCGGCGACACCGGACAGGTCATCAGCGGGTTGACCCTGCGGGACTGCGAAGTCTATGGCGCGGGCGCCAACTGGCTAATGAGCGAGTCCAACAACACGCCCGTCGTCGGATTGACCAACAACGTCTTTCATCGCGTCCCGTTTGCCATCAGCAACGCGGCGACCATAACGTCCTTCAACAATCTGTTCTACGGGACGACCAACACCAACGCTTTCACGGTCTCCATACGGCATCGCGGCGCCAATTCGCCGAACACCAACGAGAACAACGTGTTTGACGGCGTCACGGCGTCGCTTGATGGCCTTGTCGGTTACAACGCGTATCTGCACGGCGCCACCAACAGCACCTTCCAAACCAACGATATTCGGACCAACCTCACCTGGCTGGGGGGAGCGTTGGGAGTTTATTATCAGGCGACCAACAGCCCGCTGCTCACCAACGGAAGCACCTACGCCACCAATCTGGGCCTCTATCACTATACCGTCACGACCAATAACGCGGTCGAGGGAACGAACATCGTCAGCAGGGGTTACCACTACGTGGCGGTGGGGACCAACGGGCTGCCGCTGGATTACAACGGCGACGGCATTCCCGATTACCTGGAAGATGCCAATGGAAACGGTGTGGTGGATTCGGGCGAAATTGACTGGCTGGTGGCCGGGGACTTGGGGCTGACCGTGGTGATCACGCAGCCAATGAACAATTCACAAATACCCTAAGCGCTTCATGGAAGGTAAAACATTATGGATTCTCCCCCCAGTTTGAGCAGCGAAGTAACCAGAACTGACCAGCACCATATCGTGACGACCACATCACCCGATATGAACAAACTCAACACATGGCTTTTACACTCTCTTCCCCCAATGACAATCACAAGATTCTGTCGGCGATTATTTGGGCCCATGATTCAAGGACTGCATGGCCCTCTGATACTGAATGTTGCCTCTGGTACCCGACATCTCAGGCTCCACGTTCCCCATTACACTGCAATAATTAGTTTGCGAGTTTTTATGGCGGCCTATGTAGTTTGGAGTTTCGTGGTTTCGGCAAGTGGCCAGTGCCCGATATGTCCTGATCCTCCAGATTGCTATCCAGTTGAATGGCTCGCTGGACCGGTGAGCGTCGTGAACAATACGCCCTACACCTTGTTCAACTCTCAACTGTTCTACATCACAGCAAGCGGAGGCACCGGAAACCCCACCGACGTCACGCCAGTCATACTGGAGCCGAACCAAGTGTCAAGCACACTTTACCCCGGTCAAACTGGCATACCATCCACCCCTAACTTTTTTACGGGTGATAGCGAACAGATTTACGGCTGCTTTCCTGGTAATGGCGAGTATGGTACCTGGCTGTACTGCCAGGCAACTTCAAACGGTGTTAACGGTCCCATCGTACGCTCGACGAATATGCTTCCTATTTGCTGCGGAACTCCGTCGGTTTCGGGAACGTTGTATTTTTGTGGTACCGAGATGGACATAGACGATCTAAGCGACGGTGCATTAAACACGAACACGACGCCAGACTGCGGCATGCCGGTATGGCACGTATCGGATCCATATATATCGCTGTGGTTGAAAGATGAACCGCTGGGCTATCAGCCTGCACGTGGACCTCGCATTTCGTGCGAGCTTGCCTTTAAGCAACGCGAATTTCTGGCGGGCTGGAATCCCAACATATTTGGCGTGGGGGTTGGATGGAATTTCTCCTGGCTTTCATACGTGACATGGGACATAAACTCTAACAATGTTGTTCACTTTCCCGGAGGCGGGCAGAGAACCTATTTCACCACTAATGATTATCTGACAGACACGATCTTGACCGAAAACACCACCAACGGATTCACGGTTCTTTATCCTGATGGGAGACAAGATGTTTATGGCTTCGTAGTGACCAACCACAATGGCGCTTTTCTGGGCGCTTACATGACGGCTCGCCTAAATCCGCAAGGGCAGCAAACACAGCTGACTTACTACGAATATAATGCCATATACCCTATCATCAAGCTTCAATACGTAATTGACGGAGACGGACGCACTACCACCAATTACTACGCCACTAACAACGCCTTTAGCACCAATCTCATCAGCCAGATTACAGATCCATTTGGCCGAAGCGTCTTTCTGGGTTACGACAGCAGCGGTCATTTGACCAACATCACCGACGTTGGTGGCATATCAAGCTCGTTTTTATATGACAACAGCAATTGGGTTACCAATCTCACGACCCCTTATGGCACTAACTCGTTCGCGATTACCGACACGACAGGCACCAATATCGCTCCCAACGGCCGGTCCGTGCTGGTGACTGAACCGGACGGAGGCACGGAGCTTTATCTTTATCAGGACAACGAGCCGGGCATCGCAGCTTCATATTCGACAATTCCGGGAACAACTCCATTTATTAACACGCTGGACAGTACCAATTTGAATTTGCGCGACAGCTTTCATTGGGGCCGGATGCAATATGCCGCATTGTCCACCACTAACATTTCCGAGTTCACAACCAATGATTTTCGGAAGGCCCGCATGAAACACTGGCTGCTAACGAGCTTGAACGCGCCCGGCCAAACTCTTTCGATGGAGTGCGCGCCGAGTCCCGACAGCGCCGGAACCATCCAAGGGCAGATAACGTGGTACGACTACGCGGGCAAGACCAACACGGAATATGAAGGCACGCAATTCCTGCGTTTGCTCATGGCGCGGGTCCTGCCCGACGGTACGACCAGCTTCAGCCGAACGGACCGCAATCCGATCGGCAACGTGCTCACCAACGCCAGCACCTGGTCGGCGGGCGGATCCGTGGCCGTCCGCACCAACATTTTCACCTATAATCCCACCAATGGAATTGATTTGATCATTGCGACGAACGCGATGGGAGTTCAGGTATCCAGCAATCTTTATAACAGTTGTCATGAAACGCTCACCCATTACGATGCGCTAAATCAAGCCACCACCCACGTCTATAACACCAATCAACAGCTATACAGGCGCGCATAAATAAGGAGACATGTGGCGGCATGCGTGCTATATTTGGTGGATGCGCGCACGCTTTATCCATTTGTCGCCCCGGAAAGCTCAGGAATTCTCCGCTCTGAAAGGGGAGGCGGAGCGAGACGGGGCGCACCGTGTGGCCCGCCGTTTTCACGCTGTGCTTTTGAATCATCAGCGGCACACCAGCGGTGAGATTGCGCGCCTGCTGGAGGCGCCCCGTTCCAAAGTCTCTTTGTGGCTGCGGAAATTCCAAGCCGGTGGCTGGAAAGCCTTGCTCGAAGGGCATCGTTCTGGCCGGCCCAAAGAACTCAATTCGGCGCAGTTGTCTTACCTGGACGATATTATCGACAGCGGCCCGGTGGCCTACGGCTTTTCTTCGGGCGTCTGGACCTCGCCCATGATTGCCCGAGTGATTGCGGAGGAATTTGCGGTGTCTTACCACCCCGGTCATGTGCGAAAAGTTCTCAAAACGATGGGCTTTTCCGTGCAGCGCCCCCGCCGCAAGCTGGCCCAGGCCGACCCGGTCGAGCAGGATCGCTGGCAGCGCTACACGTATCCCCGGCTAAAAAAAAACGGCTGATCGGCAGGCGGCCCTGCTCTTTGCCGACGAAGCCAGTTTTCGCCAAGATCCCACTTTATACCAAACTTGGGCGCGCCGGGGAGAGCAACCGCTGATTCCGACGACAGGACAACGGAACACCCGCAAGATTTTCGGGGCCGTGGACTTGCATCAGCCGAAATTCTATTACACACATGGGGAGGTGTTTGAAGGCCAGAGCTACACCGCCTTTCTGAATGGTTTGGCGCAGCGGTATCGCCGACAAGAGGTGTTCTTGATCCAAGACAACGCCGCTTACCATCGGGCCCCCGAAGTGCGCGAATGGCTCACCTGTTACGGCCACCGCTTTCACCTCTGCCCGCTGCCCAAGTACAGCCCCGAGTTTAATGCGGTCGAACCGGTTTGGCACTATGTGCGCATGCAAGCCACGCACAACCGATACTACGCGACAGAGTTGGAATTTGTGAGCAGTTTAGATGGCACTTTGCACCGCATCGCGCGGCAACCAAGTCACATTCAGGGATACTTGAATCCATTCCTTTAAGAATGATGTCCCTTTATTTAAGCGCGACTGTATAGTCAGCGTCAGTTTCCCCACCACATTGGTCATAACAAACATTTACGGGAGTGACAACTTCCTAATGCAGCAGAATGCCATCGGTTTCTGGACGAGTTCATTTACCTATTCGAACGATTTGGTTTCCACCTTCACCGATCAGCGCGGCCTTACAGTAACGAACACGTGGGACAATTTGCAGCGGCTTACAAGCAGGACGTACCCTGATGGCACATATATTTCCAACCAGTACACGTGGCTGGACCTGACAGCGGCAAAGGACCGGCTGGGCAACTGGACCTATTACGGGTACGACCAGCTTCGACGCAATATAGCAGTGACCAACGCGCTTGGAAAATACGAGTTGTTCAGCTATTGCTCATGCGGCGCCCTGGAGTCCGTTCAGGATGCTTTGGGCAATATTACCCGTTATTACTACGACAATCAAAGCCGGTTGACAAACGTGCTTTATCCCGATAGTTATACGCTCAACAATGCATACAACCTTGTCGGCCAACTCACGAACGTCACAGACGGCGCAGGGATAAGCATCAGCAACTGGTTTAACAATCAAGGTTTGCTGGTTGCTTCGAGCAACGGGTTCGGACGAGTGACGGCCCGTTCCTACGACGTGCTGGATCGCGCGACGAATACGGTGGATGCCAACGGCGTGAGCCTCAGCACGTCGTACGACAATTTGAACCGGGTGGCAACGCGCACCTATCCGGATGGGGGGGATGAACTGTTTGGATATTCTGCGTTTGGGTTGATTGCTTACACCAATCAGTTGGCCAACGTGACGTATTACGCTTACGACGCCGCCCGACGGAAGATCGCGGAGACCAACGCGCTCGCGCAAATCACCCAGTACGGTTACAGCCCCGCCAGCGACCTTATCAGCTTGACGGACGCGAAGAGCAACGTCACGCGGTGGGGCTATGACGTGTATGGGCGCGTGACAAACAAGGTGGATGCCACCACCACCACGATTTTGACATACCAGTACGACGCCGACAACCGGCTGACCAATCGTTGGAGCCTCGCCAAGAGCAATACGGTCTATGCTTACGACGCCGTGGGCAATTTGACCAACGTGACGTACTATCACACCAACCACGCGCTGTCGTTTTCTTACGACGCGATGAACCGGATGACCAGCATGTCCGACGGCATCGGCACGACGACGTTCACCTACACGCCGGCGGGGCAGTTGGCTTCCGAGACCGGGCCGTGGGCCAGCGACACGGTCGCCTACACCTATTCCGACCGGCTGCGGACAAAACTGGATTTGCAACAGCCCAACGCCTCGGACTGGATTCAAACGTACAGTTACGATCTGGCGGCCCGCATGTACGCCATCGTCTCGCCCGCCGGCACGTTCACCTACGCCTACAGCCCCGGTTTGGCGGGGACAACCTCCGCCTCCTGGTTGACGGCCAAGATCGCGCTGCCCAACGGCGCGTTCATCACCAACACCTACGACAACAATGGCCGGATGCTGGGGACATGGCTCTACAACAGCGGCGCCACCGCCTTGGATTCCAGCGTTTACACCTACAACGTCGGCAACCAGCGGACCAATGTGACGCGAACCGGCGAAAACACCGCCGCCTACACGTACGACGCAATTGGACAGGTGATCGGCGATCAAGCTTACGAGGTGAGCGGCGGGGCGGCGCGAATGAACGAGCAGTTGCACTACGGCTTTGACGCCGCCGGCAACCTGAGTTACCGGACGAACAACGCGTTGATCGAGAATTTCCAGGTCAACACATTGAATGAGTTGACGACCAACACCAACGGTGGCAGATTGACGGTTGTGGGAACGACAACCTCACCGGCGACAAAGGTGGCCGTCAACGGCACCAACGCGCAGCTCTACGGCGACGCGACGTTCGCCGCGACGAATATGCCCTTGACAACGTCCTACACCGCCGTCGCATCGGACAGTCTGGGCCGATGGGCGACCAACGTCGTGGGCTTGAGCATCGCCACCAACAACGCCGCATTCCAGTACGACGGCAACGGCAACCTGACCAGCGACGGGTTGAGGAGTTTTGTTTATGATGATGAAAATCAACTGATTCAGGTCTGCATGACCAATCAATGGCTGTCGCAATTCGCGTACGACGGGAAGATGCGCCGGAGAATCCGCCAGGAGTTCGCGATGCGGCGCAGCGGCTGGGCGCAAACCAACGAGGTTTATTACGTTTACGACGGCAACGTCGTTGTGCAGGAGCGAACCGTCAACAACCTGCCCACAACAACGTACACAAGGGGCCAAGACCTCAGTGGCAGCCTCCAAGGCGCAGGGGGCATCGGGGGCCTGTTGTCCATGACATTGAACACGGAACTTGGGCCTTCAAGCTCCAATTCCATGTATTACCACAGCGACGGCAACGGGAATGTGACGATGCTGATCAACCCCTCGCAATACATCGTCGCCAAGTATCTTTACGACGCCTTCGGAAACATCCTCTCCAAGTCCGGCCTTCTCGCCGACCCGAATCTTTACCGCTTTTCGAGCAAGGAGGCGCATCCGAATTCTGGTTTGGTCTATTATCTCTACCGCTACTACGACCCACATTTGCAGCGGTGGCTGAATAGAGACCCGATTGGTGAGATAGGTGGAATTAACCTATACGGCTTCGCTCGCGGAAATCTCATTAGCGTCATAGACCCGTTTGGCCTATGCTGGCGAGATCATCTTACGTGGTTAACTGCCCCGCTAGCATGGGCAGCCGACCAAATCAACAACTTTGGCAACATGGCTGTAGGGGTTGCTGAACAAACGGTCGGGGCAAGCTTAAGCTTTGCAGGAGATATGGCCAATAGTTGGGGAGCATACAGTGTCGGGTCAGCTCTATCCGGGGTCGGCGACTATTTTGCGGGCACGGGACAAAGCGACGCAGGTACACAGAACTTCCTCGGCAATCAGGGCTTTTACGATCCCAGCGGCACGACCGCTACAACGGCCGATGCTGCCCTTGCCGCAGCAACGATCGTCCTCACAGGCATCCCTGAGGCCGCAGAGGGAACAGGAACCGCGGCAAGATTCATTGTTTCTGATTCGGGACAGGTTCTTGACACCAGTGCTATTACGATTCCTGGTCCTGTCAATTCTGCTTTTGGGAAAATTGACTATCTGTTGGGCAATGTAACGACGGGTGATAGTGCTGCTTTGAGCGCAGGAAAAGGGGGCTTTTTCTCCGGTGTGATGGGGTATGACCAAACTACGCTCGGCCCTGCTTTGCAAAATCAGCTAATCGACAATTTTGGAAGCGCGACGATTAACGGGAATCGCATTTCAGTGGTCGGGCCAATGAGCGGGCCGTCAGGAACAACAGCCAACGTTCTTTCGGCGTGGCAGGTTACGCCTTCTGGCAGTGTGAGTTTCATCACAGCATTTCCAAAGTAAGGATTATAATGAAAAAGAGCGACAAATATAGTTCAACGGTAATCGCGGGTTCCTCGGTCATCTCAATCTATGAGACCTCTTCGCTCGGATTACAACGAACATTCCGTGTAAAACTTGGGAGCGCCGAACTTGGAGAGATTGCTTTAGATTCATGGCGTTCGCCATCCCTGTCATTTACGGAGCATGTCGTTTATGTTTGGGGAGGGCTACGAGTATTCAGGCTACGAACCAATCATGCTCCCGAGCGATTCGATTTTGATGAGGAAATCAGCGCACTGTATCTGTCAAACAACCTTATCGTCCTAGTGTGTGAACTCTCGGTGCGTCTGTTGGATAATGACCTTAAAGAATTGGACCGACACACGAGCAACGAAGTCCTAAATGCCGGCGCTTGGGAGAAAGATATCCTCCAAATTGCTGCTGAATCCCAGAAAGTCAGGCTTGCTGTCGCGTCAGACGGCTCAAAGCTATTGAAAACCGATTAGCGTTATGATTCCGAAGCTCTGGCTACGACTGCTGATATTCCTCGCATTCTGCGTTGCGTTTGTTGTCGTGACGCTTCCTTCGGTGGCGACAGTGGCCTACGACGGGCAATGCCATGTATCGCTTTCCCCCGACAAATGCGCGGCTTGTGGATTTGACGGGGCAAAAACGCAACCCGCAGGTGAAAGCCACATCGAGTTCGCTGGGCCGAGCGCATTCTTGGCGACATTTTCGGAATTTCTTGCCGCAGATAGTGGAGTGCTGAACGGGGCCAACTACGCTCAACGGACTTTTAGTTCGACTTTCAGTTCAGGAGGCACGTTTGCGGGCCAGACGGTTGAGGATGTAGCCGCCGCTCTACGGTCGGGAACACTCACTCCGGCGGATGTTCCCATTCAATACATCGTTCAGGATGGCAATACGCTGATGTTGAACACTCGATCTGCTCAGGCCCTAGAGCAGGCTGGAATTCCAAGGTCAGCGTGGAATGCCGTTGACATGACAGGCGATGCCGCCGCTCAAGCGAGATTGGCCGCTCAACTTCAACGCAACGGCCTCACAAGCCAAGGCATTCCTACTGTGGTGCCAAGTGGACACTGATATGAGTTCCAAGAAGCCGCTGCACACAATTCCAGTTCCTTCGACGAGTTTCACAACCGAAGCGTATTTCGATGGCCAAGGGATCACGCCCACGATTCGCTTTGGCTATGAGAAAGACGGCGTGGAGCATCGCGGTGGAATCAAGTTCAGCAAAGTAGCGGCTGTGCGCAAGAGAGCCGAGCGGTGTTGCAAATCATGGCACATTGAAGGTGCTTACGACACGCTGGTTGAGGTTGAAGGTTCTCCTTGGGTTGAGGAAATACGAGCTGATACGCAAGAGCAGTGGCGGGACAAATGGCAAATGCACCACTACATGATTTATCTCGATAGCGTGGGTTGCTTTGAGCTTATCGCCGAATCCTGGGCTGCGTTATAGAGCCAGTGTTGCGAGTGCCGACACCGCAAGCTCTTGATTTTCGGCTTATTCCGGGCTTTTCCAGCCTTTTCCGGGCTAATCGCGAGGAAGGCCAAAGGGTCCTAGAATTATGACAGTTTTGGATTTGCAACAGCCGGACAGTTCGGACTGGATTCAAACGTACGCTTACGACATGGCTGCCCGGATGACCGGCATCGCCTCCCCGGCGGGAACGTTCACCTACGCCTACAACCCCGGTTTGGCGGGGACAACCTCCGCCTCCTCCTTGACGGCCAAAATCGCGCTGCCCAATGGAGCCTGGATCACCAACACCTACGACAGCAATGGGCGGATGCTGGGGACGTGGCTCTACACCAACGGCGCCACCGCCTTGGATTCCAGCGTTTACACCTACAACGTGGGCAACCAGCGGACCAATGTGACGCGAACCGGCGAAAACACCGCCGCCTACACGTACGACGCGATTGGACAGGTGATCGGCGACCGAGCTTACGAAGTGAGCGGCGGGGCGGCGCGATTTAACGAACAGTTGCACTACGGCTTTGACCCGGCCGGGAACCTGAATTACCGGACGAACAACACGCTGATCGAGAATTTCCAGGTCAATACATTGAATGAGCTGACGAACAACACCAACGGTGGCAGATTGACGGTCATGGGCACGACCATGTCACCCGCCACGAATGTCGCCGTCAACGGCACCAACGCGCTGGTCTATGGCGACGCGACGTTCGCGGCCACGAACATGCCCTTGACAACGTCCTACACCGCTGTCGCATCGGACAGTCTGGGCCGATGGGCGACCAACGTCGTGAGCGTGAGCATCGCCACCAACAACGCCGCCTTCCAGTACGACGGCAACGGCAACCTGACCAGGGACGGGTTGAGGAGTTTTGTTTATGATGATGAAAATCAACTGATTCAAGTCTGCATGAGCAATCAATGGCTGTCGCAATTCGCGTATGACGGCAAGATGCGCCGGAGAATCCGCCAGGAGTTCACCTGGCGGCGCAGCGGCTGGGCGCAAACCAACGAGGTTTATTACGTTTACGACGGCAACGTCGTTGTCCAGGAGCGCACCGTCAACAATCTGCCCACAACAACATACACAAGGGGCCTTGACCTGAGCGCCAGCCTGCAAGGGGCGGGAGGCATCGGAGGACTGTTGTCCATGACATTGAACACGGAACTTGGGCCTTCAAGCTCCAATTCCATGTATTACCACAGCGACGGCAACGGGAATGTGACGATGCTGATCAACCCCTCTCAATACATCGTCGCCAAGTACCTTTACGACGCCTTCGGAAACATCCTCTCCAAGTCCGGCCTTCTCGCCGACGCGAATCTTTACCGCTTTTCGAGCAAGGAGGCGCATCCGAATTCTGGTTTGGTCTATTATCTCTACCGCTACTACGACCCGAATTTACAGAGGTGGCCAAATAGGGACCCGTTGGACGAGCCAGGTTTTGAATCATTGCGATGCTTTCGAAGTGATGAGCTTAGATATATGGACTTATTGTTGGAGCAAGGAGATGTCAATCTTTACGAGTTCGTTCAGAATCGGCCAACATTTGACTACGATTTACTTGGTCTCGACCACATTTCCTTTTGCAAATTTCTCTTTCAACGATTGTTAGATGCCCGCGCATCTGGAAATCAAGCCGCCTACATCGCTGAGGTGGACCCCATCCTTTAGACCACGGAGCGCAGAATTTCATTTCGACTTCCGCCTTCTGCTGTCAGATATAGGTCTGTTTGACTGTCGTTCACTCTGCGCTTCTCCACCCTTTCGAAAAGAGAGAACGAGCCGCGCGGAGCACTGCCCGTCCTCCCTCTCCGTTTTATTAGGGTCCTTAACTCTACCGCCCCTGGCGGTCTGATTTCAAGTCTTTTCATCCCGCCCGCTCCTCTGTCATTGGGTCTGATTACCGCTGTTTCTTTGCGGCTGCATCGCTTCCCATTGGGCCGGCTGGGCGCCGTGAGCGCCAGGATCGAAATACACCTCCGCCGGCGTCGCATACCCCAACGCCTCGTGCGGACGCTCCCCGTTGTAGCCATCAAACCAACGGCCCAGCCCGCGTCCAGCTGACAGCCCGTCACCGTAGTCCTGCAAATAGATGTCCTCATATTTGGCGCTCCTCCACAGCCGCTCGATAAACCGGTTGTCCATCCAGCGGCCCCGCCCGTCCATGCTCACCTCCACCCCCGCCGATTCCACCGCGTCGATAAACATCGGCGCGGTGAACTGCGAGCCCTGGTCGGTGTTGGAGATCAGCGGCGCCTGGCGCCCCGCTCGCAACGCCGCCTCCCAGGCGTCCACACAAAACGCCGCCTCCAGCGTGTTGCTCATCCGCCAACCCAACACGTAGCGACTCCACCAATCCATCACCGCCACCAAATACATAAATCCCGTTGCCATAGGCACATACGTAATGTCCGAACACCAGACCTGATCGGGCCCCGTTATCTCCAAATCGCGCAAGAGATACGGATAAATCTGCTGACCCGGCTCCAGCACCGTCGTCCTGGGCTTGGCATAAATCGCCTCGATCCCCATCAGGCGCAGTAGCCGCACCACCCGCTTGCGGTTGATGGCCAAACCGTCCCGACGCAAGAGCACCGTCAACTTGCGACTGCCATAAACCGGATGCTCCATGTGCAGTTCGTCCAACCGCCGCATCAGCGCCAGATTCTCCTCCGTCTCCGGGCAGCACTGGTAATAATAGCTGCCACGGCACACTTCCAGCAGCTCGCACTGACGCCGCACGCTGACGCGCGGATCGGGAGTGATCAGTTCGGTCAAACATGTCAAAGCCCCAGTTGCCTGGACTTTTTTTTAAGCCAGTCCAGGTCCACCGTCAGTTGCCCAATCTTCTGATGTAACTGCGCAATCAACTGCTCCTGATCCTCCGTCCCGGGATGTCCCGGCTCGAACAGTTCGGGCAGGTGATCCCGAATCGTCGCCCGCCACTGCGTGACTTGCGCCGGATGCACCGCATACTCTCGCGCCAATTGCGCGACCGTTTTCAGCCCCACCAGGGCTTCGAATCCCACCTTGGCCTTGAAGGCCGCACTGTGTCGTTTCCGTTTTGCTTTCATAAGACTGCTCTTTCTTATCTACAGCAAACCGGCAAAAGTCGAACTTAACCCGTGGTTCAAAAATAGGGGTCCACCTCACGCAGCTTACAAGCTGTATAATCAGTTCTGCAAAAATCCTCCGCAGACGCCATTATTTCCAAATGTTCCTATCAATAAATTGCACACAATTCGACACAAAGTTTTTAACCCTCAATGGAATTGCCAGATCAATCCACAACAAATTCAACAGACATGCGCTTGGACATTAGTGGGAAGTGCGGCTGGAGTGGGTGGCTACTGGGTGTGGTTGTGTGTTGCCGCTGGAGCGCCTGTGGGTCTATGAGTTAGAAATTCCGGGCACCACAGTAAGATGAGCATTGAGCATATTACAGCATCAGAATATTTAGACGCAGCCAACCGAGCCGCGGCTAACGGCGTTGATAGAATCCCGTTCGCACAAACAGTAAAGGAGCTTGAAGGGTTTCCCGGAACGAAACAACGACTGGCATTTGAGTTTTTGGCTATGGCGTTGCGAGTCCTAGAAGTAAAAGATGATCCAAGCGGGCTGGTGTCGCTGGCTGCATGTTGGACTGGTTCGGTAGAAGAGCCGAGACGAGCAGAATTTGCGACATTGATGGAGAAGATTGTTTTGCGATATATTGAGATATTAGGACAGCGTGGGAACCATCCTAATGGTATTCACCCTTTCGTGTTGACTTTCACTATGGGGCTTTTGGTTATCCGCGAGTTTGATCAGCGGCGATTCCTCGCTCTGTTAGAGCAATTAAAGCGCCAGTGCGGCGATTCAGACCCACGGAGAGCAATTATCGTTGAGACGGAACAAATGCTTTCAGAGACACCGCCATCACAGCCACGGCAATAGAGGCGTCAAGGGAAGGAGGCTTTTAGGGGTGGGTTGCTGGTTTCGTCGGAAGGGCGTTTGAAACCTTCACGTTCGTTGTGCGAGCGGTCGTCATGGGTCGAATCAGGTTGCCATTGCGCTCTAGCGCCGCGCGGCGCACTGCGATGGCCCGCCCCGGGAACGGCCCCCGTTCAATCGCTTTTCTCTTTAGCCGCTGTCGGCTGCTTTCCGGTGTGTGCGCCGCGATGGTTTGCCGTGCGTGTACAGAGTGGGTCTTCAAGCAACCTAGGGGACGGGCGGGCGGCGCTGGCGCGCCGCTCCGCCCGCGCCCCAGGAACCGCTTGGAAGTCACAACCGGCCATTGGCCTGCCGCCAGGAGCGTTTTCTTACGAGGGGAAGCGGCCCGCTGGCGGCGTGCCGCGTTGTGCAAGATCTGAATACGAACTGATTCTGAGGGGTCCGGTCGGTCTTGGCATCCGTTTCTTCCAGCTTAGGCCAGTCGAAGTCGCGACAAGTACTGCACTTTTTGCCAGACTGGCACACAAGCGAAAACGCAGCACGCGGAATCCCGCGAATCTCCCCCGACTCCACATCCCGACCGACATACATGTGCGAGGCCAGAGAGGCGGCTTTGACGCCCCTCAGGCGCAGGGATGCGAGATAACTCTCCGCCACGGCGGAGACCAACTGTAAAGAGTCGAGTTTCTTCATATATTGTCTTTCAGTCCGCCTCTGGGACGGTCCGTCCTTTCATCATAGTCTTGGCGGACTTGGTTTTTTCTTCGCTGACTGGACCGAATGGTGAGCAATGCGGCCAAAGGGACATGCACGAACGGCATACGAATTGCTTGAGACAAAAGGCGCTCAGTATGAGGCAGAAATCAAACCCCGCGCCCCGGCTGGTCTAAATCCGGGCGAACGGGTCTTATGGGGGCAACTCCATCCTGGCTGGAGGATCTCAAGCGGCGCGAACGGAACAGTCGAACAGTGGGTGACGCGGTGATCGGCCATTATGACCGCGCGCAAAGAAATCCGAACCGAGGAGACGGCCCGGCTGTTGTCTCCGCCCTCGGTCGGGCGAAGGAAAAGTCGGCCTTGACATATCAAGCCGCGGCTGGAAGAGTCGAGCCGTGCCGTGAAACAGAGGCGGACCTGCTGAAGAGCAACCCGCCGAGGGATAGCGGATGAGACGATGAAATAAAGGTGGTCCGCCTTTTGGGAAGGCCAAAAAGCTTTCCAAGAAGATGTCGTGGGTATTCCAAGAGATCACTTATGCCTTATTAAACTTCGGCTCGGGAGGAGGAATCCCCGGGTTGTCAGTAGCTTAAACGTGAACCGGAGATGTTTATTTTACACTGAGCCAGTACAAAATCGAGGAGGAGCCGGCCAAAACACCTGCTACAAACTTGCTACAGATGGAGAGAGTCCATGCGGGCTTTTGTCGCAATCCCCTTGCAGATCAACGGGTTGCGAGACTTTTTCCGGCCGGGGTTCGTCAGGCTCATAACCTGAAGGTCGCGAGTTCAAATCTCGCCCCCGCAACCACTTTTGCCGTTGCAACTTAAACCGTTGCAACGGCATTCTCCGATTCGCCCCCAATTGGCCCAAAAGCCAAGGAAACCCATGAAAACCCATAAGAATCGCAAGTTTGTCTGGTCTTTTCCCGCTGCGGACCGGATGCCAAACCGGCTGGAAAACAGATTGCGATCAGCCTGGCGCAATGCCCAGTTGTTTCTGGATTCTCTCCAGGGGCACGCCCTTGGTTTCGGGAACCATCGTTTTGACCCAGATGAGTTGGAGGACCATCATGAAGGCAAAAAAGGAGAAGATGCAGCCCGGCGGGAAGGCCGTGACCATCTTGGGAAAGAAGGTGGTGAGCAGGGCTGCGAAAATCCAGTGGGTGAAGCTACCCAGCGCCTGGCCCTCCGCCCGATGGCGGTTGGGGAATATCTCGGAGATGAAGACCCAGATGACCGCCCCCTGCCCTATCGCGTGCGCCGCTATGAAGGCAAAGATGCAAACCGGGACAATGGCCAAATGTCCGGTGAAGAACGCCCAGGCCACAAGACCCAGCGAGAGGATGTAACCCACGGAGCCAATATAGAGCAACGTGCGCCGGCCCAGCCGGTCAATGAGTCCCATGCCGACAAAGGTGAAGATAAGATTGGCCACGCCAATGCGGACGGAATTCAGGAGGGCGGCTTGGGCGCCCGAACCGGCCAGCTCAAAGATGCGGGGAGCAAAGTAGAGAATCGCATTGATGCCCGACATCTGATTGAAGAAGGCGATGAGAATGGCCAGCAGGATCGGGATGCGCAGCCGCCATGTCCAAAAGCTCGCGGCGGCGGCGTGGTCCGAGGAGGCGGCCGCAATTTCGTCCGCCTGGGCCTCAATCTCAGTCTGGGTGGCGTCGGGTTCAATGAGCTGGAGGACTTTAAGGCCGCCTGAACGGTTGCCCTTCCGGCCCAAAAGCCAGCGGGGGCTTTCGGGAATGCCCAGGCTAAACAGAGTGTAGAGCAGCGATGGGAAGGCCGCCACACCCAGCATCCAGCGCCAGGCATTCGGGCCGATTCCGGCCAGGAGCGAGTTGGACAGATAGGCGACGAGGATGCCGAAAACGATGTTGAATTGAAACATCCCGGCCAGGCGCCCCCGATATTTGGGCGGCGCAATTTCCGAAATGTAAAGCGGCGCCGCCACAGTGGAGACGCCGATGGCCAGGCCGCCGATGGCCCGCCCGATGATAAAGGAATAGACATTGGCGGCCAGCGCGGACCAGAGGGCGCCGACCAAATAGAGCAGGCCGATGAACAGCAGCGTGGCTTTGCGTCCGAACCGGTCGGTGGGCCAGCCGCCCAGCAACGACCCCAGCACGGTGCCGTAGAGCGCCGCGCCCATCGCGACGCCGTGGATGCCCGCACCCAGCTCCCACAGCGACTGGATGGTTTGTTCGGCTCCGGAGATAACAACCGTGTCAAATCCAAAGAGAAATCCAGCCAGCGCCGAGGTGAGCGACCAAAGGAAGATGCGAGCGTTCATCTGATGACTTTGCCCGGAATCACCCATGTGATAAAGCCGAAATCCGTGATAGGGTGGCGCGCCTGGGAATGCTCCACGGGTTGAAAAAAGTCATCATCGCGGTCAACTGAGTCCCCCGTCTGGAAAACGTGAAAGCCATGTCAACGGGTCCGAACGGCTGGGGATAATTGAACCGAAGAAGAGTTGATCGCCGGTGAATCCGTAAAGCACGAAAAACGGGAATGACTTAAGATTTCTTCTGCGCAGTTCAGACACAACAGAGGATCTGACGTTCAGGAAATGGCCTGCACTTGTTGGCGACGATTTAATGGCGTCAATTGCCTGATAGACCTCGTTTCGGAAGCGTAGGGCCAGGCCTTCTGAAACCTGAGAATACTCGGCCTCGAACCGGCGGATGTCCCCGGCGAATTCGGGGTGAAACATCACCCTCATTTCAATGCGGCGCGGAGTTCTTCTTCGGTCAGGCCTTTCACGCGCCCGCTGGCCAGGTCTTCGATGCGGCGGATTCCGTCTGTGATTGCCTGGTTCAAGGATGCCGGCGCCACGACGCTCTCGACCAAGCGACGAGCCAAATCAAGGCGTTCCTCCGGCGGCAATTCAAGCGCAATCCGGGCTAAATCTGCTGAACCCATGCCTCAATCTGACATCGCAGTTGCCCCCATGCAAGCGGGAAAGAGAGGCTCGGTTCTCCTACTCGTTCACATGGACCACCTTGGCGGGGGCGAAGCCGTTGAACCAGGTGGCGGAGGCGTTGCTGTAGGCCCCGATGGCCTCGCAATAAACCAAGTCGTCCAGTTGCAAATCCGGCAAATCCTCGGAGAGCGAGATGGTGTCCAGCGCGTCGCAGGTCTGGCCGAAAACGGCGCAGATTTCCGGTTGGCCCCGCCGGAAGGCTTTCAGGTGGTACTGGCAATGATCGAAGATGATGCCCGAGAAGGTGCTATAAACCCCGTCGTCTATGTAATAGCAGGTCTTGCCGTCGCGCCGGGCTTTGCCGATGACCTTGGCGATGGACGTGGCCGCCGACGCGACCACAAACCGGCCCGGTTCGGCGATGATCTCGGTTTCCTTGGAAAAGAGGCGGTCAATCTCGGCGTTGATTTTCCGCGCCAGGACCTCGATGGATTCCACGTCGCGATGATAGGGGGCCGGGAAGCCGCCGCCGATGTCAAGTATTTTTATTTTGTGGCCGCGCCCCTCGGCCTCCTGCATGACGCTGGCCGAGATGTTCAGCGCCTGGACGAAGTTCTCGAAATTCATGCACTGGCTGCCCACGTGGAAGCTCAGTCCCTCCACCACCAATCCAAGGTCGAAGGCTGCTTGAATGAGCGTCACGGCCTCGCTGGCGTCGGCCCCGAATTTGGACGACAGCTCGACGACCGAGCCTGTGTTGGGCACCCGCAGGCGCAGCACGACGCCGGCGTGCGGAGCGAACCGCTTGATCTTCTTCAACTCATTGAGGTTGTCGAAAGTGACCAGCGGCTTGTATTGATCCAGCGCCTCAAGGGTTTCGCGCGGCTTGGTCGGATTGGCGTAAATGATTTTGTCCCAGATGAAATCCTGCTGCTCCCTGGCGGGCAGTTCCTTGATGTTCTCGTACACCAGCCGGAATTCCGCCAGCGAGGCCACATCGAAACTGGCCCCGATCTTGTAGAGGCTGCGGACAATGGCCGGGTCGGGATTGGCCTTGACGGCGTAGTAGGCCTGGACGCGGGGCAAGTGTTGATGGAAGGCCCGGTAGTTGGCGCGAACGACGTTGTGATCAATCACCACCAGCGGCGTGCCCTCTTTGCGGGCGATCTGCTGTAATTGCCTTCGGTTCATTCTGCCATACCCGGCGTCATAAGTATTTGCGCATTCGGCGCGCACGGAGTGCGCGCCCTACCTGTTTTGCGGTGGGGCGGACTTTTCTCTGCCCGCCCTAACCGGCACGGGGTCGGAGCCGTCAATCATTTTTACCTTGTTGTGGGCGAAGTATTCCTTGGTCAGGGCCTTGACCAACTGGGGCCGCTTGTCATAAAGGCGCCGGAGCGGGCGTTTGGCGTGACGGGCCAGCACATAATGCGTGATGATCGGCAGGGCAATGCTGGTATCAGTGTAGCACACCACCGCGTCGGGCAAACGATCCGGGTCCACCTTGCCCCAACTGACCGCCTCGCTGGGCGTGGCGCCGGAGAGGCCGCCGGTGTCCGGGCGGGCATCGGTGATCTGGAAGAAATAATCCTGACCGTACTCCCTCATGCGCAGGACTTCCTGAATCTGCGGCTCGGTTTGCAGCATGAAGTTCTTGGGGCTGCCCCCGCCCATGAGCATGACGCCGCTCTTGCCCCCCGCCCGCTTGGCGCCCAGCACAATGGCCGTCGTTTCATTGACATCAATGGACGGATTGATCCGCAGCTTGTTGCCGCGCAGTTCCACCCCGGCCACATTCATGCCGATGGTCGAATCGCCGGGCGAGGACGTGTAACAGGGCACGCCGGCGCGATAAGCGGCCGCCATCACGGAGACATCCTTGAGGCCGGCCTTTCGCTCCCATTCGGCGGCGTAGCGGCCAATCAAGTGGTGCAATTCAGCCGTTCCCATTTCCTTCTGGAATTCAGGCTGGATAAGAATGCTGCGCAGGATTTCGTCGGTCGCCATCAGGCAATCGCTGTAGCCCAGGAGAACATCATAGACTCGCACGATGTCGTTGGTGCGCAAATCGGTGTCATCAAAGAGGTGGCTGCCGACGTGGACGGGGAAATTCAGGGCGAAATGCAGGTCGTGGTAGAGAATGGCCCCGGTGCTCACGATCCAGTCCACGAATCCGGCCTTGATCAACGGGACAATGCACGAGCAGCCCAGGCCGGCCGGGGTCAACGCGCCCGACAAGCTCATGCCCAGGGTCACATCCGGTTGGAGCATCCGCTCGCTGTACAGGCGGCACACCTCGCGCAACCGGGCGGAATTGTAGGCCAGAAAGCAATCATCCATCAGGTCGGGGAACTTTTCCCTGCCGGTGATGCCCTTGGGCAGGATGCGCTTGCCGGCCAGGTACTTTTCCCGATGCGGGCATTTCTTTTTCAACAGCCAATCCGGCGCCTCGGTCAAATCCTCGCGGTGACGGCTTGTTCTTTTCGTGCTCATAAAATTCAATTCAATCGGTATTCAAAATGTGGCGGAGAATACATGCGGCCTGCCCCGCTTGCCAACTTTTTATTGGGCTGGCCCGCCTTCGCCTGACGGCTCCGTCGCGGCAAGCCCGCCCTGGCGCGCCGTAGCTTGAGGAATGCGGGTGTTTTTTTGGTTCAATTAAGTGCAATTAAGTGCAATCGAGCGCAATCGAGCGCAATTGGCGGCTGTGGGGAGGCCCCAAATTTGGGTTCGCCCGGCAAAAATCCCGATTCATTCCGACACCTCCGCCGTCCTGGGCGGCAAAAGGGCTGGATTGAACTTTTGCCGCAACCAAAGCGAGATGGCGGAACGGAGCGCGGCCCAGGTCGGATTTGGCAGAGGAATGTCTGGCAGGGGAATACAGAAAAGAATCATGGCCCGCAGCATGTGTGTCATCCATCCCCCGCATCCCTCGTTCCGGTCTGTCATTTCGACATTCATGCGGCGATTATGGCACATCCCGGAAGGGACAAAAAACCTACGGTAGTGTTTTTGGTATGATTTTTTTTGGAGGGGTCGGACCGCGGCTTGTCGTTGGAAGGCAATGGCTTGCGACGCAAAAAATCGCGAAAAACCGGAAAAACGCGAAAAAAAGTGCAAAATAATTTCCGTGGGACCCCGGTTTTTCTGCAAAATGGCCCTCTTTTTCGGCCAAAAACAGCCCATTGGAAAACGCCTGGTTTGTAAGCTGCTGTCGTTGTGCGTGTTATCAACGGTGCTTTGCTAACCTGATGGAACAGTTTGGGCGATGACCCGGCAGGAAATCGCATGTCAACCCCTAACGGTTCAAACCCCACGCGCTCACCATCAATTGGACAAACCCGGACAAATTGCATTTGAGCTAATGGGTGGGCACCCCTGGAAAAGAGCGCCTGGGCGGAATGGTTTCGATGCTCGCGGGTCTGATCAAAGCCAGTTTCGGGCACAGGATGCACGACGGAGATTAGGATTGGATTCTTAATTTCAAAATCCCGTCGAGTTATCTCTCAGATTACACTTCGTATGCAACGGAAGAAGCCAGCCGGCGAGGGCGCCGACTGGGACACGCGAGGCGCGTGTGCTACCCCGGAATGTTTCGCGCCCGCCTTGGGCGAGGATTTCGGTTATCATGGACAGTTTGAGAGGATAAATTATCCTGCCCGATGATGACTGAGAAAAAAACGATGGCTGCACGCACTCCGGCGTCGCTCGGATTCGCCATGCCGGCCGAATGGGAACAGCATGAAGCGACGTGGCTGGGCTGGCCGCATAATCCCACCGACTGGCCCCGCAAATTGAGCGCCATTCGCTGGGTCTATGGCGAAATGGTGCGCAAAATCGGCCCGGGGGAAATCATTCGTCTGTTGGTGAGTTCCAAGGCCGACGAAACCGCGGCCCGCCGCATGTTGACCCAGGCCCACGCGGATGTCGGTCATGTCGAATTCATCATCCAACCGACCAACCGCGGGTGGATGCGCGACAGCGGGCCGATCTGCGTGCGGCGGGGCGGAAAGAATGCGGAGACCGCGTTTGTTGATTTTCATTTCAATGCGTGGGCCAAATATCCCGATTGGCAACAGGACCGGAAGGTGCCTCAAATGGCGGCCCGGCGCCTGGGCAAACGTCTCTTCAACGCCCAGAGCCAAGGGCGGGATTTTGTCCTCGAAGGCGGGGCGATTGATGTCAATGGCCGGGGCACTGTGCTGACGACCGAGGAGTGCCTGCTGGATCAGAAAACCCAGGCGCGCAATCCGGGTCTGGGCCGCAAGGAAATCGAATTGGCGCTCCGGCGCCATTTGGGCGTCAGGAATGTGCTCTGGCTGGGGAGCGGGGTGGCGGGCGACGATACGCACGGGCATGTGGATGACATCTGCCGGTTTGTCAACCCGACGACAGTGGTGCTGGCGCAGGAGAGCAATCCCAAGGACATCAATTACGCGCCGCTGGCGGAGAACCGGGAGCGGCTGGAGGGCTTGCGCCTGGAAGACGGCTCAAAAATCCAAGTCGTGGCGCTGCCGATGCCCGCGCCGATTTATTACGACGGCTATCGTTTGCCGGCCAGCTACGCCAACTTTTACATCAGCAACGCCGCGGTCATCGTGCCCACCTTCAACGATCCGCAGGACCGAATCGCCTTGGGCATCCTGGGCGAATTGTTCCGGGACCGGCCAGTGGTGGGGATTCACGCGGTGGATTTGGTGCTGGGCTTTGGCACGCTGCATTGCCTGAGTCAGCAGCAGCCGGCCATTAACTGGACGAGTTTTTCTTGAGAATCTGGATGGCGAACTGGCCTTGCTCCTTGAGCCAATGGATCTGATGGACGGGCGCATAGTGCGCCTTGATCCATTGCATCACGTCCAACCCGAACCGCTTTTTCGCGCCGAAAACGTCTTCATCGTATTCGCCGTAATCCCAGTAAATCAAAATGACGTAATCGGGGCTGTGCGCGATGAAGGCGGCGGTCATTTTTTCCTGGCCGAAGGCGGCCAATTCGGGCGGGTTCCACGCCGCGTAGCCGCAGGGATTGACGCGGCGGGAAAGATAATTGAGCATCGCGCCTTGGGGCAGAACGGCGAGCGTGGCGCCCGGCGGCACGTGGGTATCCACCCAGTCCAGCGCGGCCACGATGTCGGTTTCCTCGGCGCGGAATTGCGGGCCAAAGGTCAGGATGGTGTCCGCGCCCGATCCAACGGGCAGGGTCTTGTGGGAATAAACGTTGGAAGAGGCCAGCGTGAACTGCGTCAGACCGGAGAGCAGCATCAACCAGAGCAGGGCGCGGAAAGGAGCGGGCCGCACTCCGCAGCATTCGAGTTGTTGCGGCAGGATCCAAAGCAGAAGATAAATGCCGCTGACAAAAGCCGGCATCGCCAGCGCGAATCCGTAATGCCAAACCCTGCAAAAGAATCCCAGTTTGGCCAGCAGCGCCAGACTCCAGGAGGCCCAGAACATCCCGAAGACCACCGGCGGCTCCCATCCGGCCTTCCTCCCCCGCCAGACCAGCATCGCCAGCAAAGTCAGACAGACCAACGGCAGGCAGTGGCCGCAATTAAACCAGTTAAATTGCCATGGAACACTGATCACTCCCGCCGCGGCGGGAATCAACAGGATCACTGCCGCGGCGGCGGGAATCAACAGGATCCAACGCAGCCAGCCGGGAATTTTCCGGTGGCACAGCAAGGCGCAAGCGGCGACAACGCCAGCCAGGCCGAAAAACTGAACAAAGGTCTGTTGCAAGTGGACCAGCGGCATGTCCAAACCCAGGCACCATCGGTAAAATTTATTGTTGGCGGCGGGTGTCGTCAGCAACGGAATCCAGGCCGCAAAAACCGACCGGAGGCTCTGTTGGAGATTCTCCACCCGAAAGAACCAGAGGAAAAAACCGGCCGCCGGAATCACTCCTGCGAGGGCCATCAGCGCCAGCGAACGGCCCAGGAGTTTTCCGTTTTTCCGGAGCCGCCAGAAAAAGGCCGCGCCGACGGCCGTGGCCAGGCCCAGAGCCAGGAACATATCGGGTTTGGTCAGCAGCGTCAGACCGCCGCAGAAGCCGACGACGCCGGCGAGCCGGATATTCCCCGTTTCAAGCCAGAGGGACAACAGGGCGACCGACAGCACCGAGAAGACCAGCCCATGCACGACCTCGGCGGAATAGGGAGTGATGTAGTTGAAGATGCCCCGAATCGTGTAATGGGCAAAGGCGAACGCCACCAGCACGGCCACGCAGGCGGTCATCGCGGTGAGCTGATCGGAGCAGCGGTAAAAGCAAAGATAGATCGCCGCCAGCAACAGCGCCAGCAGAACGAGATTGGAGACGACGATGGTCAGGAAAGAGACGCCAAAAATCTTGAACAGCAGCGCGTGCCAATGCTGCGACAAGGGGCCGCCGGCCAGATAATGGACATCACGGTAGAGCACATCGCCGGCGGAAATCCGCCACGGCATGTACAATTGCGCGCCAAAGTCCACCACCAGGTCCGGCCACCGGCGCCAAGTCTTCCACACCAGCGTGGCGAACACCGCGCCGATCCCCGCCAAGGCGAACCAGGCGTCGCGCCGGCCAGGGCCTTTGCCGGTGGTTGTCATGGCCGCTCCTTCCGGGCGCGCAAGTCCAGCGGATCAATCGTCGTGGGCGGCAGCGAGCGGACGGCTTCTTGCAACAGGGGCGCCTGTTCGGGCAGGCACAACAGCGCCGACAGATTGTCCTGTTTCCAGATCAACACGTAACCGGCGGCGACCAATGTCTCCGGGCGCAATCGTTCGTTCTGCAAGTCCAGGATGACGTAGTCCACTTTGTATTCGCGGCAGAGGCGCAGCCAGTCGCCCTGATGATCGTAGAAATCGTTGTTGAGATCGAAGGTGGATTCGGGATAGGTCGTTTCGTAACGGCCATCCATTGAAATCTTGATGTTGGGATACAGGCGCCAGCTCACGTAGCTGCCCCAGCCGAAGGGCGTGGCCGCATTGCCCCGCGCGCCTGCACGGGCCAGAATATCCGCCTCTCGCACCGGGTCTTCCCCAATCGGCGAAAGCGGAACGAGCGAAGCGCTGGGCAGAATAAACTTCGCCACCCAATACGCGATCGCTACGTAGAGCAGGCCGGTGGCCGGCAGCAAATCAAATCTTCCCCGCCACACGGCCTGAAAGTACGGCCCCGCATAAGCCAGGGCCGCCGCGGCCAGAAAGGGCCCGTGCCGGCGGCTGCGCCACCCCATCCACGCCGTCACCGCCAGCACCGCCAGGCCGGGCCAGTTTTTTGGGGCGACGCGTTTCCAGCCGGCGGCGAGCGCGCCGACTGTCAAGACGAATAAAAGCCGGAAGCCCCAGAAATCGTCCCAGGCCAGCGGTGGAAGCGGACGCCATTCCTGGATGCGCGCGCGCGGATGCAGCAAGGCCGGAACCAGGTATCGCCAAAAATCAAGACCGTACGGGTTGATCAGCGTTACCGCTCCGCACGCCAGGCCCGTGCAGATCATCAGCGCGGCCTTTTCCCGTCTCAAGCAGGCGTTGGCGCAATAAATGAAAATGACGCCCAGCCCCGCCACGAAGCCGCCGTGAAGATTGGTCCAGGCCAGCATGATCGCCGGCAAAACGATGGCGGGCCAGCGCCGCCCCCGCCGCAGTTCCTCCAGGCAAAAAAGCGTCGCCGCGAAAAGGAAAAACGTAAACACGTGGGAGCGGGCGACGGGAATGTAGCCCGTCAGAATGCAAGCCGCAGCCGGAACGGCCAGCAGCAAGAGAATCTTTCCATCGCAGCCTTGCCGCCGTCCGGTGAAGATCCCCAGCGCCAGCAATCCAATCGCCAGGACCATTCGCAGCACGATGAGGGAAGAGGGGCCGAACCATTGCAGCAGCGCGTAGAAGACGACCCCCGCCCCCCATTCGTGATCAATGTATTGGGGCAGCGTGGGGGTGAAGGCATAGACATCGTGGCGCGGCAGGTGTCCGGTGTTCCAGAGAGTGGAGCCGATGGCCAATTTGGCCCACAGATCGCCGTCGGTGATATTGTGAAAGGCCAGAACCACCGCAAAAGCCAGGACGCCCAGCAGCACGACAAGTCCCTCCACAACGCGGCTTTTGCTCTCGGTCACAGGCGCTGATGGTAAGAGGCAAATCCGCCCCGTCAAGCTCCGGGGAGCCGGGGTTCCGGCTCTTAATCCTAATCTTAATCCCAATCCCAATCCGGTTCGTCCATTCCTTGTTTCGGATTAGATTCTTAATTTTAAAATCTCATTAAAATATCTCTCAGATGTTGGCTTCAGGCGGCCATTAAAGCAATGACGTCATCGAGGGCTTTTTCGACTTTGAGGTAAGCCTTCTCGAAGGGGGAAT
>Ga0326727_10007849_pt1 | contig 27688 bp, 16 predicted proteins | sample MB2enrmetagenome_FD_207643 | JGI IMG/M metagenome (GOLD analysis project Ga0326727, IMG submission 207643) | Lab enriched peat soil microbial communities from McLean, Ithaca, NY, United States - MB29MY | ecosystem: Environmental > Terrestrial > Soil > Wetlands > Peat | place: USA: New York...
ACCTCGCCGCAACCCACAGCGTGACCCTCCAGGGCGTCGCTGTCAGTCAGGTCAATAACGCTCTGTTCAGCTGAGGGGGGCGATGCCCGGCGGGGCTTTTGGCAGCCGGCGCGACCGGAACATCAGGGTTGGGACGGCCTGATGCTCAGGCTGGTTTCAGGCCGGATGGCAGCTTCCGCGGCGGCGCCTCCCTCCACGGTCATGGCGGAGGCGAGCCCGGCCTGCTCGCGGATGGACATGATGACGCGATCGATCGTCGCCGGCGTCAGGTCGTGACCGAAACCGTCGTCCCGGCCGCCATAGAGGCGGTCGATGATCCGCTCGCCGAGGGCAGGGCGGAAGTGACCGGGCTCCCAGTACCAGCGAACCTTGCTACGGATGTCGCCCGGCGCCGGAACCGGCTCGGTGGTGTACTGATTGTAGCCGGAAAAATCGATGATACGAACCCGTTGCAAAGGATCGAGCCCGGCGACAACGCGCACCAGCGCGCGCTTCCAGGCTTCGAAACTGTTCCACAGACCGTTTTGACGCAAGAGGTCCATCACCCAGGCGTGGTAGGGATAAATCATCAAGGTCAGGTCGAGATCATTGGCGCGGGCGGTGGTGATGATCTCGCGCAAGGATCGAAAGCTGGGCGTGCGGTCAGGATCGGCATAGTCCGGATGGGGATAGCGCGGAAAACGCGCTGCGTACTCGGCCTGATTCTGGTCAAACAGATCGCGGATGCCGTGCAATTCGGCATAGGCCCGGTACTCGTCGAGCGGATTGAAGCCGTGCGGCGTCATGGTGACAGCCACCGCCCTGTGCTGGGCGAGGAGGGTGGCGAAACTGTCGGTGACGGCGTCCAGGGTGAGCGTCGCGGCAAACATGTCTTTGACCCGGGCCAGCAGACGTCCGGGGTTGGGAGACAAGTCGGGACGGACCCGCATGCGGTCCTGTTCGAATCCGGCATCGACCGGACCGGGCGGCGCGGGGGCCGCATCGATCTTCAGAAAGTCGAACAGATCGACCCCGACCAGAACATGCCGCAGGCCCGGAACGGCCAGCGCGTCTTCAAGGACTTTCGCCGATATCCTCAGGTCTCGCCCGCTTAGGCCGGCGTTGAAAACCGGACGGTCGGCTGCCGGCCATGCCGGACTCTCGGGGTCGAACCCGACTTCGATGCGCGAATTGCCCAGCAGCAGGGTACGCGGCCGGACCCGCTCGAGAAGGTAGGTCTTTGCGGCTACGACACGGTTATAAGCGGCCGGCTTCAGCCAGTTCCAGCCGGGCCAGCGCGGACTGCCAAAGATATAGTAAGGGTCAACGGCGACGGTCAGCGCGACGGTCACCATGCAGAGCACACCGAAGGTGCAACCGAGGGTGACGAGGTAAAGGCCGGGGCGCTGCATTCAGAACTGCCAATAGAGGAAGGCGCTGGCCCGGGTGACCGAAAGGAAGCCCAGGAAGGCGGCCAGGCCCGCCGCCACCGCCCAGGCCGGGCCGCCGGGCCAGCCGTGACGCGACGGTCCGCGCTCGAGGGTTGGGCGAGCCCGGGCCAGGATCTCCTGCGTGTTCGGAGCAAGGAAGGCGATCGGGAGCAGAGCGCCGATCCACAGCCAGGTGTCGATAAACTGTGTTCCTGATCCCCCGGTGCGGACACCCAGGGCGGCCAGAACCGGCGCCAGGCTTTGCAGGTGCCAGGTGATGGCGGCAGGCAGTTCGGCACCGTGCTGCCCCGCCATGGCGCCGAGCATCGCGAGCCCGGCCCCAAGCGTCGGTGCGCGAAAGAACACCCAGGCGACAACGACGGCGAGAAATGTCAGCACGAAGCCGAATGCCGGACCGAACACAGAAGCGTGGAACACGGTCAATGCCCGGGAGCGGGCGGCCATGGCGGCCCAGGCGTGATTAACGACCAGGTAACAGCCGTGCAACGTTCCCCAGACAAGGAAGGTCCAGTTCGCGCCGTGCCAGAAGCCACCGAGCAGCATGGTCACCATCAGGTTCACATAGCGGCGCGCCTTCCCGCGGCGGTTGCCGCCGAGCGAGATATAGAGGTAGTCGCGCAGGAACCGCGACAGGGTCATGTGCCAGCGGCGCCAGAATTCGATGATGCTGGCCGACTTGTAGGGCGAGTTAAAGTTTTCGGGAAAGCGAATGCCAAGGCATCGCGCGGCGCCGATGGCCATGTCGGAGTAGCCCGAGAAGTCGAAGTAGAGCTGGCATGTGTAGGCGATCGCGCCGCCCCAGGCCGCGAAGAAATCCACCGGCTGGCCGGACATGGCCGCGTTGAAGGACGGGGAGACGAAGGGGGCGATGCCGTCGGCGAAGAATGATTTTTTTACCAGACCGATGGCGAATATGCTTAAGCCGATGGCCAGGTCGGCGCGGGGATCCCTGGGCGCCGCGTCATGCTCAAGCTGGGGAACGATCTCGTTGTAGCGCAGGATCGGCCCGGCGACGAGACGCGGGAAAAAGGATACGAAGACCGCGTAGCGCAGCAGGTCGAGGCGATACGGAGCCCCGCGACGAAGGTCGGCCAGGAACCCGATCTGTTCGAAGGTGAAGAACGAGATCCCGAGCGGCAGCACGATGCGGCTGATGACCAGGTCGGTTCCGGTCAGTGCGTTCAGGTTTTCGACCGCAAACGAGGCGTATTTGAAAACCCCGAGAACCCCCAGATTGAGCGCAACCCCCAGCGCGACGAACAGATCGGCGCGACGCAGGCGGCCGGCGAGCATGGCGCGCTGAAGCGTGACGCCGATCCCGTAATTCATCGCGATGGAGCCGAGCAGAAGGATGAGGAAGCGGGCGTCCCATCTCGCATAGAAGACGAGCGAGGCAACCACCAGAACGATGCCGCGCGCCAATGTGCCGTGGCCAAGAAGAAGATAAGCTGTTATCGTAGCCGGAAAAAACAAAAAAATAAATTCGTAGGAGTTGAACAGCATTTGTGACGTTTTGTCTTTTCCGGGAGATCATCCAAGCCATCGGCAGACCGAGCACGGCGGCAAGCCGTGCCGTTGATATACAAAGCGATGAAATGACGCAACCGTATGGCAGGGCGCTGCCTCGCCTGGCCCGGGGCATGATCTCAGAACCCCTGGCCTGCTGCGGCAAAGTCACCGCCAGGGCGGATTGGTATGATACGCGCCGTCGGGGACATATCGACGTCCTTGACCTGGCGGCGCACCACCACGACGCGACAACGTGATGTCGCGTCGTAGAGGCATGATTTCCTGATCACTTTTGGCCCAGGCCGGACAAGCCCGGTCGGGCAAGGTTGCCCGGCCGGGAAACGGCCAGTATTCTTTCGACCCGAGCCGAAAATCATGTCCGCAGGTAAAACCCGATGATCCGACGACGCGCTTTACTGCTGGGAACACTGGCGGCAACAGGTTGCGAAGCCTCGGGCGGCGCGGCGGCGGGCGGCACACCGGCAGCCTCGGGCAGCGCGCCGGCAGCACCGGCCGACCTGCCCGCAGGCAATGCCGTGCGGCTGCGCGACGCTTCCGGGTCGGGGGCAAGCAACTACCCGCTACGGCTCGGCCGTCCTTTCGTGGCCGGCGAGATCGCCGGCGCCCCGCAGGCGGTCATTGGCGGCATGCCGGTGCCGACGCAGGCCGACATCAAGACCCGCTGGCCGGACGGCTCGGTCCAGCATGCCATCCTGTCTTTCGTGGTGCCGCACATCCCCGTCTCCGGTTCGGTCACCGTGGCTTTCGCAAATCAGCCGGCCGTCGCCGCTACGCCGACCGACCGGGCCGCCTTGCTGGACCCGGCGCTTGACTTCGACGCCGTCATGGAACTGACCCGGGACGGCAAGACCCAGTCGGCATCGGCGCGCACCATGCTGCAGAACGGCGACGCCGTAGCGTGGTGCCAAGGCGCCATCGCCCCCACCTTCGTCCTGGCCGACCATTCGGCGGCACGCCGTTATGATATCGGTCCGAGCGCGCGGCGCCCGGTCCGGCCGATCTTTCACGTCACCTTCTGGCCGGCGCTGCACAAGGTGCATGTCCGCGCCATCGCCGAGAACTCCAATACCGAAACGCTCGAAGACATCGTCTATGACGTGACGCTGACGGCGGGGCTGGCGAAGCCGGACGCCGTGTTCCGTCAGGAAGCCGTGGCTCATTATGCCGCCACGCGGTGGACGCGGTCGTTCTGGATCGGCGGCGCACCGGAATCGCGCATCGACATCGACCACAACCTCGCCTACCTGGCCCGCACGAAAGCGTTCCCGAACTACGATACCTCGCTGCGGGTGCCGGAAACGGCGCTGGCGCGTGACTATACGATGTGGACGGCACGGCCGAAGGGATTGTACGGCGAAGGCCTGTGGACGAAATACATGCCTTCCACCGGCGGACGCGACGATCTGGGCCACCAACCGGCCTGGGTCACGCGCTGGCTGTATACCGGCGACCACCGCATGTTCGAGATCACGTCGGGCCAGGCCGAGCTGGCCGCGGCGTGGCCGGTTCATGTCCGCGAAGGCAACCAAGCCAAGCGGTTCGACGCCGCGCACCAGGTGCCGGCCATCGGCCGGGTGCTGTCGGTATATGCCCGGCCCAGCCTGTGGATCTTCGATGCCCGCTTCACGCCGCGCCCTGAAGATGCCGTCCCCATCGAGGGCCCGCGCATCATGTCGGCACGAGGCATGTCCGCGGGCGAGTGGGTCGACGATGGCGCGCACCAGGCCGATGCGTTCTCCGCCCTGTATGTGCTTACCGGCGACTACTACGCGTTCGAGCAGATGCAGATCTGGGCGGGCACATATGCGTGCAAATACGACCCGTCCTTCAAGAGCACCCCGCCCTACGGCGTGCATGGATCCGGCGTGATCTGGGACCAGGTCCGCGGCAATGGCTGGGTGCTGCGCAACCGCGTCAATGCCGCTTACTGGTCGCCGGACGGCACGCCGGAAAAGGCCTATTTCACCACCCTGATCGACGACGCGATCGCGTTCTGGGAAGGAGCGGTGGGCATCGAGGGCACGCGGTTCACGCATACCCGCACCTGGAGCGACGGCGACAGCATACGCGGTTACCACAGTCCGCTGCATGTCTTCTCCGAGCACGGAATCGGCGGCGGCGACCCGGTCGACACCACCAAGGCGAAGATGTGCTACAGCCCGTGGATGCAGAATTTCTTCACCTTCGAACTCGCGGTCGCGCGGGAGAAGGGCTATCCGACCGGCCCGTTGCTGTCCTACCTGGCGGTTGCGCTGACGGGCCAGTTCAAGGATCCGGAAGCCTATCCGTTCGCCAACGTCGCGCGCTACCGCATACCGACGCGCCGGATCGACGGCACCCTGATAGCCTCGTGGCCCGAGGCGTTGGCGGCGGTGACCGAGAAGACGCGGGACATGAGGGTCTGGACGCTCCAGAACTTCAATGTGGGAGATGGCTACCCGGCCTATGCCTATGCCACCACCGCCATGCTGACCAACGAACCAGGTGGCGCGTTTGCCTATGGCTGGATGCGCGACAATGCCTATACGCCGTTCCGCAGCCTGTATGCGCAGAACCCGAAATGGGCCATCCTGCCGCGCAGCTGACAGCCCGCGCGGCGGCGTGGCTGACCGGCTGCGCAGCGGCGCTGCTTGTGCCGGCTGCCGGCGCGGCGGCGCGCGACGTGCAGGTGGCCGGCAGCGCGGCGCTGCTGAAGGCGATCCACGCGGCACAGCCCGGCGACGAGATCGTGCTCGCCGATGGCGACTACCTGCTCGCGGGCGCGCACGGCGCCGACTGCCTTGCTCCCGGCACCGAGGCCGCGCCGATCACCGTGCGGGCGGCGACACCGCTCGGCGCGCGGATCCGCTCGACGGCGACGGAGGGTTTTTACGTCGCGGCGCCGCACTGGCACTTCGCCGATCTCGACCTGCACGGCGTCTGCACCGAGGACACAGCCTGCGAGCATGCCTTCCACGTGGTCGGGCATGCCGCGGGTTTCCGGCTGCTGCGCAGCCGCCTGGTCGATTTCAACGCGGCCCTGAAGGTGAACGCCGACGGCGCCCACGCGCTGCCCGATGACGGGCTGGTGGAAGGCAACACGATCTACAACACCCATGCGCGCGCGACCGCCAACCCCGTGGCGGTGCTGAACATCGACAACGCCTCGCGCTGGGTGGTACGCGGCAACCTGATCCACGACATCCACAAGGGCGGCGGCGACCACACCAGCTACGCCGCCTTCGACAAGGGCGGCGCGACGGCGCCGGTGTTCGAGCGCAACCTGGTGATCTGCAGCCTGCTCGACACCACCGGCGGCATCCGTGTCGGGCTGTCATTCGGCGGCGGCGGCATGGACCGGCGGCTATGCGCGCCGGCCTGGGACGACACGGTGCCCTGCGATCCCGAAATCAGCGACGGGGTGATGCGCAACAACGTCATCGCCAACTGCTCGGATGTCGGCATCTACCTCAACCGGGCACGCAACACGACGCTGCTGCACAACACGCTGATCGCGACCGCCGGAATCGATGTGCGCTTCCCGGGCGCGACCGCTGTCGCCCACGGCAATGTGCTGTCCGGCCGCATCAGGCGGCGCGACGGGGGTCAGTTCGCCGGCAACGACAATCTGCAGGATGTGACGGAAGCGGCGTTCGCGGTCTGGTACCGCGATCCGCTGCGCGGCGACCTGCGCCATCGCAGCGTTCCTGCCGCGCTGATCGGCAAGGGCGGCACGGGAGAAGTCGCCGACGATTTCTGCGGGCGGCCGCGCGGCGCGGAACCGGCCGATTGGGGGGCGTTGCAGGAATCGGCCGGGGATTGCGCCCCGCCCTGGCCCTGGCAGATCCCTGCCGCGCCTTAACGGGGCGATGCCCCGTCAGCGGTGCCGGCAGAGTTTGGACTCTACTGACGCCCCTGCCCTGCGGCAGCCCCGCAAACCGGCCCCGAGTCGGCCGGGTTTGGACTCTACTGACGGGTCAGCCCCGGCAAAAGTTATCCACAGCGAGAGCGGATTATCCTCTGGACTCTACTGACGCGACCTTTGGACTCTACTGACGCGACTCGAGTTATCCCCTGGACTCTACTGACGAATCTAATAGTAGGTTCTAATAGCTTTCTATTAGCTCGCGTCAGTAGAGTCCAAATTGCATCCAGCGGCGTGAACCGGCAAACTGCATGCCCATGGGTGATGTGCATCAGCTGATCCGGCGCCATGGCATCGACGGGGCACGTGCCCTGGCATCGACCAAGGCTGAACGCCACGTCATCGACGCAGCCATGGCAATCCTGTCGGACGAGGAAAGCCGTCTCGGCATTACTCATGCCGGCTTTGCCATGACCTCGTTGCCGCATAAGCGCACCGACGACCCGTTCTGGCGCCGTGAGGGCCATCGTACCACGCTGCTGGTAGAATCGGGCCGCAACCGGCATGGCGACCTGATGGGTGTGCCATATGGTTCCATCGCGCGGCTGATCCTGCTGTATCTGCAGACTGAAGCGATCCGTACCAACTGTCCGGAAGTCGAGCTCGGCCGCTCGATGAATTCGTGGATAGGACGGATGTCGCTGTCCACCGGAGGGCGAACCTACCAGCTGGTCACCGAACAGGCGCGCCGGATCTCGGCCTGCCGGCTGACTTTCTTCACCGAGCGCGAAAATGGCGCTGAAACCCGCCACAATGGCGCTTTCGTGCAGGATGCGATCTCGCTTGCCGGCGTGTCCGATGAGAACCAGCCGTCGCTGTGGCAGGACCGGGTGCGGTTGGATGAAGGTTTCTGGCGTTCGCTGCGCGATCATCCGGTACCGGTGCGCGAGGAAGCGATCAAGGCAATCGGCACCCGTAGTCTGGCCATCGACACCTATATCTGGCTCGCTTACCGGCTGCATTCCCTGAGCAAGCCGACGCCGGTGAGTTGGATGGCGATCCACAGCCAGTTCGGCGCCGGCTTCCGCCAGGTGCGGCAGATCAAGCCGACCTTCCTGGAAGCGCTGAATCTGGCGCTGGCGGTCTACCCGGAAGCACGGGTAGGCGTTGATAAAGATGGCATCGTCCTGCATCCCTCGCCGCCTGCGGTGCCGCGCAACGAGGCACGCCGCCTCGGCCTTGGCTGAGCCGTTCGGGTTAGGACTCTACTGACGCTTTCCGGTGGCGATGCAACTCCGGCTGGACGGCTTCGAAGGGCCTCTCGACCTGCTGCTTGACCTCGCCCGGCGGCAACAGGTGGACCTTTCCCGTATCTCCATCCTGACTCTGGTTGACCAGTATTTTCTTGCCGCCTCGACCACCGGGCATGCCGGTCTCGCGCGAGCGGCCGACTGGCTGGTGATGGCGGCCTGGCTGACCTGGCTGAAGTCGCGGCTCCTGCTGCCGGGGAACCGCGATGAGGCGGAGCAAGCCGCGAAAATGCTGACCGGCCGCCTCGCGGAACTGGACCGAGTGCGGGAGGTTGCCGCCTGGCTGGAGACGCAGCCACAGCTCGGATGGGATATGTTCGAGCGAGGCCGTGCAGAAATGTCTCCCGGTCCCGTGGTGACCGCCGATTTCCTGCGCTTGTTTCAGGCGTGCTTCGACGTGCTGCGAGGGCCGCCGGGCGGTCAGGCCCCTGAACCCCCCCCCTTGCCGCGCCGCCTGTTCTGGTCGCCGCATCAGGCCGCGGCGCATATGCGGGCCATGCTCGGCACGCAGCCGGAAGGCGGCGATCTTCTCAGCTTTATCCCCGACTTGCCCGATCCGGCGTTGCCCTTGCGCGGCGCCATCGCGAGCACTTTCGTGGCCGGCCTGGAACTCGCCCGCGATGCTCAGGCTGAGCTGCAGCAGGCGGAGAAGTTCGGAACAATCCGGGTACGAGGCACGCCCGGTGCCACCGTAACGGATGATGCCGGGGACTATTCGGCGACGGCCCACACCCTGACATTCAGCGTCAGCGCCGGCCAGCGCCTCCGCACCACCGACAAGGCGCGCCAGGGCGTCCAGTCGGCGGACCAGAAGCGATAGGAAACGGCGGCATGGCCTTCCGGGACCGGGACCCCGATGCGGTCGGCCGGCACTTCTTCGACGCCGCGCAACATCCACGTCGTGCCCCAGTTCTCCCACATCCAGGCCAGCACGGCCGGGTCGTCCGGTCCCAGCCGCAGCAATCCTGCCGGAACCGGGACCAGCGCGTTGAGATCGAGCGGACAGCTGATTGTTTGAGAACGCTCGGCCATGCGCAGATCCAGGATTTCGATAAGGTCGCGCATCTGCCGGGCCTCGATCCGGGCGCCCGGCACGGAAATGCCCCGCGCGGCGGGCGGCGGTGCCAGCAGCTGGTGAACCCAAGCCTCTTCCAACCGGTTATAGTCGGGCATCCAGGGCACGTGGCCGCCACCGCATGCGGCTTTTCGGAACGCCGCCAGCTGGTCAGGCGGTCCGGTGATGGTCAGGGAATGCGCCAGCCATTCCGGATTGGGCAGGCAAAGAATCTCCGCCTGTTGCTCGCCGGCGGGCGGTTGTTCCGCCATCGCCGCCAACGCCCGCTCGCGACGTCGGTGGCGATCGGTGCCGGGAACCAGGTGGGCCAGACGCGGCGGCCTGCCACGTAAGGCGAGCGGTGATGGAGGTTTCTTCCCGGGGTGCTTGCCGGTCCTCCGTCGTGTCACCGGTCAAAGCCCCAGAAGTTTGGTCGGGCTGTCGGTGACAAGTTTTGCCCGCCGAACATAGCCCCGCATGGTACGCAGATCCTTCTGGCGCGTGTGGTCCATGATCTGCTCGTCGCGGGCGCCGTTGATATAGGCTTGGGTGATGAAGCCGGCGCGCAGACCGTGCGGGCTCAACCGTTCTCCCGGCGGTACCTTCAGCTCGGCCAGAGCGGCGCGCCTTGCAAGAATCCGGCGTACCGCGTCCGGATGCAGGGCGCGGCGATCGATCACGCCGCGTGCGTCGATGCCGCGAAACACCGGCCCGTGCGCGCATGCCGATGTTTTCAACCACGCTTCGAGCGCCTTCACCGGGCAGGTTTCCGGTGCCGTGCCCCGCGATATGCCGATGCTGGCGCCTTTGCCGGTCGGGTCGCCCTTGGCGCGCGGGATCAGCAGGCGCAGCCCGTCATGGGTCAGATGGAGGTGTTCGCGCTCGATGGCGACAAGCTCGGACCGGCGCAGCGCGGCGGCATAGCCGAGCAGCAGCAGAGCGCGGTCGCGTTGTCCGGCCGGGGTGCTGCTGTCGCAGGTCGCAACGATGCGACGCACTTCGTCGGTTGCCAGCGCCGCGGCCTGCCGGGGCGGGCGGCCATGGGTGCGCTGGATGCCGCGCAGCGTGTTGCGGATGGCGGGGTGGGCGACCGGCCAGGGCTGGCCAGCCAGCCGGTGAGCGCGGCTGAGGGCCGCGAGGCGCCGGATCAAAGTGCCGCCGGTGTGCGTGGCCGCGAGCGAGGCGAGATAGGCGGCAACGGTTTCGGGTTCGGCCGGCAACGGCGACCACCCTGCGGCGCGGCACCAGGCGCAGAAATGCTGCCAATCCGTCCGGTAGGCCCGCAGCGTGTTGGGCGCCAGGGCCTGACCGGCAAAGTCGATGGCGGCGGCGAGCGCTTTCGCTGGCTGATCGGGGGGGCAGCCGGGGCGTTGCCCCGGACCCTGCCAGGGGGCTTTGCCCCCTGGACCCCCACCAGGGGCAAGGCCCCTGGACCCATTTTTAGGGAATGGGGTCATCGCTCTGGCTTGCCTTCCTGTGTCAGGGTCTGGAGACGGATTTTCTTTGTTTATCAGCAGCCTGGTCAAGATTGAGGCAAAAATGCAAAGCCCGCGATAAGACACATTTATCACGTGCCTTCCGGTGCGAACAGGCCGGATCGCGGCAAGTGGGAGCCAGGGAGATCCCTGATGCTCCGCAGCCCGAACTGCGCCAGAAAACGCGGCGTCGTCACCCAGAGCGTTGGCCAGCCTGGCACGTCTTTGCGGCCGCAAGGCTGGATCAGGCCGGCTTCCAGCAGCCCGTCCATCGTAGCCTGACCCAGGGCAGCACCACGGATATGCTCGATTTCGGACCGGGTAACCGGTTGGTGCAGCGCGATGACCACCACCGTTTCCAGGGCCACCCGGGGCAGCCGGCGCGTCCCGGTCAGCGCGGTCCGAAGGGATGCCCCCAGGTCCGGGGCGGTACAAAAACGCCAGGCGTCGCCCGTCTCGACAAGCACCACGCCGCGGTCGGCACAACGGCGCTGCAGTGCCGTCAGCACATCGCCGGGATCAAGATGGTCTGGAAGCAGCGGTCGGAGGGCGGTCGAGGTGACCGGCTCGGCGCTGGCAAACACGAACGCTTCGGCAAGCCGCAGGATGTCGACAGGAACGTCGGAACCGGTCATGGCTGACACACGGCTCCTACAGCTGAGGCGCGCCCCGTGCGCAGGGCGGGTCCAGGGCCGCGCCCTGCCCTTGCCTGGCTTCCGGCTCCCCGTTGCGCCGGGCAAGGTCATAAACCTCACCGGGCGTCGAGGCGATGCCGTTCATCTCGCCGAAAAAGAACTCCAGGTAGCGCTCGATCCAGGCCAGAAACGCCGCCAGATCCTGTTCGTTGCGGACATAGGGCGTGTTGCCCTGGGCAAGCGAAGGACTGTGGTAGCTCAGCGCGAACACCTTCTGGCCGTCGCGCCGATAGGCGATCCGCGTCATCCGCTTCGCCTCCTCGAGCGACACGCCCTCGGGGGTCAGACGGATGCGCTCAAGCAGCCTTGCCCGGCTGAGCACGGCCGGGATGAACAGTTGCTCGCTCAGTGACGAGAAGGCCCGGCGCCAGGGCCTGGGGTTGCGCCCCAGCACCCCGGTCAGGACGGCCGTGACCGGGATTTCCAGCAGATCGGGCTGCGCCGCACACCAGTACGGCTGCGCCGGCGCGTGCCAGTAGTTCGGCCCGTGCTGGCGTCGCAGGTCGTGAAACGGCATCACGCTGCAGTCGATCCGGTATCCCAGTCTGGCCAGTGTCTTCGCGGTGGCCTGCCCGGTGCCGTAGCGGCCGCCGCGATACAGGATCGGCCGGCAGCCGAAATTGGCGATGATTCTGTCGGTCAGCCGGCGCAGCTTCTCCCGCTCCAGGATCGGCGGCAGGTTGCCGGCATAGCTGTTGGCCTCGGTCTGCTCCTCGAGCCGCGGCGGATTGATCCAGGGATGCAGCTGCGCGCCGATCTCGCACCGCCCTTCGGCGAGAAACGGCAGCAGCGGCTCGTAGCCTTCTGGCTGCGACGCGACGGCATAGTCCACGGCGTAGGTGGGAACCACCCCGAAGCGGTCGAAAATCCGCTGCGCCCGGCCCTGCGCATGCATGGCCTTCACGCTCATGGAGTAGAACGGCAGTGATTTCCAGTCGAACTCCTCCTCGGTGTCGATGATGACGATCAGCAGCGGGCGGTCATGGCCGGTGACGATGCGCGCCATCGCGGCGGGCTGCGTCAGCGAGGAATCGGCGCAGCCCGGCTGGTCCGGCAGAAGCCACCGCCGCAGACCCGGCCGCGGCAACGGCAGGCACGCGGCGGCGTAGTACAGCAGGCGCCGCGGCGTCGGCGAAAGCCGGAGAAGCCTGCCCAGCAGCTGCCGGGCGGGCCGCTGCTGGCCGCCCTGGAGCGCGGCGACGCCGGTTTCGTGCAACAGCTGGATGCGCTTGCGGCGCAGCATCGCGTCGGGAAGATCGAACTCCCGATGCACCCTGCGGATGTTCAGCTCGGCCTGGCGGAACAGCTGCTCCGGATCATCCGGGATGCTGCCGCCCTCGTTGTGCCAGATCAGCACCTCGGGGATCAGGGCGAACCGCCACCCGAGGGCGGCCAGGCGCATCCACAGATGGTAGTCCTGCGACTCCGCCAGGCTGTCGTCCATGCCGCCGACCTGTTCGAACACGTCGCGGCGGACCAGCGCGGCCGAGGTGATGACCCGGTTGCGTTCCCACAGGGCGGCGAAGGCGAGTTCGGCCGGGATGTCGGGGCCGGATGTGTCGGACAGGCAGTGGATGACGGCCACGTCATCGGCGACCGGCGCGGCCAGCTGCCGCGCCAGCTTGTCCGGTGCCCACCAGTCACCGGCGTCCAGCAGGCCGAGCCACCGGCCGCGCGCGTGTCGGGCCCCGTCGTTGCGGGCAGCGCCTGGGCTACCCTTCTCCCTTTGCAGCAGTGTCACGCCCTCGATGCAACGGACGATCTCGGCCGTGTCGTCGGTGCTGCCACTGTCGATCACCAGGATCTCGAGCGGCGGATGCGTCTGTTCCAGCGCGCTACGGACCGTCAGCTCGATCGTCGGCGCGGCGTTGTACGCGGGAATGATGACGCTGACGGTTTGCATCCGCGACCGGTTCCTGATGTCGGCAACCTCCCTATCACAATCCTTCCGACGCCAGACAGGCGCAGCCTCAGACTTCATGGCTGCTGATAAGAACCGGTAAAGGGGTGGCCGCTGCCCGGCGCAGCCGGCAGGCGATGCGCCGTGGCAGCATGCCGGTCGGTCGCACCGGCTCTGCCGGGCCGGACCGAACCAGCGCCCGCCATCCTGGTTCGAAGCGCCCGCGCCGGCTGATGACGATCCCATCGTCAGAATAGCACCAACGAAACTTCCGGCGCCGGCAAATATACGTGTTCTGAAATAATAAGTTATATCCCGAAAGACAGCAACCCCTAGTTGCGCCGCAGGTCACGGTCGTGTCGCATAATTAAAACGTCGGATGAGAACGTCTCGCAGTTTGGCATTTCATCGCTATTTAATAATGGTTATATGAAAAAATATTGTTAGGTATCGTTGGTCCCGGCAGAGTGCTTGGCAACGCTGCTCATCTCCTTATCACAACCAGAACGGTTCTCCCCCGACATGTCAAACGCACCCCCCCTCCCAAGCCTGTCGATCGCGGCGGCCAGCGCGTCGATGGCCGACGCCACGTCCGGCACTACGCCGTTCACCTTCACCGTCACCCTCAGCAGCGCCACGACCACACCGATCAGCGCCGCCTGGACGGTCACTGGCAGCGGCAGCAACCCCGCCTCCGCCGCCGACTTCAGCGGCGGCGCGCTGCCTTCCGGCACCGTCAGCTTCGCCGCCGGTCAGACCACCCAGACCATCACCGTCAACGTCGCCGCCGACACCGTCTTCCAGGCCAGCCAGGGCTTCACTGTCACCCTGTCCAATCCCTCCGCCAACGTCACCATCGGTACCGCCAGTGCCGCCGGCACCATCCTACCGGCGACGCCGGCCACCCTGTCGATCGCGGCGGCCAGCGCATCGGCGGCTGACGGCACGTCCGGCAGCACGCCGTTCACCTTCACCGTGACCCGCAGCGGCGACACGACCACCGCGCTCAGCGCCTCATGGTCGGTTGCCGGCAGCGGCAGCACCCCCGCTTCCGCCGCTGATTTCACCGGCGGCGTGCTGCCCTTCGGCACTGTCAGCTTCGCCGCCGGTCAGATCACCCAGACCATCACCGTCAACGTCGCCGCCAACGCCGTCACCCTGTCCAACCAGGGCTTCACCGTCACCCTCTCCAATCCGTCCGCCAATGCCAGCATCGGCACCGCCAGCGCCGCCGTCACCATCCTCCCGGCGACGCTGGCCACCCTGTCGATCGCGGCAACCAGCGCATCGACAACCAACAGCACGTCCGGCAGCATCACGCCGGCGACCTTCATCGTCACCCGCAGCGGCAACACGGCCACCGCCGTCAGCGCCAACTGGGCGGTTGGCGGCACCGCCGCCGACTTCACTGGCGATGTGCTGCCTTCCGGCACCGTCAGCTTCGCCGCCGGTCAGACCACCCAGACCATCACCGTCAACATCGCCGCCGGTGCCGTTTTTCCGTCCATCGAGGGCTTTACCGTCACCCTGTCCAGCCCTTCCGCCAACGCCACCATCGGCACCGCCAGCGCCATAGGCCTCGTTTTCCCGGCAACACAGGCGATGCCGGCTACCCTGTCGATCGTGGCAAACAGCGCATCGACAGCCGACGGCACTTCCGGCAGCACCACGCCGGCGACCTTCACCGTCACCCTCAGCAACACCACGACCACCGCGGTCAGCGCCAACTGGACGGTTACCGGCAGCGGCAGCAACCCCGCCTCCGCCGCCGACTTCACCGGCGGCGTGTTGCCTTCCGGCACCGTCAGCTTCGTCGCCGGTCAGACCACCCAGACCATCACCGTCAACATCGCCGGCGGCATCGTCACCGGATCCAGCCAGGGCTTCACCGTCACCCTGTCCAATCCCTCCGCCAATGCCATCATCGGCACCGCCGCCGCCACCGGTACCATCACCAGCGGTACCAGCATCACCCCCCCACCGACGTCGGCCACCTTGTCGATCGCGGCGGCGGACGCGGTGCAAGATGAGGGATCTGCCGGCAGCACCACACCGTTCACCTTCACCGTGACCCGCAGCGGCAACACCGCCATCGCCGCCAGCGCCGCCTGGGCGGTCACCGGCAGCGGCAGCAATCCCGCCCCTGCCAGCGAGTTCACTGGCGGCGTGCTGCCTTCCGGCACCGTCAGCTTCGCCGCCGGTCAGACCACCCAGACCATCACCGTCAACGTCGCCGGCAACGGCAGCTACCAGCCCAATCTGGGCTTCACCGTCACTCTGTCGAACCCATCCAGCGGCGCTTCCATCGGCACTGCCAGCGCCAGCGGCGTCATCGAGGCCAACACCCTGATTGCGCCGACGATGGCGGTGCCGAGCGGGGCCGGGCAGGTGGTCGGGCTGGTGTTGCAAAACCCCGGCGCCAGCGCCCTGGCCGCACGCGAAATTACCTTCGGCCAGGATTTCGCCAAAGGACAGGTACCCAGCGGTCAGGGCCTGGTCGCCATCATCGGCGGACAGGCCGTCGCCGTGCAGATGGACGTGAAAACATCCTACGCCGACGGCTCGGTGCAAACCGCCCTGCTGACACTGCAACAACCCGCCCTCGCCGCCGGCGCCGCCGACAGCGTCATGCTCGCCCTCGCCCCAGCAGCGGCCGCACCCGCCGTCAACATCGCCCAGCTCACCGACAGCAGCTATCATCTCGCCGTCGATCTGACCCTGCACAATGCCGACGGCTCCACCACCCCGTTCGATTTCGACGCCGCCTCCCTGCTGCAAAAGGCGCTCGCCGCCGGCACCGTCTCCTACTGGCAGCAGGGGCCGCAGGTCACCCAGGTGCGCTTTTCCACCCCGGTCACCTCCTCGATGCAGCTGGTCTTCAATGTCAGCCTCTATGCCGACGGCACCACCTGCACCGATGTGCAGTTCGACAACGACCTGGCCATGACCGCAAGCGGCGGCACGCTTACCTATGACGCCGCCATCAGCCAGAACGGCCAGACCGTGCTGAACCAGACCGGCATCACCCAGTACCAGTACCAGAACTGGGACCAGGTGGTTTGGAGCAACGGCGCCCCCGGCGTGAACGTCCAGCAAAACGTCGCCGCGCTGGAGGCCACCGGCCTGATGTTCAACTACGACACCTCGATCGGCGTTGCCGCCAGCACGGTCGCCAAAAACGCCGCCAACATGGCCGCCGGCATCGGCTCGACCGGCAAGCCGACAAACGCCTATGCCATCCTCGGCCCGGGAGATATCACCCAGTACATGTCGCAAACCGGCGGACGGCCCGATATCGGCCCGATGCCGACCTGGGACGTGGACTGGCTGCTGACCCAGAACGCCAGCGCCGCCGGCTTCGCCCTCGCCCAGGCCAATGCCGCCGGCAGCGTGCCGTGGCACCTGTTCAACCCCGCCACCGGCAATTACCTCAGCCTGACCACCAATCCCAATCTGTGGTTCGACGGCCGCGGCGGCAGCAGCGGCACCACCGGCTTCACCCAGATCTATTACAGCAGCAGCGGCTTTCCGACGCCCTACGACCCCGCCAGCAACTGGACCACCGACACCTCGCACCAGCCCGACCTGTGCTATGACGCCTATCTCGCCACCGGCGACGAAGTCTATCTCGACGATCTCAACGCCCAGGCCTCTTTCGACGAACTTGCCACCTGGCCGGTCAATCGCGACGACGGCCAGGGGCTGGTGGTCAATGGCAGCCAACAGGTGCGGGCAGAGGCCTGGAACCTGCGCGAACTGGCGGAAGCCGCCGCCGTCAACCCGGCCGGCTCGGCCGAAAAAACCTATTTCACCCAGATGCTGACCAACAACATCCAGTATCTGCTGACCGAAACCACGACCAATACCGCCGGCGCGGTTTCCGGCTGGTTCACCGGCGACGGCGGCGACCCGGGCACGACCTCGCCCTGGATGGAAGATTTCATGGTCATGAGCCTCGGCCTCGCCGCCGGCATGGGCGTTGCCGGCGCCGCCCAGGTGCTGGCCTGGGCCAGCAACTGGACGGCCGGGCGCTTCCTCAACGCCGCCAACGGCTTCAACCCGTTCGACGGGGCCGATTACCGGCTGGCCATCAACAACGCCACCACCGGCGCCAACTACACCACCTGGACGCAGGTCGCGCAGGCCACCCAGGCCTATGCCGCGACCGGCGCCATGACCATGAGCAGCGGCAGTTCCTGGTCGAGCCCGTCCTATGTGCCGCTGGCGCGGGCGGCGCTGGCCACCGAGATCACCTATACCGGCTCGACCCAGGCCATCCAGGCCTTCGGCTGGCTGTGCGCCAACCAGCAGGGCGCCGCCGATGCCGCGTATTTCGAAACCGACCCGACCTATGCCATCGCGCCGCGCCTGTCCGACGGCAACCTGCTGACCCTCAGCAACATCTTCATCCTCAACGACAGCGCCGCCGCCACCACCACCGCGCCGGGCGGCAACGCCGACCAGCTGATCTACGAGCAGGGCAGCGCCAATGTCACCCTGCAGGGCGGCAACGGCATCAACATCCTGTTCGGCGGCGCCGGCACCGCCTCGCTGATCGGCGGCAGCGGCAACGACTATCTGTTCGCCGGCACCGGAGCCACGACGATGTACGCCGGCGCCGGCAGCAACTTCATGCAAAGCGGCTGCCCGTCCGACTATGTCGCCGGCGCCACCACCTTCGACCTGACCCCGGCCGACATCGCCAACGACATCATCGCCGGCTTCCGCATCGGCACCGACCATCTGCATGTCGCCGGCGACGCGCCGGGCTCGGCCGCACTCGCCACCATCATCGCCGGCGCCTCCGCAGATGCCGCCGGCAACGCCGTCCTTCACCTCGCCGCAACCCACAGCGTGACCCTCCAGGGCGTCGCTGTCAGTCAGGTCAATAACGCTCTGTTCAGCTGAGGGGGGCGATGCCCGGCGGGGCTTTGCCCTGCCGGGTGATGGCGCTTGTGGCAGCGGAGGAACGGCAGCCCGAGCAATGGCGAACGGCATCGCGAAGCAGGTATACCGCCTGAGCACAGCGGAGCCGTCAGCATGTTTTCGTACGTGATCTCCCTCGACCGCCGGCGCGGCATGCCCGGCGCGGCGCGTCGCTGATGCGCATCTTCTTCATCGGCCATCGCGTGCCGTTTCCGCCGGACCGCGGCGACAAGATCGCCACCTTCAACCTGGTCCGCCACCTCGGCCAGACACACGAGGTGCATGTGTTCTGCCTGGCCGACGGGCGGGGCGATCTCGCCAACATCGACGGGCTGCGCGACTGCACGGCAAGCGTGACGGCGGTGCCGGTCTTGCCGCTGCGCGCCCGGCTGCGGGCACTGCGGGCGCTGCCCGGCAGCGGCTCGCTGTCCGTGGCGGCGATGCACGAGGCCAGCCTGCACGCCGCAATCCGTCAGCGCTTCGCCGCGCTCAGACCCGACCTGGTCATGGTTTATAGCTCGAACGTGGCGCAGTACGCCGAGCCGTTCACGCAGACCCCCCGCATCATGTATTTTTCCGAACTCGATGCGCTGAAATGGCGCGACTACGCTGCCCGCGCGGCGCCGCCAATGCGCTGGATCTACGCGCTGGAAGCCAGGCGGCTGCTGGAGTACGAGCGGCACATCGCCCGCAGCTTCAACCACTCTGTGGTATGCACCGAAGCCGAGGCCCGGGCATTCCGGGCGGCCATTCCCGATGCGCCGGTCAGCCTCGTGCGCAACGGCGTCGATCTGGACTATTTCAGCCCGGCCGGCACCCCGAAGCAGCCGGGCGCGCTGGTGTTCACCGGGGTGATGAACTACGCGCCGAATGTCGATGCGGTGCGCTGGTTCTGCGCCGATATTCTGCCGCTGATCCGCCAGGCGGTGCCGCAGGCGCAGCTGACCATCTGCGGCAGCCGGCCGAGCAAAGCGGTGCAGCGTCTGGCCGCCGATCCCGGCGTTATGGTGACCGGCCGGGTGCCGGACGTGCGGCCCTATCTCAACCGGGCGGAAGTGTTCGTTGCACCGCTGCGGCTGGCGCGCGGCATTCAGAACAAAGTGCTGGAGGCGATGGCGATGGGGCTGCCGGTGGTCGCCTCCGGCACGGTGCGGAACGGCACGGCGATCCCCGAAGGCGAGGGTATTCTGGCCGCCGACACGGCAGAGGCCTTCGCCGCGCATGTCATCCGGCTGTTGAGCGATGATTCGTACCGTGCCGCCATGGGCACAAGCGCGCGCGCCGTGGTGGAGCGGAACCATCGCTGGTCGGCACAGCTCGCGGTGCTGGACCGCGTCATAGCGGGTGTAATGGAAGGCCAGGGATCGGCCCCGACCGAGAGTAAGGAAGCATAATGGACAATTCCGATGCGGCCTTCGTGGCCGGGTATCTGGCGGAGTCGGCCGCCAGCATGGCCGCCTTCGCGACCGACCCCGCCACTGCGGTGGTGCTCGGCGACATGGCCGACGCCATCGCCACCGCCTTCCGCGCCGGCGGCAAGCTGCTGATCGCCGGCAACGGCGGCAGCGCCGCCGACGCCCAGCACATCGCCTGCGAGTTCATCACCCGCATGAACTATGACCGCCCGCCTTTGCCGGCGCTGGCCCTGACCACCGACACCTCGGTGCTTACCGGCGGCGCCAACGACTACGGCTACGATCCGGTGTTCGAGCGCCAGGTCCAGGGTCTTGGGCGTCCGGGCGATGTTTTCCTCGCCATCTCCACCTCCGGCCGCTCGCCCAACGTGCTGCGGGCCTGCGATGCGGCGCGAGCGGGCGGGCTGCGCACGCTCGGCTTCACCGGATCCCACGGCGGAGTCATGGCGGAACGCTGCGACCTGCTGCTGCGGGCGCCCGCGCGGCAGACCCCGCTGATCCAGCAACTGCATATCACCGCGGGGCATATCGTGTGCTCGCTAGTTGAGCGTGCCGTCTTTCCCCGTCCTGATACGGCCGGGTAAGCAGCCGGGGCGTAGCCCCGGACCCCACCAGGGGCAAGCCCGTGGAACGCACTTAATAAAATGGGGTGCAGGGGCCTGTGGCCCCTGCCGGGTCCAGGGCAGCGCCCTGGTGGAGCGCGAGGCGAAGCCTCGCTCGCGATTGGTCAATGGCTCCGCCGGTTGGTATTACGCGTACCAGATCGGCGCCTCGTCGGTTCCGGCCAGCTTGGCAATGCGCTCACGGACAGCCGCCAACTTCTCTTCCAGGCGCCGTTCCAGCTTCCGCAGCCGGGCGAGTTCTTCCGACCTGTCGCCGGTGGGAACCGCCGGCGCGGCGTCCGGCATGGCCAGGCGGCGGAAATTCTCCGCCTCCTTGCGGCTGACGGATGGCCGGAGAACACCCGCCTCCACCGCCTTCTGAATGCGCCACGGCTCATAATGGGTGAAAACATAGGCCACGCTGTAGCTGTCGGGCAGCCGGTCCACCGGAAGCCGGCCTTCCTCGACGGCCAGGGCGATCTGCCGCCACATGACCGCGCGGTTCTTCGGCACTTCGAACAATGTCTCGCTATGGTCGATGAGCAGCCGCCATTCGTCCGGCCCGAACTTCCGTTCGGCAGCCAGCAGGGCCTTGCCCATCTGCACATAGAGTTCGATCTGTTTGGCGGCCCCGTTCCTCAGCGTGTTATAGAGGATGGTCGCCGCCCGCACCTTTTCGCCATCCTCGGCCACGCCGGTTCCCGCGAAAACCCGGTTGAACGTGTCGGCGAATGCCTGCGGTGCGACGCTCAGGTTCCGGATGCCGTCCGCCTGGCGGTCCGGTTCGGCCAGCGCGGTGCCGAGTTTCTGGCCGATCGACAGGATGCGGCCCGTGGTTTTTCCGCTCATGCGCGCCGTCCTCCCTGCTTTGCCGGCAGCACGATGCCGGCTTCTCTGCGCACATAGTCCCACACCGCCGCGAAATCCGGACGGGCCTTCGATTTGAGGTTGTCGGCGGCACTCAGCCCGTCCACGTGGCTGGCATGCGCTTCGGTCAGGTTGCGAACGGCGACCGGACACAAGGGGGCCAGGCGGTTGAGTTGCTCCTTGAGGGCGCGCACGAACACCTCGCGTTCGTTGGCGCGGTTCAGCACGGCCGCCACAGGCACGCCCATTTCGGCCAGCCGCGTCAGCCACGGGCCGGTACTGTCAAAATCATTCATGCTCGCCTGGCTGGTGACCACCACCAGGTCGGCCGCCGAACAGACATCCAGCACCTGCGGAAGGCAGTGATCGACGGATGGGAGCATATCGACGATGGTCAGGTCGTAGCTGGAGGCGGTTTCCTGAACGGTACGCCAGTCATTCAGGATATTGGCGGGAAGAACATCGAAGACGGCGAGGTCCGGCCTGGTTTCGGTGGCGGCCAATCGCCGCTTGCCCCATTTCGTCAGCGTCTGCTGGGGATCGAAATCGACGCCCAGAACCCGCAAGCCCTCCTGGGCCGCCAGCGGAAGGAGATTCTGGCAGATCGTCGTTTTTCCGCTGCCTCCCTTTGGGGAGCAGAGAACCACGGTTCGTGGGGTCTGCGATGATGCGGCGGCCATGGCGATGCCCCCTCGGCAACAAAGTTGTCGGCGCACACCATAGGCGTCTCCGGTTTACCGGTAAACCGGAGCCGGACATTGTTATTGAGCGTGCCGGTCTGGTTTACCGGTAAACTTGGCCATGAGGCAGCCGGGGCGCTGCCCCGGAACCCCGCCAGGAGGCTCCGCCTCCTGGACCTCCGCCAAGGGCAAGCCCCTGGGCCCGGTTTTTTAAGGAAGGGAGTCTAGAGGGTCGGGCGGCGCCTTTGATATTGCTTGCTTCAAGCTATGAACCTGATTGCCGCCGTCCACTTGCAGGTGTCCAACCGCGCAGCGCTTGCGTATCCTGCCGCGCAGGACATGGAGGCTTGGCCTCGGACCGGCCCGCGCCTTGGCGCGTGGCCCCAGCCTGTGGGCATGCCCGCATGACCGGCACCGCACAACGCTCCCCGTCCCAAGCTCAAGGATCCGCCGCCATGCCAAGCGACGCCCCCCTCCCGCATCGCGTCCCGCCGTCGCTGCTCGTCGTGGCTGCCTTGCTCGGCTGGGGCACCGCCGGGTACCTGTTCTATTCCGGCTCCAGCGAGCGGGACGCCGCCGAGGCCCGGTTGGCGCAGACCGAAGCCGCGCGGGCCGGATTGGCGGATGAACTCGAACAGCAGCGCCGCGCCGCCGGGCAGCTGACCGACCTGCACCAGAAGATCACCGCTGCCCAGGCCGACCTGGCACAGACCCAGGCGCGCGCTGGCGAGGCCGCCCGGCACGTGGCCCAACTGACCGAGGAAATGGCCGCGCATACCCGCGATGCCGATGCGGCGCAGGCCCGGCTGGAGGCAACCGAAGCCCGTGTCGCTACGCTGCAACAGGTTCTGGCGGCGGCACAGGCCAAGGCGCAGGAGGCCGGGGCGACGGCGGCGCAGACGCTGGCCGAAGCCCGTGGCCGCGTCGAGGCCGCGCTTCAGGCCCGCGGCGATGCCGAACAGCATCTGGAGTCGCTGGTGCAGGAACAGGCGCACCAGACCCGGCTGCGCACCGCGGCGCTGGCGCGCGCCGAGCAGGTCCAGGCCGCGTTGGCGCAAACCCTGCGTCAGGTGCCGGCTGCCGAGGCGGCCCTGGCCGCGCGCGCGGCGGCCAGCGGTACGGCCGAGGCGGCTGTCGCTGCGGCACGCCAGGAGGTGGCGGCGGCCGAACAGACCCGCGCCGCGCGTCAAAAGGAGTTGGAGGCCGCGAATAACAAACTGCACGACGCGGAGGCCGCCGCCGCGCAGAGTCTCGCTGCCGCGCGCGGCGCCGCCGGGGCGGGGGAAAAAGCGCAGGCCGAAGCCCGCGCCCGGCAGCAGGCGGCCGAGGCGCGCGCGGCGGAAGCGACCCGCGCCGCCGCCGAAGCCGCGACCGCGCGCGACCAGGCGGCCGGCGTGCTGGCCGCCGCGCAGCAGGAGCTGGATGCCGCGACCAGCAACGTGATCGGGGATGACGACAAGGCCCGGGCCGCGCTGACTGTTGCCGAGCGGCAGCGTGATGCTGCCCGCGACGCGCTGGCGCGCCAGGCCGAGACGGTGACGCGGCTGGAAGGTGAGGCCACGGTCCGCGGCGGCGAGGTTCAAGCCGCGACGGCCGCCCTGCGCGCCGCCGAAGCCGAGGCGGCGGCGCAGGCCGAGACGGCGCGCCACCAGGCGGACGCGGCGGTGTCCGATGCACGGGCGGCCGTGGAGGCCGCGCGTGCCGACCTGGCGCCTGCGGCCTCGGCGGCCTCCTCGGCGGCGGAGCGCCTGGCTGCCGCCCGCACTGCTGCCGAGGAGGCCGCCACCGCCCGCAGTCAGGCCGAGGACGCGGTGCATACCCTGGCCCAGAGCGCCGATGCGGCGCGTGCCGAAATCGCCCGGCTCGGCCAGGAAGCTGCCGCCGCCGCCAAAGCCGCGACGGAAGCCGAGCAGGCGCAGCCCGCTGCGCGTCAGGCGGTCGAGGCGGCACGGATCGCGCTCGGTCCGGTCCTGGACGCTGCCGGGCCGGCGCTTCAGCGCGCCCGTGAAGATGCCGCCGCCGTGGAGGGTCAGCTCATCGCCTCCGGTCGCGACCTGGAAGCGACGCTGCACCAGCTTGCCGAGGCCGAGGACCGGCTGCGGGACCTGCGCGGCGAAGCCGAGGCGGCCATTGCGGCGCGTGCCGCCGCCCAGGACGCGCAGCGCGAGGCGGCCGCCCAGCTCCAGGCGACGACGCAGCGTCTGGCCCAACTCGGCGAGGAGGTTTCCGCCCGTACCCGCGAGCTGGAAACGCTGACAGGGCAGCGCGACACGGCGCAGGCGCAGGCGGAGGAAGCTGGCCGCCATGCCGCCGAACTGGCCGCCGAGGTGGCACAGCGCACCGACGCGGTGGCGGTGCTGGAAAACCAGCGCCAGTCCACCGAACACGACCTCGCCGAGGCGCGCAACCGGCAGGACGCCGCGCAAGTCGAACTGGCCGCCAAGCAGGCCGAGCTTGCCAAAGTCTCCGGCCAGGCGGAAGCGGCCGAGGCTGAGCGTGCGGCGCGCGCAGCCGAGGCGACCGCCCTGGAGGCCCAGCTGGCGCAGGCGCGCAGCGAGCTGGAGCGTGTCCGTGCGGCACAGGCCGAGACGCAGAGCCAACTGGACACGGCAACCCGCAGCGTCGCGTTCCAGCGCCTGCGCGCAGCTTTCGGCGAGCGGCTCCATGCGGCGCTGGCCGGGCACGCCGGTATGGATCTGCCGGGCGACCGGGTGGTGGTGCGCAGCGATTCGCTGTTCGCACCAGGCGCAGCGGTGCTGAGCCCGGCGGGGCGGGAGCAGGTGCGGGGGCTTGCCGCCGCCCTGAAGAAGGCGCTGACGGATGCGCCGGCGGATCTGGACTGGGTCGTGCGGGTGGACGGCCATGCCGACCGCCAGCCGGTCACGCCGGGCGGGCGTTTCGCCAGCAACTGGGATCTCTCGGCCAGTCGCGCCATCGCCGTGCTACGCGAGCTGGCGGCGGCGGGCGTGCCGGCCAACCGGCTGCTGGCCACCGGGTTCGGCGATACCCAGCCGCTCGATGTCGCGGACACCCAGGCGGCATATGCGCGCAACCGGCGGGTTGAGTTGCGCCTGACCGAGCGATGAGCAGCCGGGGCGTAGCCCCGGACCCCACCAGGGGGCTTTGCCCCCTGGATCCCTTTCCTAAGTAATGGGGTCAAGGGGGCCACTGACCCCTTGCGGGTCCAGGGCAGCGCCCTGGCCTTCCTTAGCTTTCCGGCTACATAATTACGAATTCGTTACTGTTGACCCCCGCATACGCGAAGGATAATAGTTTCAAACATCGGCAAAATTTTCCAGTTCCGTTTCAGCCGGGAGGATGCCAATGGGGTCGACGCGCCAGATCGCCACCGAGGTGCAAGCGGCACTCACCGCCGCTTTTTCGCTCGACAACCTCAGCACATATGACCAGCTGACCAGCTTCTTCTCGTCCTCCCAGGTGGACCAGCTGGGCAGCTATCTGAATCTGTTCGGCACAAGCTCCCAGTTCAAGCAGCTTTCCACCACCGAAATCGCGATCGCGACCAGCGGATCGGCCTATACGCTTATCGTCCAGGGTTCCGGGCTGTCGATCCCGGGAGCCTTGCTGCTGGCCGCGCCGGACCTGTCGCTGGCGACGCTGGCAGGCACCATCTCGTCAATCACGCTGTATGCCGGCGGCTCCTTCAAAAGCGGCGCCGTAACAGGCGGCACGGTGGTCGCGAGCGCCAGTTTCAGCGCTTCGTCCTGGACACTCACCATCGGCAACGCCACGCTCACGATCGTCGGAACCAATCTGCCGACCGCCATCTCCGTCGTGCAATCGCTGCTTCAGGGCACCTATACCGGGCCGGATTTCAACGTCTCGTTGGTAACGCTGAGCCAGGCCGGGTCGATCCTCGGCACCGCGACGTTCAGTGCGGGCGAATGGACGATCGCCTCCGGCAACGCCACGATCGCGCTTGCCGGAACCAACCTGCCGATCTCGGCCCTCGAACTGGAGGCGATCGCCAACGGGACATACACGGGCCCGGCCATCGCCGTGTCGTCGGTCACTGCGAGCGAAAGCGGCACGGTCATCGGCTCGATTGCGCTTACCGGCTCGTCGGTCTCGATCACTGCCGGCGGCTACGAGCTGGTGCTGACCGGCAGCGTCCAGACCTCGCTGACAGCGGCGGAGATCGACGCCCTGGTCGGCGGCAGCGGCAATGCGATCCTTGGCGACAGCTTCACCAGCGCCCAGCTTATCCGGGTTTCCACCGGCCAGGTGCTGCTCAGCAGGACGCTGTCCGGGGTCAGCGTTCCGGAGCTCAATCCCCGGAACATCGCCGGCTGGATCGACTCCGTCTTCGGCGCCGGCCCGTCGAACCTGTTGTGGCGCAATGCGTCCACCGGCGCCGTGACCGAGTGGGTGATGACCAACGGCACGGAGGAATCGTCCAGCACGCTGCTGACCGATCCCGCCTGGACCGTCCTCAGAACCGGCGACTTTACCGGCGACGGCACCGCCGACATCCTGTGGCGCAACGCCACCACCGGCGCCGTGGTGGAATGGCTGATGAACAACGGCACCGAGGCCAGCGCGAATGTCCTGCTGACCGACCCGGCCTGGACCGTGGCCGGCACCGGCGACTTCACCGGCGACGGCACCGACGACATCCTGTGGCGCAACGCCACCACCGGCGCCGTGGTGGAATGGCTGATGAACAACGGCACCGAGGCCGGCGCCAATGTCCTGCTGACGGACCCCGCCTGGACGGTGGTGGGCAAAGGCGACTTCACCGGCGACGGCACCGCCGACATCCTGTGGCGCAACGCCTCCACCGGCGCCGTGGTGGAATGGCTGATGAACAACGGCACGGAGCAGTCGTCCGCCACGCTGCTGAACAGCCCCGCCTGGACCGTGGCCGGCACCGGCGATTTCACCGGCGACGGCACCACCGATATCCTGTGGCGCAACGCCTCCACCGGCAGCCTGGTGGAATGGCTGATGAACAACGGCACGGAGCAGTCGTCCACCACGCTGCTGACCGACCCCGCCTGGACCGTGGCCGGCACCGGCGACTTCACCGGCGACGGCACCGCCGACATCCTCCTGCGCAACGCCTCCACCGGTGCCGTGGTGGAGTATGTCATGAACAATGGCACGGTTTCGACCAGCACAGGATTGCTGAACGATCCGGCATCAACAGTGGTGGGCATCGGGCCGGCCACCAACGCATCGCCCCCCCACGTGGTCGCCGACATCGACGGTGACGGCAAATCCGACATCCTGTGGACCAACAGCAGCACCGGCGAGGTGGTGCTGTGGGAACTGACCGGCGGCGCGGTCGGCTCGGCCGCCAGCCTGCTGGCCAATCCCGCCTGGGCGGTGGCCGGCACCGGCGACTTCGCCGGCACCGGCAACTCCGACATCCTGTGGAGCAACGCCTCCACCGGCACCGTGGTCGCCTGGCAGATGAACGCCGGCACCGTGACCGCCGCCGCCACCTTGCTCAACGACCCAGCCTGGAGTGTGGCCGGCACCGGCGATTTCAACGGCGACGGCAAAACCGACATCCTCTGGCAGAACGCCTCCACCGGCACGGTGGTGGAGTGGGAGATGAACGGCCTGGCGCCGATCAGCGCCACCACCCTGCTCAGCGACCCGGCCTGGAGCGTGGCCGGCATCGGCGACTTCGCCGGCAACGGCACCTCCGACATTCTCTGGCAGAACAAATCCACCGGCAGCGTGGTGGAATGGCTGATGAACAACGGCACCGTATCGTCGGCGACCCAGCTGCTGAGCGACCCGACCTGGTCGGTCGCCGGGGTCGGCGACTTCACCGGCAACGGCACCGACGACATCCTGTGGCGCAATGCCTCCAGCGGCGCGGTGGTGGCGTGGTTCATGAATAACGGCACGGTCAGCTCCGCGACCACGCTGCTGACCGACCCGACCTGGACGGTGGCGGGCGTGGGGGATTACGGCGGCACCGGCAC
>Ga0326727_10007850_pt1 | contig 27685 bp, 27 predicted proteins | sample MB2enrmetagenome_FD_207643 | JGI IMG/M metagenome (GOLD analysis project Ga0326727, IMG submission 207643) | Lab enriched peat soil microbial communities from McLean, Ithaca, NY, United States - MB29MY | ecosystem: Environmental > Terrestrial > Soil > Wetlands > Peat | place: USA: New York...
TCCCAACACGTACTGGCTGCCCAGGCTGGCAATCGAGCCCTCGATGCTGGCCGCACTGGCGGTCCGCTGACAGACCTCGCGCGCCAGCTTAGGAGTAAGGCGCGCGTCCGCAGGCTGGGCCATCAAGACGAGGGTCTGAGCGATGCGGGTATCGGAAAGTAAGTTAAGATACGTCGATTGCTCCAACTGCGCCGAAAGGCCCTGACGCAACGTGCCGTCGAAGGCCGGATCGCCACTGGTGTTGCTGAAGTCCGCGAGGACGACCGTGTCCTGCGCGGTGAGTCGATGCGATTGCCGCCCGCGCAGATAGAAATAAACAGCAGCGCCCGTGGCTACCAGGACCACTGCCGCCAGCAGCAGCCCGTGCCGTTTTCGGAGAGGCGGCTTGACGCCGACATCTTGGGCGTGGCGGGATAAACCCGCCGCCCCAGCGTTTTCGACAGCGGCGGCACGCCCCGAGTCGGTGTCGCGCTTGAGGCGCTTCAAATCCGTCCGCATGTCCCCAGCGCTTTGGTAGCGCAGGTCGCGATCCTTCTCCAGCGCCTTGTCGATAATGCGTTCCAACTCGGAAGGGCACTCCGGGTTCAAACGCACCGGCGAAGTCGGCGCTTTGTGGAGTATCCCGTCGAAGATAAGGGCGGAAGTCGCTCCCGAGAAGGCGGGATGGCCGGTCGCCATCTCGTAGAGCACAACCCCGAAGCTGAACAGATCGGTGCGGGCGTCGAGTTCTTCCCCGCGCGCCTGCTCCGGTGACATGTAGGCCACGGTACCGACAGCAATCCCCGGGCTGGTGAGATGCTCGGGCTTTACGGAGGCAGTGGGCCTGTCCCGGGCTGGGAGCGCGGGCGTCCCACCCGCCTGGCCGGAGCCGTTCCGCCCAACACCAGCGGGCGGGGCACCCGCGCTCCCAGCCAACTTTGCCAGGCCGAAATCCAGAACCTTGGCTTGGCCGCGCGCGGTGACGAAGATATTCGCCGGCTTGACGTCCCGATGGACGATCCCCTTGGCGTGCGCCGCCTCCAGCGCGTCGGCAACCTGAATGGCCATCTCCAGCAGCGTGTCTACAGGTAGGGATGAAGGGCGTTCAGTCCTGTCGCCAAGGGGTACGCCGCGCGCCCCTGTGGCAATCCATTCCTTCAACGTCCGGCCCTCCAGATACTCCATCACTATGAAGGGCAGGCCTAAGTATTCGTCAACATCGTGAATGGTGCAGATGTTGGGATGATTCAGCGAGGAGGCGGCCCGCGCCTCTCGCTTGAAACGCTCCAGCGCCTGGGGGTCCTGAGTGAGATGTTCAGGCAGGAACTTGAGGGCCACGAAGCGAGGCAGCTTGGTGTCCTGGGCTTTGTAGACCACGCCCATGCCCCCGCCGCCCAGCCCTTCCAGGACGTGGTAGTGAGAGACCGTCTGGCCCACCAGGGGGAAACCGATGGAATCGACCGCCCCGCGTACGACCTGTCTGAGGTGGCGATTTGCGTCTTGCGCGCCGGAAAGCAGCGACTCGACTTCACGGCGCAGCTCGGGATCACCCGCGCAGGAATCCTCGAGCAGGCGGGAACGATCCTCCGGCGCGGACTCGAGAGCCCGATGAAACAACTCCTCGATCTTGGCCCACTGTTCAGGCGTCAAGGGGCACCTACCAGAGCACCTAGCCGCTTCGCATTTGCCGGTAAAGCCATGCTTCCGCCATCCTCAAATCACGACGCACGGTGATGGGGGAAACCTCTAATGTGCGGGCGATCTCTTCCGTGCGGAGCCCGCCGAAATAACGAAGCTCGACTGCCCGGCATTTGCGGGGATCGAGTTTTTCCAGCGCGCTCAGGCAGTCATCCAGCGCTACCAGGTCCGCACTCCGTTCGTGCGCGAAGCTCACCGTTTCTTCCAGCGGCACGTTGTGCCCGCTACGCTTTCCGGCCTGCCGCCGCCGCGCGTGGTCCACCAGGATCTGGCGCATCAGGTGCGCCGCCACACCGTAGAACTGCGACCGGTCCCGCCAGCTCGGGTTCTGCTGATCGACCAGGCGCAGATACACCTCATGGACCAGCGCCGTGGGTTGCAGCGTGTGGTCCGGGCGCTCTTTGCGCAGATAGGCGGCGGCAAGCTGCCGCAATTCCCCGTACACGAGCGGGGTGAGCCTGTTCAGGGCTTCCTGGTCGCCGTTTGCCCATTCCCCCAAGAGTCGTGTCACATCGTGCGCGGAGGCCATAATTCACGTACTCAATCGGGGCCTACTTTCGGGGAGCGATTATACCACCATAGTGCTCCTGGCTGAGAGTAGCGCAGCGCGCCGGAGCAGCAACCCAACACGTATTGTAGGAGCAGGGCTTGCCCTACCCAAGGGCACCCCAGGGGGCGGCCCTAATACAGCGCAAAATGCTTGCTTTGAAAAGAAGGATTTGTCGTATTGGATGGCAAGGCGTTCTTTCCTGCTGCAGTTCCCCCCCCACCCTACAAACGATCCGCGAACCCCAACGGCGAAGTCCGCGCCCGGCTTCATCCATTTTTGGAGGCAAAAATCATCGGGGTCATGATCGGTTTCGTCCCTTTTCTGCGCACGACTAAGTGGAAGGCAAAAAAGGAGAAGCACTCTAAAAGGAGGTTGGCCAATCATGGACAATTATTCTGCTTTTTCAGAATTCTGCTCTGAAGTCGGCCGGAAGGCAGCGCTGGCGCTTTGCCTGGCCCTGTGCATGTTGGGACTGGGCGTTTCCGCGAATGCTGAGCAGGGCAAGGCAGCAATCATCACTTTCGAGGTTCAAGGTGTGGGGACAGATCCCGGCCAGGGCACCTTGCCCTACGGCATAAACCAGGCGGGCGCGATCACGGGACAGTACTTTGACGGGAACAATGTGTCGCACGGCTTCCTGCGCGCTCCGGATGGCGCCATCACTCCGATTGATGTCCCGGGCGCGGCCAGCACCTCGGCCCTGAGCATCAACCAGGCGGGGGCGATCACGGGAGAGTACTTTGACGCGAACGGCGTCGCTCACGGCTACCTGCGCGCTCCGGATGGCAGCATCAGCACGTTCGATGCTCCGGGCGCGGGTTCGCTCGCCAACTCCTTCCAGGGCACCTTCGCGAGCAGTATCAATCCAAGCGGGTGGATCTCGGGATTCATCGTCGACGACGATGGTGTGTATCACGGCTTCCTGCGCGCTCCGAACGGCACGTTTGCCGGGTTCAACGCTCGCGACGCAGGCACAAGCCCCGGCGAAGGCACGTGGCCCGCCGGAATCTCGGGCATCAACCCGGCGGGGGTGATCGCGGGAAGCTACCAGGATAACGACGGCGTGTATCACGGCCTCGTGCGCACTCCCCTGGGCATGATTACTGAGTTTAGAGTTCGGGCCGCGGGCACGGGCTTCGGCCAGGGGACCGAAACCAGTAGTATCAACCCGGCGGGGGCGATCACAGGAGTGTTCATTGACTCGCGAGGCGTAAATCACGGTTTCCTGCGCACTCCTTTTGGATTCATCATGAGGTTCGATTACCAGGGCGCGGGCAAAGCCCCCGGCCAGGGCACCATGGGTTCAAGCATCAACCCGGCAGGGGAGATCGCGGGAGAGTACATTGACGCAAACGGCGTGAATCGCGGTTTGGTGCGCGCTCCCGACGGCAAATTCGCACCTTTCGACTGCCCAGCCGAAGACGCCGGCACAAGCGGCGGCCAAGGCACCATACCGATGAGCAACAATCTCGCCGGGGCGATTACCGGATACTGCATAGATGCAAACGGGTGGTTTCACGGGTTCCTGCGGACCCCGTAAGTCCGCAACTGATTCTTGCTGTGACATAACACGTAACGACTTATGTTGCCCGCGCCGACGCTCCACGCGGCTTCGCGGGTGCCCGCGAGAAGCCTAGGGGATGGAAGCCGCGCAGAGCGTTGCGAGGAAGAGGGGAAGAGTCTATGTCAAGCCAACGGAAACTTCTGACCTGGGTCATCGCGTGGACAGCAGGGGTGGGCCTGGCTCTCATTATAGTTCCTATTCCGGCGATGGCCCAAAGCAACAGCGCTGATTACATTTTCCTGATCGCTTCCGGATTCCTCTGCGATGCCGGCGACTCTTCCTCCTGCCCGGCGGTGGTCAAGTCCGTCGATGGTTCGAGCTACGAGATGAACGGCGCAGGGACGTTCAATACGAAAAGCAAGGTGGTTACCGTAACGGGGACGTTCACGCACAAGTCCCCCAACGGAAACTCCCTGGAGACGGGCATCTGGCTGGCGAATGAACTTGTCGGCTTCGACTCTTACGGCATCGCGCCGGGCGCCCGCATGCAGGCGGGGTCGGCATTCGGTCCTCCACTGCTTGTCCCCCGGCACATGCCCATGCTTTCAAGTTCGCTGCCGGCAGGGGGTCTGGCCGTAATGCGCATCCGGCTTTTGCCGATGTGGGGACCATCGCGAACGGCCGTGCTGCAAGTGAACTGCGCCCTCGGCAAGGTGCCCGACGAACACCCGACTGATGGCGTCAGGCTGACCTTCGAGGGAGGCGGCGGCGAATTCGACCAAGAACCGAGTGGGCGCACCATGTTTGTCCTGACGCGTCTGGGCGCGAGTCCTGCACCGAAGTCCCCGACCAGCGGTGACGAGACGAATCCCGCGCCCGCTCAGGCCCAGCAGTGATCTGAATATGTGGCGAACAAAACAGAAGTTAATCGGAACGTGCGAGAAGGTCACCGAGCCGACTCTTCCGCCCTCGGCAGGCGAGGCTGAGCCCAAGGGAAATACGACCTGTTGCGGAAACCCGATGACCCCGCGTTCCGGCCAGGGGCGGGATCGGTTGGGGCAAGTTGTGTTTGTGGCCACCTATTGCTGCTCAGCCTGCGGCCGTGTTACCTTCTGAGAAAGACAGATCCCCTGTAACCCGTGACGTTTACCTAGCGCAGTTCACTTTGCCGGTTATGTCGAAACCGTACATGTGATCTGTGTGTCGTCTCTTACGTTCAAGCGTGGATCACGCCATCCGGAAGTAATCCGCATGAGCAGGAACGCCCTACACGTGCTTTTGGCTCGTTGTGCCTGCCCAGGTCACGAGAAAAAATGGCGACATGACCAAGTAACTGGGAGTCGGCAAATCCTACGGCGTCACTCGCGATCTGTCCAGCCCGTGGCATGCCGCCACAAACTCTTCGACCGGATTTCGAGTGGAGCAGAGTGCCCCATCCTTATTGACGAAGTGCAGTTGCGGCTGCGGCGCCGGGCATGAGAGAATGCCCACGGTCAGGGCAGCGCTGACTGCTGCTCCTCGATATGCTCACTTTAGCGTTGAAGGAATACGATGGGAAAAACATTTCTGCTGGTCACGTTGGTCCTTGCGACTGCGATGGTTTGGGGGCCACTGGATGGAGGTAACGCCGCGTCTGCACGCGCGGTGCGGACGACTGTTCCGGGAAGCGCAACGAGCGCCGAGGATCGCATCGCCCGGGTTGAGAACGGGCTGCTGCCGCAGGTGGTCGTCAAGGGGGAGCGCCTTCCGGGTATGAAGCTCGTTGACCGCATGGCGTTCTACAAGGTGCCGGGGGTCAGCATCGCGGTTATCGATCAGGGTCACATCGATTGGGTGCGCGGTTACGGTTTTGCGGAAGTGGCGGCCAAACGGCCGGTGACACCGGACACCCGTTTCCAGGCCGCGTCCATCAGCAAGTCCGTCGCCGCTGCCGCCGCGCTTCATTTCGTGGAAGAAGGCAAGATCGACCTCGACCGCAACGTCAACGATTACCTGAAATCATGGAAGGCGCCGGACAACGACTTCACTCGCGAGCAGAAGGCCTCCCTGCGGCGCATTCTGAGCCATAGCGCCGGCTTTACGGTGCACGGCTTTCCAGGCTATGAAGCGGGCAAGCCCGTACCTACCCTCGTGCAGGTGCTCGACGGCGAGAAGCCAGCGAACACTGAGCCCATTCGCGTGGACACGGTTCCCGGCACAAAGTGGCGCTACGCCGGGGGCGGCTACGAGGTGATGCAACAAATGTTGATCGACGTGGTTGGCGAGCCTTTTCCTGAGATCATGCAGCAGGCAGTCCTCAGCAAATTAGACATGAAAGACAGCGCCTACTCCCAGCCGCTGCGGAGCGACTGGCAGCCGTTTGCCGCCACCGCCTACCAGGACGACGGCAAGCCGGTGGAAGGCAAATATCACACCTACCCGGAGCTGGCGGCCGCCGGTCTGTGGACCACGCCGGGGGACCTGGCTCGTTTCGCCATCGCCATTCAGGAAGCGCTCGCCGGCAAGCCGCACAGCGTCATCTCAAAGGGGATGGCTGAGCAGATGCTCACCCGGCAGATCGAGAACGACGGTCTGGGCCTTTTCCTTGACGGAGCGGGCAAGACCTTGCGATTCAGCCACGGCGGCTCGAACGCGGGCTTCCAATGCATGCTGGTTGCATACGCGCACACCGGGCAGGGGGCGGTGATCATGACCAACTCCGATATGGGGGGTGCGCTGATTCCGGAGATACTTTTTGCCATCGCCCACGAATATGGCTGGGCGGACTATCAGCCGACGGAACGCACTCAGGTGAAGGTGGACCCGGGCATTTTCCGCGGCTACGTGGGCCGATACCAACTTGCTCCGAATTTCATCTTGACGGTTACCCAGGAAGGCGATCACCTCTTCACGCAAGCAACCGGGCAACCGAAAGTGGAGGTATTTCCGGAGAGCGACCGCGATTATTTTCTTAAGGTCGTCGATGCACAGATTACTTTCGTACCCGACAGCCAGGGCCGTGCGACCGAACTGATCCTGCACCAGGGCGGCCAGGACCATCATGCGAAGCGGATGGAAGGCGAGGCGCGGGCGCCTGGCGACCATAAGTAGGTTTCCATCAATCCGAAGTTGTTCGACGGGTATGCCGGAAGATATGGGTTGACCCCGACGTTCATTCTCAAGGTAACGCGCGAAGGCGACCATCTTTTCATTCAGGCAACCGGCCAGCCTAAGTTCGAAGTGTTTCCCGAGAGCGATCGCGATTTCTTCTTAAAGGATGTCGACGCCCAAATCACTTTTGTAACCGACGGCCAGGGCCGGGCGACGGAACTGATCCTGCACCAAAACGGCCTTAACCGGCACGGAAAGCGTATTGAGTAGCAGGCAGCGCGGAGGTAGGCTATGAGCGGCAGGGAACGGGAATCGCAAATTCGGTGGAGTTTCGGAGGGCCTGGCAAGAACTTTAGAGAAATAGGCAAACGGCCGAAGTGTAAGCAGAATATACTTCACCTTTGGGGCTAATCCCAATTTCGCAGCCTCATCTGCGGCGCTGACATTCGGCGCAATCCCCTCCTGGAGGACGCCTACAGGAGACGAAGGGGCTGCGGCGACGCAATTTTGAGGCTGAGCAAGACGGTTGGTTCATCAAGTACGAATATACCTCGAAGGAGAAACAATGCAGAAGCGCAGACTTGGAAAAAGCAACTTGGAAGTTTCGGCTCTCGGATTGGGCTGCATGGGAATGAGCTTTTCTTACGGCCCGCCCAAGGACAAGCAGGAGATGATCTCTTTGATCCGTTCAGCCATTGAACGCGGCGTCACGTTCTTTGACACTGCCGAAGTCTATGGCCCGTATATCAACGAAGAACTCGTGGGCGAAGCCCTCGCTCCCTTCCGTGGGCAAGCGGTGATCGCCACCAAGTTCGGGTTCGACCTCAGCGGCAGCGATAATCGGCCGGGAGCGGCAGGTCTGAATAGTCGGCCCGAGCACATCAAGCGGGCCGTCGAGGGCTCGCTCAAGCGACTTCGAATGGAGTGCATCGACTTGCTCTATCAGCACCGGGTTGACCCGAACGTGCCGATTGAAGACGTCGCCGGCGCGGTGAAGGAACTGATTCAAGCCGGCAAGGTCAAGCATTTCGGACTCTCCGAGGCAGGAGTGGGGACCATTCGTCGCGCCCATGCTGTTCACCCGCTGACTGCACTTCAAAACGAGTACTCGCTCTGGTGGAGGCGCCCGGAAGCGGAAGTGATACCGACGCTTGAAGAACTCGGAATCGGCCTTATCCCGTACAGCCCGTTGGGCAGGGGCTTCCTGACGGGCAAGATCGACGAAACTGCGAAGTTCGACAGCACCGACTTCCGCAGCACTCTCCCGCGCTTTACGCCTGACGCCCTTAAGGCGAATCAGGCGTTGATTCAACTCCTCGGCAGCATCGCGGAACGGAAGAAGGCGACTCCTGCTCAGATCGCGCTCGCCTGGCTGCTCGCGCAAAAGCCGTGGATCGTTCCCATCCCGGGCACCACGAAGCTGCATCGCCTGGACGAAAACATCGGGGCACTCGCAGTCGAACTCACGCCCGATGATCTGCGTGACATCAATGACGCCGGTTCCAAGATTGCGGTGCAAGGGGCTCGGTATCCGGAAAAGCTGGAGCAGATGACCGGCCGCTGACCGGCAAAAATGTGTTTACGCAACTTGCGTACCGGTTCGAGCGGTTTGGAGAATAGGACAACCAAATAACAAAGCATCAAGTGAGGGCAAGATATGGAGATCAAAAGAACTGGCTCGCAACCTTCCGCGAAGGGTCCGTCAGAGTGGTTCACTGGCACGGTTCGCATCGATCCGCTTTTTCAGGCGCCCGATCCGGCACTTGTTCAAGGCGCCAGCGTAACTTTCGAGCCCGGCGCGCGGACGGCGTGGCACACCCACCCGCTGGGCCAGACGCTGATCGTCACGGCGGGTTGCGGCCGCGCACAGCGTTGGGGAGGTCCAGTCGAGCAATTCCGGCCGGGTGACGTGATCTGGTTCCCGCCGGGTGAGAAGCATTGGCACGGCGCGATGGCAACCACGGCCATGACCCACATCGCCATTCAGGAACGGCTCGACGGCAAAACCGTCGACTGGCTGGAACAGGTCAGTGACGAACAATACCAGGCCTGATTTAGTCCCACCCAGGGCTTATGCCCGGGGCTACTCTATGCTGCCCTTGACGGGGCTCTGAAAAGGCTGCGCGCAGGCAAGAGACTTGCTTAACGAACTTCCAACTCCAGGAGGGTAAATCCATGTACAACGCGAAAGCTTACGCCGCTGCCAGTGCGACATCGCCGCTTGCCTGGAGCGCCATCTCGCGGCGCGATCCAACCGAACACGACGTACAGATCGAAATCCTGTTCTGCGGTATCTGCCACTCCGATCTCCACACGGTCCGTAACGAGTGGAGCGGCCTCATGCCCACCGTCTACCCCTGCGTCCCCGGCCATGAAATCGTCGGCCGCGTCACCAAGGTCGGCCCGGCAGTCACCAAGTTCAAGCCCGGCGAGGTCGCCGCGGTCGGCTGCATGGTCGACTCGGACGGCGCCTGCCCCGAGTGCCAGGCCGCCCTCGAGCAGTTCTGCCCGAATATGACCCTCACCTACAACTCGCCGGACAAGCACCTCGGTGGTGTCACCTATGGCGGCTACTCCGATAGCGTGGTCGTCAACGAACGCTTTGTGCTACGCGTCCCTTCCAACCTCGATCTCGCCGGAGCCGCGCCTCTCCTCTGCGCCGGAATCACAACCTACTCGCCCATGCGGCGCTGGGGCGTCTCGAAGGAGAAGAAAGTTGGCGTGGTGGGTCTGGGTGGACTGGGCCACATGGGCGTAAAGTTTGCACATGCGCTCGGAGCCCACGTCGTGGTTTTCACGACTTCACCCCACAAGAAGGAGGATGCGCTCCGCCTGGGCGCCGACGAAGTCGTCGTTTCCCGCCACGCCGGCGAGATGCAGAAGCACGCGGGCAGCTTCGACTTCATCCTCGACGCCGTCTCCGCCGATCACGACATCAACGCCTACATTCAACTCCTCCGCCGCGACGGCAACATTACCCTCGTCGGCGCGCCGGCGAAGCCTCTCGCCGTCGCTGCCTTCGGCCTTCTGTTCGGACGCCGCAGCCTCTCCGGTTCGCTCATCGGCGGTATCGCCGAGACCCAGGAGATGCTCGACTTCTGCGGCGCGCATAACATCGCCGCCGATGTCGAAGTCATCCCCATCCAGAAGGTCAACGAAGCTTACGAGAGACTGCTCAAGTCCGATGTGAAGTACCGGTTCTCCATCGACACGGCTTCGCTCAAATCTGAGTAAACGAAAGGAGGTAGTGCGGACCGCCGGAAGCACAGCGATGAAGGAACGTTTCCCAAAGTCACGAACAGGCGAGAGAGGCGTATAATGCTGCTGTTTTCGAGTTCGAGAAGGAAATTCAGGTCTAACGTATGTTGGGCGGCTCTGCAAAGTCAAAGGACGGTGCCAGGAGACAAGTCATTGAATTTCTTGTCAGGGTTGCCCTTTTGGCGTTTATCTGGTTCATCTGGTGGTGGGCGTTAAGTGCACAGCTTTCAAATGTCATAAATCTGTCAATCATTGTGGGAGGGGTATTGTTGGTATTCCCCCTTGTTTGGCTCGGGAGGAAGATACTCGACCGACACCTAACAACGAGTGGTGCCGCCTGGATAACGACGTTTGTCCAATTTGCCCTAGGGAATCTATTTGGCGTAGCGATCATTCGAGCAGTAACCACTCATCAAAATTGGTCTGACTGGGTACTCCCAGTACCAGCTGAAATCGGCTTGTTGTTAGCCATTATTACCGGGGCAGCTTTTTTGCTGACAGTGGTAAACCTTGCCTTGAAAGGGTTCGGTGCACCCTTTTTCATTGCGCTCAGTCGGAAATTGGCGGCAGATTGGTTGTATGCTTGGACGCGTAATCCCATGGTGCTTGCAATTCTGGCTTTTCTCCTGTCATTGGGGATCTGGTTTCAGTCAGTGCTGTTTGTACTCTGGGTACTCATCCTGTTTGCACCGGCATTGCTTGTATTCGTGAAAGTGTATGAAGAACGAGAATTAGAGTTTCGCTTTGGGGCATCGTATCTGGAGTACAAGTCCAGAACACCGATGTTGTTTCCAAGAAGGCCAAGAGGTTGAACGATGTGCCGCCCAACAAAGCGTGCAGCAGACGGGTGGGAGTGTGCGCGATTTAGGAGCATTTTTCGGGCTTCGAGTTTTTTTGCTCACAAGCCTTGTCCGCGCCCGCCCACCCGCCGCTAACGCATACCGATGGGCCGCCGAACCACTAGTCGCTGCAATTCCAGGAGGATGGAATGAAACCCAATTGCACTCGCCGCGATTTTCTGGCGGCCGGCTTGGCTCTCCTCGCCGCTGGCCTTCGCGCCTTTGCCACGAAGCGGTTATGTAACGATGCCTTAGGAGCCCATTCATGAGTTTCCCCCTCGCCCTGCGGGCAAAAACCTACATCTTGGTAGGGCTGATCGTGCTCTTTTCCTCGGCGGGAAACATCCTGCTGAGCAGGGGCATGAAGCAACTCGGCCCGGTGCGAGTCACATCGGCTGCGGCCCTAGTTAAACTCTTCCTGGAGATCTTTCGCAATGGCTGGGTCTGGATGGGGATCGGTGGGCTTCTGCTCTACCTCGTCTGTTTGATGGTGGTACTATCCTGGGCTGACTACAGTTACGTGGCGCCGGCCTCAGCCACCGTCTACGCAGTGGTCCCCCTGGTAGGCCATTTCCTACTTGGCGAGAAGGTGCCGCCCCTGCATTGGGTTGGAATATTAGTCATTTGCGTGGGTGTGGGCTTGGTGCGCCACACCGCGCCGAGTACCACGAGGGAAGAATGACCATACGTACCGCAGCATTCCTGGCCATCACGGTTCTCGCCAACACGGGAGGGGAAATCGCCATAACGCGCGCCATGAAGGACATCGGGGAGGTGAAGAACTTCGAGCCAGCAGCCTTGTTCGCCGTCCTCCGGCGGGCCTTCCGGTCGCGCTGGATGGGGCTGGGAATTGGGCTGTTAGCGGTGGGCTTCTTCTCTCTACTCACCTTGCTGTCCTGGGCGGATGTCAGCTTTGTCATTCCCGCTACCGCGCTCAGTTACGTGGTCGGCGCGCTGGGCGCGAAGCTCTTGCTGGGGGAACGGCTGTCGCCGGCCCGCTGGGCGGGGATCGTGCTGGTCGCCGTAGGCGTAGCGCTGGTGTGCACGGGATAGGCGTAACCCTACATCATTTGTCACATGCTTTCGTGCAACAGCGAGGAATGGGAATGAAACGGATGGTCGGGGCGGCTCTCAAGAAGGCGCGGCCGAAGGTCATCATCTCCAGCAAGAGTCAGGGTCAGACGAAACAAGAAGTTCTTGCCGACCTCGACACAAGCCTGCGCGAACTGGGAACCGACTATGTGGATATCTGGTATCTGCATATGAAAAACCAGCCGGAGCAGGTGACCGAGGATCTGCTGGAGGCGCAGCGCCTGGCAAAGCAGAACGGGAAAATCCGTTTTGCCGGCGTCAGCACGCATTTCAACACTGCACAGCCCGGTCTCCCTACGGGGTCCAAGTCGCGGCCCGACTCCGCCGCGCAAAGGAGTTGTTTGCATGAAGGCTGTCTCGTCCGTTAACCTATAGACTTTAACTCTCTGGCAGAATTCATCGGAGGCGCCTAAAGTGATATCTGGCAACAATACGCCTCGATTGCACGCAGAAACTTCTGTGGTCTCGGGCGCACCGGCCATAGAGAAGCTGGCACGCTTGATTTGCGCCTATGCCCCTCACGACGGTGGTTTCGAGTTACGCATCCCTGGTTTGAACGCCAGTCGCTTTTCACGAGTAAACAAGGAATGTGTGCATGCCCTCCGATTGCCCTCGTTGTGCATCGTCGCACAGGGAGCGAAGACCGTCATCGTAGGGCAGGAGGTCTATGAGTACGACGCGTCGCAGATGATCGTGTTCTCCGTTGCCCTGCCAGTTGCTGCCCAGATCACGCAAGCCAGCCATTCCGAGCCTTACCTCGCTCTCAGGCTGGACCTCGACCCGCACAAGATTGCCGAGCTAGTGTTGAAAGTGTATCCGCACGGTCTGCGTCCAGGCGTGGGCTATCTAAGCGCTTCGCAGTTCAGCAGAGAGTACAGCCGCTTCTTCGGGAGTGCGCCAACGAAGGACATCGCCAGACTGCGACAAGATACTCGACCCTGGGTCTGACCCAATTCGAGGTGACAGCGTGACAGCACTCGCCGGGTGGGAGAACTTCTACGTCATCGTCGGGTCGTCTGCCGGCGCCCTGATCGGATTGCAGTTCGTCGTCATAACCCTCATCGCAGACATGCCGGTCGCTCGAGGTGAGGCGCAGGCCGGCGAAGCGTTTGCCACGCCCACCATTGTTCATTTCGGAACCGTGCTGCTGCTCTCAGCGGTTCTAAGCGCTCCATGGCACGGGATCGGTGCCGTCGCAGTTCTTTGGGGCCTGGTGGGCCTCAGTGGCGTAGTGTACGCCGTCATCGTGGCTCGGCGTATGCGAGTACAAACCGCGTACCGGCCCGAGTTCGAGGACTGGTTGTTTCACGTTCTGCTACCCTTCGCCGCATATGCAACACTGGCTGGATCAGCATTGGCGGCTCGCCCCCATGTGCGCGACGCCCTGTTTGGCGTTGCAGCGGCGGCCCTGCTGCTGCTCTTCATCGGCATTCATAACGCCTGGGATGCCGTCACGTGCCACGTCTTCGTCAAGAGACGGGAACAACAGGAGGCCAAGCGGCGTCGCTGACCGGGTACCGCAGAGGTAGTGCGGAGATGCGCGCACTTTGCGTTCCTCCGTGACTCTTCGCTCACAAACAACCCCCGTCCGAGACCGCCAGCGTGAAATGATCCGCATGCGCGCGACGCGCGCGGCGATAATCCTCCGCGCAGGCCTACGCGCCAGAACCCGCAGGCAGGTGTACAATACCACGCATCGGAAGACAGAGATGGACACGCCCGACTCAGTCAGATCCGTCGAAAACCTGCGGAAAAGTACTCACGCGAAAGGACTCCTAATATGACATATAAGTTGATTGGCGGCTTAATGTTACTGGTGGTGACCTTCTCTGGGTGCGGGCCACGTAAGGTCGAGCGCGATGCCCAAGCTCCTGTGGAAGAATGGCCGAACTACGGGAACGACCCGGGCAGCTCACGTTACTCCCCGCTTACAGAAATCACGAAAAACAACCTGCGGGATCTCAAGGTCGCCTGGGTCTACCACACCGGCGACGTCTCGTACGCCAACAGCACTTGGAACGGAAAAAAGGTTTGGGCCAAAAGCACCTTTGAGGCCACGGCCCTGTTTGTGGACGGAACCCTCTATATTGTCTCTCCCTTCAACCGAATCATCGCGCTCGATCCCGAAACTGGCCGTGAGAAATGGACCTTCGATCCCAAGCTCGATCGCATTGGGTACTATGGTGACGCGTTCACGTGCCGCGGGCTGGCGACGTGGGTCGATCCGGAGCGCCAACCCGGCGACGTGTGCCGCCGCAGCATTTACGTCGCAACTCTCGATGGACGCCTGGTCGCCGTCGATTCTGAGGGTCGCGGTCCGTGCCCCGCTTTTGGAACCAATGGTGAGGTCGCGCTGACCACCGGCGTCAAAATCCCGATTAAAGGCGAGTACCATTTCACCTCTCCGCCGACGGTGGTTAGGGAAATGGTCATTGTCGGCTCCGCGATCAACGATAACGATCGCGTCGATATGGAATCAGGCATGGCGCGCGGCTTCAACGCGCGCACCGGCGCTCTGGTCTGGTCGTTCGATCCCGTGCCGCGGGATCCCGCCGACCCCGCGCGGGTCACTTGGCAGAATGGCGCCGACCGCACCGGCGCCGGCAACGTCTGGGGGCCGATTTCCGCCGACCCCGAGCACGACCTGGTGTTCCTGCCCACCACCAGTCCCAGCCCTGATTTCTTCGGCGGTGAGCGTAAGGGCGAGGACCGAAACGCGGACTCGCTGGTAGCGCTGCGCGCATCCACCGGTGAAGTGGTGTGGGCTTTCCAGGCTGTCCATCACGACCTGTGGGATTACGATCTGCCCTCCGGGCCCTCCCTGATCGAGGTGGAGCGCAGCGGGCAGCGGGTTGCGGCCCTGGCCCAGCCCAGCAAGATGGGCTTCCTCTTTATCCTGAACCGCGACACCGGCCAGCCGATCCTGCCGATCGAGGAGCGGCCTGTGCCGCAAGGTGGGGTGGAAGGAGAATGGCTCTCGCCCACCCAGCCTTTCCCGGCTGCGACTCCGGCACTGGCCCCCAACCGCCTCGAACCGGAGGACGCTTGGGGCTTGACCCCTTGGGATCGCGGCAAGTGTCGCGACCTCATCGCCGGGCTGCGCCATGACGGCATTTTCACGCCGCCGAGCCTGCAAGGCTCGCTCGAGTATCCGGGGTATGTCGGCGGCACCAACTGGGGAGGCGTCTCCTTCGACCGCACTCGAGGCTTGATCGTTCTGAACCAGACGAACGTCCCCGCCATCGTTCAACTCATCCCCAGGGACAAAGCGCAACGCCTGAACAGGAGGAGCGCCAGCGAGGGATTCGTCGAGGGCGGTTGGGAGTACTCCCCGATGAAGGGGACACCGTACGTCATGCGCCGTAAATTCTTGCTTTCGCCTTGGGGTATGCCGTGCAGTGCGCCTCCGTGGGGAACTCTTGCGGCGGTGGAGGCCAGCACGGGCAGGCTTCGTTGGCAGGTGCCCCTGGGAACCATTCGGGACCTCGCTCCTATCCCGCTCCCCATCAAGTTCGGGACAACTACCCTGGGCGGTCCGCTTACCACCAAGAGCGGCTTGACTTTCATCGGGTCGACGCTTGACAGCACCTTCCGTGCTTTCGACACCGAGACGGGCCAGGAGCTGTGGCATGCGAGGCTGCCGGCCCCGGCCCCGGCCACCCCCATGACTTATCGGGCACGCCAAGGTGGCCGCCAGTTCATCGTGGTGGCCGCCGGCGGCCACGGCAAGGCCTCGAACCCTAAACTCAGCGATGCCGTCGTCGCGTTCGCATTGCCTTAGCAATGTTGTTATTCCGCAGGCTTTGAGGTGCAGGTCCACGCTACAGCGCTCCGTTAGATTTGCAGTCGGCGCACCGTTCTGAGAAAATGCGGAAGGCGATGAGCATCCGCATGGACCCGGAGAACTACGCGTTCCTTACCGAGATCACTAAACAAGAGCGGAGCGATCTCTCCAAGGCGGTGCGCGACATGGTGACCCGAGGCAGGGTCCTGCTGGCCGTGGAACGCTACAAGAAGGGAGACGCTTCTCTCGGCAAAGCCGCGCAACTGGCGGGGCTTTCCGTGGGGCAGATGATGACCCTCCTGGCGGAATTTGGCGTGGAAAGCAGGATCGAGAAGGACGACTATCTCCACGGGCTGAAGAATCTAGCCAACGCATGGTAGCGGACACCCCGTTAACAGGCCCTCGCGCGGCGCGCCGGTAAACCGAAGAACAAAAGCCAATGAACGGGGGTGAGAAATCATGGCACGGGTTTTCATTACAGGTTCGTCCGACGGGCTCGGGCGAATGGCCGCTCAGCTCCTTATCGAGCAGGGACACAGGGTAGTTCTGCACGCGCGCAACGAGCGGCGGGGTGAGGAAGCGCTTGCCGCCGTGCTGGGCGCCGAAACCGTGTTGATCGGTGATCTCTCAAGCATTGCGCAGACTCGCAGCGTGGCCGAGCAGGTGAACCGGCTCGGCTCGTTCGACACGGTAATTCACAACGCAGGCGTCGGCTATCGGGAGCCCCGGCGCATCGCGACCGAAGATGGCCTGCCGCATGTGTTCGCCGTCAACACGCTCGCGCCTTACATATTGACGGCTCTGATCCAGCGACCGAAGCGCCTCATCTACCTGAGTTCCGGCCTTCACCGGAGCGGTGATGCAAGTCTCGAGGATCTTGCGTGGGAGCACCGCCCATGGCAGGGACAACAGGCATACTCCGACACCAAATTGCACGACGTGCTCTTGGCTTTCGCAATCGCACGCCGCTGGCCGGATGTCTTCTCCAACTCTCTTGAGCCTGGTTGGGTGGCGACGAAGATGGGAGGCCCGGGAGCGCCGGATGACCTGGATGCTGCCCACCGCACGCAGGTGTGGCTCGCGACGAGCGATGACCCTGCCTCGACGGTCACCGGCGAGTACTTCTATCACGTGAGGCTCCGCACACCGAACCCAGCGTCTCGCGATATGGAACGGCAGGAGAAGCTGCTCGAAGCGTGCAAACAATTCTCCGGAGTTGATCTCTCCACGGGTTAGCGTATTCCCGGGGCCTAGCGCTGACAATCGCCTTTTGGCGTCTGCGATCGGCAAACGGACTCTGAACCACAAAGATACTGAGGCACAGCGCGGCAGAGCCGCAATTCAAAACTCAAGATTCCAAAATCAAGAGCATCCAACCGGAAGGCGCGTATAATCGGGAGCCGACCAGGAGAAGCGAATGCAGCTCGACATTGAGGGGGTGGGCAAACTTTATCGTGGCAAGGTGTGGGGGCTGCGCGGATTCAGCTTGAGGCTTGCGCGTGGAGTCCTAGCGTTGCTGGGGCCGAACGGCGCAGGCAAATCCACCCTCATGCGCATCCTGGCTACCGTCACGCGAGCGACAGAGGGCCGAGTTTCCTGGGACGGCGCCGACATCGCCAAGTCACCGGATGCGGTGCGCTCGGTGCTGGGCTATTTGCCACAGGACTTCGGCGTTTATCCGAATCTGAGCGCGGTGGAGTTTCTGGAATACCTGGCGGCAGTAAGAGGCATCAATGCCTCCGCCGCCCGGAAACGCATCGCCGAACTGCTGGAGTTGGTTAACCTCACGGACGCCGCACGGCGGCCCCTGGGCGGATATTCCGGAGGAATGCGCCAGCGGGTGGGAATTGCCCAGGCGTTGTTGAATGATCCGCAGTTGTTGATTGTGGATGAGCCGACGGCCGGGCTCGATCCCGAAGAGCGTGTGAGGTTCCGTAACCTGCTTTCGGAGCTTTCCGGGGAGCGCATCGTCATCCTCTCAACCCACATCGTTTCTGACGTGGAAGCGGTAGCGACGGACATTGCGCTGATCGACCATGGAGAACTCGTAGTGCATAGCGCCCCGGAATCACTCCTCGAATCAGTGAATGGCCGCGTGTGGGAGGTGGTAGCGCCCAGTTCAGAGCTGAGCGGACTTCGAGAGAGCTACCTGGTGAGCAACATTGCGCACCGCAGCGACGGAGTCCATGCCCGCGTCGTGGCCGGCAAGGCACCGGGAGCTTCTGCGCGGCCCCTCGAGCCCTCGCTCGAGGACGCCTACCTTAACGCTCTGGCCCTCCACCGCGGCCGAGCAACCTCTCGAGGAGGGGCGGCGTGAGCATTCGCGCCATCTACGCCATCGCCCACGCCGATTTCCTCGAGCGCGTGCGGCGTTACAGTTTTCTGGTGACGCTGCTCTTCGCGGTCTACCTGGGCTATGCTGCGGCCACGGGGAAGATTGCCTTGCGGCTGGGCGAATACCGGGGCGTCTACACCTCGGCTTGGATCGGCGCGAACATGGCGATGGTGGCTTCCTGCTTCATCTCTTTGGTGGGCTTCTACGTGGTGAAGAACGCGATCGACCGGGACCGTGCCACGCGCGTGGGAGAGATCCTGGCAGCTACGCCGCTCACTCGCGTCGTCTACCTCGTGGGCAAGTGGCTCAGCAATGCCGCCGTGCTCGGCGTCCAGGTTGGCGTTCTCGCCTTGGCCTCAATCGTCATGCAGTTCGTGGTCGCGGAAGACCCCCACATCGACCTCTGGGCTCTACTCTCCCCTTTCTTGCTGCTGGCCCTGCCAGCCATAGTACTGACCGGAGCCCTGGCGGTGCTGTTCGAGGCTATGCCGGTGCTTCGGGGCGGCGTCGGCAACGTGGTGTGGGTGTTTGCGTGGGCCACTGGTATCGCGCTCGCGCCAATCACCGGCTTCGCATGGCTTGATTTCACGGGCCTGTTTGCGGTGATGCTGAGCATCACGCGCGCGGCGAGCGCAGCTATCCGTGGCTACAAAGGAGATTTTGGGCTACAGGTTGAAACGGGGCGCGGCATGATCGTTGCCAGCGGTCTTCGCTGGCCAGGAATCCGATGGGACCTGCCGCAGGTTTTGTTGCGGCTCGAATGGATCGGAGTGGCTTTGGCCCTTTTGCTGTTGGCTACGCTGTTCTTCGACCGCTTCGATCCGGCGCGCGTGCGCTGGCCGGCTCGAGCGCAACGCCGGGCGCGCCGGGAGGGAGACCAGGCCATCGCCAACGCGAAGGTGCCGAACGTCGCACTTGTCGAGTCCCCTCACGCTCACGCGCTGATTCAGCTTACGCCACTTTCCGGCCCACGAGGCTGGGGATTTCCTAAGATACTTGCGGCGGAGTTAAGGTTAGCGCTGAAAGGATATCCCTGGTGGTGGTACGGCGTGGCGGGCGGGCTAATCGTGGCGCAATGCGCCGCTCCGCTCGAGGTTTCGCGAGGCCCGCTGCTGACCGCAGCGTGGATCTGGCCCATCCTGTTGTGGTCGGGTATGGGCGCGCGGGAAGCTCGCCACGGTACTGAGCAGCTCATCTTCTCTTCTCCGGGGATCCTTTCGCGGCAACTTCCCGCTAGTTGGCTCGCCGGGGTGCTGATCGCCGTTATCGCGGGCGGGGGAGCCGCCGCCAGGATTCTTCTCGCGGCCAACTACCCGGGGCTCCTCGGCTGGTTCGCCGGCGCGCTCTTTATCCCCTCGTTAGCACTAGCTCTTGGGGTCGTGACAAAATCGAGCCGTCCGTTCGAGGGCGTATTCACTGGTCTCTGGTACGCCGGACCCCTGAACCGGATTCCGGGGCTCGATTTCACCGGAGGCGCCAATGGCCGGCACACCCTGGAATATGGTTGCGTTTACCTTGCGCTTGCCGCCGTTCTTCTCGCCGTTGCTTTTTGGGGCCGTGGACGACAATTGCGTCATTTCCACTAAACGCCCGCAGCTACCACGTTGGTCCCCGGACAATTCACCGTTTCGCTTGCGGCAAGTTTCTTTCGGAAATGCACGTGCCGGAGTCGCGTCAGTTCGACCAACGGTCTCCACGCCGCGTGCACCAGATGGTGTTTGATGAGCAATCGCCAGAACCGGTTGGAACGCTTGTATAAGTAAGACATCCCCAGATACGGAAGAACGGCGCGCCAATCGGCGGGCCGCCGTCGCCAAATCGAGGCATGGGAGAAGAGGCGCTGGTACATCCAGGCATAACCTTGTTCCAGTTCCTCAGGTGACATATTTTTCGGACGGAACACCACGTGCGCCGTGTCGTACAGAGACCAATCGCGGTGTAACAAGCGCCCCTCGGCTTCCATTCTACGGAAGAGTGGCGTGGCCGGGTAGGGCGTAAGAATGTGAAACGTCGCGCATTCCAGGCGGTTCTCCTCGATCCAGCCCGCGGTGCGGGTGAAAACGTCGTTCCGGTCGTGATCGAACCCCAAAACGAACGAACCGTTCACTTGGATGCCGTTCTCGTGCAGCATGCGAACCCGCCGAGCATAGTCGCCGGACTTGGGTGTTTTCTTCCTTGCCTCGGCGAGGTTTTCGTCCGTGAGCGACTCGAATCCGACGAATACACCCGTACATCCGGCGAGCGCCATGACGCGGATCAAAGCCGGATCGTCCGTGACATCGAGGGATACTGCTGCGCTCCAGACCTTGTTTAGGGGACGCAGGGCCTGACACAATTCGCGCAGATACGCTCGGTTAGATCCCAGATTGTTATCGATGAAGACGCCGTAAGGCTGCTCATCCGCGCCGAACTCCGCGGCGATCTGGCCGGGATCTCGCATTCGATACGGCATGCGTAAGCCATCAGTCGCCAGATAGCAAAACCCGCACCGATTGTGACAACCGCGGGTAGCAATCAAACTGGTGGTAGTAAGAAAGCTCTTGCGCGGCAGAATCGACCGTCTTGGCGCGGGATCCCCGCGATAGTCACTCTCATAGGTTGCCGTGTATTTCGACCGCAGACTGCCCGACTCGATGTCCGCCAGGATCCGCGGCCAAAGCTGCACGCCATCCCCTACGGCAAGCGCATCCGCATACGGAGCACACTCTTCGGGACACGACAGAACGTGCAGTCCGCCCAGCACCACCTTGCTGCCGCGGCTGCGGTACCACTGCGCAAGCTCGAACGCCCGCTTGGCAAACGTCAAGTGGACTGTGATGCCTACCACCTCAGGCATGGGCGCGAAAGGCGGCCGCCCGTCAAGCAGGTTTTCGTCCCAATAGCGAACCTCCCAATGGTCAGGCGTCGTGGCTGCGAAACTGGTCAATGCGAGCGTGGGCGTAAGAACGTGCTTGCCAAAGCTCGCATTGGGATCCTTGGGGTAGAACGGATTGACAAGGAGCGCATATCGCGCCTTCACAGGCCCTACGGGGCTCGTGGCATCCAGAAGCGGAGGACGGGTCATTTCGGCGGGGCGCCATAAGTGCTTGGGAGATCGCGTGGGAAGCGGGGGTGTCGCAGTCATAGAAAGTACTTTATAATACAAAGTACTTCGTGTCAACCACGACGCGAGCGGGTGAACAGCACCCGTCGTGGGTGAAACCCACAGCCGGTTCGCCCCTTGCTGTTCGACCTTACCGTGGTGGAATGTTGACCTCGCCAAGTGGCGTGGCGGCGAAGGCGGGGTAGGGCAAAGGTGGGCGTACTTTGCCCTCCTCTGCGGTTCTTCATCGAGGGAGCGAAAACCCACAGAGGAACGCGGAGCACGCGTACCTCTACGCTGCAGCGGGGCGCATCAGCCCAGGTTCACGTATGTCGTGTAAGGCAGCTCCCCCAATGACGTAAAGGGCAGCATCTTCACCGGCCCATTCGTCGAGGTCACCTGCCACTCCCATTCGCTTACGCGCTCGGCGGCCAGCAGTAATACATCGCCGTAGTCAAACTCCGCCAGCGGGGCCGCCCCGGGAGTCTCCGCGCCCCCCGCCACGCCGCGCCAAAGCCCAGTACCAGGGAGCGCGCCGCCGCCCGCGTACTCGCCTCGAGAAACCCTCTGCGTGTAATACACGCCATGCCCTGTGACCTCACACTGATTTAGCCCCAGTTACGATTACATCTCCGGCCTGGGATATGGGCCGCCGATTTGGCGGTTAGCTTGGCCGTTCTACTCTTCTCGGAGTGTCCTGGCCGGGTCAATACCTGCAACTCTCAGAGTAGGCACGATCGTGGCGAGGAGGGTTACGGCGGAGAGCGTCAGCACTACGACCAGCATGGTGGATACATCATACACGCCGACGCCGTAAAGAACGCTACGCAGGGCGCGAAGCGCGCCCGAGCAGAGGATCAGTCCCAGAACCAAACCCAATGCCGAAGCACCCACTCCTGCCCTGCCGACCTCGAACATCGCACTTTGAATGGTCGAACCCAGAGCGATGCGAATACCAATCTCGCGCGTCCTCAGCGTCACCAGGTTGGCAACCAGCGAAAAAATGCCAACCGCGCTCAGTAGCAGCGCCAGGGTCGCCATGGCGCCGAGGAGCGCTCCTTCGAGACGCTGCATCACGAGGGTCCTCGCCAACAGGTCGCGCATACTGTAGAAGCCCGAGAAGGGCAGGTTGGGATCGACGCCGCGAGGTGAGCGTCCGAAACAGAGAACGAAGGCGCGAGAACATCTCAAACCTCCTCCGATGAGGTGTTCATGGCTGCGGCAATTGCAGAAACCAGCCGATTCCAGCCCGCGGTTTCCTCACGCAAGCGCCGCCGCCCCGCGGCCGCTAAGGTGTAGTATTTGGCCCGGCGGTTGTTCTCACTCTGACCCCATTCGGCCGCGATGAGTCCCTGATGTTCCAAGCGGTAAAGCGCGGGATATAAGGACCCTTGCGGGACCTGCAGGGCGTCACGGGAGATCTGCTGGATGCGCAGCAGCACGCCGTATCCATGGAGCGGTTTCAACGACACCGCTTTGAGGATCAGCATATCCAGTGTGCCGGGGAGTAAGTCTGCGGAGTTGCCCATGATCTTCGACTCCTAGCTCATCTAGGAGTATACGGGCACCTCTCCTAGCCTGTCAAGTGGAGAATGAGGTGAGAAAATATCGGTTTCTTCTGTTCACATCGACGTGGCGGCCACCCATCGATGAGGCGCTTTGGTGGGCGCGTCTGAAGTGCAGGCCGAACACTAGGCCGGCCGGTCAGTATTCGCGCGTGGTGACGATGCCTGGCTGCGGCACGGGGTATCTGCCGTTGGCGTCCGCGATCAGAGGAGCTGGGGAATCCATGGTGAACTTGTCCACGTCCGGCGCCATTTCGTGCTCACACTGGAGCATCTCGTCATAAGTGATTTCCTTGCCGGTGTGGGCAGCCATGCGGCCCATACTCGAGACCAGGCTGGCTTGCACGCCGCGTGCAACCTCGTTGTAGGGCTTGTCATCTCGAATGGCATCCAGCAGGTCGTTCCACTCGTTTTGGTAGGGATCCTGCTCCTCCGGGTCCACCTGGGATTCCCAAATCATTTCCGCGGTCGTCATCTGACCCTTCAACAGGCTGGAGGGTTGCCCGCAATCGCCGTGCTTGGAAGCGATGCCCATTCCTTTGGTGCCGTGCAGGTAGCTGGCATAGATCTGCTCGCATCCCGCTATGGTGCGCCCGTCGAAGAAAAACTTCGAGCCATCGGCATACGTGTATTCCACCGAATAGGTATCGAAATTCTGATCCACGTAGGCGATTCCTTCGGGACTCTGGCGGTAATGGCGCCCGCCCAGCGCCTGCGCCTTGACCGGCCACTCGTTTTTCATCCACCCGAGATGATCGACGATGTGGATATAGAAATCGTTGAAGCAGCCGCCGCTGGCCCAAATGAAGCTGTGGAAGCGCTGTACCTGATAGAGTAAGTCGGTGATCCCGGCAGGTTTGGGTAGCGACGAGAAATATCCGCCCGGCCCATGCATCCGATAACCCCGTTCGAGAATGATCTCGCCGATCGCGCCGTCCTGGACGCGTTTGGCCAGTTCCTCGAGCGCCCGGCTGTGACGCGACATCAGTCCCACCCCTACCTTGAGGTTCTTGGCTGTGGCGTCTTGCGCAAGGCTGAGCATGCGTTTGCTGGTTGGGCCATCGACCGTGACCGGCTTCTCCATGAAGACGTTGAGACCCTTCTTGATGGCATAGGTGAAATGCACCCAGCGAAACGCCGGGGGCGTGGCGAAGATGGCGATGTCTCCTGGCTTCAAACAATCCATCGCTCTCTTATAGCCGTCGAAGCCGATGAACTGGCGATCCGGCGGGACCTCCATCTGGCTTGAGAACTTCTCGTTCAGTTTGTTCAGGGTTTTATCGAGCCGCTCCGAGAACACGTCCGCCATGGCGACCAGCTTGGTAGGACCGCGCTTGACAGAGAACGCGTTCGCCGCTGCCCCGCCGCCTCGTCCGCCACAGCCGATCAGCGCGAGCTGTATCACATCGCTGCCGGCAGCATGCACGTAAGGAATGGCAACGTTGGCCAAAGCCGAAACCGCAGCCAACTTGCCGGTGGCTTTAATAAACTCACGGCGGGTAATCGAGGGTTGAATAGAAGAGTTCATGGCTGTCAATACCTCCGAAACGTGTGGTGTTCGTGCGCACCCAAACAAAACGCAATTCTAGCGCGAGTTCCCTTTTCGTCACACATGCATTTTGACCCAGGCTTCCTCCGAGTGCAGCTCGGCGAGGGCCTTGGGGCGGATTTTGCGATACACGTTGCGGGGGGGCAACGCGGTTCCGTCGACCTCGAGGAGGCGCGCCAACGGAATGCCGAAGAGCCGCTCGTTTTCTTCCAGCATGGGACGGAGCAGCGCCCAGTCGGGTTCTTCGAGCTGGGCAAACTCCCCGCCATTGAGTTGTTCTTCGCTGACCTTGGCGCGTGGGTCGCGGATATAAATGGATCCACCCGCAGCCAGTGAGAACAGGTTACTTCCGGGATAAGGCATTTCCAGCTCGACGACCTGCCCTTGATCGTTCAAGACGACTCCGTTGAGGATGGCAAAGCCGCCGCCTGCCAGCGGGTCTCCAGCCATGAAAGACTCCGCCAGATAATCGAGGCAGGTCCCGTTGATGACCACGCGCGGCTTGCCCACGGCGTTGATGAGGGGCCGTCCTGCGGCATTGCCCAGCACGAAAGCTTGCCCGCCCTTCCCCGCATAGAGGAACGTCTGGCCGACGCTGCCGTAGACCACCAGCTTTCCATCCTTCATGATCTGAGCGAGTTGATCCTGCGCGTCGCCGTGCACAACAACCTCCGCTCCATCGATGCCGGAGGCAAGGTAATCGCCGGAGGAGCCGTAAACGTCGATGCGCACGCCGGCGCTGGCAGGCCCCAGACCATTGGCAATAAACCGATGCCCTTTAGCGTGAGCCACCAGGAACCGGCGAAAGCCGCGCTGGTAAAACCGAACGATTTCGCGCGCCAGCGAGTCTTCGCCCTCCGCCGCGAAGCCCCGAGCATCCATAACCACTGTGGGTGCGCCGCCGGAAGAGGTGGATAGGGCATTTCGCGCGCTCACGAAAGCGTAAGCCTGAGAAGGCGATTGGCGTATGGACTCGACGACTGTAGCCAGGCTCGAATCGAAAAGGGAGAGCAGGCAACTCCGTCGCAGCGAGCCGGTGGGGTAGCGACAGTCCATCAGCAGGGTGAGGACGCCCAAAGCCCTTCTGCGACCATCATCATTTACGGCAGCCCGCTCCAATGCCTTGAGAAATGCCAGTAGACTCTCATAGTCCCAGCCCACGACGCGCCCTTTGGCCCACATGAACAGCTCGTCGGCTGGCAGGTCAGGCGGCGCAATTACTGTGTGCCAAGCGGTGGCAGATGGCTGGTAGAGTTTCTGCGGCGCACCCGACTCGATTCGCCGGCCGAACTTGTCCGTGCACACGAGCTCGGAATGACAGTCTGCGAGGGTTCCTTCCAAATCCGCTGTACCATCGGCGTGGATAGTGAATATGAACGCTCCACCATCCGTGTGGCTGCCGCCGCGCGCGTTCCAGTAACAGTCAGCGCGGCTCCAGAACCGGGGATCTTCCTCAGCTAGGCTCTCGAGCGTGGCGTCGATGGCCTGCTTCTCCGAGGCCGCCAGTCCAATCGAGACCTCACCTTGCTGCAAGGCGAAGACTTGCGGCCGCAACATGCTGGTGTCGGTGATGCCGATCAGTCGGTAAGCTCCTTCGGCCGGGACGGATTGAGCGATAAGGAAAAACCAGGGCCCGTCCGGTGAGCCGTGAATGTGCACGGTTTGAAGTTGCTGGTAGAGCGACTGCTTTGCTTTCGGAAGAAGGGTGAAGTCCCGCTCGGTTGTCGGCGCCAGAGCTTCGATCACATACTCGAGCGGGTAGGAATAAGTCCTATGCAAAAGGTCGAAGAGGAGCACGGAAACTTCCGTGTCAGTAAGAAAGAGAGGATAGATATTCCGCTGGGCAAGGTACTCGCAGATGGAGGCATAGTTGGCAAAGTCGCCGTTGTGCACCAGGGCTTCATGGAGTCCGACGAAGGGATGCGCACCGCCCGGATGCCACACCTTGCCTTTGGTCGGGTAGCGATGGTGACCGAGCCAGACGTGGGCATGAAGATCTTCGAGTTGGTAATAACGGATCACGTCATCACCGTAACCGATCATCTTGAGCGCCAGCATGTTCTTCCCGTGCGATAGGACGAAGGCGCGCTTCTCCCCGGCGGAGGCGTAGCAGGCACGGTTGAGGCGATAACTGTTCTGATAGACTATTTCATCCTCAATGGTCCCCGGCGTCGCACCCGGCTTCTGGGCCGTCGTCAGGTCATTTCCCGCCCTAAAGGCACGGACGGCGTCGGGCTTCACGCGCCCGAAATAGAAGCAGACTTCCGGGGGTTTGACGTCGAGTCTGTCAAGGAGCCTCACGTCATGGGTGGGCGCTAGAGAGCGGGCAAGGGCGAACTCAAAGGTCGGCTCGAGGTAATTACGCTCGACCTCGAGGCGGGCGCTCGAGTCAAGATAGGCGATGGCAAGCAGGTAGCAGCTCTGGAGTGTCTCTCGGGACACACCGAACTCTGCGGGGTCGAGTCCCACAGCCGCAATGCCGCCTCCCTTGCCGTTGCCTCGGTTGCGCATTTGGGCCAAGCCCTGGAGCAGATGCCGAGCCGCGATCCTTTCATTGCAAGCAATCCCCACGACGCCGCACCCGCCCTCGGTTTCGGCCTTTGGCCAGACGTCGCGCGATCCCGCTTCAGGGAGTAGAGATTTCCGCGAGGCGAGAATTTTGGCGACCGTCTCTGGTTCAATCATCAGCACGCTCTCCTAGCCGCGATAGATCAGCAAATCAGTTCTGCCTACGAGATCACGAATCCTGGTGAGCCCAAGCCGGCGCAATATGTTGCGAAGTTGCAACTGGAAGGACTGATACAAGTTTCCGAGGCGTTCGGCACCCCAATCTGTTTCAACCAATTGCGAGAGTTCGGGATCGGTGGTAGTTAGCCCAAAGGGACAACCCCGCCCGCGCTCGCAGTTGCCGCATCGTGTGCAGCCCATGGCCACCAATTCCGCCGTACCGAGTATGACGCCATCCGCACCTAATGCAATGGCCTTGGCAATGTCATAGGCGGTGCGTATTCCACCGCTGGCCATCACCGTGACTTCGCCTCGAATTCCTTCCTGCGACAAATAGCGGTGGACTCTCGGGACGGCAAACTCGATGGGCATAGCGATGGTTTTCTTGGCGATTTCGGGGGCTGCGCCCGTGCCGCCGTAACTGCCATCAAGGTTGATGATGTGAGCCCCGGCGTAATAACTGCCCACTGCAACCATATCAATATCCGTGGGCGTGGAAACTTTTACGGAAATAAGCGCTTCCGGATTAATCGTCTTGATCCAATCCAGGTGCTTCTTGTGGTCCTCGACGGAATAAACGCTGTGAAACGGGAAAGGAGAAAACAAGCTGATCCAGGGAACCGATTCGCGCAT
>Ga0326727_10007851_pt1 | contig 27685 bp, 30 predicted proteins | sample MB2enrmetagenome_FD_207643 | JGI IMG/M metagenome (GOLD analysis project Ga0326727, IMG submission 207643) | Lab enriched peat soil microbial communities from McLean, Ithaca, NY, United States - MB29MY | ecosystem: Environmental > Terrestrial > Soil > Wetlands > Peat | place: USA: New York...
TATGAGAAACTCGATAAAGGGATGCGACTTCTGCGAGGCGGAGCTCGTTTGATTGGGAGCTATGGGGGATCAGTGTACATGAGCGATAGCGGGCCTGCTCTATCGGCAGGGGCTATAATCAGAGCGCTGGAGTTCGCAAGCGGGAAGAAAGCAGTGATGATTGGTAAACCATCTCCACGAATGTTCACGTTCGCCCTCCAACTCGCCAAAGAGAAGACTAACAAGGCTGTGATGATTGGGGACCAAATAGAAACGGACCTAGCAGGGGCACGCAAAGCTGGCGTTCACACTATTCTCGTCTTAACGGGAGTTGAGACTCGAGAGTCCGTAAACCGATCTAAAATCAAACCCGAAATGATTATCGAGAACCTAAAAGTTCTCGAAACGCTTCTCTGAAATCGACACTGTCCCCACGTTATCTTGCACGCCTGCATAACCCTTAAGACTACCCCGCTCGTGTTGGTTCTTTACCGTTTGAATAGAAGTCGACTTGAAAATGTCAGAGGAAGAAGGACAAGCAGCCGGCGCTCCGGCACCCAACGTAAAAGTTAGCGAACTCGGCCCTTACTCGAAACAGGTCAATACAACCGTTAAGGTCGTCCAGAAGGGCGAAGCTAGGGAGACAGTGTCACGACAGGACGGCACGACACACCGTGTGTTGGATGCACTTGTCGGAGATGATACTGGAACCATCTACATGACGCTCTGGGACGAGAACATCGACAAAGTAAACGAAGGCGACTCCGTCAACGTCAAGAACGGTTACGTGCGACCGTTTAAGGGATCAATGCGCCTAAACATTGGACGATACGGGTCCATGGAACCAGCTGAGACCCCACTTGGCGACGTAAACACACAGAACAACCTATCCGACAAAGTAGTCGAAGAACGACCCTACCGCTCCTATGGAGGCGGAAGACGCTTCGGCGGCGGAGGAGGCGGCTACGGCGGAGGAGGCTACGGCCGAGGACGAGGAGGAGGCGGCGGCGGTGGCGGCTACGGACGAGGCCGGGGCAGAGGCTACGGCGACAGAGGACGCGGACGCGACCGATACTAGCATCCGAAATGGCAGCTGAATGCTGCGAATAATTTCCCCAGAAATTTTCTTTTTCTGTTTTTCCACTGACTTCCTTTCAAGCAATAAAACAGTCTTACGCATTATTCTGATTTTGACATAGTCAAAATTAACTCACGGAGTTTTTTCGGGAAACGTTTGGATTGGACCGTGTAGCCCTTCTGGCGCAGCAACTCTCCTAAGCGCGAGGACCCTGACCAAACTTCTTCCTTCGTAGTCCAACATATCCTTCCATCTTGAACGAACCAGATTACGTTGTCATTTGCTATGACATCGACACCGTCGATCCTTCTTCGTAGATCCATGAGCGTCAGCCTCTGCTCGATTTCTTTAAACAGAACGATTTAAGATTGTATACTTACTCCTTGAGTTGTCTGGGTGCTCGAAATTTGGCTATGTTATCAGAATTAGAAACAAACAAACTATTCGTTGGAGACTCCAACGTCCGCAAATCTGTAGGGGACATAACGGAACTTAAACTCTCGATAGAGGAAAAGGGGATACTAGAACCGCTTCTGGTCAGACCGCTAAAGAACAGATTCGAGATCGTGGTCGGATCAAGACGATATGAAGCTGCCAAGGCTCTGGGCCTAAGGAAAGTACCCGCCATCATCAGGCCGATGAGTGACACGGAAGCGCTCTCGCTCTCACTTGTCGAGAACATTCAGAGAACTGATCTTGAACTTGAAGAAGAGGCTGAAGGGGTGCTCAGATTGATGAAACTCGATCCGAAACGATTTTCAAACGCGAGATCCGTTGCTAAAGTACTAGGTCGTTCGGAAAGCGCCGTTCGAGAGCTCCTTGACGCTTACGAGTTAACTTTCAAACTTCGAGAAAAAGGTATGATGATTCACGCAGCCAGAGCTCCTCCAGACGAACAAAGGCAACGAGCCGAAGCAATCCCACTTAAGCACACCGAACTCATAGCACGCGCCCTGAGGACCACAGAGGTGAAGAGACTACCGACGCGCGAGTTCGACCGCAAAATTCCAGAGATTGTTAGAGCTATAGCTCCTCTCCCCGAAGAAGACGCAAGGAAGGTGGTGGACCGCTTCAAGATGTTCCCTGAGAAGTCGATTCAAGCAATAAAAGAAGAAGCCCTTGCAAAACAGACAGGAGTTGCTGTCAAGGTGTATTTCTCCCCGAAAATTGCCCGAGCCCTGAACCAGGCTGCTGAGGAACGGGACCTCTCAGAAGAAGAGCTAGTTTCGATTGCTGTGGAAGAGTGGCTAGTACTCAAGGGATATTTGAAATCGGTCTGACTCAAACCTAAGAACAGTTCAGAAGACTATGAAGTGTTTAGGTGACCAAAGCTTCGGCAGTATGTATTGTGTGATAGTGAAGAGCGCCACAAAATAGATTACCAAAAGTGCCACTGAGATGGCGAGGTTCTTCTTCCAGTCAGGGCTCCAAGCAATTCCGAACGGTAACCCTAAGGAGAACCCGATGACATGCGAAACATAGGCTACGTCGCTCTGAAGATTAAAGTAAACGGCCAACGCATTATATAGAAAGTACACTATCGCCACCATCCCGACCGGCATCAAAAGGAGCCAAGAGAACCTCAATGGTTTCAGCAACATCACTACTGCCGCTAAAGTGAAGATGGCTGCTGACGCACCGACGAAACTGGCATCAGAGGGGAAGAATGGCAGACTCAACGGAAAGCTTAGGATGCCACCGACAAAAAACACAGTGAGCATTCGTTTTGAATTCGTCACGCTCTATAAAGTGTTGCCAAAAACGTAGAGAAAAATCATATTCCCAAGTAGGTGGATTAGGCTGGCGTGAACGAAGATTGCGGTTACTAAGGTCCATATCCTGCCTTCTTCTATGTTGTTGAGGCTGAAGGCTAGGTTACGTTCGACGCTAGTAGAATCTGTGCCATAAATGGCGTAGAGAGTTATAACGACACAGACCAGTATGAGAACGTTTGTGGCCCTCATGACTGAGAACACGAATCCAACGATAGAAAACGTGAATCAAATCATTCACCAAAAAACATTCTCCAATGTTCTTCTGTTGATTCCTACGCTCAATGAAGAAGAGGCCGTGGAAAGCATAGTTACTGAAGCAGAAAAATCTGGTTTCTGCAACATAATCGTAGTCGACGGGTTCAGTACGGATCACACGCGAGAGATCGCAGCCGCGGCCGGTGCGACAGTTATCAAACAGGAATTCGGCAGAGGAAAAGGATGCGGCGTAAGAACGGGAATGAAAAACTTCCTTCAGGGCAACGCTGAGTTTCTCTGTATTATAGATGGAGACGGAACCAACATCCCCTCACACTTGGAGGACATGATGGTCCTCGCCCAAGCGGGGGAGGCTGACGTGGTTATTGGCTCTCGAATACGGGGTAAGAGAGACCGCAAAGCAATGAATCCCCTAAGTGTCGCCTCCAACTTAGCTGTCTCACTCCTTTTGGGCGCCAAGTTTGGACGTCTGTTCACGGATGTCCAGACTGGCTACTGGCTTTTCTCGAGATCAGCCGTACAAAGAGTGTACCCTCTAATTCGTTCTAGAGGCTTCGAGATCGAAATGGAAATGTTCGTAGTAATCCTCGGAGCGAAACTGCGAGTCCGCGAGGTCCCCGTTGGGTTCAGGCGTCGCCAAGGGTCCACAAAGTTTAGTTTTCTACTCAGGCTAAGGAATCTATACTACGCATTCAAATATCTTGCATCACGAACTCCCATAAACTCTACAGGACTATAAACGGGAAGTGATACGGTCCGCGAGGTGTGTTGATTGAGCGCGCGAACAGCTATCGGCATATTGACATCAGTACTAGGCTTGCTGCTCCTTCTGTTCAGTGGCTATGAGTTTAACAACCTATTTTTCATCGACAAAATGGCCACGGTGACTGACATTCCATCTTACAATGGAATTGTTGTATTACCATTCTTACTCGGAATACTAGCTCTACTTGATGGATCGATAGTCCTTGGCCTAAAGCGGTCGTTTAGCCTCAGTCTTCACCTGCTCGGTAATTTCGTGTGGCTGTATGCACTCTACATGCTATATGATAACCTGGCGATTCCCATAATCGAACCTACAGCATACCACCAAGTGTTCCTGTTAGGCTTCTTAGGTTTGATTTTCTTCGTCGTAGGCGTAGTAGCTAACGACATACCTAACCGAAAAACAACTTAATCAAATAAGCCTGAGTTTCCTAAGTCCACGTTTTTTCGAAACATACGGATTCCCGTTAATGTAAAACCTCCAAAGTTTATCTAAACCACTTTTTATTCCGATTCGTGTTGAACACCAAACTTCGAAGTCTCCTTCGCCGCGATCTGTGACGTAAAGTGGACCTCTGACGGTCATATCTTGCTCGTTCAGCGACTTACTTATTGCGAGTGCCTTTGTCAATTTACCGGGACCATTAGTCAACTCTGAGTCTGAAACATTCGGCCGGAAATGCCTCATAGCGTCGATTCCTGCCACAGGCTGAACCGCCCTGAACAACACGGCTCCCGGGGTTCCCGGCCCTTGAGTAGTAATGTTCAGGCAGTAATGATTCCCATACGTGAAGTAAATGTAGGCGTGGCCAGGGTCACCAAACATTGGTGCATTTCTTGGAGTAAGGCCGCGAAAAGCATGGCTGGCAGGATCATCGCTGCCACGATAAGCTTCGACCTCAACGACCCACCCTACCATTCGCTTCGTACCTTTCGTTCTTACCAAATATTTGCCGAGGAGGTTTATTGCGACCTGGACAGTGTCCCCAACAAAGAATGAAGGTTGAAGTATCCGTGAACCAGTCAATTGCTCAATTCTTCTTGTCAATGGGGTAACTCTACGTCCACAGCTTATTGAAATTAAATCACGAATTTAGTTTGCGTAGGTCTGAGCCCGTAAACCTTTCTTACCGTGCCGAATCGTCTGGGCTTCTCCTTGTCTCTTCTAAGCCTAACGTGTAGTTGAAATGAGTCGATTATCGCTTCTTGAGTCTCCTTGGCCAAATACTCGATTTAGAGTTGCGATCATAACTTGGACTGGCGAGAAGAGACTAGGGCGCTTTCCGACGGTGTACTGTCTTCCATGGTTAGCGCCAATTGCAAACGGCTCTGATTGTAACATAGAGTTTTCCTAGATTTCGGAACTCATGACAGAAATGGAGACGTCGGACAAGACTTAACTTAGCCTAGGCTAGCAAATTCACTTCGAGTCAAACGTCGTTGATGGATAAGAAGCGAATGCAGGAACTGACCGGTTCATTACTCGAAGCGATTGGGGAGAACCCCAAACGCGAGGGCCTCAGAGACACACCGAGGAGAGTTGCAGACATGTTCGCTGAACTTACGGAAGGTTACGCTATGAACCCGAAGGAAATCCTATCCAGAGAATGGAACGAAGTCAGCGGTATGGTTGTAGCAAAAGATATCGGCTTCTTCAGCCTCTGTGAACATCATATTCTGCCGTTCTACGGGAATGTGCATATTGGCTATATCCCGTCTAAGGCGGTTGTGGGCCTTTCGAAGCTTGTTAGGCTGGTAGATTGTTACAGCAAGCGACTCCAACTTCAAGAGCGAATGACTAAGCAGATTGCGGACGCGTTAAACGATACTCTCCGCCCGCATGGAGTTGTTGTAGTTGTTCAGGCTCGACATTTGTGTATGGAGATGAGGGGTGTGAAGAGCGGCGCAGACATATTGACCTCAGAAATCCGCGGCCAGTTTGAGAAATTTGAGACACGAAACGAGTTCTTTAACATGCTACGCAAAGAGGTTTGAGATAAATGTCATCGTCCGTAGAACCTGACATAGCACGCTTGTACCGACGTGAGTTTGCAGCCGCCCACATAATTGCTGGACACCCAAAGTGCGGCCGCCAACACGGTCACAACTATACTCTCCTTGCAAAGGTCTATGGCAGCAGCCAAGCCTGGCTGGATTTTGAGGACATCAAACGAAAGGTGGACGAGTTCATTGACGAGCATTATGATCATCGAGATATGGGGAACATGACGTGCGAATCGCTAGCAAGGCACCTACAAGAACAGCTCAGTATCCTGTTCAAGACTAGGGTCAAAATTGAGCTATGGGAGACTGGAAAATTCGGAGTCGAGACTGCGTAAATTCGCCTACAAACTTGCAATTTTCTGTATTCTAACTTAGTACTTTTCCACTTCTCCGCGTACTTGACCTGCCTTCAGGAGGGCGAAGTGGTGAACGTCAGTAGGGACGCGCAGTTTGCCTGTGTTGTGAATTCGATCTATCTTTTGGAAAGCTTCTCGGTCAACATCTTTGTCGAATGTTAGCTCTCCACTGTTCTCAAGGTGGAAGTTACCAAGTTCCTTATGCAGTCCCAAGATGTCGGCCTTGGAGAGTAGGACTGAACCAGCGATCACTAACCTCTTCGTGTCAAACACGTCCGGGCTTTCCGATGGGGATTGATTCATATATTGAACTAGGGCCTCGTTTACGAGGTCGGCCACGTTCTTTCCTTGCTGCTTTGCTTTGGCTACCACGTTGTTGTAGGTATCCCGATCTAACCCGCGAATCAGGACCGCATTGTTTGCCATGATAGCCAACTCACAAAGTTACCGTGCTTAATCTGATATCTTGATTACATTGATTACATCGCTTTCTTATAAATCTTGTTAATTCTTTTAACACCCGTTAACTTGTACTATGTGATTGCCTCGTTTGCACAAGCAAACGTGGCATGGGCCAGAAAAAAGGAGGAAAAATGAGTTTGGTTGAAGACTTGGAACGGTTACTGTTCGAAGAAATTCCTGAGATGGAAACCCCGGGTATCAAGCGGTGCGAGTGGTGCAAACAACCCCTTCCTAACGATCGGTACCACCTGAAGATCTGCCCCCAATGCCGCAAGGAATCCATCGATATCTTCATGAAAGCGCACTAGAACTCCGCCGTTAAGCGGGGTTCCCGTCTCTCTCCGAACAGGTGTTGCGAACATAAATCATACATTTTGGGCATCGTTTCTCCCTTCTAGTAGTATTGATACTTAGGTCGGCACGATCGGGCATACAACGCGCGCGACGCGTCCTACGTGATAATATCTAAGTGCATTTGCGGGAAGGAGCCAGATACTTGGTGCCCTCCCGAAATGGCTCATTACATGTGATGCCTCCTTAGAGGCCCGAAAATTCATCTCTTGCAACAAGAAAGGAGGCCTATGGAAACGAAACAAGCATAAAGAAGGGAACTACGCCCACTTTCCGCAACCTCCGATAACGACCGGATTTGTCTTCACCCGAAACCGAAAAATGCCAAGATCTTGCAATTTCATTGGGGGCATCTATGGTTCGGGCGCTTGTGCTTTTATCGGGTGGAATCGACTCTGCGACCGCACTTTACTTGTCGAAAAAGGAGACTGATGACATCTATTCCATGAATATGATCTATGCTCAGTCGTACGATAGCGAAGCCGAGGCGTCAAAAAAGATCGCCGCAGCAGCCCGTGTAAGGGAACATTTGAGCGTCTTCCTTCCCTTCTTCAAGGACATCGAGAGACGCTATAAGCCAACTCTGTCTTCAAAGACCTCTTCTGCCTACGTTCCAGCTCGAAACATAGTCTTCTATGGCGTCGCAGCCGCCTATGCAGAAACCCTCGAGGCGAACAAGATAATTTTTGGTTCAAATGCTGATGATGCGAAAGAGCTTCCTGACGCTCGTCCAAGTTTCATTCAACTCATGAATGAGTTGATAAGAGATGGCACGAGAGCGGGTAATGAAGGGTTCATGATTGAAACGGTCAATCCTCTAATCAACTACAACAAGACCGAAGTGCTCAAGCTCGCTATCGCGTTGAAGGTTCCATTGCAATTGACGTGGAGCTGCTACGAAGATTCCGAGATCCCGTGCGGTAAATGTCGCGGCTGCATTAGCCGGCAAGCAGCGTTCAACCAGCTGGGCGTCCCGGATCCATTACTTTCAGTAAGAAGCCGAATGGAATAATTCAGACAAAGCGTTTCCATCGGCGTCATACCAAACAATAAAAGCCTTTTCCACCCGAATTCATGGCTGAAAAATTAGTAAGCCAACCTTTCCACTCGAAGCTCCCCAAAGGTTGTTGAACGTGGCGTTGTATTTTCCGCTCTGTAGGGTACAATATTTTATACAATTCTGTCGAAAACTATTAAAGTGCGATAGGGAGCTTACACCGTTCCTTACCTTTTGAGAGGCAAGATCCAAATTGGTAGCCCACGTTCAGTCATCGAAAAGAAAGGTTTCTTCGAGCTTGAAGATTACTCAGATTAGAAAGCGTGATGGACGCATCGTCGCATTTGACAAGGAAAAAATCACTAGCGCGGTCTACAAAGCCGTCGTCGCCACTGGCGGAAGAGACGATCACTCTCTTGCGGAGTCGCTTTCGACGCGCGTAATCGAGATTCTCGACGAAAAGTACGGTACAGAGACTATCCCGGCTGTGGAAGATGTGCAGGACGTAGTTGAACGCGCGCTGGTTGAAAATGGACAAGCAAAGGTAGCTAAAGCGTACATTATTTACAGGCAGAAACGCGCCGAGGTTCGACGTGAAAAACAACGAATTCTCGAGAAAGAAGTTATTGACGAGGTCGATAAGGTATTCGATCTAAATGCTCTGCGTGTACTCAAAGCCCGGTATCTGAAGAAAGACGAGACTGGTAAACTTATAGAAACACCAAAACAACTTTTCACAAGAATCGCCGTTCATGCAGCCTTACCTGATTTGTTATACGACGATGAGGTTTTCGACATCACTAAGAAACAGCCTTCACACGGGCGAGAGATTTTCGACCCTGAACAGTTCCACGAGAAGATCTCCATCGGGAAATATCCTCTCAATCGGTATCACCTTGAAGCATTGAAGAGAATGTATGACAGATTCGATCTAGAAGGAGAAGCTAAGGTTTCATGGCTGACCTTCTTCGATATGCTCAAGAACGGATACTTCAACAAATTTGCGCGATCAATTGATTCGTTTTACGAGCTGATGGTCTCTCGGAAATTCATGCCCAATACCCCAGCAATCGCCAATTTTGGAAACGTCCTTGGCATGGGCTCCGCTTGCTTCGTTCTAGGCGTAGATGATTCTATCGAGAGCATTATGGAGACACTGAAACAAACCGCTGTAGTCTTCAAGGCTGGCGGCGGGATGGGATATAATTTCTCGAAACTGAGGCCAGAAGGAGATTACGTCAGTTCGACCTCAGGCGTGGCTTCCGGCCCGATCAGCTTCATGATGTTATTCGACACTATGACCGACGTTATCAAACAGGGCGGAATTCGACGCGGCGCCAATATGGGCATCCTTAACAGTAACCACCCAGACGTGGAGAAATTCATCACTGCTAAGAAGGGTAACAAGGCACTCCGAAACTTCAACATATCCGTTCTGATATTGCCTGAGTTCTGGGAAAGCTACAAAACCAACAAGCCCTACCCTCTCATCAACCCCAGGACAGGACAGGTTGTGCGCGAAGTCAACGCCCGCCTGCTATTCGACATGATTGTATACCAGGCGTGGGAAAGCGCAGAACCAGGAGTAATATTCTTCGATCACGTGAACGAGCATAATCCATTTCTCAATCACCTGGGACCGATAGTCACTACCAACCCGTGCGGCGAAGTTCTACTCTACCCTAACGAATCATGCAATCTTGGTAGCATCAACGTCTGGGCATTCATTAGACACGACGCGAATGGAAAAACAACCTACGATTGGGACGGATTACGCGAAGCAGTGTACGCTGGGTCTCGGTTTCTCGACAACGTCATTGATGTGAATAACTTCCCACTCAAAGCCATTGAAGAGATGACGCTAGCGACAAGAAAAATTGGGTTGGGAGTCATGGGTCTCGCTGATATGCTCTTTGAACTACGCGCTACTTACAGTAGTGATCAAGGTAGAAAGATCATGGAAGAACTCATGGAGTTTATCAACTATCACTCGAAGATTGCGTCAATCGAGCTCGCAAAAGAACGCGGCCCTCTGCCATACTACAACAAGAGTTTCTACCCCGAGGGAGAACTTCCCTTCTCAGCATTCAACGATAGAAAGTCTTGGCACTTCGAATGGGACAAGGTCGCTGAGATGATTAAGCAGCATGGTGTCCGGAACGGTTACACAACCGTTATTGCTCCAACAGGAAGTATCTCCATGATTGCGGGTTGCAGTAGCGGAATTGAACCAATCTACTCACTAGTATTCGAGAAGCACGTAAAGGTTGGAAGTTTCTACTACATCGACCCGGTCTTCGAACGGGTCATGACCGAGGAAGGGCTATTCGGAGAAGATTTGCTGAGAGACGTGACTGAACATGGCGGCTCTATTCAGAGAATTACATACATTCCTGAAGATTTGAAACGCGTGTATGTAACCGCAATGGACATTCGCCCTGAAGACCACATACGTGCATTAGCTGCTTTTCAACGATGGACCGATTCATCAATATCAAAAACGAACAACTTCCCCGCAAACGCAACGATCGAAGACATGCGTGAATCGTATTTGCTAGCTTACAGGCTGGGCTGCAAAGACGTGACCGTGTTCCGAGATACTTCAATCAAAGGCCAAGTTCTCGTAGTATCCCGCAAGAAACATGAGTCTTCCCAAAGCCAAGAGATACCTGAACAAGAACAGGTACCCGGCACGCCAAAGCTCCTAGCGGTACCGCTAGTAGGTGGCACTCAAGGCGTCGGAGAACAGCTCAAGATTTGCCCGCAATGCACGAGCCAAGTCGTATACCAAGAAGGTTGCTATATCTGCCCCGAATGCGGTTGGGGCGCATGCTCCTAATAGTCTGCCCAAGTAGATTTCGACTACAAAACGACGATTTGAGTTCAAACCTGACGCCATCGAATCAAAGGTTCGCGTAGTTCACGTTTAATTGCACAATCGCGAATCATAGCCCAGGTTTCATTGGACAAGAATCTCCTTAGACTCGTCAACGGAATCCGGGACAGAAAACTCCGAAAGAAAGTGCATGGATTACTTCAGAACCCATCAATTAAGATCGGCGGTAAAACCTACTCAGGGATGCCCACTGAGAAATCTCCTGCCAGTGTGTGGCATCACCATAATTATCCTGGCGGCTTCGTGGAACACACGTTAGCTCTTCATGAACTCTGCATGGCCCTCTCAAAAATCGTTGAAGGAATTTACAAATGCCGAGTGAACAAAGACCTCGTAATCTGTGGCGTCCTCTTACACGACATTTTCAAACCCGCAACCTACGACCAGACAGGTAACGGAAGGTATCGTCGTTCGGATTTGGCAGAAAGGCTTGATCACTTAACACTCGCGACCGCGGAGTTAATCCGAAGAGGCTTTCCCTTGGACGCGGTACATGTCGTGGCGGCAAGTCATGGCAAGCAATTCGGGCCAATGGGACCGATGACCATTGAAGCGCTGATCTGCTACCTAGGCGATCATGCCGAGGCTGAACTCAATGGCGAGATGTTAAGTGCTGCCCGATTTATGATTCGTGAAATAACAGGAGAGGAGCCTCGAACGTTGACGGGCAAGGAAGCTTTCGCAGTTGTGAGAACCAAGACAGACAAAGGCTGGAAAGGGCTCAGAGATTACCTCTCAAAGACGAAAACGGCTTATTGAAAGTACGTACGCGAATTATCTATATAGGAAAGTTACGCCAGAAGAGTAGCCGCTGACGAACTTCTAGATGAGCTTCTTGGCATTGAGAAATTGATTGATTTTCTCTATGCCCAGTTTGATTCGTTCTTCTGTTTCGCTTACGAAGGTCATTCTGATGTGCCCTATTCCGTTGTTGCCGAAGAATCGTCCTGGAATCACCGCCACGCTTGTGGTTTTCAGCAAATTTTCTGCAAACTGTTCTTCAGTTTGGTCGGCTTTCGTCAGATAATCACGTATATCGACGAAGTAGTAGTAGGCACCGGCTGGCTTTACAGTTCTGGCGAGGGGTAGATACTGTTGCATCATTTTGCCCATGAAGTCACGTTTCTTGAGATAACTGGTCAAGCTGTACTTGATGTATTCGTCTTTCAAGTTATCGTTAAGATATTTTACGAGGGGGAATTGCGCTATGCTCTCAGGCGCCAGTGTGCTGTACTGTTGCATTTTCTCGATCGAATCAATTACTCGCTTGGGGGCTAGAGTGTATCCCAGCCTTAGACCAGGTATACCAGCTTCCTTCGAGAAACTGCAGACGGTAATCGTACGCTCTTTAGCTCCGGGAAAGCGACTGATCCAAACATGTTCTCCCTCATAGACGATGTGTTTGTAGACGTCATCACTTATTATCCAAAAGTCGTAGTCTTCCGCTAAGTCTACTAGGGTTTTGACGAAAGCTTCATTGATGATTCTACCAGTGGGATTATCCGGAGATAGCGCGATCAATGCTTTTGTCTTCTTCGAGACGACCCCCTTGAGTTCTTCGCCATCCGGTTGATATCCGCTTTCCACGTGAACCGGAATCTGCTTTGGCCGTCCCTGTGCGAGCTCAATCATCTCCCGGTATCCAAGATAAGTCGGATCGGTGATGATTACTTCGTCGCCTGAATCAATGAGGGACATGATTGAGCTATAGATGGATTCTGTTGCGCCGGTCGTCACAATTATTTCAGAGTTGGGATCGAAGTCAACCTTACTGTACTTCTTCACATCTCTTGCCACAGCTTCTCGGAGATTCGGGATCCCCCTTGTTCCCGTATATCCGCAGCTCCTTAACGGATTCTCGTTCAAAAGGCGGCCTAATTCATTGAGAAATTTGGTTGGGGGTGGGATGCTAGGTGCACCTCCGCCAAATGAGATAATGTCACTGCGCTCGCGTGCCTCATCCAGGAGTGCAGCGACTCGGCGTATGGGGGAAGCGTGGATCTTGTCTATTCGCGACGATAACTTAGCCATCAAGTGGTCTTTCTGTCGTTCAGCTCAACCGCTTATACCGTTTACTGAAGTGACGGGACATATTCTGGTGGCCCCCCGCATATGAGTTTGCAGCGTGTCTGGGATTCCAATCGAGCCATCTTTTTCTTGGTAATTTTCGATGATGGCCACGAGGGTTCTTTCGGTGGCGACAAGCGTGCTGTTGAGAGTGTGAACCCATTTGGTGGGCTCACCGGGTCTATCTCTGAACCTAATTTTCGACCGAACGGCCTGATAAGACGTGCAATTGCTGCAAGAGATTATTTCCCTGTATTTTCCTTGCCCCGGCAACCATGCTTCGAGATCATACTTCTTCGCTGCGACGGCCCCAAGGTCACCGGTGCAAACATTGACGACTCGATAGGGAATCTTCAACGCTTGGACAAACTCTTCAGCATTAGCGATCAGTTTCTCATGTTCATCCCAAGATTGATCGGGTTTGCAGAAGACGAACTGTTCAACTTTCTCGAACTGGTGAGTACGAAAGATACCTTTTGTATCTCGTCCATGAGCGCCCGCCTCCTTTCTGAAGCAAGGGCTTACGCCAGCGTACCTAAGCGGGAGAGACTTTCCGTTGAGTATCTCATCCATATGCTGAGCAAGCAACGCATGCTCTGAGGTAGCTAACAAGTATAGGTCCTCGCCTTCGACTTTGTAGATTACGTCCTCGAAATCAGAAAGGGCTACTGCGCCGCCAACTGCTTCTCTTCGTAGCAGGTATGGGGGCTGGGTTAACTCGTAACCCTTCATCTCGATGAAATCCAACGCGAACCTAATCAAAGCGTAGTTGAGCTTGACCAACCCTTCCCTAAGGTAATAGAATCTAGAGCCCGCAGCCTTCGCAGCACTTTCCATGTCGATAAGCCCTAAACCGGTCGCCAGGTCGATGTGATCTTTTGGCTGGAATCCGAACTCCGGAAGCTTCCCCCACTTTCTCACCTCAAGATTGTCGTTCTCATCTTTCCCGAAGGGCACGCTTTCATGCATGACGTTTGGCAAACCCATAAGAGCGCTAGTTACCTTGTTTTCTAGCTCGGCCGTCTGTTGCTCAAGATCCTTGATTTGTCCCGGAATCTGTTCAGCCTGTTTGACTAGGCTTGATGTATCTTGGCCTTTTCTTCGTAGTTGGGCGATTTCTTCCGTGAGTTTGTTTCTCTTGGTCCGAAGGCTATTCGCTTCGCTCTGTACACTCCTCCATTTTTTGTCGTCGTTGAGTAACTGGTCCACCCGAGGAATCTTATCCATCTCACCTCGCCGTTTGAGGTTCTCTTTCACGAGATCAGAGTTTTCGCGGACGAATCTAATGTCAAGCATACTTTTCACCTAAGGCTTGGGTCCTTTCGCGCTGCAACCTAGCCAAATGTAATATAACGTCATTCTTGAAAGGTTGTCCTTGCGTCTTACCCTTACGAGCCCATTCTGTAGACAGCCGAACCACCCCAGAAAGCATCTTCCTCATCTCAAGAACTCATGGAACAGAAATTCGGGGAGGTTGCCATCAAAACTGTTAATTCGACAACGTCAGTTGATTAGGTTAAGTAGACAAATCTAGATGAGTTTCCATGTTCAAACTGATCATACTACTGAAGAAGAAAACTGGTTTAACAAATGAGCAATTTGCAACGTATTGTTTGAAGACACATGCACCCTTAGCCAAGAAAATGCCGGGCTTGAGAAAGTATGTGGTGAATGTAGTTATGCCACCTCCCAACAGGGCACCGGATTACAACGGTGTTGTGGAACTATGGTTCGACAGCGTTGACGATATGAAGAAAGCATTTAGCTCAGCCGAGGGCCGAGTGACACAAAAAGATACAGAAACGTTCGCCGCAAACCTAACCACCATGTACACCGACGAACATTCGATCATGTAAGACGCTACGCATCAGTTCGAGTCAATTGCGCCTTGGTCTTTGAGTCCATGACCGGTTATTACGCACACAATGCAGTCGCGGGATCTGACCAGCCTTAGCCTGAATGCTTTTGCCAACCCGGCGACGGACGCTGCGCTGGCTGGTTCCGCGAAGATACCTTCGTGATTGGCTAGGAGTCGTTGGGCTCGAATTATTTCGTTATCCGAAACGGTTAGCATTGCTCCCGCTGACTCTTGTACGGCTCTAAGGGCTTTCTTCCAGCTCGCGGGAGCACCGATTCGGATTGCGCTGGCTGAAGTCTCAGGGCTCTTCCATGGGACTACCACGCTCTCTCGTCTCGCATATGCTGCTGCAATGGGAGCTGCGCCTGAGGCTTGGATTCCTATCATCCTCGGCGTTCGGCCTGCCAGTCTAAGCTCATGTAGTTCCCTGAATCCCTTCCAAATGGCGCTAATGTTGCCCGCATTTCCTACAGGGACAATGACCGAATCCGGGAGCTTGTAGTGGAGCTGTTCCCAGATTTCGAATGCTAATGTCTTCTGGCCCTCAATTCGGTATGGATTCACGGAATTGACGAGGTAGAATTCGCCTTTCTGGGCCATCTCTCTGGCCTTTTCGAGGGCTCGATCGAAATTTCCGCTGACCTGATTGATTCTCGCCCCGTGAACTATTGCTTGAATAAGCTTTCCTTTCGCGATTTTCCCTTTTGGAATCAACACCACGGCTCTAAGACCCGCGCGCGCCGCATAGGCTGCCATCGACGCGGAAGTGTTCCCTGTCGACGCGCAAACTACCGTTCTCGCGCCTAGCTCCACCGCCATTGTAATTGCTACAGTCATACCTCTATCTTTGAAAGAACCTGTGGGGTTTTGACCTTCATTCTTGAAGTAGACTTGACTAAGGCCCAGCCTGCCTGCTAGTCGAACTGATGGAGATAGACCTGTTCCACCCTCCCCCAGGCTCACGGCGTTATGACTTGAGACGGGGAGAAGGTGCTTGTAACGCCAAACCGATAGCGGCCCAGACTTCCTGATTGAAGCTGTGAAGTCACGCCTTAATGATTGATAGTTGTAACCGATCTGCAGTAGGTCCTTACAATTTGGGCACATGTAGATTTGTGTTGGCTTGAATCGACTAGAGCAGTTGATGCATTCGAGGTAATGATATGAACCTTGTTTCATCCTTGTCATCGACATGCAAGCGAGTTCTAGAGGATTATGGCACCTTTTGTGGAGGGTCTCGTGAGAAATACTTTCCGAACCTTATAGTTGAGGGATTCTAGCCTGTCCGATACTAAGGCGATAGCTGGTTGAATAAGGCCGGTCCTATTTTTCCGCTGCTGCATGCGATCTTCGGAAATACTGTACCATAGGGCGCGAGATGGGCCCGCTCCGCTGATGGTTTCCGCGACGTGGAATCGATCAAATAACATCTTCTTTTCGTCTTGTAGAAACCGCGAGTCTACACCTCTGCCGTAGACAGCACCGTCCGCCCGCGTTGGTTCAACGATGTCATCCCACGGAAGGGTTTCTAGGATAGCATTCACATCACACATGGCGAACGCGGCTGAAACCCTCGCGATAGAGCCCATCGATTGAATGTGCGCATGGATTGGAACGGCGGCAGGTAGAAGTTGGCGCGTGGCCTCTGTCGATCTTTTCTCTATGGCCGGTATCAAAAGTGCTATTCCTAGATCCTGGGGGGGCCGGATTGTTGTAATCTCCTGCTCTGCGCTTACAGGGTTGCGAGTAACGATGTTGAATCCGCCAAGTGCGGAGGCGGCTACATTATCCATATGATGTGACGGTTCTGCTTTTCCAGCCATGTGAATTAGAGACCACCCTTTCAGTCCCAGCTTAAAGATTCGGTCCGCGCAAAGAACTGCACCGACGGCTTCAGCTCCGGATAACCCTAATCCTTTCTTTGGAGGTATGCTGGCTCTCATTCGCAGAACATATCCCTCTGGTTTGCCGAATTTCTCAGAGACTGCTGAGAGCGCTTTCCCTGCCGCATTCAGGTTGGGATCTGTATTTACCTCAGCGGCGTAAGCACCGTCAACCTGTATCGTCCTTATTCCTGATGCGGCTACTTGGAGTTCGATCTCGATCCGTGGTGACACTAGAGCAATCGAAACCACGTCAAACCCTGCGCCGAGGTTCGCGCTGGAGGCTGGGATGCTCGCCCTCGCGGTTGATACTCTCGTTCTTGTCAAGGTTTTCGATTCCTCTAGCGAAGGTACTCCCCACGGAGAACCTATAGCCGACTAATAGAAGCCTACGCCAATCTTGGCGGCGTCCGTCATAACGCGAAAGAAAGCCTCTCAGCGAGTAGCGCCTAGTTTCGCCTCTCGGGAAACTATTTGAATCTTCATATGCAAATATCTGGATACACCGGGGAATGTTTGAGGAGTAGATGCTGCTGCCGAGAACCAGACGTGAGAAGAAAAGCATTCGAGCTCGGGACCGGCCCAGAGCGATACGTAAACAAAAGCGCCTGCGCAATCACGGTCTTTGGGTTGTCGTAGTCTTATTTATTGTCGTCGCAGCTCCTTCAGTTGTCGCTTGGTATGGGTTGACCTACGCGGCGATGGTAGATTTTACCTTTGGAGGAACGACCGATGTTCGTCGTTCTTATCAACTCACTGCGATGTCTCCGTTCCAACCGGCGACCATCGACATCACCCACATACTCGTAAGGAATACCGGCAACACAGACATCGCAGTTATCGTCACTCTACATGCCATAAATGCTGTCATCGCTCCTGCTCCGAGCAGCTATTATGGGCCCTATACCGACACGGCCAACGTCCAAATTCACCTACCGGTCGCCAGCGGGTATCAGGTCGTCACATTCTACCTTACGTTACCTGTTCAAGTCCCTGCATTCACGCTTCGCGTCAGTGTGGCTAGAGTACTGGACTTTTCCAGTCTCGCATCCCTAGTGACATCAGGCTTTGCATCAATCCAACCAAGCTCACCCACGACCTTAGTGTATGCGAACACAATCACGAATCCTTACAACTACGATCTAAGCCAGCAATACTGAAGAAACATGATTCGAAGGGGAATCATGTTTGGCTTAATCTCTCTCGTCTTCATAATGCCTTAAGGAGTAAATTGAGTCGAACTAAGTCGGACCGTGCGAAATAGAGTCTCACGTTCAGTGAGTTAACAGTCGCAGACTATTACGCCGAAAGACGCCGAATGCGTGTCGCCGAACTGATCTGTCCCGGTAACCGTGACCAGGTACGGCGTGGCAGTGACTGAAATAGCGGGGAATGTGTAGATAATAAAATTACTTCCGGCCTGATACACAGGGGGGAGGAGCACCTGTTGCCTGTCGAGGATACAGAAAGCACCTCCTGGGCAGCCTGAGATAGTAAGGTGTACGCTTTGAAGAACTGTCGAATCGCATCTGATGTTAGTCGTGGAGTTTGGACAGTACAAATTGAGCCAAACAACCAAGCCGCCACTCTGACTGGGCTGAATCTTGATCAGCGTAGCGCTTGTTGAGATCGTGAAATCGAAACTGTTTACTGGAAATGTCGGTGGAAACGGATAGGGGGGGGATTGTTGGGCGTTTACGTAGGCACCGCCGATGACCAACACCAAAGTTAGCGAGAGAAGAGCTACAGTCGCTACCCTACTGAATACGTGACCGGCGCGCATGTTAATCTATAAATTAATTCCGCGAAGTGAAGTAAAAAGTTTGATGAGCAATATGGTAAGAACCCGACAGTGGGATCGAAGATAAACGTAAGAATTAACAGGCTTTGACCTCATTCGGGCGAAACTGGATTTCGATCTGCTTACGGCCCCTCTTTCCAAACAGAAGCCCCCTAATCACTAACACCATATGGCCATGAAGCGATACGAGCATGAAATTGACGAGAACGGCGTTGGAAACGTAAATAGAGGTTACATGAGTTCACTTTCATCGTGGGGGACAACAGAAGTGTCGCTTCGCGTTATTCTGATACCTATCATCATACTTCTCGCGTTTCTACCCGCCGGTTTCGCCCAAACTATACCTCAACTCACGCTCACTCTAATCGGCAACGGTGCGAGGCCATACGTTACTCCAGCTGGACAAACAACCGAGTTGAAGATGGAAATTCTAAACGTTGCACCGTCCGATGTCTACCTGTTGGAAGGGGATGCCTACCTAGACCCTGGACTAAACGGCAGCTGGGAACTGGCCCATTCTGAAGGTATGGGTAATTTCCATCTCGGTTACCTACAATCGGCGATCTGGACATTCGATCTTGCGATCCCTGCGAAGATACAAGCTGCAAACCTGACAAACGGGACACCAGAGGCCATTCTCTTAATCAAAATCAGATTCCTGACCTTAAGCAACCTAGAACGTGAGGAACAGGGCGAATTCGCATTAAGCGTCCCAGGAGCCGCTGTACAGCAACAAAACAGTTGGATTTGGTTGGTGGTCGCGGGAGTAATTGCGGTGACGTGTGTAGGTGTCGTTGCCTTCAGGTTGAAGCAAAGAAAACGTCGGACGAGTTAATCGAGCGGCCATCTTTATAGCTCAAGATTCAGAAAGTAGGTTCGGGAAGCTCGCATGCGGAGAACTAGTTGGGCACTAGTTGTACTAGGCGTACTCGTCCTAACCATCTCGTCAACAAGTCTTCCTTTCGCAAACGCTCAATCTAGAATACTCTACGGAACAGTATACAGCGCGACTACTGGTGGTCCACTCGCAGCAACGATCACGACGAGCAGATGCTCTGACTCACAAACTACTTCTACAGCACCGGACGGCTCTTGGCAACTGTCCTACCCATATGGAACACTAGGAACAATCACGTTTTCGGCTCCGGGGTATGCAAGCCAAAGCTTCCAGATCGATATGAATGCTCAATGGTATGACGCCGGGGGCGTCGTCTCTCTTCAGCCTTCAGGTTGATTGCCTATCTGGTCTTTCGTTTCGCCCGTTTCTGAATGATGTCAGCTAAGGCGGAAATGAATGTAGGGTTTGAGTTCATAGATTCGGTTCTTTTCAGGTCAATATGGTTGTTTCGAGCAAACTCCTGAGCTTCCACATCGATGTCGAAGAGTATCTCAAGATGGTCGGCTACGAAACCGATGGGCACTACAAGAACGTCGGTGAGGCCTCTGCGATGCACGAGTTCGCGTAAGAAGTCTATGAGGTCTGGACCAAGCCATTTTTCATTAGTCTGCCCTGCGCTTTGGTACGCGAATGACCATTCTTCACGCTGCAAGAGATTTGCGACTGATTGACAGGAGCTTTGAAGTTGAATTGGATACGGATCGTTCATCTGAAGTATTCGTTCGGGTAAGCTGTGAGCGGTGAATAGCAATTCAACCTTTGCAGGCGTTGAAAACTGATTGAGAACAGTCTGGATCTGCTCTTGGAGGGCCCGGTGGAACAGCGGGTGGTCGTACCAGCTCTCGACAAAGTCCACATCCAGGCGGGCCGAATCGGCAACTGCCTCTAACGCCTGCTTGTATCCTCCTACGCTCATTTGTGAGTAATGAGGAGCTAGGACTAGCGCGATTATTCTTTCGAAGCCATCGTCAATAATTTGCGGAATGACTTCCCGGATGTATGGATGCCAATGTTTCATCCCAATGTAGACGCGAGTCTGCAAACCCTCCGCGCCCAGCTTTTGTTCGAGAACCGACGCTTGCGATCTGGTTATGTCCAGCAACGGCGAGCGTCCCCCTATCCTGCGGTATCGGCGCTTAAGATCCTCAACAGCGTCTAAAGTCGGCTTGTGGCCTCCCCTAATGTCGGTGAGGTAGGGCTCGATATCCTCCGGTGAACTTGGCGTACCGTATGCCATCAGGAGAACGGCCAACTCTGCCACGCTTGTCACCTCGTTGCGTTGAGTGCGGAGTTTGAGGTTGCATCATGAACGAATTTGACGAGTTCAGCAACATTCGCAACGGAAGTTTCAGGCAACATCCCATGGCCCAAGTTAAAGATGTGCCCTCTTCTAGCTCCTACTCTTCTGAGAATGTCCGCCGACGCGAATTTGATTAGTTCCATCTCAGCTAACAATGTCGCGGGATCGAGGTTTCCTTGAATACCCACATCGTAACCCAATCGTTCCCATGCGTTATCGATGGGGATCCTCCAGTCGACGCCGAAAACGTCTCCCCCAGCTGTTTTCATTTCTTCAAGAAGATTAGCTGTGCCCGTTCCGAAGTGAATTCTGGGCACTCCAGTATCCGCTAGTTCCTTGAAGATACGTTGTGAGTACGGAAGCACGTAATTGTGATAATCTTGTGGACTGAGGCACCCAACCCAGCTGTCGAAAACCTGAACCAACTCAACTCCAGCCTTTATTTGGGATCGCAGATAGCTGGCCATCGAGCCCGAGAGCTGGTCCATCAGCGCGTGCCAAGTCTTTGGATCACGATACATGAGCGTCTTCACCTTGATGAAATTCCTGGTCGGTCGTCCCTCTATTAGATAACTCGCGAGTGTGAAAGGTGCGCCGCAGAATCCGATTAGAGGTACTCTTGCATCTAGCATTTTCCTTGCTAGCCCTATTGCCTCTAGAACAAATGGTACATCGCTTTCAGGGTCAAGCGCTTCCAAGGATGTCGCGGAACGGGCGTCGGAGATTGGCTCTTTGATGATTGGGCCGACACCTTCCTCAATCTTGAATCTAACCCCCATGCCTTCGATTGGTAGCATGATGTCGGCGAACATTATTGCGGCATCGACTCCCAAAATGTCCACAGGTAATGTTGTAACCTTGGCGCACAGTTCGGGATTCTTACAAATTGAAATAATGTCGTGCTTCTCTCTGATCTTCCTATATTCGGGCAGGAAACGACCCGCTTGACGCATGAACCAGACAGGCGTCGCATCGACTGGCTGACGCCTACAAGCCCTAATGAGTCGATGATCCATCTCTCGCATCAACCTCTTGTCGCTTTCTTAACTGCTGGAAGGCTCGCTTAGCAGCATCAATAGTCTTCGTTAAATCTCGTTGAGAGTGAGCGGCTGAAACGAAAATTGTCTCGAACGGAGACGGAGGAAGATAAACGCCATGCTCGAGCATTGAATTGAAAACGACTTTGTAGGCAGATGTGTTACTGGACGATGCCGAACTGTAGTCCCAGACATCACCTTCCGTGAAGAACAGCCCTAGCATTGACCCAACCCTATTCAAACACACGTCGCAGCCCGTCTCTTCCGCGGCTTGGACTAGCCCCTCTCCCAACCAGCCTGAAACCCTTTCTAATTTCTTGTAGAAACCTCGCGTCTTGATCTCCCTCAAAGTTACGATTCCTGCAGTCATTGCTAATGGGTTTCCAGACAGGGTTCCCGCTTGGTATACAGGGCCGTTCGGGGCTACAAGATCCATTATCTCCTGAGATCCACCGTATGCGCCGACGGGTAGCCCACCCCCGATGATTTTCCCTAGGCATGTAAGGTCCGGTTGGATTCTGTAGAGTTCCTGAGCTCCCCCGAGGGAGACTCGGAATCCTGTAACGACCTCATCAAAGATCAAGAGTGCTCCATATTTCCGGGTGATTTCTCTGAGGTCCCGCAGATAATCTGATTTTGGAGGAACGAGCCCCATATTTGCGGCAATTGGTTCAACAATCACTGAAGCGATTTCGTCGCCATGTTCTTCGAAGACTGCTTTCACGGCGTTTGGGTTATTGTAGGGCGCTACGATCGTGTCTGATGTTGCTCCAGCTGTAACACCTGCTGAGTCTGGGATACCGAAGGTCGCCATGCCCGAACCTCCCTTCACGAGCATCGCATCAGAATGCCCATGGTAGCAACCTTCGAACTTCAAAATCCTGTTGCGCTTCGTGTATGCGCGGGCAACCCTAAGCGCTGACATCACTGCTTCCGTCCCGGAATTCACAAAACGTAACTTCGCGATCGAAGGAAAGGCGCTCATAACCAGGTTTGCAAGCTCAGTCTCAAGCCTAGTCGGAGCCCCATAGCTGGTTCCTCGAGATAACGCGACACGCAGAACCCTTACAACCTCAGGGTGCGCCGATCCTAAGATTAACGCTCCCCAAGAACAAACATAGTCGATGTAGCAGTTACCGTCTTCGTCTTGTATCTTTGAGCCCCGCGCTCTTTTAATGAAACGTGGACTTCCGCCCACAGCTTTGAAAGCTCGGACTGGACTGTCCACCCCACCAACGAGAACCATGCTAGCTTGCTCGTAAAGGGTTCTCGATGCTTCAACCTTCAACTGAGTTCACGAGGGAGCGCGGAGGCTTATCCAAGAAGAGTTAGAATTTCGTCAATTGACGTGGCTATGCATGTGAAGATGGGAGTTTCTAATTCTGTGTAGCGACTCGCCTCGCTGCCCCTTAACTCCATAACCAAGTCTGAAAAGTCGGCAGGTTGATCCGTTTCAAAGGCAAGAACGAATTCTTGATCGTCCAAGCCGAAAGAATAGCCGGTGTGAATTTGGACTGAAGGGTACTTATGTCCTATTTTGAAATGTTGTGCCATCATTCTGGTTCTCTCCTCGTGTGGAAGGAAATACCATTCACGTTTCTTGATGAATGGATAAACGAAGAGGTACCTCGAGTTGCTCGCTGAGCTAGTCAGAGAGGCGCCCTCCTGCCCTTCATGGTGGTGGCCACCCAGGTACTCGGATTTCTTAGTCATGGCGAGGTAGGAGTAGGAAATCTCTAGATACTTTCCAAGATTAGATGCTAGCAAGTCTGAAGTGAAGTCTTGAAATTGTTCAAGCTGCCCTGCAATCGTCCATAGCATGAAATCGGTGTCGCCACGGATGCCCACCAAGGAATAACTCTTGAGAGCATTATCTTTCGCGAAGCCTTTGACTATTGACGCGAACTCATGCTTCGATGATGATTTTTCCTCCGTGCTAAGCCGTCGCCACTGTGGGTCAACCTTGAAGAAGGTATACTTGAGAAATTGCCGTTCGGCAGTTTGAACTGGTTCGACGCCTGTGGAAATCTGTGTTTTCACTAGTTAACCTCCCGTAACCATTTGGCGGCGTCCTTCGCGAAATATGTGATTATGATGTTTGCCCCCGCTCGCTTTATTGCTGTCAGTGTCTCTAATGCTACCTGTTTGTCGTCAAGCCAGCCGTTCTTTCCGGCTGCCTTTATCATGGCGTACTCCCCACTCACGTTATAGGCAGCCAGCGGATGACGGAATCGGTTTCGTGCGTCCCTGATTACGTCTAGGTAGCTGAGTGCTGGTTTGACCATTACAATGTCGGCTCCTTCTCTGATGTCTACTTCTATCTCGCGCATCGCCTCCCTCCGGTTCGGCGGGTCCATTTGGTAACTTCGTCTGTCGCCCCACAGCGGAGATGATTCGGCCGCTTCACGGAAAGGCCCATAGAAGGCGGAAGCGAACTTAGCCGAATATGCCATAATTGCGGTTTCTTGGAAACCTCGTCTATCTAGGGCCTCCCTGATCGCTTGAACTTGACCGTCCATCATTGCACTAGGTCCGACGATGTCCGCGCCCGCTTCGGCCTGTGAGACTGCGATTCGCGAGAGCAATTCCAGCGTCTCATCGTTATCTATTCTTCGATTACGAATTACACCGCAGTGTCCGTGATCGGTATACTGGCAGAGACACACATCCGTGGCGACGACAAGTTGCGGAGCTGATTTCTTGATTGCCCGTACGGCTTGTTGGACTATGCCGTCGGTTGCGTAAGCCTCACTCCCCGAGCTGTCTTTGCGATTAGGAAGACCGAACACCAACACGGCAGGTATCTTCAAGCCTGCGACCTCGGCCAGTTCCTTGTCCAGTTCAGACAATGAAAGCCGATAGATACCTGGCATCGATGGTATTTCTTCTCGCACTGAGAGACGTTGATCTACGAAGATAGGATACATGAAGTCGGAACTCGAGAGCCGAGTTTCCTTCAGGAGGGTCCTCAGAGATCCCTGCTCCCTTAATCTCCGGAACCGATTGGTAAGGCGTATTTTCTCTGGAACCTCATACAGCTCTGACGTCATTCTCTATCGCCTCTACGAGACCATCAATTGTGTGAGTCCTCGCCTCAACGTCGACATGGATTCCCAATTTCTTCGTCGCCTCAGCCGTAACAGGGCCTATGCATGCGACCTTAACTCCCTTCAACAAAACTTCCAACTCGTTTGCACCCACGATTTTAGCAAGATTTCTCACCGTCGACGGACTAGTGAAAGCCACCACATCTATACCTTGATTCAAAACCGACTCGACTCGATCAGCTGACAAATCTCCTGGCATGACGGTCCTATATGCGACGATCTCTTCTACTTCGGCTCCTTGCTGCCTCAAGAGTTCAGGCAGTTTCTTTGACGCGATGTCTGCTCGAGGCAACAAGATCCGCTTCCTACTGACGTCACCTAAACCGACGGCTATCTTCTCAGACAGATATTGTGTCGGCACATAATCAGGTTCCTTACCGAGGCGTTCCAAGGCAGCCGCAGTCGCCGGCCCTATGGCAGCGACCTTAATGTGTCTCAACTTATCGGATGGCTCGCCGAATTCCTTCAGGCGTTGGCTGAAGAATTGAACTCCGTGAACGCTGGTAAAGATCACCCAATCATACTGCAAGATTCTGAGAATCGATTTGTCCAAACGGCCCGTGCTTTTTGGAGGGAGAATGGTGACGGTTGGGAGTTCTATGGTTGTTGCTCCTAGGTTTTGGAGTTTCGTCGAGAGAGTGAGATTTTGCTTTTCTGGGCGCGTAATCAGAATCTTTACGCCTTCGAGGCGTTTCAGGGTTGAAGATTGCATCAGGTTGCCTCCAATATTAGCTGCGCGCCCTTACTGAGGAGGAATTCCGCTAATTCTTCCCCACTCTTCTTCGGGTTTAATTTATCTGAAATGAGTTGAGTGCGCAAAAGCATTCTTCCATCCGACGAAGCGACCATGCCATCTATCTTCAATTTCGTCTCGTGCACGGTCGCGAATGCAGCGATTGGTGTTTTACAATTGGCTCTGAGTTTTGTCGCGAAGGCTCTCTCAGCGTCAACGGCTCTGCGCGTGGGTTCATGATTTATGCAGGAAAGCAGTTTCAACATTTCTTCATCATCCTCCCTAGCTTCAACGGCAAGCGCTCCTTGACCGATTGCAGGAAGCATAACACGAGTTGAGAGTAGTTCAGTAGCGCGCTTTTCCATACCCAGCCTGGAGAGCCCCGCGGCCGCGACAATTATTGCATCGTACTCTCCCGCCTCAAGTTTACGAAGACGCGTGTCAACATTTCCGCGCATGTCTACAATGTGCAAATCGTTGCGTGCAGCTAACAGTTGCGTCTTCCTACGGGGACTGCTCGTGCCAACTCGGGCTCCACCAGAAAGCTGCTCAAACTTCCGTTTGTTACGCGAAATCAGGGCGTCCCTATGGTCGGCGCGTTGTGGAACGGCCGCTATCCTCAGACCTGTTGGTAGTTCGGTTGCTAGGTCCTTCATACTGTGAACTGCGATACGAATTTGTTTGTTGATTAGTGATTCCTCGATCTCTTTTGTGAATAATCGCTTACCGTCGAAAGCACCCTCTCCAAAGTCCCGTAAATTGTCGCCTTTCGTCTTGATTTCAGCTACTTCGAAGCGAAGGTTCAATTTGAGTTCCGCTAATGCCTGAATTATTTGCTTCGTCTGAGCAAGGGCAAGGGCACTTCCTCTGGTGCCCACGATAATGGAATTCCTCACTCTTCGCTCTGCCGTCCTATACCGAAGAGTTCTCGAATTATAGTTTCGAAGTTTTCACCGTCGCCGTTCGACGCATGTTCCTTCAGCCGAATGGTCGGTTCGTATAAGAGCTTGTTTACAATTCTACGTGTCAGTAAGTCAACAATTGTTTTCTCGCGGTTCGGAGTATCTCCGAGTTTTCTTAGCGCTCTCGATAGCTCCTCCTCACGAATATCCTCGGCGAATCTCCTTAGATCCTTTAGTAGATCGTTAGCTTCGTAGGCTCGCATACGAGCACCGAAATTCTGAGCTTGTTCGCACGCAAGCCGCTCAGCTTTCACAATCTTCGCCTCGTATAGTTTCTTCTGATCCTCCATGAAGGGTGCTAGGTCATCGATGTTGTAGACCTGCAGCCCAGGGATGAGATTTGAGGCCGGGTTTACATTGCGTGGTACGCCGACATCGATAACGGTAAGGTCCTTGCCGTTTCGTTTGGCTAAAGCTTTCTGAAGTTCTTCGGCGCCTATCACGTAATCGGTAGACGATATGCAGGTTAGAACGACATCGACCTTCTCAAGCGCGTCAGGAATATCTTCTAGTTCGATGGCTTTACCTGAAATCGGCGCGGCAAGATCCTTAGCCCGTTGTATGGTCCTGTTGGCAACCCAAACCTCGAGTCCTGGAAACTCTGACAAATCTTCGGCTGCGAGAGAGATCATCTTGCCCGCACCGACTAGTAGGATTGTTTGAATCTGTTGTTTTTTCGATAACTCTCTCAACATCAGAGTAACCGCGGAACTTACTGACACTCGCTCTGTGCCTAGGCCGCTTTGCTTTCTGACGTCGTTTGCGGCTCTGTAGGCATGGCGGAAGAGTTCCGACAGGAAAGGCCCGCTGGTTTGCGCCTGATTCGCAATTCTGGAAGCTTGCTTTACCTGCTCCTGGATCTGCTGCTCTCCTACAGCTAAAGAGTCAAGGCCTGAGGCTACAGAGATCAAGTGGTGTACAGCCTCCTCGCCAGTCACAGCATATGTGTACTGTTCGATCTCCGCAGGTTGAATGCCACTCCACTCACTCATTGTTTTCTTTATGTCCCTTGAAACATCACGGTCTAGGGAAGATACGGCGTAGACTTCTGTTCTGTTGCAGGTTGAGATTATCACTGCTTCCCGAATATTGGCCTGATTAATAGTTGACCTGAGCCGGTCTGGCAACTTCTCTGGGGGACACCAGACGCGCTCCCGCAC
>Ga0326727_10007852_pt1 | contig 27683 bp, 25 predicted proteins | sample MB2enrmetagenome_FD_207643 | JGI IMG/M metagenome (GOLD analysis project Ga0326727, IMG submission 207643) | Lab enriched peat soil microbial communities from McLean, Ithaca, NY, United States - MB29MY | ecosystem: Environmental > Terrestrial > Soil > Wetlands > Peat | place: USA: New York...
TCATCCGGCTGGATTGGCAGGGGCTGCATCTGGTGCAGGACCTCACCTCCGACCCGCAAACGCTCCAGGAAGTCGTCGCCAGCAAGCGCATGCTGCCACCGCTCCCCGCATTGAATGTTCTCCCATGGACCGGTTGCGCGATTCCATATCAGGGCGTCGCCAACCCCTACCAGCGGGTCGCCCGATTCCTCGATGGAATCCCCGGCAGAATCAACCTCGCCTGGATCACCGACGAAGGCATCCCCGACATGGTGCTCCAAGGCCACACATTCGAGCACGATTACCCACAGCTCGCCAGCTTCGTTGGCAACCAGTACGGCACAACCGATAGCCTGCATCTCAGCCGGGTCGTCCCCTACCTCATCAAAGCGGGTGGATACATGGGCGGCATCCTGCAACCCATCAGCGACCTTGCTCCAAAGATCGAACTCCCCCAGATCCCCCACGTCTCAGACCCAGAGGTCCAGCCCCCGGCCGGCTGCGACGTTACGCCCCCCGCCACGGGAGGCCTGCTCGACAACGGTATCCTCGCCGACAAGGCCATCGAGCTGGGTGGCCACGCCTTTTTCGATGGCGCCACCAAAGCGTTGAACCAGATCGTCGCCATCGGAGCAAATCACTATACGTTGTCGTATGCCCCCACCAACCCAAACTGGAATGGCAAATACCGCAAGATCTATATCAAGGTTAGTGGGATTCCTCAAACACCTCCGACTGATTTTGGATGGAATGACTACGGCCAGTCGAACGTCACCTACCGCCATGGCTACTACGCCCGCTCCAGGCCCGAGCCCGCATCAACCACTGCCTTTAGCCAGGACGCCACAGCTTCCTCTTCGCCGGTAAACAAACTCGTCTCCACATCAGCGGCCGCCGCCAGTCCTCACGCCGCTTCTCCCATCGCCGCTGCGATCGGCTTCGGCACGCTCGCGCCGGCCCAGCTTAACTTCACTGTCGTGGTCACTGCTTCGCCACAGGTCGAGCGATCCAAACCCGGCGCGCCTCTGCCCCAGGGCAACTTCCTCGCCGGCAAGTTCCGCGCTGCGCCCTATCGCAACTACAAGGTCCACTACTGGATCGATCCGCAGAGCCTCAAGTTCCAGCGCACTGCCTCCGGCTCCTACCGCACCAACCTGCAGTTCGTTGCCGTCGCCTATCAGGACGACGGGTTCGCCGCCAACTCCTCCTCCGCCTCCGCTCACATCGAGCTTTCGGCCACGGATCTGGAGAGCATCATGACCTCCGGCGTTACCTTCGACCAGACCATTGCCATCCCCGCCGAAGGCAACTTCTTCCTCCGCACCGCAGTGCAGGAAGGTTCCAACGGCCGCATCGGCGCCCTCGAAGTCTCCACCGGGCAGATCCAGCTCCCGCCCGCGCAGACCGCCAGCTCCCAATAAGATAAGCCCCGTCATTCTGCGCGACCCGCAGAATCTCCGTAGTTACAGTTCGAGCCGCGTTCAACTCCCCCGGCGGCCCGCGCCGCCCGTAGTCTGTTCACTTTCCCCTCCCGCCGCGTATCATCTCCGCAGCAGCGATTCCGCACCTCGGAGGAGCCATGTCCCCCACGCGCATTGCCCTGCTCCTCTCGCTCCTGCCGATCGCCGCGCCGCAACTGACCAACCAGCCCCCCGCTCCCGCACCCGCGCTCACCCCATCTCAATCTGCCGCCGCTCAGGCTCCGCTCGATTCGACCCAGCCCGTACCTACAATCCACATCACCTCGCGCGCGGTTGTCCTCGATGTCGTCGTCACCGACGCTCACGGGAATCCTGTAAAAGCGCTCAAACCCTCCGACTTCACCGTCCTAGAGGACGGCGTACCTCAAGCCCTCGCCAGCTTCACCGAGCACAGCACCTCTGAGCCTGTTGTGCCCACCTCCCCCTTGCCGCCCAACACCTTCACCGTCCAGCCTCCTCCCACAGAAGACCAGACCAAGACCGTCATCGTCCTTACCGATGTCACATCATGGTCGCGCACTGCGGAGGTGCCCCAATTCCCCGGCGGCTACGTTACGAACACCGGCTACGTCCGCAACGACATCGCCGCCTTCCTCAAGACCGCGCCATCCACCCAGCCGGTCGCCATCGTTCGCCTGGACTGGCAGGGCATGCACCTGGTCCAGGGTCTCACCACCGATCGCAGTGTCCTGACCGAAGCCATCGCCAGCAAACGCATGCTGCCCCCGCTTGGCTTTGTGGTGCGCTTTGCTCACTCAGTGGGCAGCCCCGCCCAACAACTGGGGCGCTACATCAACACCATCCCCGGTCGCGTCAACCTTGTCTTTATCACGCCCGGCGGTGGGACGCCGCTCGAAGAGATGCAGATGCATGACGATTTTCCCGACATCGAAAGCGTCGTCAATAATCTGACCGGCCCCTCCCGTGCCCTGCGTCTTAACCGGGTCGCCACCTACATCATTCCACTCTCCGCGCTCAACGTCTGGGCCAACTCCGCGCTGAAGGATTTGGCTGAGGCAGGCGGCGGCCATTATTACATTGCCGGCATTCGCCAGGCGCTTAACGAGATCGCCTCCACCGGCTCCGACTACTACACCATCTCCTACGTCCCCACCAATCCCAACTGGAACGGCGCCTTCCGCAACATCAAGGTCAACATCGCAGGATTCCCTCAGCCTCCGCCCACTCCGACCTGGGCCGAGGAGTGGTCGCAGTTCCTCGGCTGGACCGAAACGCAAAAATCCAAGGTCCTTTACCGCTCCGGCTACTACGCCCGGTCCACTCCCAGCGCGGCCCAGGAAGCGGTCCGCGAAATCCAGGGCATCAGCCGTCCGCCCGACCCGAATCACAGACTGCTCTCCTACTCGCCCAAAGGCGATCCCGGCGGAGTGGGCACCGCAACGGCGACCCCGCTGACCCGCGCCATGCAATTCGGCTCCTTGCCGCTCGACCGCATCAACTTTACGGTCGTCGCCTCGCCCTCCGCCAACGTCGCCAGACTCAAGCCCGGCGAGCCGCTGCCCAGCAATAACTTCCTCACCGAACCGTTCCGTCAAGATGCCTACCGCAACGTGCGCATCCACTACTGGGTCGATCCCCGCAACCTGACCTTCTCCCGCGATCCGTCCGGCGACTATAGTGACACTCTCCAGTTCGTCGTCGTCATCTACCGGGACGACGGCGTCCCGGCAAACTCCATCGCAACCACGGAGAATGTTCAGGTCTCGGCTGAAGGCATGGAAGACGCTCTGCTCTCCGGCATCACCTTCGATCAGACAATTGCCGTCCCTGTCGCCGGCAACCCCGTCCCTGGCAACTTCTTTCTCCACGTTGGGGTCTGCGAGCGCTCGTCCAACCGCATCGGCACCATCGAAGTCCCCGACGAGTGGATCAAGCTCGCTCCCGCGCCAGCCAAAACCATCGCCGCCTCACACTAAGTGCCTTCTTGCCCGACAGATCCTGTCAAGCCCAAAAAACCCGATTCCACCCTCTAACTCACACCCCTCCAACTACTTAGTCCAAGAAAATAGTTGGCATAGAAGGTTATCCCCAACCTGCTCTCCTTGGGGTAAGGATAGAAAAAAAGGAAACCGGCCTGTGCCGGTTTCTTTTTTGCGACTCTGAACATCGCGCGTCCCGTAACTGGTTTAGACTCTTACCTTTGCCGTAACTCGCATAGAATCAGATACCGCTTTCGCTAACTTACGACACGCAAAGAGTTAGAAATGCCCCGGGGGGAGTGGGGCTCGCCGAAGCACTTACTCCGGCGGATTGCCTGGCTAGGCGGCTGGCTCGTCCATCAGGTGCAGCTCTTTGCCCGGCTTGAAGCGCACCGCTTTGCCGGGCGCGATGCTCACCTCGGCACCGGTCCTGGGATTCCGTCCGATGCCGGTCTTTCGTGGCTTCACGGTAAACACCCCGAACCCGCGCAGCTCGATCCGGTCGCCCGCGATCAGCGTTTTCTTCATGCTGTCGAAGATGGCATCGACCGCGTCTTCCGCCTTCGTCCTGGGAAGTCCGGTCCGCTCCACGACCCGTTGGATAAGGTCCTGTTTGATCAAATTGGGCCGCCTCTCTCGCGCGCAAATTCGTTCGCTGTGGGTCACATCTCACACACAGCCCGATGTGGTGATGTTAGGAACTAACCCTCAGATTGTCAACGCGCGACGGCTGCCGTAAGATTTGGCTATCTCAAAGAAACGCGACCGGCAGTCTGCCCGAGCGCCTGATAAAGCGCCACGAAACCAGAGTGCAAAGGGTCCGCCGAGAGGCAAAATACATCAGCATGGCCATCAAGAGCGACCGCTGGATCCGCCAGCAGGCAATCGACCACCAGATGATCGTCCCCTTCAGCGAGAAGCAGGTGCGCGAAGGTGTCATCTCCTACGGACTCTCCTCCTACGGCTACGATCTGCGCGTCTCCGACGAGTTCAAAATCTTCACCAACGTCAACTCCGCCATCATCGATCCCAAGGCATTCGATGAGCGCTCCTTCGTCAGCGTGCAGGCCGCCAGCGTCATCATCCCGCCGAACTCCTTTGCCCTCGCGCGATCGATCGAGTACTTCAAGATTCCCCGCGACGTGCTCACTATCTGCGTCGGCAAATCCACCTACGCACGCTGCGGCATCATCGTCAATGTCACCCCGTTCGAGCCGGAATGGGAAGGCTTCGTCACCCTGGAGATATCCAACACCACGCCTCTGCCGGCGCGTATCTACGCCAACGAGGGGCTGTGCCAGATTCTCTTCTTCCAGTCCGACGAAGTGTGTGAGATCAGCTACGCCGACCGCCGAGGAAAGTATCAGAACCAGCAAGGGATCGTTCTCCCCAAGTTATAGCTGGCTCGGCGGTTAGAATGAGCGTAGCGTAATTGTGACGCACCTCACAGGAACGGCCGGCCACGCAGAGAAGATGAGGGCTTGAGGTCAATGGATGAAGCTGGTCATAAACCCGCTGTGCGCATCGGCGTCGTCGCCACCGACCCGTTGCGCGTGCTTGGCCTGAAGGCCATCTTCGGCGAAACCGCGCAATTTGAGATCATACACCTCTCGGTGCCCGGCGCTCTGGACGATGCCAATCTCTCGCTCGTTCTGATCGACGCCGAATGCACCAGTCATCTGTTCGAACTGATCGCTACGTTCCGCCAGGTGCGTCCGCTCCTGAAGCTGATCGTGCTGGGAAATGAGACCTGCCAGGAGTACCTCCAAAAGGTCATCGGAGCGGGCGCCAAGGGATATCTTGCCCTTACCGCCAAAGAGTCCGAGATCCGCATGGCCATTGAAATGGTGCGCGACGGCTCGATCTGGGCCCCGCGCAAGGTGCTCTCCCGCCTGCTCGATAGCCAGCGTAGCGCTGCCAAGTCGCCCCCCACGTGGCCGACCTTCACCGCGCGTGAGCGCCAAGTGCTCGACCTGCTTCGCGCTGGACAGCCCAACCGCGAGATTGCGATCGCGCTGGGCATCGACGAAGGCACGGTTAAGGCACACATCGGACGCCTGATGCGCAAGGTCGGGGTCAACAACCGCATCGCGCTTACCGTCCATCCTTTCACCCAGATTCAATAGCCCAAGTCCCTGACCCGCCTAGTTACTGAGTGGTAAACAAGGTGGGTACGAAGGGCTCTATACCTTCGTACTATTGCCCGGACCACCAACAACGCCCATGATGATGGTGCAACACAGACCTGGGAGAGGGGCTATGAGGCTGGCAGCGCACGCTGACCAACTCTTATAGCCCCATTTTTCTCGGTCCCAAGGCTTGCCTTCCTGACCCGCCCAGTGTCCAGCATCTTCCCTTTATCGATGGCTTGAACGCGCCATCTGTGTCGGCTGGGCAACTCCTCTCGGGCCCAGCCCATCGTACTGAGTGTCTGCCGCGTTAACAGCAATTGGCATTGCTGTCTATAAGATCGTATTGCGGTCTGCTCAATCGCCCTCGAGGGGCGGGAAACCATCAGCAATTTGAAAGGTTCTAACCAATGAAACGAATCCTCGGAATCCTATCTGGCATGGCCCTTATGGCCACATCGCTCTCAAGCTTCGCACAAGTTGACAAGTCTAAGCTCGACGAGCGCCTCACCGCCGCGCGCGACGTAATGAATGAGATTATGGCCACCCCCGACAAGGGCATTCCTGATGGCATCCTCCGCGGTGCCAGCTGTGTAACGGTTATCCCCGCCTACAAGAAGGGTGCCTTTGTAGTGGGCGCGCAGTATGGCCAGGGCGTTGCTACCTGCCGCACTCCAAACGGATGGAGCGCTCCTGTCTTCGTCCAGCTCACCGGCGGCAGCTTCGGCTGGCAGATCGGCGGCCAATCGACTGACCTGGTGCTGATTGCAATGAACCAAAACGGCCTGCAGGACATGCTCAAGAACAAAGTGAAACTTGGCGCCGATGCGGCCGCCTCCGCCGGCCCGGTGGGACGCAATGCGCAGGCAGGAACGGACTGGAAGCTCAACGCTGAATTCCTCACCTACTCGCGCTCGAAGGGACTCTTCGCCGGCCTCGATCTGGACGGAACATGGCTCTCGCAGAATGGTGACGACACGAGGGTCGAGTATGGCTCAGACATCCCCTTCAAGACCATCTTGGGAGGGAACGTGCCCGTCCCGGACAATGCGAAGCCCTTCGTTCGCACGGTGCGCAACTATTTCATCAGCACCAAGGACGCACACTAAAGCCCTTCCCTCGGGCCTGACAACAGATCGAAGCCGCCATCGAGTTCATTCGGTGGCGGCTTTTATGATGTTTCCGGCGCGGGCGATGCCGAAGGCTCCCATCCGCTCTAAACTGTAAGCTTGAGTACCGCAGCCCAATCCAACCCAGGCCTGCCACGGCCTACCCTCCGCCATGTCTGTGAGTTCTCGATCGCCTGGCTCTTTGTCCACGTCCTTGGCGCCCTTCCCCGTCGCGTGGCCCGCGCCGTTGGAGTGGGAATCGCGCGGATCGCCTACCTGTCGGTCGGGCGCCTTCGCCGGGTCGGCCTGCGCAATCTCGAACTGGCGTTCCCGGAGATGCCGGTCGCCGAACGTGAACGCATCCTACGGATCGAATATCGAAACCTGGGCTGGCTGCTCGCCGAATTCTGCCAGATGTCCAGCTACACCCTCGCCTTCGCCAGCCGCTTCATTCGTTATGAAGGCCTCGAACACTACCTTGCAGCGCGTGACCGCGGCAAGGGCGTGCTCGTCCTCACCGGCCATTTGGGCGCGTGGGAGTTGTCGAGCTACTACCATTCGCTGGCCGGCTATCCCATGGGCATGGTCATTCGTCGCCTGGACAATCCTCTGGTCGACCAGATGGTCAACCGCATCCGCTGCCGTCACGGCAACCGCGTCTTGCACAAGGACGACTTCGCCCGCGGACTGATCGCGGCCATGCGCGCCGGCGAGACGGTCGGCATCCTGATGGACACCAATATGACGCCGCCACAGGGCCTGTTTGTGCCCTTCTTCGGCGTACTCGCCTGCACTGCATCCGGCCTGGCCCGCGTCGCGCTCAAGACTGGTGCAGCCGTGCTGCCCGGCTTCCTGCTGTGGGAGGAGGTGGAACGCCAGTACGTGCTCCACTTCTACCCGGAGATCGCCCTGGCCGACAGCGGCGATGCGGAAGCCGATGCCGCCCAGAATACCGCCCGATTCACCGCCGCACTCGAAGACGCCATCCGCCAGTATCCATCCCAGTGGCTGTGGATGCATCGCCGCTGGAAGACACGACCGCCCGGCGAACCGCCGATCTACTAGCCACCACCTAGACGTCGTCATTCTGGACGGAGTCCAGAATCTCCGTAGTTGTCTCTGTCACCCCGGAAATCCCGCTTGCGCCATCCCGTCGGCCCTTTGCATCTCACCAAGGGTGCGCCTTGCCGCGCCCAGGAGAACGTCATGTCCTTTGGAATTTATGCAATCGGCTACTTTATCTTTATCCTCGGTGTGGCCTACCTTGCTCACCTGATGCGCATTCCACAGAACTACATCATTGCGATCGGCGTCATCCTGTTCGGCGCCGGCATCGTGACCGGCGTCCAGCGCACGCGGGGCAAAGATCCCAGTTAGAAGCTTTTCTCCACGAAGCCGACCTCGCAGCCGCATTTACAATCGAATGCGTGGACACCTCGACAATTGTCATTTTGGACTTTGGGTCGCAATACACCCAGCTGATCGCGCGCCGCATCCGCGAGTTCAACGTCTTCTCTGTGGTACTTCCCTGCACCGCGCCCATCGAACAGATCCGCGCACTGAAGCCCCTCGGCCTGATTCTTTCTGGCGGCCCGTGTTCGGTGTATGACGCAGACGCGCCCGCCGCCGACCCGGCGCTGCTTGCGCTGGGCGTGCCCGTGCTTGGCATCTGTTACGGGCTGCACTTCATCGTGCATCACCTGGGTGGAAAGATCGAGCCTGCGCCGGCGCGCGAGTACGGCCACGCACAGGTTGAGGTGGTTGCGGAGACGCCGCTGTTTCGCGGTCTGCCGCGCACGCTAGAAGTCTGGATGAGCCACGGCGACGAGGCAAGGACGCTCCCAGATGGCTTCACTTTGACCGCGCGCACTTCGAACGCACTGGCCGGCATTGCCGATGAGGCGCGGCGCATCTGGGCAGTGCAGTTTCATCCCGAGGTCGCACACACTCGCCAAGGCATGGAGCTGCTGCGCAACTTCGTGCTCGACATCTGCGGCGCCAAGCCGGACTGGACGCCTGAACACTTCATCCACGCGACGGTGGAGCGGGTACGGGCGCAGGTAGGCGACGGGCACGCCATCTGCGGCCTCAGCGGCGGGGTCGATTCCAGCGTGGCCGCCGTGCTGGTGGCGCGCGCCATCGGCGACCGGCTGACCTGCATCTTCGTCAACAACGGCGTGCTGCGCAAGGATGAGTTTGCCAAGGTGCAGCGGACGATGCGCGAGCAGCTTGGGCTGCGCGTGGTCGCGGTGGATGCGAGCGCGCGGTTTCTGACCGGGCTGAAGGGAGTGACCGACCCGGAGCGGAAGCGCAAGGTGATTGGCGGCGAGTTCATCTCGGTCTTCGACGAGGAGGCCAAGCGGATCTTCGAGTCGGCGTCCCACCAAGGCGAGGAGATTGCCTGGCTGGTGCAGGGCACTCTGTATCCCGACGTGATCGAATCTTCCAGCGTAAAGGGGCCGTCGCAGACCATCAAGAGCCATCACAACGTCGGCGGCTTGCCGGCGGACATGAAGCTCAAGCTGATTGAGCCGCTACGCGATCTGTTCAAGGATGAGGTACGGCGCCTCGGGCGCGACCTCGGCATGCCCGACGAGATCATCGAGCGCCAGCCATTCCCCGGGCCTGGGTTGGCGGTACGCATCCTGGGCGAAGTGACCGCGGAGCGCGTGGCCCTGCTGCAGGAGGCTGACGCGATTGTGGTCGATGAGATCAAGGCAGCCGGGCTATATCGCAAAGTCTGGCAGTCCTTCGCGGTGCTGCTGCCGGTGAAGAGCGTCGGCGTGATGGGCGATCAGCGGACCTACGCCTATACCTGCTGCGTACGCGCGGTTGAGAGCGAAGACGGCATGACCGCCGACTGGGCTCCGCTGCCCTATGAGGTGCTGCGCGCAATCTCCAGCCGCATCGTCAGCGAGGTGCGCGGAATCAATCGCGTGGTCTACGACATCACCTCCAAGCCGCCCGGCACGATTGAGTGGGAGTGAGCTTCCGCTACCCTTTCGGTCGCTCCAGAAACCCTTTACCGGCAAAGATCGCTGGCATGGCCCTCTCAATCCGAGCTATTCGTGTCGCCGGCTGCTTTGCCGTGGCAAAGTGGTACAAATAGCCTCGTTGCCGCCCGGGCGTCATCGCATCAAACGCCTTCTTGAACCGCGGCTCCGCGAGGAACTTTGCGTTGAGCTCCTCAGGAAGCGGGAAGTCTTCGGTCTTTTTCTTCTCCACCCGCAGCCCGGCTTTCTCTGCCGCCATCGCCTCGCGTACATAGGCTTTGATGGTCGCCGCCCGAGCAACGATCTGCTGCACGTCGGTGAACTTCATCACACGTCCTGCCTGCGTCTGCCCCAGCTGTACCAGCAGCTTCTTAGTATCTTTCAGCAACGCCCCCTGAAAGAACCCCAGCGCAAAATACTCCTTGAACTCTTGGAGAATGACGACATTCTTACCATCCACGGTGTAGGTGGGCTTGCCCCACTTGCACTCCTCCCGTAGACCCAATCCGGCCAGCAACCGCCGCATCTCCGCGATCTCCGCCTCCCACTGTTTCCGGTAAGCCATCTTCATCGCTTCCCCGCCCGATACCTGAATTTGCTCTCAGCCATTATGCATTGCCCATTGAGTGGGGGCTACCCGCCGGCCTTCAGCAGAACGATATCGACGCGGCGGTTGCGTGCACGGCCTTCGGGGGTGGAGTTGCTGGCGGCGGGATGAAACTCGGCGTAGCCGGCGACCGACATCTGCTCGGCGTGGACGTTGGGATGGGCCAGCAGAAGCCGCGCGATGCTGCTGGCGCGAGCGCTGGACAGCTCCCAGTTAGAGGCGAAGAGAGCAGTATGGATCGGAATATCGTCGGTGTGGCCTTCGACCCGCAACGGCGACTCGGGCAGGACTGCGGCGATGCGGTCCAGCACAGGCAAACCGGATGGACGGATGCCGGCCGCCCCGGAGTCAAAGAATCCCGCCTCCTGCAGCGAGATAACCAACCCGTTGGCTGACTCATGCAGCCCGATCACGCCGCGATCGATCTCGGGTTGCGCGGCCTGTTCGAGTTGCTGCCTCACAAACAGCATGGACTCGGGCGTCGCCTGGACCGGCAAAGTCAGAGGCAGTTTGATCGCAGTTTCGTCAGTTCCGCCGTCGCCGGACGAATCAATCAGCGGAGGCGATTTAGCATGGGCTTCAAAGATACCCATCTGTTTGAACGCCGACTGGATGGAAGCCGCAAGCTCGACCTTCTTTCGCATGTCGGATTGCCCCGTCGCAAATAGCACCACAAAAAAGGCAAACAGCAATGTGATGAAGTCCGCGTAGGAGACCAGCCAACGATCATGGCTCACGCGGCCCTGCTTTCTCTTTCGCGTCATGCCGCTCCCTCCGCACTCGGCCTCTTGCTTTCGAAAAGAAATGTCCGCAGTTTGATCTCGATCATGCGTGGATTCATGCCTTCCTGGAGGGAGATCACTCCTTCCAGCATCATCTCCTTGATCATCTGCTCCTCCTGTTGCCGGATCCTCAGCTTACCCGCGGCAGGCAGAAACACAAGGTTGGCCAGCCCCACACCATAAATCGTTGCGACAAAGGCGATCGCGATTCCGCGTCCTACCTCGGAAATATTGTCGAGACGCTGCATCACCTGAATCAGACCAATCACCGCGCCAATGATGCCGACCGTGGGAGCGAAGCCTCCGGCAGATTCAAAGACCTGGGGAATCCGCTCCTCGAACTCTGCCCGATTGTTCAGTTCGAGTTGCATGATCTGGCGGACGGCCGCCGGTTCGGTCCCATCGACTGCCAGCATCAAGGCCTGCCTCAGGAACGGGTCCTCGACCGCGGCCAGATCCGGATCGAGAGAGAGGATGCCTCCCCTGCGCGCCTTGACCGCGAATCCGACCATCTGGGCGATGATGTCTTCATTCTTTCTACCCCTGACAAAGAAGACGAAAATCGACTGCCTGAATGCGGCGAGAAAGATGTTCAGCGGAAACTGAAGCATCACCGCCCCCATCGTTCCTCCAAGCACGATCAGCATCGCAGTGGGCTGGGTAATCTGGGCGATGCTTCCTCCCTCCATCATCAAGCCGCCCAGGATCCCGATGATCGCGAGCAGGATGCCTCCAACGCTGGCGATGTCCATGAAGTTAGCCTCGGTACCGGCGTGCGTTTACGGCCGGATGCCTTTAAGCGAAGGGTTGAGTACGAACTGCGGAAGCAGTACGCCGAGTGCGGCAGCCGCGTCCGGCCACGCCACCTCCAAAACGCGCGCGCGGAAGCGTAACGCCAACGTCATGACCTCCTCGCAGGACTCGCGAACCACCAGCTTGTCGCCGGTTAGCAGAGTCAATACCGTGTCCGGCGATGCCTCCGCGTACTTCAGCAGATCGCAGTTCACAAACAGTTTTTGTCCGTTCAGGCGGGTCAGTTCGATCACGGTTGCTTGTCCTCTTCCCAATGCTTATCGGCGGCAGGCATCCGTATAGCCATTCCGGAGAATTTCGAGGAAATTACTAAAGTGCCGTTTGCCCTCGCCGATGAGGTGAGGGAACGCGGAGCCTCCCGCTCACTGTATTCGGAACGATGAATTCGGTACCGGGGCGGGCAGTGCGCTTGCGGCTAAATTTGCACCAAACAGGAGCGTCACCCAATGTCTTTAGGCATCCTCAATAACATCGCGGCACTCTACGCTGAAAACAATCTGAACTCAACTCAAGCGAGTCTTCAGACCACCCTGCAGCAGCTCTCTTCCGGTTCGCGCATCAACTCCGGCGCGGACGATCCCGCCGGTCTCGCCGTCTCCGACGGTCTGGGCGCCAACGAAGCTGCCCTCACCCAATCCGCGCAGAACGCCTCCGATGGCATCGGCCTGCTGCAGACCGCCGACGGCGCGCTCTCCCAGGTCACCAGCCTGCTCGATCAGGCAGTCACGCTAGCTACCGAGTCAGCCAACGGCACCCTCACCACCGGCCAGGTCAGCTCCGCCAACCAGGAGTATCAGAACATCCTCTCCCAGATCGGCAACATCGGCTCGACCACAAACTTCAACTCCAGCAATGTCTTCAGCGCCAGCGCGACCAACATTGTCGTCACCGACGGAACCTCCGCCGGACTCAACACCTACGCGGATACCGTCGGCTCTCTGACCACAGCCAGCGTTGGTACTACCGCAGCGGCCGCGCCCACCACCTCGACCCCGGTGCCGGTGAGCACCGCGCCCGTCGCCGCGGTTCCGAATGCAGCCGGCGTTTACACTCTGACGGCCAATGCAGCGACTGACACGCTGGGCGGCACACTGTCCTTCACCATTGGAACCGGCGCCCAGCAGAACATCGTGGTGGCTGCCGGAAGCAGCCTCTCCACCGTAGCTGGGCAGCTCACGTCGGCCGGACTTGCCTCCAGCGTCAGCGGCGGTATCATCACCATCACCGGCCCCACCTCCGGCGCGAACGCCGCAGCCAACACCGTCAGCTTCACCAGCAGTCTCTCTGACACGCCGAAGGCGACCACACTGGGCTCCGCGGGCGCAGTCGGCACCGCGGCAAATACGGGAACGGCAGCCACAGGCAGCTTGACCTCCACCCTCGCAGCGAACGGTTCCGATACCTTCGCCGGAAGCATCATCCTCACCCAGGGCGGGACCTCCAAGACCATCACTATCGCGGCCGCTTCGGTGTTCGGGTTGGCTTCGAATGCAGCGTCGGTGCAGGGTCAGATCACGGCACAACTGGCCGGGACCAGCTTCGCGCTGGGAACGGATGGCGGTACCGCCACCAACCCGATCCTCAACTTCACCGGGGCCTCCAACACCACCGCGATCACCATCACCGGCACGTTTGCCAATACCACGGCGAGCACCAACGGCGTGATTACCGACAACGCGGGAGTTGCAGGCGTCGCGGTGGCACAGGGCACATTTGTCCTGGGGGCCCTTGGCTCGGCGACCGACAGTTACGGCGCCGGCACCAAACTGGACATCAACGGCACGACCATTGACGTCTCTGGCGATACCGCCGCAGCGGCCAAGCTGGCGATCAACAACAACTCAACCTTCCAGGGACTCGGCATCTCGGCCAGCGTCGCCAGCGGAACCACGCTGACGATCAGCGGCAAGTCCGATGGATCGGCCCTGACCGTGCTCGGCAACCTGGCCGGCCCTCTCGCGGTCTACGATCAGGCAGCCAACAACGCAGCCATCACCTCCATTGGCCAGACCACCGCGCCGGTGGGAACGTTGGCGGCAGGCGGCAAGAGCGTCATCACGCTCGGCAGCGCAGGCGACACTCTGTCGGGAACGCTGACTGAGATCGTCAACACCAACGCGTCGGCCAAGACCGCGACTCTGGCTGTCGCCGCCGGAACCACCGGTGCCCAGCTCGCGACCCAGATCAATCAGAATGCCTCCTACATCGCTGCCGGACTCTCGGCGGTATACAACTCAACCAACGGCACCGTCACGCTGACCGGGCCCACTGGCGCGGGCAACACCATTGCCAGCACCGGCACCTCTCTCACCGACACCAGCAGCGCGCTTCCCGGCGCAGGGGCCAACTTCACCGCGGCGGCTGTCTCCACCCTCACCGCATCCACAGCTTCAACCGTCCTCACCACCGTCACCTCCGCGGTTGCGGACGTTGCCTATCAGCGCGGCACCATCGGCGCGGACGTCAACGAACTTACCTCAGCCTCCAATGTGGCCAGCGCCGAGGAGGTCAACCTCACCTCCGCGCAAGACACCGTCAAAGCAACCGATTACGGCGCGGCTGCCTCGAACCTGTCCAAATATCAGATCCTCTCGCAGACCGGCATCAGCGCCTTGGCACAGGCCAACAGCGTGCAGCAGGAAGTGCTCAAGCTCCTCCAGTAAATCGCTGGAGGTGTCACGAGACGCGGGCGGTCCCACAACGGGGCCGCCCGGCTTTTTATCGCCTCATTGACAAGGGGCCTCTAATCCGCCGGCCTTCACCATGGCCACCCAGTTGCTCACGCTTTAGACAGTCATAACCCCAGGATTGCGCGAACACAACACATGGGAGCAGTTGGAATCAATTTCGGCGCAGCCACCAGCGGTGCGGGCTTCGACGTCACCACCACGGTCGCCAGCATCGTCAGCAATCTGCAGCAGATCGAGACCCCGTGGAACACGCAACTCGCCGCACTGAAATCGGATAACACCGCCCTCACCTCCATCGGAACGGACCTGGCCAGCCTCACCACCAGCCTGCAGGCGCTCACCAACTTCGACGGCGTCATGGCGGAGAAGGAGGGCTCGAGCTCGAACACCGATGTGCTTACCCTGGCCTCCGCAGGTCCAACTGCGGCCGCTGGAAGCCACACCATCGTGGTCGGCAAGCTGGCTCAGACCTCGTCGGAATACTCCGATCCGGTGGCCTCCACCGACACCATCAGCGGCGCCCTCACCATCCTGGTCGGCCCCAGCGGCACTCCTAAGACCATCCCGGTGGTCAGCGGAGCCAGCGACACCCTGGCAACGCTCGCAGCGGCGATCAACGCCGCCGGTATCGGGGTGTCGGCCAGCGCTATCTCCGACACCGCCGGATCGCGCCTCTCCCTGGTCAGCGAAACCAGCGGTCTGGCCGGGCAACTGACCATCACCCAGGGAGGAACGATCGCTGCCGTCCCGTCGGCAACCACGCCTGCCGTCGGCGTTGCCCCAACTGCGACCACCGCCGCGACCGATACATTCACACTCCCCGCATCCTCTTCCGAACTTTCAGGCACATTCAGCTACGCCATTGGCGATGGGCCTGCGGCCACTGTCGATCTCGGATCCACGCCTCTGTCGCTGACTTCAGCGGCACAGGCCCTGAATGCCAATGGAGGCTTCTCCGCGGCGGGCCTGATCGCCAGCGTTGCCGGCGCGAACCTTGTCATCACCGGCGGACTCGACCCGACCGGTGCCGCCGCCATCGACACCAGCGGGAGCACGCTGATCACCACAATTCCAGCGGTCACCTACGCCGGCCTGGCCGACGTCACCACACCCACGAGTACACTCAGCATCAACACCGGACTGACTGCCCAGGACGCGAAGCTCACCGTGGACGGCGTCTCGATCGATACCGGCTCCAACACGGTCAGCACCGCCATTCCTGGAGTTACTTTTCAGCTGCTCTCAGCTTCGACCACGCCGGTGCAGGCCCAGGTCACCAATGACAATGCCGACATCGAGACCGCCTTCCAAACCTTTGTGTCCGCCTACAACACCGTCCTCGGCGACCTCACTACCCAGGAGGGGAACACCTCGACCGGGGCCGCGGAGCCGCTTTACGGCAACTCCATCGTCTCCCAGCTCCAAAGCGCGCTCTCGCTTGCCCTCACTACCGGTTCCGCAAGCGGCGGCATAGCTAGCCTCGACCAGCTCGGCATCACCGTTAATGAGACCGGCACCCTCACCCTGGACAACTCCACCCTGGACGCCGCCCTGAACTCCAACTTCTCCGATGTCGTCGGCTTCCTGCAAAACGCCGGCAGCTTCGGGCAGACCCTCTCCGCCAGCCTGGGCAACCTGGGAAGCTCCAGCCCCACCGGCGCCATTACCCTGGCGCTTGCGGCCGACTCCAATCAGGAGACGACCTTCAATGACGACGTCACCGCGGAAAACGCGCTGATTGCAACCGACCAGACCAACCTCACCACCGAACTCAACACCGCAAACCAGACCCTGCAGGCGATTCCTGAACAGCTTGACGAAGTGAACGAACTTTACAGCGCGCTCAGCGGCTACAACACCAACACCGGGGGCTAGAGGGACACCATGGAAACCGCATATCAGCAGCAGGCACTGCGCAGCGCCAATGGCGTCGAGCTGATCATTGCTCTCTACGATGGGGCGATCCGTTTTCTCTATCGCGCCATCCGGTGCGTCGAGGAGGACGATGAGATCGGCCGCCGCGCCGCCGTCAAACGAGTCGTCGACATCGTAATGTACCTGCAGGCGCGCCTGCGCACCGATATCGGAGGCAAACCGGCCGCGGCACTCGCCGACTTCTACACCGCCATGTTCACCATGACCCTGGAAGCCTCCCATGTAGCTTCGCGCAGCCAGTTCACCGAGGTTATCTCCTGCCTGCGCAACGTGCGCGATGCCTGGCTGGTGGTCGCGCGCGACCCAGAGGCGCAAAAACTCCTGCCCCGCGAACTCCGCTCTCAGGCGGAACGCTACGCTGCCACGACCGCCTTATCTCCCACCCTCACACTTCCATCCGAGGATGAAGCCCCGACTCGCTGGTCCGCATAGACCGTAGCGTTCGCAGTGACTGGGCGCCGCTGTCCGTATATGGGAACGAAATATATCAGCCTGGTTACGACAGAGTCATTTGCTTTAGGGAATTGGCTCCTGAGGTAGGACTCGAACCTACAACCCTTCGGTTAACAGCCGAATGCTCTGCCATTGAGCTACTCAGGAACAGGCCGTGCCGCGTCCTGTTACTTCGCCGCACAACCTCTTAGTTATAACAAACCGCCGGGTCAGGGTCAAAGGACTCGATACCGGCGGATTGCAACTTTGCGGTCGCCAAATTCTGCATAGCCAGCGCTTCACAAGGTGACGATCGATGCGCTGATTTCGCCCTCCGCCACGGTCACCTTCGCCAAAGTCACCGGAAGGTTGAACCGGCGCGGCCCTGCGCTCCCCGGATTCAGGTAGAGCACATCCTGGCGCTGTTGCACCTCCGCGCGGTGCGAGTGGCCGCTGACCACTACCGCCACCTCCGCAGACTTCGGATCGATGTCGAGGTCGTGAACTGAGTGAACGAGGTAAAACAGCCGCCCGCCAAGTTCTACCGCCTCGGTTGCCGGGAGGGCCGCGCAGACCCCCGCGGTGTCTACATTGCCTCGAATCGCGGTCAGAGGAGCGATCCAGCGCAGCTTGTCCAGAATCAGCGGATCGCCTACGTCTCCGGCATGCAAGATATGGTCCACACCGATCAGCGCCTGGATCGCCTCCGGCCGCAGCAGTCCGTGGGTGTCCGAGATCACGCCGATGGTCAGGACCTTCCTGCCCTGGTCGCTCACAGGCCAGCCGAAAGCGGCGTCCGCGGGTCGAGGAAGTCGCGCAGCGCGTCGCCAATAAAGTTGAACGAGAGAACTGCCATCATCACCGCCATAGCGGGGAAAAGCACCATATGCGGCGAATCGAACAGGTGCGAGCGGGCGTCGTTGAGCATGGAGCCCCAGCTTGCTGCCGGCGGCGGCACACCCAGTCCTAGGAAACTGAGGGTAGCTTCGGCCAGCACGGCGCCAGCCATGCCGATGGCCGCCTGCACGATCACCGGTTGGACAATGTTTGGCAGAATGTGGCGGCACAGTACGCGCAGATCGGAAACACCCAGCGCCCGCGCCGCCTCCACAAACTCCCGCTCCTTGACCGCCATCACCTGCGCCCGCACCAGGCGGGCATACCCCACCCAGCCCGGGATCGACAATGCGAGGACCAGGTTGAAGAGACCTGGGCCAAGGAACGCAACGAACGCGATCGCCAGCAAAATGCCAGGCAGCGCGAGGAATGCATTGGTGACATACACATTGAGCACGATGTCCGTCCATCCTCCGTAAAATCCCGCGGCCAGACCTGCGATCAGGCCGATCCCGAGGGACAATGAAACCACCGACAGCGCAACGGTTAGCGAGATGCGCGCGCCATAGAGAGTACGCGAGAGAATGTCACGGCCAAGCTCATCAGTGCCGAACCAGTGGCCATGTCCCGGAGGCAAAAGGCGGCCGGCCAGGTCGAGTTGCGCGGGGTCCCGCGGCGCAAGCCACGGGGCAAAAATCGCGCACACAATGAAGACTGCGAGCAGAAGCACGCCCGCGGCCGCCAGCGGCTGCCTGGCAATGGATGTAACCAATTTGAAACGATGTTCTAAAGGACGCATATTCACCGTCATCATCCCTGTTTATCATAGGGAGTTGACACGCGGCGCTGCTGCCCGATGGAAAGGCACGTTTGCGAATTCTGGTTTACGGTCTCAACTATTCTCCCGAACTCACCGGAATCGGCAAGTACACCGGCGAAATGGCCGTCTGGCTCGCCGAGCGCGGTCATGAAGTGCGCGTAGTCACTGCGCCGCCTTACTATCCTGCATGGCGCATTCGCGAAGACTATCGCGGTCTCCGGTACCGCACCGAGCGGGCCCATGGCCATCCTGTCGTGTACCGCACGCCGCTCTATGTTCCGCAGCGGCCCACCGGAATCAAGCGCATCGTGCATCTGGTCTCCTTTATGCTGGGTAGCCTCCCGGTCATGCTGCGCGAGATGTTCTGGCAGCCGGACGTTGTGTTCACGGTGGAACCCACGTTCTTTTGCGCGCCGCTCGCCCTGTTCGTGGCGAAGAGCGCCGGTGCCGCATGCTGGCTGCATGTGCAGGATTTTGAAGTGGACGCTGCCTTCGAACTTGGATTGCTTCCGGCCCAGGGTCCGGTCCATGATGCCGCGTTGCGCATCGAGAGGTTCTTTACCTTCGCCTTCGACCGGGTCTCGGGAATCTCTTCCAGAATGGTCGACCGGGCGCGCACCAAGGGCATTCCAGACGACCGCGTGGTGCTGTTTCCCAACTGGGTCGATGTCGACTCGATCTATCCGATTGACCCGGTGGCAAACCGTTCGAATGTAATCCGCCGTGAGCTTGCAGAGCAGGTGCCGGACATTGAAAGCAAGATCATCCTGCTTTACTCCGGCAACATGGGCGCAAAACAGGGACTGGAACTGCTAGCGCCGCTGGCTGAGTCGTTTGCGGCCGACTCGCGAGTTCACTTCATCTTCTGTGGCGACGGCGCCTTTCGCGCCCGGCTGGAGGCACTCGTAGCCCACCGCCCCAATGTGACCTTGCTTCCGTTACAGCCGCTCGACCGGCTAAACCAACTGCTAAACGCCGCCGACATCCACCTGCTCCCGCAGCGCGCCAGTGCTGCTGACCTGGTGATGCCTTCCCGGCTCAGTGCAATGCTCTCCAGCGGACGCCCGGTAATCGCCACCGCACACGAAGGCACCCAGGTCGCGCAAGTCGTGCAAGGTCGCGGCCTGGCTGTTCCGGCGGAGGACGCAGGCGCGCTCCATGGGGCGGCGTTGCGTCTGGTGGACGACGAAGAGCTGCGCGTCGCCCTGGGGCGCGCTGCTCGCGAGTATGCGGTGGAGCACCTGGGAAAGCACCAGGTCCTCGCCCAGTTCGAGATCGATCTGAAGATGCTGATCGAGCGCCGCTAGCCACTCTCTCCCTAACTCGCTCAAATCTCCTTTGATTTGTGCAGCCCCATCTCCGATTTCTTGCTGCTGTCGCAACTCAAGTAACATGATCGAGAAGCGGTTGCGGACAATGGACGGCGTACACCGTTTCATGCTGCAAGGTCTGGCGCGAGCAGATGCGACCGCCCTGCTAACCGCGCAGGACAACCAAGGAGAACGAGGATTGAAGAAGGCGCTGATTACGGGAGTCACGGGACAGGACGGCGCGTATCTCGCCGAATTCCTGCTGGCCAAGGGATACCAGGTGCATGGGATCAAACGCCGAAGTTCGCTCTTCAACACTGCTCGAATCGACAATATCTACGAAGACCCGCACATCCCTTCGCGGCACTTCATTCTGCACTATGGCGACATGACCGACTCCACCTCGCTGGTCCACATTGTGCAGAAGGTCCAGCCCGACGAGATCTACAACCTCGCTGCTCAGTCCCACGTTCAAGTCTCGTTCGAGGAGCCGGAATACACTGCAAACTCGGACGCGCTCGGCGTGCTGCGCCTGCTGGAGGCAATCCGCATCCTCGGTCTGGAGAAGAAGACAAGGTTCTACCAGGCCAGCACCTCCGAGCTTTACGGCCTGGTGCAGGAGACGCCTCAGAAGGAGACCACTCCCTTCTATCCGCGTTCGCCGTACGGCGTCGCCAAGCTATACGGCTACTGGATCGTCGTCAACTATCGCGAGGCCTACGGCATCTACGCCTGCAATGGGATCCTCTTCAACCACGAGTCTCCGATGCGCGGCGAGACCTTCGTCACCCGCAAGATTACTCGCGGCCTGGCCCGCATCAAGGTTGGATTGCAGTCAGAGCTCTTCCTGGGCAACCTCGACGCAAAACGCGATTGGGGACACGCGCGCGACTACATTGAGATGCAGTGGCTGATGCTGCAGCAGGAGAAACCGCAGGACTATGTGATCGCCACTGGAGAGCAGCACAGCGTGCGCGAGTTCGTCCAACGCTGCGCCAAGCTGCTCGACCTCGACCTTACCTGGCATGGCACCGGCGTCGACGAGAAAGCGGTCGACAAGTCCGGGAACGTAATTGTGGCTGTGGATCCACGCTACTTCCGCCCCACCGAGGTGGAGACGCTGCTGGGCGACGCCAGCAAGGCCCGGCGCGAACTTGGCTGGGTGCCTCGCATCGGCTTTGACGAACTGGTGCGCGAGATGGTGGAATCCGACCTGAAAGCCGCCGAGCGCGACGCCCTGGTGCGCCGCCACGGCTTTGATGCCTATAACGTCCGCGAGACCTGATCGATGACCACGACCTTCAATCCTGCCATCTCGACCGACCAAGGCTTCATGCATCCCGACAGCCGCATCTACGTCGCCGGACACCGCGGCCTGGTTGGCTCGGCCATCCATCGCGAGCTGCTGCGCCGGGGACATCGCAACATCCTCACCCGCACTCATGAGCAGCTCGATCTCTGTGACGAGGTCGCGGTCGATGCGTTCTTCTCCGACGAGAAACCCGAATTCGTCTTCCTCGCGGCGGCCAAAGTCGGCGGTATCCTTGCCAACAACACTTATCCGGCCGACTTCATTCGCGACAATCTCATCATCCAGACCAACGTCATCGAATCCAGCCGCAACGCCGGGGTGAAGCGCCTGCTCTTCCTCGGCTCCTCCTGCATCTACCCCAAGCTGTGCCCGCAGCCGATCAAAGAGGAGTACCTGCTGACCGGCCCGCTGGAACCCACCAACCGGCCCTACGCCATCGCCAAGATCGCGGGCATTGAGATGTGCTGGAGCTACAACCGCCAGTACGGCACCCGCTATCTTGCGGCCATGCCAACCAATCTGTACGGCCCGGGCGATAACTTCGATCTGGCTACATCGCACGTTCTGCCCGCGTTGATCCGCAAGACCGCTGAGGCCAAAGCCGCCGGTGCGAAAGAGGTCGTTGTCTGGGGCACGGGAACGCCGCGGCGCGAGCTGCTCTATTCGGATGATCTGGCGCAGGCGTGCTGCTTCCTGATGAACCTCGACGATGAACGCTTCGGCTCGCTGCTGTCCGAAGATCTGCCGCCGCTGATCAACATCGGCACCGGCGAGGACGTCACCATCCGCGAACTGGCCGAGACGGTCGCGCGCGTGCTCTGCTTTGATGGAGAGCTGGTCTTCGACACCACCAAGCCCGATGGAACGCCGCGCAAACTGCTGGATGTGGGAAGGCTGCATCGCCTAGGCTGGCACCACAGCACTTCGTTGGAGCAGGGCATCCTGCGCACCTGGGAAGCTGTGCGCGACAAGCTCAACCGGCAGACCATGCCACGAAAGTGATACGCGCGACAGGCGTTATCGCGCATCCATCCGTCACACTCCGTGTTTGACTGGAGCGTGAGGTTGTTTGCGCATGAGGCTGTTCCGCCAATCCGGGCTGGTTCTGCTGGCTGCGGTTTGCGCCGTTCCGGGTGCGCTCGCGCAGGCTGCTTATTCCTCGCCTGCAATGGCCACGATCGCGGAGCAGTATCTGCTCTCCGCCGCGAACCAGGAGCGGGCCGCGCGAGGCCTGAGTGAGTTGCATCGCGACGTCAAGCTGGCGCATGCTGCTGCAAATCATGCGCAGAAGATGGCGGAGCATGGATCGATCTCGCACCAGTTTCCCGGCGAAGCCGAGCTGACCGATCGAGGTGCCGGCGCGGGCGTTGCCTTCAGCGTGATCTCGGAAAATGTGGCCCAAGCTCCCAGCGTATTGCAGATTCATGACATGTGGATGCACTCGGAGCATCATCGCGCCAACCTGCTCGATCCGGCGGTCGATGCGGTGGGCATCAGCGTGATCGCGCGCGGCGGCGAGCTCTATGCGGTCGAGGACTTCGCCAAGACGGTCCGCGCGGTCAGCCTGGAGGCGCAGGAGTCGGCGATCGCGGGGCTGGTCTCGCGAGCTGGTCCGATTGCGTTCGATTGGAGTGCGACGAGCATCTCGGCCGCGCGCCAGACCTGCGCGATGGACACCGGCTACGCGGGCGAGCGCAAACCCTGGTTCGTGATGCGATTCACCTCGGGCAGCCTGACCCAATTGCCCGACGAACTGAAGACGCTGGTCGCTTCGGGCAAGTATCGGCAGGCGACGGTTGGCGCGTGCGACGTGAAGCAAAAGCCATTTACTGCGTATAACTTCGCTGTATTACTTTATCCTTGAGATGAAGCCCGTCGGTCCTGGATCGAGATGCGTGGCATAAATAAATTTTCTCCGCGTGGCATGGACGGTAACGCGACCCGCAAGAACCGGGTCCCTGGGGAGCAGCGACCGACTCGAATCACATGTTTCCTGGGGAACCACCCTCCCCCCGGTACTTTAAGTCACAAAGTGCCCCGTCTAGAAGGCTTCCGACAGGACTAAGTCCGCTTTCAAGTCTGCACCTGTCTTACCCAGGTCCTGCTCAAAATGCCGCTCTAAAACGCTGATTCTAGAACTTTGGCTCTATCTCCATTATACGTGCGGTGTCAAGGGTTTCTGGGCTGGGCGGAGGCCGCTGGCTGCGTCGGGGTGGGCGGAGCGGCTGCGCGCTGCGGAGGGTTTTTGGGGACGGTGACGGGGATCTCCAGGGTGCCGACTTTGTTGGAGGTACGGTCGAGGACGCCCATGCGGAGGAAGATTTGTCCGGGAGGCAGATCGAGTTGCTGGAAGAAACGGAAGGGGCCTTTGGCGAGTTGCTGGGCCTGGTCGGCGGTGATGGGAAGGTTAATCGATTGGCTGAGGCTGTTGACCAGCTTTCCGTCGGCGTCGTAGGCGGCGATATCGAATTCGAGCGATCCTTTGCGAACGCCGTTGGGGGAGGTGGCGAAGGCGATCTGGCGGCCGGGGAGGGCGTACTGGAAGCCGTAGCGGGTAAGCGGCTTGGTCTTGTATTTGACGTCGAGGACGCCGAAGATGGGCGGGTCGGAGGGCTTGGCAGGTTCGTCGCTGGGCTTGACCTCCACGTCGAAGAGGATTTGGGTCGAGGCGGGCATGGCGCGGCCCATGGCGGCGCGCATATCGCCGGCTTTGACCTGGGGTACGGCGTTGGTGGCGAGGGCGAGGCCGGGAGTGGGTACCATCTGCGCGGGGTCTTCTGCGTAGTATTCATCGCGGTAGGTCAGGTGCAGGCCGGGCTTATCGACTTCAAGCTTGATGGTGTGGTGGCGACCGTCATACTCCGAGCCAGGAGGAACGTAGGAGAGCGTGTAGTATTGCGAGCCGGTATCGATGGCTTTGGCGATTCCGGCTTTGAGGTCGTTATTGTTGTAAAACGCTGTGCCTCCGGTTGCCTCGGCCACAGATTCCATCGAGAGCCACTCGGACTGATGGTCCTCTCCGATGGGGTCCTGATACCGGGAGGGGGAGGGGGGAACGACCCCGCGGACATAGATTGGGTAGACCGTGACCTGGGCCGCGGCGAGCAGGCCATACGCCTTCTTGAGTCCTGGGTTGTAATCGGTCAAGCAGGGCGGGTGATCAGCCGGGTCGGTGATGGTCGGAATTCCGACGGTGAACCAGAGCAGATTCTTTCTTCCCTTGATGCCAACCAGGTCCGCGGCGATCTGGTCGAGAGACTCGAGGGTCATACGGTTTCGTCCCTCCTGCTGGGTGCAATAAGATTCGATGGTCTGCTCCATGTCGCGCGGGAAGACCTCCACGGAACCGTCGGTATCGTAGGCCATGCTATCCACGGCGGCGCTGAGCAGCGCTGGATCCGAGGTGAAGCCCTGCAAGACCCGCAGTTTGCCGGGATAGGATGCGCCAAGAACGGCGACTCGCGTTCCCGCCGGCATGCCCTGTAGGTACTTCATGGCGTACTGCTTGATGTGAATTTGCCGCTCCATGGCACGATTCAAACTCCCTGGCCCCGCCCTCAGATCGGGCGGCGGACCCACGCAGCAGTCGAGAGCAAGGATGGGCGCGGCATTGGTGAAGTCGAGGAGCATGACGTTGACGGCGCTGGTGGGAGCTGGCGGCTGGAGGTTGGTGTAGATGTTGGGAGGGAGCTTGGGTGGGGGTTGCACGGCCTGGGAGCCGAACTCTTCGAAGCTTTTGATCGGCTGCGGCTTGCCGTCTTCCTTGACGGTGAAGTCTTCCTTCTTGAGACCATGGACGGGATTGCCCTTGTCGGTGACGGCGACGTCGACGATGGTCTCGCGGGAGTAGACCTTGAGGGTGGGCGTGGGGGAGTTGGCTTGCGGGGCGAGGAGCGGCGCGCGATCCTTGGCTTCCACCCGGCGGGCGATGCTGCCTCCAACGCACAGCAAACCTGCGGCTACGGCCGCCACCAGAGCTGTTCTGACGAGTCGCATCGCTTCTCCTTTAGGGACATTTGCGGATTATGGTACACGGATGCGGAAAGGGTGGTCGAGGCACTTCGTGCTGTTCTCGACGCTTCGCGTGAAGGGTAGAGCAGAGAAAAGAGTGTAGACACTATTTTCCGTCGAAGCGGAGGGTGGCGAGGATGGCGGTGAGGCGGGAACGGACCTGATCGAGCTCTTCGGCGGTGATGTCCTTGACACCGGAGACCTCGCCGCCGCAGAAGTTGTTGATGGCGAGGTCGAAGCGGTAGCAGGAGCCGCGATGGCGGGTGGTGTAGAGCTCGTCGCGCTGGGTGATGCAGATGTCCTTCTGCTCGTCGTGGCCGTGAATGAACGGGATGCCGGCGATCTGGGTGGGGTCGCCGGGCTTGACCAGGGGGATATTCCTGACGAAGTTGGTGCTGCGGGCCTGGGCGGTGCAGGCTGCGGCGGAGGTGCGCGGGGTGACGCTGAAGTAGACGTATGCGCCGGAGAAGGTGGACTCGGGGAAGGGGTTCTCCGGCATGGCGACCACGGCGCGCATCAGGGTCTTTTTGACCGCCGAGCGGGCGTCGAGGTGGAAGGTGCTGATCTCGTGATCGGCGTGGGAGAAGGTCCAGTTGGCGGGATAGTCGAAGGAGAGATGGTAGGTGGGGTCGTGGAAGGTGCGGGTGGAGCTGGACGCGGGCGCAATGGGAGCGCGCCGGGACGCGGTCTGCGCGGGGAGGGTATTGAAGGCAGAGAGCGCTAACAACAAGGCGAGATGCCGATGCTTCATCAAACGATCTCCGGTTGGCGATGATACATCGGTGTCTCGATCCTCGTCGGGAGCAGATTACGGCTTCGCAAGGCGATCAGAACAAATCCGGGAGCCGGCGGCAATCCCTCATTGGTATCAGGCCCTTATGCGGGGGTTGGCCAGGGTGTAGGCGACGTCGGTGAGCAGATTGACGGCGACGTAGGTAAGGCCGACCGCGAGGATGCATCCCTGGACCAGGGCATAGTCGCGGTTGGAGATGGCGGAGAGGGTGAGGCGGCCGATGCCGGGCCAGGAGAAGACCGTCTCGGTGACGATGGCGCCGGAGAGCAGGCTGCCGAACTGCAGGCCAATGACGGTAAGCACCGGGATCAGCGCGTTGGCGAGTGCGTGGCGATAGACGACGCGGCGCTCGGACAACCCCTTGGCGCGGGCCGTCCGGATGTAGTCCTGGCCCAGTTCCTCGAGCATGGCGGTGCGGACCATGCGGGTGAGGATGCCGGCGAGGCCGCTGCCCAGGGTGATCGCCGGAAGGATCAGATAAACCAGGAACTGCCAGCCGAAGATGCGGCCAGTGCCTGCGCCGGAGACGGGTAGCCATCCGAGCTGGATGGAGAAGATGAGGATAAGGATGGGGCCGAGCGCGAAGTTGGGGAACGACAGGCCGCCAAGCGAGACGACGCCGAGGAGGCGGTCCTGCCAGCGCGCCCGATGCAGCGCGGAGAAGACGCCTGCGGGAATGGAGATGGCGATGCCGATGAGCAACGCGGCGAGGGTGAGCGCGAGGGTATAGGGGTAGCGTTGCAGCACCAGGTGGGTGACGGAGTCGTGCAGGCGCAGGGACTGGCCGAGGTTCCCATGGAGGATCCCGCGCCAGTAGCGCAGATACTGCGTACCGAGCGGCGCGTCGAGGCCATAGGCATGGCGCAGGACGGAGATATCGGAGGCGGTCGCTCCCTCGCCCAGCATCTGGACGACGGGGTCGCCGGGGACGAGATGAATCAGAAGAAAGACGACCGACACCACCACCCAGAGGACGGGAAGGGCGATGAGGATGCGACGGAGCGGCTTAGGGATAGTTCTCAGTGGTCAGTTCTCAGTTCTCAGTTGTTATACCTCATTGCCGATAGCTGAAAGCTGGGTGAACGCGATAGCGAACATTGGGACCTCAGAGCTGAGATCTACTCGTCACATGTTGAGTTTGAGTTGGAGGGCATCGGGGTTGGGTTCGGGGGTGATGGTTTCGACGCGGACGCGGGCGATGCGCAGGCCGGCCATCTCCTCGGCGACGTAGCGGCGGCCGGCGTGGACGACGCTCTCGCCGGGGACGGGCACGTGGCCAAGCTGGGCGAGGATAAAGCCGGCGAGGGTTTCGACGCCAGCCTCGCGGGGGAAGCTCCAGCCGAGCTGGGTGCCGAGGTCGCGCAGGGTGGTCGAGCCATCGAGCGTCATGACTCCCTCGGTGTTAAAAGCGGAGGCCTTGGCGGCGATGTCGAACTCGTCTTCGAGCTCGCCGACGACCTGCTCGAGGACATCTTCGGCGGTGACGATGCCGACGGTCGAGCCGAACTCATCGACCACCACGGCAATCTGGCGGCGGCGGTCTTGGAATTCTTGCAGCAACTCCACGGCGAGCTTGGTCTCGGGGACGACGAAGACATCGCGCATGACCTGGCGCAGGGTGAGCGAGGGAGTGACCGCGCCCCCGAGGCCCAGGGTGACGGCGCGGAAGTGCATGATGCGGGAGACGTCCTTGGAGTAGACCACGCCGAT
>Ga0326727_10007853_pt1 | contig 27681 bp, 17 predicted proteins | sample MB2enrmetagenome_FD_207643 | JGI IMG/M metagenome (GOLD analysis project Ga0326727, IMG submission 207643) | Lab enriched peat soil microbial communities from McLean, Ithaca, NY, United States - MB29MY | ecosystem: Environmental > Terrestrial > Soil > Wetlands > Peat | place: USA: New York...
CGTATTGCGGCGTAACGAAGAGTCACGCATTTATGACTGGTACTCCAGGACTCGGGCCTTCCCTCCACGCCGAACCACACCCCCGGGAATCAACTCTGGATAACGGTAACAGTAGAATTAGGTTGACAACCGCTGTTGGCCGGGTTATCTTGGCGCCGGTCGGGGTGCGGATCGCTGTCGCCGGGATTTGCGGGGGAAATGCACATGAACAACCGTCGGACCGTGCCGCTCGCGCTCGCTTTGATCGTCGCTCTGGCTGCGACCGCGCGGGCGTACATCAATCCCAAGTTCACGCCCAAGGACCTGGAGAAGGACTCGGAACTCATCCTGTTGTTGGAATTCAAGGACGCAGAAAATACCGGCAAGGCTGTCGCCACGGTCAAGAAAGTGCTCAAGGGCGACTGCAAGGACAAGCAGGTGACCTTCGACTTGCTGGCCATGGCGGAACCCGTCCAGGCGCAGGGCAAGGAAGTCATGGCCACGATTGCCGGCGGCGATCGTGAAGCCCTCTTGTTCGCCGGCAAGTTCGAGGCCGAAGGCACGAGCATCGAGGGCGGGGGCGGCAAGGTCGCCGGGCTGCTCCATAACGGCGGCCGGTGGTCGATCATGAGCCTGGCCGACAATAAGCTCTGGGAGATGGAAAAGATCGACGAGAAGATGCTCGGCACGTTCTCGGGCAGCACCGACATGCTCGTGCGCTGCATGACCTACATCATGACGGACCCCAACGCCGACGTGCCGGTGGAGGAAAAGGTCGAGTGGGGCGGCAAACTCCAGATCGGCAAGACCGATCGCAAGATCCACGCGGCGGCGGCGGTGGACCTGGCGGGCGACGGAAAACTGGCCGCCTTCCTGGCCTCCGACGCCGGCGACCTGGTCTATCGCTGGAATGGCAAGACGATGGAGGACGTGACTCCCAAACTGGCGCTGCGCTCCACGTCCTCGGTCTTCGCTTGGGGCGACTTCAACGGCGACGGCAGGCTCGATCTGGCAAGCTGGGACGGCAAGCAACTGTCGCTCCACTGTCAGCAGGCGGACGGCACCTTTGCCGCGGCCACGGTCCACGCCGGCGATGCGCTCAAGAACGGCTGCCTGTCGCTTTCCGTCCTCGATGTCGGCCAAAAAGGCAAGGCCGGCCTGTTGATCGGGACGAAGGCTTCGCCCGTGGTCCTGACGTTCAAGGAAGACGGTTCCGCCGAGGGCAAGCCGCTGGTGGCCGGTGACTTGCCGGCCGGCGACCTGGGAGAAGCGGGACGCTGCGTGGTGGCCGACTTCGACGGCGATTCCCTTCCGGACGTGGTCCAGCTTTTCGCAAAAGGCGGACTGTTCTACAAGGGCACGGCGGCGGGATCGTTCGCCCCGCCCGTGAAGAACCAGGTCGGCTTCGGCAAGGGACGGTACAGCGTGTGCCTGGGCGACTACGACCACGACGGCCTGCCGGACATCCTGGTCGTCTCCCTGGACGGCGTGCCCGCGCTCTACCAGAACCTCGGCGGCGGCAAGTTCAAGAACATGCTGCCGGGCTCGGGCTCGTTCGGCTACATCTCCAAGTCGGGCGGAATCGGCTGCCAGACGATCGACATCAGCAACGACGGGCGCCAGGGCATCTTCGTGACCTACGCCGCCGGGCTGGCGCCGCAAGTCTTCTTCAACCGCGGGTTCCGCTGCTTCGGGCTGGCCCGCAAGATGGACGCGCAGGTGCAAGCCTTGCTGCCGCAGGCGGCCCAAGGACAGCAGGCCGGCTGCGTGGCCGACTTCATGGGCCGCAACGCTATGGATATGTTCCTCGTGCTCGGCAACGGCGAGCTGTGGCTCTTGCCGCGGCGGGTGGAAGAAACGCCGCTGGGGGTGGTCGCTACGCTGTCCGCCGGGAGCCCGTATGCCGGGCCGCTGGTCGTGACGGCCTTCGACCAGAACAAGCGGCCGCTGGGCGGCTGGACCATCTCGGCAGGCGAACCGGGTGCGCTGTTCGGCATGTCCGAGCCGGGACCGCTCACCCTCAAGTGGCGGTTGCCCGGCGGGCAGGTGCAGCAAAAGGAAGTCGTCGTGGAAGGCAAAGCCAAACGTTTGCTGCTGGACAAACTGTAGCGGTTCGGCAAACAGGAGGACGCCCATGCGCTATGCTCCCATCTGCCTGGCCGCGCTGCTCGGGCTGGTCGACGCCGCGCCCGTCCGGTCACAAGCCCATCTGCCGGGCAACGTGGATCTCACTGCCGAGTTCACGCGCCTCGGCCTGATACCGCAATCGCAGGGGGCGGATACGTGTTCGCTGCACGCCATCGCTTCGCTGGCCGAGTTCGAGCTTGCAAAGCGAGAACCCGGGCAGAAGCACGAGCGGTCCACCGAGTTCCTGATCTGGGCCACCAGGAAGGCGACGGGAAAGGACCACGATCAGGCCATGTTCTACGAGGCAGTCCACGGGCTGAACCGCTTGGGCATCTGCCGGGAAGCGCTCATGCCGGAGGTCGAATCCGGCCACGGACGGCATGTCCCGTCGCCCGCCGCTTTGGCCGATGCCAAACAACAGAGCAACCGCTGGAAAGTACACTGGATTAAGCGATGGGACCTCAAGCGGCCGCTGGACGACCTCCAGTTGCATGCCATCAAGGCTGCCCTGGCCCACGGCCATCCGGTGGCCTGCGGCTTGCGTTGGCCGAAGCAGTTGAAAGGTTACGAGCTGCTTGCGGTGCCGCCGCCCAATGCGGTCTCCGACGGCCACAGCATTGCGCTGGTCGGTTACGTCGATGGTCCCCAGGAGAACGGCGGCGTGTTCCTTTTCCGCAACAGTTGGGGGCCGCACTGGGGCAAGAACGGCTACGGCAGCATCTCCTATGCGTACACGAGAACTTATGCAAACGACGCCCTCTGGCTGGAACTCGGAGCGCCGGATTCTGAAGTGCCGTTGCAACGCTTCGAGGCCGCGGCCCTGCCCGTGGTTGCGTCCGGCCGCTGCCAGTGCCATGTTCAGGACATGGCCGACTGGGAAAGGGCCCTGTGGAGCCGCGGCAAGCAGCTCTTCTGCGGTGCGGAAAAAGGGGGCCACGTAGAGCTGGCTATCCACGTCAACAAAGCCGGCCGCTACCGTCTCCGCGTGCTGGCGACCGCAGCCCCCGACTTCGGCACGATCCGCGTGGCCCTGGATGAAAAGTGGTTGCCGCCGCACTTCGACCTGTATTGCGGCCGTGTTTCGCCGGCGGGCAGCCTGGAGTTGGGCAGCCACGACCTCACGCCCGGCCAGCATCGCATCCGCTTCGCCAGCATCGGAAAAGACGCGGCTTCGACGGGGTACGCCTTCGGCATCGACGCCATCGATCTGCTGAGCGATTTGTCCGGCAAGTAGCGGGTCCCGCCGAATGGTCGGTTGGTAGGGTGGGTCGAGCAAGCCGAAAGCGCGGTGGGTGTTCGGTCGCGGGTGGCGGCTTGCGAGGCCCACCTACTCGCTTCGGTGGGGCTCGTAGGACGCGACCCACCCTACACTCTGCGCGACCCGGTCTACGGACTACCGCGCCGTCTCGGCGATGCCCTCGTACACGGCCAGGGCCTGCTGGTACTCTTGCAGGCTCTCCGGCGGCAAAACACCCTGGTTCCGCGCCAGCTCTTCCTTCATGCGGCGGACCAGGAACTCGGCCTCCTGGCGGCGCGGCCGCAGCGGCCGGCCCGGCACGTCGATGTGTACCGGGCTGCTGTGCGCGAAACGGATCCGCCGGTCAGGGCGATCCTCGAAGACGCGGACCGCAATCCAGCCCGAGCCGTCCAGTTCGACATCGGCGGACAACCGGCTCTCGTAGCCGCCGGCCTGTGCCGGGCGGTTGTCGGCCGCCACGCGCTGCACGACCTGGCCGTTGACAATGATCTCCAGGGGACGCAGCGGCCGGCCGCCGACGGCCAACCCGCTCACGCGATGAACGCGCTTTTCGGCATTCTGCCCGCGGATGGCGGCCCCCGGGGGTTGTTGGTCCACCTCCACCATCAGCATCGGCCCGGTGGTGACAAAGCTCCGCCCCTGCTGCAAGCCGCGCATCCAGCGATCATAGCTGAAGCCGTCCGGCAAGTTCACGTACACGCGGCCGAACCCCAGCGGCACGGGGTGTACGCCCGAGGCGGTCCCCGCGGTCGGACGCAGCCGAAAGCCGCAGTCCAACAGCGCGTAGTAGGTCTGGAAGCCGTAGTCGATCCAGCCCCACTCGGTAAACCCCTGCGCGTCCCGATCCAGGTCCATATAAGCGGGCGCGGTGTCCAACGTCCACTGGGGCAAGCCGAACTCCGTGCGCCACACGTGGTTGTTGGCCAGCTCGAACAGGTCGACGCCCATCACGGGCACCAGCATCAGCGACCACGGCCAGGAGTGCTTGTCGAGGTCCAGCAGGCCGCCTTCGCGGCGGGCCTGCGCCGCAATCCGGCCCACCGGCGGCACCCCTTCCGCAAGCGCCGCCTTGTGCCCGAGCACGAATACCGCCCCCAGCGTATGCGACTTCGCGCCCACCTGGAAAATCTCGTACTCGGTGTTCACCGGGTAGATCACGTGCGTGCGGTCCACGACGATAGCTTCCGGGCGGACTTGGGCCGTAGGTTTCGGGCCTGCCTGCTCGGGCGCGGTGTACGCCTTGGTCACCCAATAGGTCAGCGGCAGGGCGACGTTGAGATCCTCCGCCAGCAGCAGATTCGGCAGCTCGTCCATGGTGCGGTGTACGTGCGTGTCGCCCGAGTACCAGCCGGCGGCGGCCATGTCGATCCAGCGGGTGAGCGGGATCTTCAGGTGCACCGGCTCGCGGCCGATGTCGATGGTGCGCTCCGCCGGCAGGTACTCCGTGCCGCGCTCCACGCGCACGCTATAGCGGCCCGGGGGAAGTTGGACTGCAAACGGGTGCGCCGAGAGCGTGGTGTGCATCTCGACGCTACGGGGTCCGCGGCTCTTGGAATACGCCACGGCGGTGCCCTGCGGGGACGCCGACTTGACGAAGAACCAGCGGCCGTCCGCGGCTTGGATGTAGACCCGGGCCGGCAGGGCCACGCCGCTGGCGGCATCCACCACCTCGCCTTGCAGTATGGGCTCCGCAGCAGCAACACAGGCAAGGGCCGACACCAGCAGCAGGCTGAGGATCGTCGTGGTCATGGCCGTGCGCTCCGTGTGCAAAGTGTCGCTGCAGCACGCCCCTGATCTTACCCGGTCGCCGCCCGCGCGTCGAGTGGCCGCTCGCCTGGAGTTCATCCAGTGGGGCTCACAGTTGTAGGGTAGGTCGGGCGCAAAGCGAGCCCCACCATTCTGCCTGTGGTGGGCCCCGCCGACCATGCTGCGCCTGGTGCCCGTCGATCCGCCCTACCGCTCCACGACTTTTGATGCAACCGCTTGCCGGCCTGCAGCTAATCGCGGATAATTGAGGAGAGCCGCTGGCACAGGGTACGTAGCCATGGTCGACGAAGGCTTTCGCGCATCGCTTGCACGGCTGGCACTTGCCGCCGTGGTCGCTGGAGGCATGGCCATCATCGCTTGGCCCGCCACGCAGTTCATCCCCGAGGACGCTGCCGATCCCGATCACGGGAAAGCCGCCGCGCCGCAACCGCAGCCGAAACCGTCGCCGGACGCCGAGAAACGCGCCAAGCCCGACGAGCCCGCCCCCGGCCCTAGCTGGCTGGAGGCCCAGGATATGTCGGGTTCCTCGGCCGAGAGCGAACAAGCGGTCACATTGGCCCTCGCCTGGCTGGCCGAGCACCAGTTGGCGGCCGGCGGATGGAGCTTCGACCACCGGCTCGGCCGCTGCCAGGGCCGTTGCTCGAATCCCGGCAAGGCCATGGCCAAGGCGGTGGCCGGGGCGACGGGCATGGCCCTGCTGCCGTTCATCGATCACGGCAACACGCACCAGATCGGCCCTTATCGGCAGAACGTGGCCGCCGGCCTGCAATTCCTGATCGCGCGGATGGGCAAGGACGGCTCGCTCTGGGAGCAGGGCGGCACGATGTACTCGCACGCCTTGGGCCTCTTGGCGTTGTGCGAGGACTTGCGGGTCGGCCGCGAGGCCGCGGGCGATGCGGAGTTTTCCTCGCCGGGACCGGCGACCGGAAAGAAAACCACCCGGCCCGCGACGAGTCACGCCCGCCCGAACATCAAGACCCAGGCCGGCCGACAGGCCATCCAGCAGAAGGAGCAGCAACAGCGGGATGCGCTGGACCGGTTGGTACCTGTCGCGGCGTCACAGGCCCTGGCGTTCGCGCTGGCCGCCCAGGACCCGCGCCACGGCGGTTGGCGATACCAGCCTCGCTTCCCGGACAGCGATATCTCGGTCACGGGCTGGCACGTGATGGCCCTGCACAGCGCGACGGCGGACGAATTGCCGGTCCCCGCGCGGACCGTGCTGGGGGTGACCGCCCTGTTGGATGCGTTGCAAGGCGACTACGGCTCCATTTACGGCTATTGCCGCTCGGCGGCCGAAGCCACACCCACGCGGACTTCGATCGGGCTCTTGTGCCGCGTCTACACCGGCTGGACCCGCCCGCAATTGCAACGCGGAGTGGAGAAGCTGGCCGCCGTGGGGCCGTCGGAGAACGACATGTACTACAACTACTACGCCACGCTCTTGCTGCACCACTACGGCGGGCCGCTCTGGGACGACTGGAACCGCAAGATGCGCGGCTACCTCATCCGCACCCAATCGCACCAGGGCCATGAAACGGGTAGCTGGAGCTTTCCTCCGTGCCATAGCAACACGATGGGCGGCCGGCACTTCGACACCTGCATGGCATGCTTGATCCTGGAAACCTATTACCGCAGCAAGCCCGCCTATCCTCCACCGCAACCGGACAAGCAGCAGCCGGCCGCCGTGCCTGAGAAAGCCGGCGAAGTGCCCGCGAAACCGGCAAGCGAAGGGCCCGCGAAACCTGAGCAGCCGGCCGCTCGGCCTGAGAAAACCGGCGAAGCGCCGGGCAAGTCCGGAAAGCCGGCCGCCCCTCCGGCGGGCAAGGCCGACGAAGCCAGTGCGATCTTCTAGCGATGCCACTAATCGCGTTGTCCAACGCCAGCCTGGGCTTCCGCGGCCCCCCAGTCCTGGACCAGGCCAATCTGACGATTGAGCCGGGCGAGCGGGTATGCCTCCTGGGCCGCAACGGCGCCGGCAAGACGACGCTCCTGGGCCTGCTCCAGGGCACCCTCGAGCCCGATCGCGGCGGGGTCATCCGGCAACAGGGGCTGCGGACCGCCATGCTCCCCCAGGAAGTGCCGCGGGACCTGCACGGTTCGGTCTTTGCCGAGGTTGCCCGGGGTTTCGGACCCAAGGCGGAACTGCTGGCCGAGTACCATCGCCTGGCGAGCCGCCTGGCCTGCGAGGGAAGCGACGGCCTGCGGGCGGAGTTGGGCCGCATCCAACACGCGCTGGAAGCCGACGGCGGCTGGCACATGCAGCAGCGGATCGAAGCCGTCGTCTCGCGCATGAGCCTGCAGCCGGACGCGGACGTGACGACGCTTTCCGCCGGCATGAAACGCCGCGTGCTGCTGGCCAAAGCCGTGGTCGGCAGTCCCGATCTCTTGCTGTTGGACGAGCCGACCAACCACCTCGACATCGACGCGATCCGCTGGCTGGAAGATTTCCTGCTGCGGTATAGCGGCACGCTGTTGTTCGTCACGCACGATCGGGCCTTGCTCCGCAAAGTGGCGACCCGCATCCTGGAACTCGACCGCGGCCGGCTCACAAGCTGGTCGTGCGACTACGCCACGTACCTGAATCGCAAGGAGGCGGCCCTGGAAGCCGAAAGCCGGCAGAACGCGGAGTTCGACAAGAAGTTGGCCCAGGAAGAGGTCTGGATTCGCACGGGAATCAAGGCCCGGCGGACGCGCAACGAAGGCCGCGTCCGCGCCCTGGAGGCCCTGCGCGAAGCCCGCCGTACGCGCCGCGACCGCCCCGGCGACGTGAAAATGGAGATCCAGGAGGCAGAACGCACGGGCCGGCTGGTGATCGAGGCCAAGCAGCTCCATTTCCGCTACAGCGAGCGCGCCATCGTCCGCGACTTCTCCACGATGATCATGCGAGGTGACCGGGTAGGGCTGATCGGGCAGAACGGCTCGGGCAAGACGACCCTCTTGCGGCTGCTGCTCGGCGATCTGCCGCCGCAGGCGGGGACCGTTCGCCACGGCACGAACCTGGAGGTCGCTTACTTCGACCAACTGCACGCTCAACTGGACGATGCAAAATCGGTGCGCGAGAACGTCCGCGACGGATCGGACTCGGTGACCGTCAACGGCCGCACGCGACACATCATCGGCTACCTCGCAGACTTTCTCTTCACCCCCGAACAGGCAAGCGGTCCCGTGGCGCGGCTCTCGGGGGGCGAGCGGAACCGGCTGCTCTTGGCCCGGCTCTTCACCAAACCGTCCAACGTGCTGGTCATGGATGAACCGACCAACGACCTGGACCTGGAGACGCTCGAGCTGCTGGAAGACCTCTTGAGCGAGTATGCCGGCACGCTGCTCTTGGTCAGCCACGACCGCGAGTTCCTCAACAACGTGGTGAGCAGCACGCTGGTGTTGGAAGGCGAGGGCCGGGTCAAGGAATATGCGGGCGGCTACGACGACTGGCTGCGGCAGCGTCCGCAAGACCCGCCGCCGGCCGCCAAGCCGCCGATCGCCCGGGCGGGGCCGAGGCCGTCGCCCGCGCAGCGCAGCCGGCGTTTGACCTACAATGAACAGCGCGAGTTGGCGGCCTTGCCGCCGCGGATCGAGGCCATGGAGGCCGAGCTGGGCCAGCTCCATCAACTGACGGCCGATCCGGCCTTCTATCGCAAGGCCCCGGCCGAAATCATCGGCGTCAAGAGCCGTCTCGAATCCCTGCAGAGCGACATTGCCGAGGCGTACCGCCGCTGGGAGGAGCTGGACACGACCGGCACACAGGGTGGGTAATCGGCCATCCGACCGTCCGCATGTTATATCGACCGTTTCACCTCGCCATTTCAGGTGGGACAAGTCATCTGCTTGAGCGGGCTGTGATTAGGCAGCCAGCGGAAACCGACTCAGGGGCGACGCACGCCGCGGGTGATTGACCCTCACTGGAAGAGGCTCCACGGTCCAGGTCACTCGGTCTTTGCTTCGTGCGATGCAATCCGTCCGTTGACAGTGAGCACAGAGGAACGAGAGGCGATTCTGGCATTGTCGAGGAACCTGCCAGCCTTGCGGAACACGCCGACCACAACGCCGGCTGAACGACAACGCGGTGTCCGCTTGCCATGACCGCCCGAGCTGACGGACGTGACGGATTCGAGTCCGGCCGCCCGCGCGCCGTATGGTCCACTGGTTTCGCGTGACTGCCCTGGCGACAGCCCGATAGCAGGGATCCGACACCATCGACCCGCAGGACTTCGTCGGGTTCGCCGATCCGCGGACGGCACTGGCCGGTGCTTGTCAATACCTGCCAGAGGCGGTCATGCCCGCCCAGGTGGCATTTTCACCCAGTGCTTGCCGCCGTCAGTGTGCCGGCCGGCAGCGGGCGCGGCTTTTAGCGGAACCGCACGTCGTAATAGGCCGCCTTGTTCCGGCCGTCCAGCGGAATGACGATGCTGCCGCCTTCCGCGGACGCCTCGACGTCGGTCGTCCGGTATCCGTAGGGCGACAGCGCGGTCACGCTGCACGTGCCGCCGCGGGCCAGGCGGACGGTGCCGCGCACGCCTTCCAAGAGCACCGGCGGCTTGCCGATGGCGATCAGCCGCTGGCCGCCGCGGCTGTAGGCCATGTCGGTGTTGCGCGAGCGCCCGACCGCAGTGACCAGGATATGGCGGCTTTCCTTGAGCGGCTTGCCGTCCCACGAAGCCACCAGGATCGAGGCGCAGCGGTTCGAGGTGCTGATGCGGCAATCGGCCAGCTTGACGGGCACGCCCGCCAGAAAACCCACGGCCGCCTGCATCCGCGGCGTGTCGGCCGTGATGTAACCCCGGCCGTAGTTCCAGTAGAGCTCTCCGGTGATCGAGCGGATTTCCTTGTTCTGCACGTCGAGATATTTGCCCAGCTCGATCGAGAAGTCCGGCTGCTCGGTCTTGGAGAACCGCACGCCGGTCTTGCCCACCGCCGCGGCATAATAGCTGGCCAGGCTGCGGGCGTTGATGCCCTGCTCGGACGACATCTCATACGGCCCGGAGATGTCCAGCTTGATGGCCACGTCCGCCAGCGGCCGGGCGCTGAAGAGTTTTTCCTCCGAGAAATTGCGAGCGAAGACCAGGTCCGCTTCGCGGACGTCGCCGCGGCGGATGGCCTGGGCCAGCGCGGGGTACTGGCACAAGGTCGAGGGCTCGTTCACCGGCCACATCCACTTGAGAAAGTGCGTGAAGCCGCCGCCTTCCAGGGCGAAGTGGACCGGCACTTCCCAGCCGTTGAGGCACTGGCCGTAGAAGGTCATGATGGGCGGCGCTTCCAGCCGCCACTGGTTGGGCAGCACGTTGGCCCATTCCGAGATGCCGTAGGGCAGGCCCAGCACGCGCTCCATGCCGAGCTTGAGGAGGTGCTTGGGCTCGGTCAGGGCCGACTCGTAGTTGAAGGTCATGCCCTGCAGGATCTGCCAGCCCCCGGGGCCGCCGCCGTAGTAGTGATGGCGGTCGATGTAGTCCATGCCGGGCACATTCGAGTAAAGCTCGGGATAGAACCCCGCGCCGACGCCGAACCAGCCGCTGCCGCAGATCGGCTGCCGCACGCCCGCCGCACGCAGGGCGTCTTTGGTCTTCTGGAAATACCGGTTGTTCAGCTCGCAGTAGAATTTGAGCTGATCGGAGGCGCGGGCCCGCCGCTCGGGTTTGACCTTGTTGAGCTCCCAGATCAGCAGCCGCTTGACGGTTGCGGCGGTGAGCCGCTCCGTGCCCTTCAGGTCCGCGCCCCAGGCCGCGGCCAGCTTCTCCTGCGAGCCGTACTTCTGCTGGAGCCAGCCGGCCCAGAGGCGGTCCAGCTCCTGGGCGTAGTGCGGCGCGACGCCGTCGATCGTATAGAAGAACACGCCGTCTTCGTTGGTCACCTCGATCTGCGCCACGGCCGGGTCTTCGCCCCAGGTCTTGTGGTCGCGGTACGGATTGCGATGGGTCATGATCGCCCGTTCCAGCGCGATGTTGGCCTGCATCACCTTCTCGTCGAAGAACGTGATTCCCGCCGAATCCAGCACGGGCTCTTCCTGCGGGTTCGGCTGCCGCCCGGCCTTGCGGTCGGCGAAGGCCACCGATTCGTCGAAGGCGTCCACGCCGTCGCCGCGCTTGAGCTTGCGATACCAGAGCATGGTCGGGCGGCTGTAGATGCCGTGCTTGGCCAGCTCGGCCACGAAGTAATCCACCTGGTCCATGACGGCCGGGTTGAGGTGCCCGCTATCGGGCTTGCTCCAATCCACCGCCGAGCCCGGCTCGGGGCCGGTCACGAGGTGGCCGATCCGCACCAGGTTGAAACCGTACTTGGCCAGCCAGCGCGCGGTGTAGGCCGATTCCTTCTTATCGCGCGGCGTGCCCTGCATGGTCGCCACCAGGCGGACCGGCGTGCCGTCGTCGAACGCCCAGCGGCCGTCCACGGTCTTCATGAACCCGTGCTTGCCCGCCGGAGCGTCCAACGCGGCGGCCTGGTCGATGGGCGACGGCTGGAATTGGTCCTCGACCGCCTCGACCGGGAACCATTGCGTGCGGTCGAGCGTGCCCAGGTCGCTTTGCAGGTACTCGGGCGGCGGGATGTCCTTGGGATCGGGCAGGCACAGCGGCCGGTCCGAGGCGGTAATGGCCGCCACCACCACGATCCCGTCGGCGTTCAGGCTTTTCAGCTCGATCTGCTGGATGACTTTGTCCGGCTGCGGATTGTCCCAGCCGAAGACGAGCAGCCCCACGTCGTCCGTCTGCGCATTGGGCACGTGCACGGCCGCCCGGTACTTTGCCCCGTGGGTGGGCCACCACCAGTTCATGATTTCTTCCTTGTCGCGGATGGGGATCGCGGCCGCCGTGCCGTCGGCGTAGCGGATGACGTAGTCTGCCATGTGGCCGCCGGACCAGGCCGCCGCGTGCAGGAAGTAGAGGCTGCGTGCCTTGCCGTTGAAGCGAACCGCGGCCGAGAGCGGCCCGGCGGCAAACTTCTTCGAGCCGAGCGTCAGCACGGCCTTGTGGCCGTTGCCGGCCGGGTCGATCAGCTCGAAGGGAATCCCCAACAGCTCGCGCCGTCCCACGGTGATGTTGCGCATGTCGTTGTCGCCTTGGTCGGTCCAACCGCCTTTGCCGTCGCCCCAGACTTCGTCGCGCCAGTCCATATTGACGATGGGCTTCAGGTCGAGGGTTTGGAAGCCGCGGTCGGCGGCCGCTGCGGGAGCGGCGGCCAGAGCCAGGATCGCCAGCAAGCCGGTTTGCAGACATCTGTGCAGATTCATGGGATCTCCTTGTGGGGCCCATTGATGATAGCAGAAAGCCAGCCCCGCAGGGAGCTGCCCGGCTCAGGCGGCGGGGTCGTCCAGCGGGGGGCACCAGAGGGGCAGCGGGGGAAAGAGGACTTGCCCGGCATGGCGGGCCAGCGCGGTGGAGGGCACGACGCGGCCGTCCCCCAGGGCCGTGGCCCAATCGAGCTGCCCCAGCACGAGCCGTGTGAAATCGGCCACGTTCAAGCGGAGGTAGCTGCGGCCCATGTGGTTGGCCAGCGAGCGCGCCCCGGCGCGCGAGACCTCGACTTGATACTTGCGTCCCTCGACCAGCAGCCCCAGCTCCAACGGCCGGGGCAGGCCGGCTGCGGCGGCCCGGCCGCAAAACTCCTCCCCAAGGCGCTTCAACAGCGCGACGGGGTCCAGCAGGCGGGCCATTGTGACCTGGCCGTCGTCCGCCTCCGGCGGCTGCCGCCACCCGGCGGCCTCGCCGAAGATCCTCACCAACGGGCTGCGGGCCGGCGCGCAGAGCACGATGGCGTGGCGGTCCTGCTCGATGGCGTCGCCGCAGGCCCGCGCCAGCAGCTCGACCGCCGGTTTCGCGCGGCGGGGGGTGGTCATCAGCTCGAGGATCCGGCCCCCCCGCACCGCCATGTAGCCGACGATCTGCGTGTTCTGCTCCTCGAGGTCCCAGAGGTTGGGGCCGTCCAGGGCGACGTAAAGCTGGTCGAAAGCGTGCCGCTCGAGCAGCCAGCGCCAGTAGGCGCGGGTCCGCTCGACCGGGCCGTAGCTGCCAGGCAGGTTCTGGTTGTAGACCCGCATCAGGCCCCGCTCCTCCCAGCGGCGCCAAGGCCGGATGTGCAGCCGCGGCTGCCGGCTCGGGCGCAGGCCGCGATCCAACAGCCGCGAGAGCACGGCATGCGTGCCGGCGATCCAGGCGTCGGGCGGCCCGCAGAAAGCCCAGCCGCTGCGGCGGAAGAAATGGGGCACGCTGGTCCGCAGCAGGCCGAGCAGGGCGCCGGAGCGGGCCATTTGTTGCTCGGCGGCCGCCAGCAGGTGTGCGCCCAAACCCTGCGAACGGCAGGAGGGCGCGATGGCCAGACCATCCAGGCCGGCTACCGGGATCTGCCGGCGGCCGAACTGCATGACGCGATGCGTGAGGTGCACGTGGGCGATGATCCGCCCGCCACGCCGCAACAGCAGCCGGTCGCGCGGCTCATAGAAAGGATCTTGGATCGACGCCCGCAGCGCCGCCGCGGCCGGCTGTCCGAGCGCCTCGTCCAGGAAGCAGGCGATGGCGGCATGATCGCTGGGAGCGGCCCTGCGAATCGGCGAACGGATCCGCCGCCGCCCACTGGCACTGGAACTCGCCCCTATCGCCAGCCCAAGCGAAGCCGCTCCACCCATCGACATGAAATCCTTTCCGCCAGTTCCTTGCGATCCGTCCGAAGCCTGCGAGCGTGACCGCCTGTTGGGTGTCTGCGAAGACGCAACGCCGAATGGTCCGATTGCCTGTGCCTATCAGAACACGTTCACGCGTTTTTGGGAAGTAGTTGCTCCAAGAATTCCCGCAAAGTTTTTTCGGGATACAGGCAGAAGCCGTATTCGCGCCAGCCGAGGACCCGCTCGACGCGGAGAGCGTGCAGCACCGCGGCCTGCCGGTCGAGCAGCCGTCGCCGGTGCTGGGCTACCCACGGTTGCAGGGCGGCGTTGATCTCGCGGAGCGACTGCCACCGTTGCCGGGCGTTGGCGGGGGTCTGAGGCGTTGCGAGCCACCGCCGCTTGGCGGCCACCAACTCGCGGGCCTCGCGCGGTAGGGGGGGATCGTTTACCAACTCGGGGTGAAATACCAGGTCTCGCAAGGCCCCCCGCAGGGCCCTGGCCTCCGCGGCCGCATCCCGGGGCACGGCGACGGGCAGATACAGCGTGGCCGACAGGACCAGGATGCCGGGCGGCCGGAGGCCGAAGAACCGCTCGATCAGGCGGTCCGTCACTTGATCGTACTTCGCGCCCCCGATCCCGTGAACGAACAGGTCCCCCAGGGCCAAGCGAGCCCAGAGCGTAGTGACCAGGGCCCGGGAGCGAATGCGGACGCCGCGGCGGCTCCAGTCGGCCAATGCCTCGACGGCCGCGGCAGCGTCTGGCGGCCGCCCCCAGGGAAATCGCCTCTCCAAACCCTGCCGATCCGACATCACCAGTCCACCGCCTTCCTGGCGGACGAACAGCCGCCGCCGTTGGGGGCTTTCCGCCGTCCAGACCCAGAGCGGCAGCTCGATCCAGGCAGCGTCCTGGAGCAGATCGGGGACCGGATGCGCAGCACTGCGAATCCGATTGTTGCGGCGGTACTCCCCAACCACCTGGTTGTGGACCTCGCGAAACCTGCCGGCCTCCGCCGCCAGGTGCATGACGAACCAGCGGAACGGCTCGGATTGGCAGACCCAACTCTGGGGGACCTCCAGCGTCCGAAGTCCCCAGCGGCCTTCGATTTGGTGCCGGGCCTGGGCCAGACAGTACCCCAGCCGGTCGGTGTGCCGCCGCCGCTGGAGCACCATCGGCCAGAAGTCGCCCAGCAGCGGATGCGACACCAGGCAGGCCATTTGCTCCGCCGCGCGGCGGCCGAAATCGGCCAGCAGCTCGCCGTCCACCACTCGCCGTTCTTCGTAAGGCACCAGCGGCTCGGGGCGGTCCAGCGCGATCGCCTCCCGCCGGGGGGCCTCAAGCGTGCCACCGGGCACCGGCAGCGAGGCACTCTTGACCGTGTCGCTGTCGATGACCAGGTTGACGGCGGTCGCTCGATACCGGAGGGCGAGGCTACCCAACGCGAAGTTCTTGAACCACACTCCCGGGTGGAAGAGCTCCGGCTGGTGGCCCGCCAGCAGGATCAATCCCCGCGGGTCTTCGGCGGCCGGCTCAACCGGACGGTAGGCTGCCGTCCATTGCCGGGCTTGGGCCAGCAGGTCGGCCCGGGCCGCTGCGGCGAGTTCCGCCAGTGACCTGCCTTGCAACTGGCAAGCAGCCAGGAGTTTCTTCCCCTCGACGTTGGCGGCGATCAGCCCCCCAACCTGCTCCCAGGGCGGGTCCACCAGGGCGGCCCGATCTTCGCGGGGCGCGGAGAAGCGGCGATACTCCAGCGATCGATGGCTGTGCGTCATGGCTCCAGGGGACCTCCGCTCGCCCGGTCCAGGACGCTGCGATAGACCTGCAGTCGCGTGTCGGCCTGGTCCAGGGCCCCGCCGAAGGACCGCCGCTCGTCGAGGTAGATCAGCGGGACCGCCACCTCGACAATCGCCAGCCCGAGCCGCGCCGCCTGCACCCAAAGCTCCAGCGGCATGGCGTAGCCGTCTTCCGTCAGGCGGAACCGCCCGAGCACGGGAACACGATAGGCCTTGAAGCCGCAGAAGGCGTCGGTCAGATGGAGCCCCAGCCGGCGATTGACTTCGTCGGTGATGACCTGGTTGATCCGCCGCCGCTCCGGGGGCGGATCGCTCTGACCGGGAAACTTCCGCAGATACCGGCTCCCCGACACGATGTCCGCCCGGTCGATCTCGTCCAGAAAGCGGGGGATCAGTTGCGGCTGGTGCTGGCCGTCGCAATCGATCGTCACCAGCACGTCGTAGCCCCCTTCGCCGGCGAAGCGGAAGGCCGACCGCAGCGCCGCACCATAGCCCAAGTTACGCGGGTGCCGCAGGACGCGGACGTCGCGGCGGGCCGCCAGCACGTCCGACGTGCCGTCCTGCGAGCCGTCGTCCACCACCAGCACCTCTTGGCTGTAGTTCAAGGCCCCGTCCAGGACGGCCGCGACATTGGCCGCTTCGTTGTAGACGGGCAGGGCGGTCAAGGTTCGATACGGCATGGCTCACCAACGATGAGGGATAAAGGATGATGAAAGCCCTCCGCGCCGGGCAAGCCCGGCCGCCAAACGCCCCCTCCGCCCTCCGCCTTCATCCTTCGTTGCCCACCCACTGCACCGGGTCGCGCTCCCGCCGGCTGGCCCAAACTTCGATGTCGGGGAACTGCCGGGCCAGGACGGCGGCCAGCGTGTCGAGGGCGAACCGCTCGCTGGCGAAGTGTCCTGGCAGCAAGAGGCCGATGCCCTCTGCCTCGGCCTCCAGGCAGGTATGGAAGCGGGTTTCGCCGATCACCAGGGCGTCGCAGCCGGCACTGCTGGCCGGCCCGAGCAATTCGCCGCCGCTCCCGCAGGCTACCGCCACCATCCGCACCGGCCGCTGCGGATCCCCCACCATTTGCAGCCGCTCTATATGCAGGAAGTCCATCAGCCGCCGGGCCAACTGCCCCAAGGCCAAGGGTTCTTCAAGCCAGCCGTAGCGGCCTGCCCCCTGGCCTTCGGCGTGCGGCACCAGGGCCACAATGCCGCGGAGCCCAAGTCCCGCCGCCAGGTGCTGGTTAATCCCCTCGGCCGCCGAATCCAGCGAGGTGTGCGGGCTGAAGACCGCAATCCGCGCGGCAATAAGATCCAACAGCAGCCGGCCGACCGTCGTATCCGCCGTCAGGCGTCTGACGGCCGTAAACGGCAGCGGATGGTGCCCGACGATCAGGTCGGCCCGGCCCTGGATCGCCTCGGCCGCGGTGGTCGGGGTGATGGTCAGGCAGGTCATCATCCGCCGGACCTCGCAGCGGCGGTCGCCCACCAGCAGTCCCACGTTATCCCACGCCTCCGCAAGCCGCGGCGGCGCAAGCTTTTCCAGCAGCGCGGTCACCATCGCGATCGTCGTCATCGGGTTGCCTCGCAGGCCGGAGACGAGGGGATACTGTCGATCCGTGGATTGTAGAGGAACCAGAGGAAAATGCCAGCCGCCGGCAACCTCTCACGGCAACCGTGAACTATACCATTCCGATCATCTTGCTATAATAGGGAGCACGGCAAGCGTTCGGAGGATTGCCGACGAATTCTACCAGACCGGAGGGTGAGTACATGCCACGCGGACAGATCTACGACGACGTCATCGGAACGACTTATGACACGCCCCTGGTTCGGCTCCGGCGAATTGTCCCGGCGGGAGCCGCCACGGTCCTGCTGAAGCTGGAGTTCTTCAACCCCTTGAACAGCGTCAAGGACCGGATTGGCCGGGCGATGATCGAGGCGGCCGAGCGGGAGGGCATCCTGACCCAGCAGTCGCAAATCATCGAGCCCACCAGCGGCAACACCGGCATTGCGCTGGCGTTCGTGGCGGCGGCCCGCGGCTACCACTTGACGTTGACCATGCCCGAATCGATGAGCCTGGAACGGCGGACGTTGCTGCGAGGCCTGGGGGCCAATCTGGTGTTGACGCCCGCCAAGGACGGCATGAAAGGGGCCATTGCCGCGGCCGAGCAACTGGCCGCCGCCACGCCCCAGAGCTGGATTCCCCAGCAGTTCGACAACCCGGCCAACCCCGAGGTCCACGAGCGGACTACGGGCCGGGAGATTTGGGAGGATACCGGCGGCCGAGTGGATATCCTGGTGGCCGGTGTCGGCACGGGCGGCACCATCACCGGCGCCACCCGCTACCTCCGCGCGAAGAACCACAACGTCCGCGCGATCGCCGTCGAGCCCGCCGATTCGCCGGTCATCTCCGGCGGCAAGCCGGGGCCACACAAGATCCAGGGCATCGGAGCCGGCTTCATCCCCAAGAACCTGGACACCAGCCTGCTGTCGGGCGTGGAAACCGTGACTAACGAAGAGGCCTTCACCTGGGCCCGCCGGCTCGCCCGCGAAGAAGGCATCCTGGCGGGCATCAGCTCGGGCGGCAACGTGGCCGCCGCCGTCCGCCTGGCCGCCCGCCCCGAGAACCGGGGCAAGCTGATCGTCACCTTCGCGCCGAGCTGCGGCGAGCGCTACCTATCGACCACGCTCTTCGACGAGCCGGCCGGGTCGCTTTCGCACGCCGGCAGTTCCTCGTAGCCGTCATTGCCGTCATTGCACGATCCTGGAAGTCTGCGCACGTGGTGAGCCCCGGGCGTTAGCCCGGGGATGACGGGAATTCTTTGCGAGACCGCGCTTATCGGGGCACCGATCCCCGGGCTAACGCCCGGGGCTCCACGGCCCGTTTCTCCCAAAATAACGCAAGTCCATTCAAAGATACAGGATGGGACCACCCGGAGGGTGCCCCGGTACCGCTGCCATGAGAGCCGCCGGCACGTTACGGTGCGTCCGGCCGCTTCTGTTGGATCCACTCGTAGTAGTCGATCATCTTCAATTCGCCGGCCGCCTCGCGGTCGAGGATGACCACCACGTCGCGGTGGAGCTGCAGCGCGCTGGCGGTGATCATGCTGGTCACCGGGCCCTCGACGGCGGCGGCCACCGCGGCGGCCTTCTTCGCGCCGTTGGCCAGCAGCATGATCTGCCGCGCCTCCAGGATCGTGCCCACCCCCATCGTGATCGCGTAGATCGGCACCTGGTCGGGCGAATCGAAGAAGCGGGCGTTGTCGTCGATCGTCTGCCGGGCCAGGGTCTTGATGCGGGTGCGGGAGCCCAGCGAGCTGGTCGGTTCGTTGAAAGCGATGTGGCCGTCCGAGCCGATGCCCAAGATTTGCAGGTCAATCCCCCCGCACTCGCAGATTCGCTTCTCGTACCACTGGCAGAAGGCCGCGTAGTTGTCGGTCGTGCCGGAGGGAATGTAAACGTTCTGCTTGGGAATGTTCACGTGCTGGAAGAAGTGCTCGTTCATGAAGTAGTGGTAGCTCTGCGGGTGCTTTTGCGGCAGGCCCACGTACTCGTCGAGATTGAAGGTGGTGACCTGGGAGAAGTCCAGCCCTTCTTCGCGGTGCATGCGGACCAGCTCCTTGTAGAGCCCCAGGGGGGTCGAGCCCGTGGCCATGCCCAGCACAGCATTGGGCTTGGCGTTCAGGACCTTGGCGACGGTTCGGGCGGCCGCCCGGCCCATCTCCTCGACGCTTTCCTTGACGATGATCTCCATGACAGGCACCTCAATCAGGTTAGGGGGAGGAAGGATTAAGGATAAAGGATGAAGGAGCAAGGATCAAGGAGGAAAGAGGAAAGCACCCCCGCCTTAATTCTTGGCCCCGACTTCATCCTTCATCCTTTATCCTTCATCCTTAGCTGGGCGGCGATGAAATCCGCCGCGGCGCCGACGGTCTGCACCTCCAGCGCGGCCTCCTCGTCGATCTCGATGCCGAATTCAGCCTCGAAGGCCGCTACGAGCTGGATCGACTGGGTGCTCTCGGCCCCCAGGTCGAACACGAAGTGATTTTCGGGCTCGACCAGGCTCTCGTTCACGCTCAGCACCCGGCAAACCACGCCGACGACACGCCGGTAGACTTCACTGTTGTCCACGGGATTGCTCCGTTTCGGGGTTTTGCGATGAAACGTTCGGGGGCGCCAGCCGGATGCGGACGTCGGCCACCGCGTTGCCGACCTCCGCCGGTCCGGCGATCAGCGGATTGACGTCCAACTCGACGATCCGCGGGAAGTCGGCCGCCAACTGTCCGAGGCGCACGAGGCAGTCCTGGACGTTCTCGACATCGGCCGGCGGCGCGCCGCGCAGGCCTTCCAGCAGGCGGCCGGCCCGCACCTGCCGCAACATGCGGGCGGCGGTGGCCCGGCCCAGCGGCGCCAGGCCGAAGGTCACGTCCTCGAACAACTCGACGTAGATTCCGCCCAGGCCGAACATCACGGTGGGCCCGAAGGCCGGGTCGCGCTTGGCCCCCAGGATGAGCTCGTGTCCGGGGGGGATCATGCGGCGGACCAGCAGTCCGCGGATCTCGGCCCGCGGCACGGCCGCGGACACATAGCGCTGCATCCGCTGGAAGGCCCCGCGCACCATGCCGGCGTCCGCCAGGCCCAGGGCCACGCCCTTGACCTCGGACTTGTGGAGGATCTGCGGGCTGACGACGCGGAGCACGGCGGGGTAGCCGTGCGCCTCGGCGAAGGCGACGGCCTCCTCCGGCCCGCTGCACAGGCGGTGCGAAGGGACGGGCAGCCCATAGGCCGCCAGCACCGCCAGGGCCCGGTCTTCGTCCAGGTAACCCGGCGGGGCTTGCTCGAGAATCGCCCGCGCCGCCGCCATGTCGACCGGCAGCCGGTCCGTGTCGCCCGCGGGCTGGCCGCGCCACTGCCGGATGGTCTGGACGCGGGCCATGGCCTCGCAGGCCCACTCGGGGAGGATGTAATGCGGGATGCCGGCCTGCTGCAGCAAGCGGATTCCCCGCCCCACGTCCGCCGCGCCCATGAACGAGCAGGCCAGCGCCTTGCCGGCCTGGCGGTGGATGCGGCAGACCCCCTCGGCGATGGCCTCGATGTCGGTCATGGACTGCGGCGTGAGGATCACCAGGACCTGGTCGACGTTGGGGTCGTCCAAGACGACCTCCAGGGCCGCGGTGTAGCGATCGGCGCGGGCGTCGCCGATCACGTCCACGGGGTTCTTGACGTTGGCCGCGGCCGGCAGCACGGCGCGGAGCCGGGCCATGCTGGCCTCCGCCAGGCGGGGCACGCGGAGTCCCACGCGGATCGCCGCGTCCGTGGCCATCACTCCCGGCCCGCCCGCGTTGGTGACGATCGCCAGGCGGTTGCCGGCGGGCAGCGGCTGGTTGGCGTAGAACACGGCGGCGTTGAACATCTCCTCGATGCTGGCCACGCGGAGGATGCCGGCCTCGCGGAACACGGCCTCGCAAATGGCGTCCTGGCCGGCCAGCGAGCCGGTGTGGCTGGCCGCGGCGTCCGCCCCCTGCGGCGTTCGCCCCGCTTTGATCGCCAGGATCGGCTTGGGGTGCGCGCCGCCCGTGACTTGCTGGGCCGCCTCGATCAGCTTGCGGCCGTCGCGGATCTCCTCCAGGTACAACAGGATCACCCCGGTCTGCGGATCGTGGCGGAGATACTCGAACAGCTCGATCTCCGTCACGTCCGCCTTGTTGCCGAAACTGATGAATTTCGAGAAGCCGATCTGCTTCTCCCGCGCGTAATCCAGCACCGCTGTACACAAGGCGCCGGACTGGCTCAGGAAGGCGATGCGGCCGGCGGCCGGCATTTTGCGGGCGAACGAGGCGTTCAGCCGCACCGCCGGGTCGGTGTTGATCACCCCCAGGCAGTTCGGCCCGATCATCGCGATCCCGTACTGTCGGCAAAGGGCTTTCAGGCGCTCTTCCCGCGCCTGCCCTTTGGGTCCCACCTCGCGGAAGCCGGCCGAAATGACGATCGCCCCGCGGATCCCCTTCCTGCCACACTGCTCCAGGGCCCGCTCCACCACGTCGGCCGGAAAGACGACCACGGCCAGGTCCACCGGGCCCTCGATGTCCAGCACGTAGCGGTACGCGCGGACCGCGCAGATGCTCTGCTTGCCCGGCGCGACGGGAAAGACCGTGCCTTGGTAACCGCTGGAGAGGATATTGTAGAAGATGTCGTAGGGCACGGTGCCCGGCGTGCCCGTTACGCCCAGGACTGCCACGCTCCGCGGCGCGAAGATCGCCGAGAGCCTCTCCGCGCCCGCGTTCACCCGGCCGGCTGCGTTGGCGCCCACGTCAGAAAGAGCCGCAACCTCAGAGGCGGACGGCGGGCCAGCCATGCAAGAACAACTCCGCGGTGACAGTGCAACCGCTGAGTGTAGTGGAATTCTTCCGGCTGTCAACCGTGCCCGCCCGCCGCCCGAGATTACGTCGGGTGGACGTACCAAAGCATGACCAGCGAGCCGGACAGGGCCAAGGACCCGAGGAGCATAAGGGTCCAGCGGAGCAGGCGCAGGCGAGCGGCGCGGGACGCCGGTTCGTGCTGGCCCGCGTCTCCCGGCACAACGCCGACGACCGGAGCCCGCGCGGCGGCTTGCAGCTCCCGGGCCGTGCCGAGCGGGGGCTCGATGCCGGAGCCGGCGGAAATCATTCCCAAGCCCACCACCATCGTCAGGCCAGTGGCCAAGGCCCCCAACAGGGCCATCGCAGCGAACGGCCACCGCCGGGGCGAGGGGGGCTCGGCGGCCAATTCCACATCGATCGTCGGCTCGCGGAGCCGGGCCTGCCCGGCAAGCCGTTCCACGCGGACCGCTTCGTGGTGGGCCCGCCCCGCTCCCTCGACGGCCCGCTGGAGCCCTTCCAGCTCCACCGGATCGGCCAGGGCAGCGGACGGGACCGCCGCCGCAGCCGTTTCCATCTTGACGGCCGGCGGTGACGCGGCACCCGGCATATACCGCGATACCAAGGCCAGCCGCTGGCGTGCCGTGTCGATGCGGGCCTCAACGTCCTGCACCACCGGGTGTTGCGGCGTCCGGCTTGCCAGCAGTTCCGAGCGGCGTCCCAGCAACTCGCTCAATTGGCGGTTCAACTCGGTCCAATCCGGGTTCTCCACCGGTGCGGGCAGTGCCGGGGCCGGCGGCGGTTGCAACCGCTGCGAGGCTTCCCGCACGGCCTGGATCTGGCGGTCCAAGACCGCGTCCAACTGGCCTTGGGCCTGGCGGAGTTGCTCCGCGGCACGTTCGGTTGCCGCCCGGGCCCCTTCGTAAGCCCGATCCACCGACACCTTCCATTCGGCGCGGTAGGTGTCGGCATACGACCCGGCCAGGGCGTTCACGTCTCGGACCGTCTGCTCCGCAGGCGGGACACCGTTCGGGTTGCGGAGGGTGATGGACACCTTCCATGCGCCCGCCGCGGCCTCGGCGGTGGTTTCAACCAGGAGCTGCTCGCGCTGACCTTGGTCGGCCAAGGCGAGGACCTGTTGGCGGACTTGCTGCGGGTCGGGAAAAGAGACGGCCGGCCGGGGATCGGGGGCGACGGGGGACAATCCCGCTGCCGGTCCCGCCAGGTCATCGGCTGCCGCGCCCGGCCTGCGGATCCAGACCACGGCCGTCGCATCGGTCGGCGCGGCCGGGCACTGTGCGGAGCATGGTCCCGGCGTCCCCGTGGGCATGCCCTTCCAATACGCCAACGCCCCCATCCCCACAAACGCGACGAGGTACACGGCCAGCGGCACCTTCGCCGCTGCATCCCGGTACACCGTGCAGCCCAATCCGCCAGAGACCCTCGGCATGCGGCATCCTTTGCGGGCGTTCAACAATACTCCTTATCCTCCCATCGACATGCGCCGCCACGGGCTTGCGGAAAAAAGGCGCGTTCCGGACTCCACCGCGTTGCAAGCACCACCCAATGGTACTAAAATGGAGCGATCCCGCGGGAGGCTGGCACTCCGTCAATGACTGTTCAGCAGGTCGGCGAAGCTCACAGGTCATGCTGCAGCATTACGGAAGATCGTGCCGGAAAAGGTGTTATGCTGACGCATAACTCACCGACGCAATCCGTTCGTTTAGGCTTGACGGACCACTAGAAAGCTCCGATGGCCCATCGCTCGCTGGACCCTTACGGCACGGCAACGACTTCGCGGCTGCTCGGCCTGTGGAGGTCCCGCTGGCGGTACGTGCTGGCGTTGTTGGCGGTGGCAGGGACCGCGGGCTACCCGGCGGCGTTGCACTACCTCTTGCGCGAGGTGCCGCCTCTGGTTTACTGGCTGCTGGCGCTAGGGTTCGCCGTGCTGGCGCTGACAACCTACGCCCTGGTGACGGGGCTGAAAGGGCTTTCCGACCAGTTCCCGCGGCGCGCGGGCTTCGGCCGAATGGAAGGATACGAACTCGGCCGGCGGAGGGCCCGGCGGCGGATGGTCCGCATCCCCGGGGTGGGCGAGATCAGCTTAAGGCTCTTGGGCGGCATCGGCGTCCTGCTGGTCGCCGCGGGCTGGTGGCTCACGGGCTGGTGGCTGACGTCCTGGGCACCGGTGCGGGTGAAGCCGCCGGTGCTCGGCGATCTGAGGGGGCCGCTGGCCGAGGATCTCGTGGCCGCGATGCTGGCCTTGCCCAACGATTCCATGGCGGTGGTCCAGCCGCCGGAGCCGCCGGCCTGGCTGCGGCGCGAGACCCGCGGGATTCGGGACGACGCGGCCTGCTACCCGTTGGCGATGCGCTGTCTTGCGGCGGGCGATTTCGCGGCGGCGCGTGACTACCTGGCGCGGGCCGCGGCGAGGCAGGAAATCGACGCCCTTGCGGAAAAGGTGCTCGCCGCGCAAGTCGAGATGTATGCGGCCCGCTTTTCCGAGGCGGCCCGCGGCTACCGTGCGGCCCTGGCGATTACGGCCGACGACCCCATGCTCTGGTGCCAACTCGCGGCGGCGTGGATCCAGGCCGGCCAGTTCGACGCCGCCGCGCCGGCCTTGGCCGCCGCCGCCCGGCTGGGCGGCCAAGCGGCCGACCGCTCCCAGCGGGCGATGGCCGCCTGCCGCCATCTGCAGAGCCTGCTCGCCATGGCCCGCTGTAAGGACTTCGACGAGGTCGTCAAGTCCGTCGAGGAGGCCCGGGAAACCTGCAAGAAAGCCGTCGGCGAGGAGCACGTCCTGGTGGCCGCCAACCTCAACAATGAGGCGGTTCTCTATGTCTTGCGGGCCACCGACTCGGGCGCGGGCGAGTTGTTCGACTTCTCGCTGGCCATCGGCACGAAGACCCAGGGGCCCGACGACCCGCACGTGGCCACCGTTCGCTGCAACCTGGCCGCGTTCAGGTATCGCGAAGCGCAGTACGACAAGGCCGCCGATCTCTTGGCGAAGCCCGTGGGCGTCCCGGCCGACCCCGCCTTCCAGAACCACCCGGCCCGCATCGCGCGACTGAACCTGCAGGCCATGCTCTGCCGCGCCAGGGGCCGCTCGGCAGCCGGCGAGGGCGATCCGGCGCTGCTGGCCGTCGCGGAGGCCCAGGTCATCGCCCAGAAGATGCTGGAGCCGGAGCATCCCTGGGCAGCCGTGCTGGCCGGCACCCTGGCCGCCGTCTACACCGACCACGCCCTGTACACCAAGGCCGGTCAACACGCCACGGAGGCCAAGCGGCTGACCCGCAAGCTCTGGGGGCCCGAACACCCGTTCATGGCCGAACAGCTCAACCATCTGGCCGCCATTGGCGGGCTGCAGGAAGCATACGAAGAGGCCGGCGGCCTCTGCCAGCAAGCGCAGAAGATCGCCGAGCGGTCCTTCGGCACGCGGCATCCGGTGCTGGCCGACATCCTGGCCACCCGCGGCCGGTTGGAGATCGCCCAAGGCCGGCCGCAGCGCGCCGAGAAGTGGCTCGCGCGGGCGCGCGACATTTATGAAGCCGTCAACGGCAAGGAACACCCGGCGGTGGCACGCGTCCTGGGCGACCTGGCCTCGCTCAGCAAAGGCCCGGGGGGGCTGGACCGCGGCGTCGACAGCTATGCCCTGGCGATCGACATCATGGAGAAGTCGGCCGGTAAGGAGCATCCCCTGATCGGCTGGCTGCTGTGCGGCATGGCCACCCTGGAGATCCGTGGGGAGAAGTTCGCCGACGCCCAGGAGCACCTCGATCGAGCCCTGGACATCCAACGCAAGATGCTCCCGCCCAACCACCCGAACCTGGCGGCAACGCTGAAAGCCTACGCCCTCTGGTACAACAAGCAGACGCCGCCCGACCCGGCCAGCGCAACCAAGATGCAGGCACAGGCGGCCAAGATGCAGGCCCAGGCCGAGGAGATCCTCGCCCGGCACCGGCAAGAGGACCAGTAGGAAGCGGGCGGTGGTCAGGAATCAGGGTTTAGCGGGCGGGCCCGGGCACCGTGCGAAGCGTGGTCGGCCGCTTCCGGGCAGTGGGGGGAGGGATAAGGGCTTAGCAGGCGGGCCGGGCACGGGGCAAGAAAACAGGCGGGGGGACATGGGAACCCAGGCCCGCCCCGCCCGCCCACATCAGGAGACCGCCCCCGAAGGGGCGCATGATGGCCGTGGCTCGTACATGGAGACGCCCGCTTGCCATCGCCTTGGCCGAGGCGGATCGGGCCGCGGTGCGCCGTCACGTACCTAACAATGCGATGGGGTACAATTACTCACCCGCTGATTATAGCTACTCGCAATCGGGCGTCAACCCCCCGCTCCTATGGACTGGCCATGTGGGGGGCATCGTTCGACGGGAAAATCCAAGGATGGCGGCGGCGTGCGAGAATACTCAGACTTGGAGGCACACTATGCGAGACGCGATTTCGAGAACCGTTCTGCTGTGCCTCTCGTGCTCGGCGGCAGCGGCCATCTTCGCTGCGGGTAAGGCGGTGTGCGCGGCCGACTGGTTTGCCGCCGCCGGCAGCGCGGATGCCAAGGGTACGCGAGAATCCCCCTGGGACCTCGCCTCTGCGCTCGCCGGACGGCAGAAAATCAGCCCCGGCGATACGCTCTGGATTCGCGGCGGCACCTACCGCCATCCCGACCGCGGCCAGGGCTCCTGCGGTTATGTCGTCCACCTGGCCGGCCGGGAAGGCCAGCCGATCCACGTCCGCGCGGAGCCGGGCCAACGGGTCACGATCGACGGCGGGCTCACGGTCGAGGCCCCGGCCACGTGGATCGAGATCCGCGACCTGGAAATCCTCGTCTCCGAAAACCTCTTCAAGTCGCGAATCTTCCCCGACCCCGGCTCCAGCCCAAAAAGCTATGACCGGCCTTGGGGCGGCCTGAACGTCCACAGTGGCCAGGGCTGCCGCTACGTCAACCTGGTCATCCACGACAACGCCCAGGGGATCAGCTTCTGGAGCGGCGCCACCGACAGCCAGGTTTCCGGCTGCATCCTCTACGACAACGGCTGGAAGGCCCCCGACCGCGGCCACGGCCACGCCATCTATACCCAGAACAAGGACGGCGTGAAGACCATCGAGGACTGTATCATGACCGGCGGCTACAGCTACACGCTGCACGCCTACGGCTCGCCGCGGGCCTACGTGGACAACTACCTCGTGCGCAACAACGTCTGTTACAACGCCGGCCGTTTTCTCATCGGCGGCGGACGCCCCAGCCACAACATCCGCGTGATCGGGAACTGGCTTTACAACGTCACCATGCAGATCGGCTATGCCGCCCCGTACAACGAGGACTGCGAGGTGTCGGGCAACGTGATCGTGGGCGGCAACCTGGAGATCATTCGCTACCGGAATGCCGTCAACCGCGACAACCGCGTGATCGGCCGCAGCGGACCGCGACCGGCGGGGCCCGCCCAGGTGGTGGTCCAGCCCTGCCGCCTCGATCCGGACCGCGGCAACGTCGTGATTTTCAACTGGGACAAGAAAGCCGGCGTGGCCGTCGATCCCGCCGCGCTGCTGCGGCCCGGGGACCGCTTCCGCCTGATGAACCCCCGCGAGTTCTACGGCCAGCCGGTGCTGGCCGGGACCTACGCGGGCCGGCCGCTCGTGGTCCCCGTGGAAGGCGAGTTCGCCGCCTACGTGCTGCTGAAAGGCGATCCGGGTTAAACGGCTTTCCCTCTCGTTCCCACGGTCTCCGTGGGAACGCATTGAGTGGACGCTCCGCGTCCTTCCCCGGGGACCAGGAACGGCCGCGGGAGCGGCCATCCAGGGCGTTCCCACGCGGGGCGTGGGACCGAGG
>Ga0326727_10007854_pt1 | contig 27680 bp, 26 predicted proteins | sample MB2enrmetagenome_FD_207643 | JGI IMG/M metagenome (GOLD analysis project Ga0326727, IMG submission 207643) | Lab enriched peat soil microbial communities from McLean, Ithaca, NY, United States - MB29MY | ecosystem: Environmental > Terrestrial > Soil > Wetlands > Peat | place: USA: New York...
ACAATTGCAATCTCGGTCTCCAACGTCGGGGATTTAATTCTCTCGACCATAGCTTTCCACTCTGTCATATCAGCCGGAGGAGCCTCAAGTCCTGAGCGACGAAGGACAATATCATCAAGCCCTTCTTCTTGAAGCTTCAAGGGGACTTCATAAATGGTTGACGCATCTAAAGCCTGAATGACGGCTTCTAATTCAACGTCACACAGCAGGGCTAACTTTTCCTTCATATCACCGGAAAGCTCTCGCTCTGAGCGGCAAACAATGATCGTAGGCTGGATACCGATTCCCCGCAATTCTTTAACCGAGTGCTGAGTCGGCTTGGTTTTCAATTCCCCGGACATAGCCAAATAGGGTACCAGAGTGACATGAATGTAGATGACATTTTCTCGCCCTATGTCGTTTTTCATTTGGCGGATTGCTTCCAGAAAAGGCAGTGATTCAATATCTCCAACGGTTCCACCAATCTCAGTAATTACAAAGTCCGGATGGGTCTCCCGCGCCACGCGATAAATCCGTTCTTTAATTTCATTGGTAATATGGGGGATGACTTGCACAGTTCCTCCCAAATAGTCTCCTTTACGTTCCTTGCGGATAACTGACCAGTAAATCTTACCTGTCGTAACATTACTATTTTTCGAAACCGGCACATCAATAAAGCGCTCATAGTGGCCTAAATCCAAGTCAGTCTCTGCTCCGTCATCAGTAACAAACACTTCACCATGTTGATACGGACTCATCGTCCCTGGGTCAATATTGATATAGGGATCAAATTTTTGTATCGCCACCTTAAGGCCCCTATTTTTTAGAAGACAACCAAGGGACGCTGCCGTGATTCCTTTGCCAAGGGAAGACACTACGCCACCTGTTACGAAAATAAATTTTGTCATGCGCTTTACCATTTCCTTTCAGACCTTAAATGCATACCGAGCGAGCTCCGCTATTCACAAGCAGTAGATAACTTCTCCGAGATTTACCTCTGCAAAAAACACGTAAATAAAGCTAGTCCGTGATCCGCACTAGCTTTATTCTCCCAATCAGTAAGACTATCTTTTGAGTACTCCAAGAACAACTATGACTTGTGTCTACGCTTTACAGCCTAACACAAGCCAAGTTTTCTTTCTCACTTGCTTTATTTTAGCTACACTTCTAAAGGATGTCAAGACAAAGGACTTCTGCTACCATTTTTCTCCACGTCGTCCCTCATCCGCCTCGTCAAAAATCTCGTCTATTTCTGAGGCATCCTCATCCAAAGCATCTTCATCCAATTCTTCTAAATCTGATTTGTCTTCGTCATCGGAAGATGCTTTATTCATCAAGGAAATAGGAGTCAACCGCTTGGCGGTTTTCGCCGGTTCCCATACCTTCAGGCCCCATTCACCCCGTCCAAGAAAAGTAAACCTTGTATCCAAGTTGATCTGGGTAAGCGCTGCCGCGATCCGTATAGCCTCTTGAGAAATTTCTAAACGCCTTAATACCTCTTCAATTAGGTTATGATAATGCATGGGGTTACCTTGGGCTTTCAAAACCTCATAGGCTATATCCGCTTCCGTTGGTTTATCTTTTTTGCTTAAAGAGTGGGTCAAAACTCCACCGCCCTTCGTCGTTTTGAATATCAATATATTCGGCCCACCCCTAAATATTTCCTGCTTGTCGATCGTTTAAACATAAATTTAAATTTCAACTTCCTACATTCTTTCCGGAGCTGATACCCCTAGTATTCCCAATACATTGCTAATTATTTGTTTGACGGCCATCACTAAGCTCAGACGAGCCCTTCTCAACCCCTCATCATCAACCAGCACGCGCTGGCTGTTATAGAAAGTATGGAAGAGACCCGCCAGGTCAAGTAGATAACGGGCTAAGCGATGGGGTTCCATCAGCCGTGCAGCGACAATGATCTCGCTCGGCAAGTCAGCCATTTTCTTGAGCAGATCCCGTTCCTCTGAGCTATCCAGACGTTTCAAGTCCTCTTCAAGAGGTGCACCGACATCACCTAGTTCTGCAGCTTGACGCAAAATACTGCATAAACGAGCATGCGCATATTGCACATAATAAACCGGATTATCCGAAGACTGAGCTTTGGCCAGATCCATATCAAAGTCCACCGTAGAGTCAGGGTCCCGCAAATTGAAGAAAAAGCGCGCTGCATCCTTGCCAACTTCATCCATCAACTCGCGCAATGTGATGTACTGACCGGAACGCTTGGACATTTTCACTACTTCACCGTTCTGGATGAGCCGCACAAGCTGCATCAGAATAATTTGAAGGTTATCCTCGTCATACCCTAAGGCGGACATAGCGCCTTTCAACCGAGCCACATGTCCATGATGGTCAGCGCCCCAAATGTTGATTACCCGATTAAAGCCACGCTCAAACTTGTTGCGGTGGTAGGCGATATCTGCCGCGAAGTAGGTTGGCGTGCCGTTGCTCCTGACTACCACTTCGTCTTTTTCGTCTCCCAGCAAAGTAGATTTAAGCCAAAGCGCGCCTTCCTTTTCGTAAATATAGCCCTTTTTTTCAAGTTCCTCCATAGTTGAACGGACAGCCCCCGCATCATGCAGAGATTGTTCGCTGAACCAAACATCATACTCGACCCCAAAATCCCAAAGAGTTTCCCGAATATCCCGCATTTTTTCCTCTAAGGCATACTGCACTAAAAACTCACGCCGCAGTCCCGGTTCAACCGAAAGATACTTGTCTCCTACTTTAGCAATCAGACCTTTTACCGTCTCGATCAAGTCCTCACCATGATACCCCCCCTCCGGAAAAGGGGCATCCTGACCAAGTTGTTGTAAATACCTGGCTTCCAGGGACATGGCAAAATTATGAATTTGGTTCCCCGTATCATTGATGTAAAATTCACGCGAGACTTCATACCCTGCCGCGGAGAGTAGCGATGCAAGACTATCCCCAAGTGCCGCACCCCGAGCATTGCCCATATGTAACAGCCCGGTAGGATTGGCGCTCACGAACTCAACCTGAACCTTTTGCCCCTTGCCGATATCCACTTGGCCATAAAGTTCTCCGGCTTTGATTACCTCGGCTATGACATTCGTCAGCCATAACGGATCTAAGCGGAAGTTAATAAAACCCGCCCCTGCAATCTCAGAGGATTCTATCCAAGTCCCGGTCGTATCCATGTGTCTAATAAGTATGGCCGCTATCTCCCGGGGCGATCTTTTCGCTTGTTTAGCCAGCACCATTGCTAAATTCGTCGCCAAATCTCCATATTGTTTTTCTCTCGGTTCTTCCAAGACAAAATTCGGCAATTCTTCGAATTTCAATTCCCCAGCCGCTTGCGCAGAATCCGCAGCTTCTGCCAACTGATTCGTAATTTTTGTTTTTAGGTTCTCATAGAGACTCATTGGGGGGGATCCTCCTTTATGTTTAACAACAGCAAATTATAACTGACCAAATTATCATCGACAAAAAGGTCATATTCTAGACTAATACGTCCCCCGTGGGCTGTCAAGTCACACTTCACCTGATGGGGAATAACATTTAGTCTTATTTTTCCATAACAAGTCGTATAGACACTGCGGTTGAGCACACCCTCTTTAAACTCTTGCGATAGATTGACAGCGCCCTTGCGATTTAAGACGACCGATTCTTTTTTGATGCTTAAAAACGTTGTTACATCACCCAGGCCCGTACTTTCGTCGTCTGATTCTTTATATACTAAATAGAAAACGCCGTTCCGTTCGTAAAACGTTCCCTCGGTGATCAGTTCCTGCTGGTCTTCGTGTCCTTCCGTATACCTCTGTTTTCCGAAGACATGGATGGTCGCTTTTTTCCGCAATGGTTCGCTCCTTTCCGTAGGCAATTAGGGACGGTTCCGGTTTGCATTTAGTGAACATTCAGATGGCAGACGAGGAAGTTGCTTAGCACATTCGCACATCCTAGGCCGGTAAGCATTTCTATCGGGATCTCGGCTTCGGCGATACTCTATCCTTCGCCGACGGGTATTCCTTTAGGGATCGCGGCTTCGGCGATACTCTCCACTGGAGACTATCGTACTGGAGACTATCGTGCTCCATTGCTATTCGCTTGACGCTAAGGCTAAAACTCAAAACCTCTGGGCTTTCTGGTCGAATGCTATGCCATCCTTGGCGCATTCGACACTAGGAACATCCTGTTCCGTCGCATGTGAACCCTTGAGTTTCTTAACGCCTTATCGTCTGCACTCATTGACGCAATTCCGCTAAAGTGCTTCACTTAGCTAAGCAACTTCCTCTGGGCTTGGATCGACGGGGGTTGGAACGACGGGGACGCACAGCGATTTCATTCTTCTCGTTTGCACTGGGTTGCTTTTTTCGACTCCAATTTTTAAGTAAATGCATACCCCTAAAGTTATACTTTCTGATACGTCTTTTGAAAAAAGTCACTTTACACAGTAACCTAAGACCTGCGCATAGACTGGGCTTAAACCCTGCTGACTTGCGAGATGATATATTTAAAGAGCCTATTCTCTTTGACTCTGGAAAAACCCTTCTTTACTCTTAATTAATTTTACCTAATAACTGACCGCCATTAATCGTGGCAAATGGTTCGAAGATTATTTCGAAGATCGAATAAGACCCTGGGTGAGTTCCGTAAACTTCCGATGAGGAAATTTCTCTTTTTTGCCCTTTCTCCAAAGAAAGCCCCAGATAGTTGACAGCGAGAGGGAAAACATCCCTCTCGCTTATTTGGACCCATCAGACTTTCATGCCGCATAACGGCATCACGGCTGAATGAACTGAACTCTTATTTAAGGGCAGACCCCCATGCCACTATCTCGGCACCCACAGAGCATAAAAATGATAGGTATTTTAGGAGTAGCAGAATAAATTTCGGGTGACCTAGGTGCAACTATTTTTACTGGAGGTATTCTCCGCGCGGTGTCTTGATAATCCGTTGGATCTTCTCTTCTACACCCGTTGAAGCATTTAAGTAGATAAGATATTCTTCTCCTTGATACCGACCACGAAACTCGTAACAATAGACTTCTTGATTTCCGCTTTTCGCTATGACCGCCAAGCGGCTCTCCAGGACTTGGAAATTCGGGCGCAGCTTGCCTAGAGCCTGATTCAAGGTTATTTTTGCCGGGAAAGCTCGTGAATGATGGTAGGCGTAATAAGGTGCCGCATCCAACCCAATAAGTTGACCGTTATCTAAAGCGATCATCAGCCGCACTTTATCCGGGTAAATCCTTACCCCATCTTTTTCGGCAACGGCATCAAACCGAACATAAGACCCGTAGTCTTCGCTGGATGTTATCACCAGTTGCCAGCCTAACCCTTGCAAAATCAGCTTAGCCTTGTTCTGGGCTTCTTCAATACTCAGGGTCTTAGGTTCGATTGAACGCTGATCTCGATAGGAGGTTACAACCCCGCCTTGGCGGCTGATTTCTAACTCGACCGCTTTATACTTCCACATATAACCACCTAACGCCCCCTGCGACTCCCCGACAAATTCCGGCGTTACATTCCCATAACCCACTTTCTTCAAAAAATCCCGCGCTGCGCCTTGGGCCTGATCCCGAGTTACCTTACCGGAAGGAAGCCCTAACGGCTTGGGCACGACACGCGTGGCATATTCTCCGGTGTATGAAAATGGCGGCAGCTTTTGGAGACTGGCATTCAACTGGTCCAGCCCGGAGCTAACAGATTTAGGTGGAGCTTCGGAGCCATCCGCAGCCGCTTCTGCAATTTGAGTCCCACCAAGACCTAACCGTTGCCTTAGCGAGGGAGTAGGATTGATCCAGGCTAAATTTTCAGTGTCTATTCTCGTCATTATATTTTGGACCTTTTGATTAACCGGCACGAGCCGATCATGCATGTCTCTCAGCGTCTTTTCCTCTTCTGCGGAAATCGTTCCTCCACCGGCGACTTTTTGACTCAGCGTCCTGGCGAAATCGCCGGATTGGGTTAAAAATTCACTCACATAACTCAGGCCCGTCTGATTGGTTGGGATTTGAGCAAAATCCTTGAGCGCAGCCTCACTTTTGCCGGCGATTTGACTCAAGTAAAAAATTTTTTGGGTTGGGCTGCCGGCTACGTTCCCTTTGGCCATATCTGTTTCCATTTGATCAATATGACTTGCGAAATCAGTCAAAGCCCGACGATTATTGTTTTCTGCAACGAGACGGTATTCTCCTGCCCGACGATATTCATTGAATCCCCAACCCAAAGAGATCAACAATGCTGCCGCTAAAGTTCCGCTCCAAAATTTTCTATGCATGCCTGTCCCCCTACTTTGCGAAGATATGATTTCCGATTTTTTTAATCGCCGGTAGTGACCAAATATATTTGTTTTTTGTTTTAGCTGGATTAAAATAGTATAGAGCCCCCCCTGAAGGGTCTGCTCCGGCCAAAGCTTCTTGAGCAGCGCGTAGGGCAGACGCTGAAGGCGGTAAGTTGATCTGACCGTCTTCTACGCTGGAAAAGGCTTGAGGCTGATAGATGATATCGGAAATTGTTTTAGGGAACGCCGGATCTGAAATCCGATTGATGATCACAGCAGCTACCGCAACTTGCCCTGTGTAAGGCTCTCCACGCGCCTCGGCATTTACGCAGCGCGCTAAGAGGTTTATGTCAACGTTTTTGTTTCCGATAGCCATTCCTGAGGCATTCGTACTTTGCCCAGTTAAACGCTTTAATTCACTGATGGTATGGGTTCCGGCTAAGCCATCGACTCTTAACCCATGATCCTTTTGAAAACTCCGGATTGCCGCTTCTGTCTTCGAACCCAACTTCCCATCAATCGTTCCTACACCATAACCTAACTGTGCCAATTTACTTTGTAACTCTTTGACTTCCGGACCTGCGCTGCCCCTGCTAAGCAAACGATCACCTAATGCTGCATAGGCAATCCCGGACAGGGCAATGCTGAAAATTAGTCCGCTGATTAGGACAATCCCCCAGGGTCTAACGCTAAATTTCATACCTTCACCTCACTTTGTTTGATGCGTCTTTAGTGTGGCAAAAGTTAAAAGGAATTATCCAACATTATCCTCGAAAAATAAAAATTATAGGGGCACGCTGCTGCGTGCCCCTAATTGCTGTTATCGTTAATCCCGTCCTTACCGCCCTATCTCCCCCCCTTAGGATCTAGGTCCTCTGAACGGACGCAACCCTCGCGGTTTCCCTAAAATTTCCGCCCACATAACCCCCAACACAACTTCTCTTTCCGTCAGAGAAAGCTGAAAGTCACTTGACTGCTGGGGAATTTTAGTCGGTTCCTCCGGAAAGGCCCTCTCTTTTGTATATCCTTCTATTTCAGAGATTCCTTTGTTTCCAGCCGTTCTTTCGGCTCTAACCGATCCGTCCTTCGCTCCCTCAAGATCCTGCGAATTTGTCCGAATTAAGGATACTCCACGAACAGTGTCTTCTTTATATCCCTCTTCTTTAGCTTCTATAGTTTCTATAGCTTCTTTAGCCTGCTCTTCCTCTTTATAAGAGGCATCTTGCAATCCTCTAGTTAGCTGATCTCGCCAAGATCCGAGAAACGTTCCCTGAAACGATTCCTTTATGAAGCGGCCATCCGGCAGTTTAAAAGGATCAGAAGGCTTTCCCGGCGTCTGTTGCTTGCCGCTCTTTTTCAGAACTGAGACAATCACCTGGAAAATAGCCCAAATAATAATAACCGTCGTGAAAACCGACATGATTTCACCTACTTCTTCGTTAGGCTATCATTGCCTGATTCCGGTTTACCCGTCTGAGCAATATTACTTCTCATCTGCGTGTCTGCCAGAATATTTTGCAGGTTATAATAGTCCATAACACCCAGCTTACCTTCGCGCAAAGCCTGAGCCATCGCTCTTGGTACTTCCGCTTCAGCCTCGACAACCTTAGCCCGCATCTCTTGGACGGCCGCTTTCATTTCCTGCTCTTTGGCAACCGCCATCGCCCGCCGCTCTTCAGCTTTCGCCTGGGCAATGCGTTTATCCGCTTCGGCTTGGTCCATCTGCAGCTGAGCGCCAATGTTTTTACCCACATCGACATCCGCCATATCAATTGATAAGATTTCAAAGGCGGTCCCCGCATCCAACCCTTTGGCTAACACCGTATGAGAAATAAACTCGGGCTTTTCCAAAACGTCTTTATGGGATGCCGAAGACCCAATACTGGTGACAATCCCTTCCCCGACGCGGGCTATAATTGTTTCTTCACCGGCACCGCCCACAAGTCGATCAATATTAGCTCGTACTGTGACCTTGGCTTTAACCCTAAGCTCAATTCCGTTTTGCGCCACGGCAGAAACAACCGGAGTTTCAATGACCTTCGGATTAACCGACATTTGAACGGCTTGAAGGACATCCCGGCCTGCCAGATCAATGGCCGCTGCCCGTTCAAACGGAAGCGGAATGGCTGCCCGTTCAGCGGCAATCAGGGCATTAACCACCCGATCGACATTTCCGCCGGCCAGATAGTGGGCTTCAAGCTGGTCTGTCGTAATCGCCAAACCCGCTTTGTGTCCTTTAATCAAAGGATTCACAATCTTTGATGGTACCACTCGGCGTAAACGCATACCGACCAAATTAAAAATCCCAACATTAACCCCTGCGGCTAAGGCCGAAATCCAAAGCCCTATAGGAACAAAACTAAGCAGCACACTCACCAGTACAAAGGCCAGAAAGATCAAGAAAACCGATAAAATTAATGTGTTCATTGACTGCCCGGTTCTACCCGAGCTCCACCTCCTTCAAATGTTTTTTCCTGCCTGACAATGATTCGCGGCCCTTCAACCATAATCACTCGGATCTCAGTCCCAGGTCCTATAAAGCTCCCTTCCGTAACAACATCTAAATGCACACCGCCAAAATCGGCCGTACCTGCCGGACGCAACTGGGTCAGTGATCTTCCGACTTTCCCTAAATAAGCTTCATATTGGGGTTTGGGCGCGACATATCCGCCCTTCACTGTTTGACGCGTACTCAACGAAAACTTCTGCCACAAGCGCCGCGTCCGGGGTGAACGAAAACTCAAGTAGATGATCAACCCCAAGACAATCAAGGCCCCCAAAGTAAAGAGCAACCCTTCCATCAATGAGTTGGTTGCCAAAAAAATCCCCGTGATTAAGGCCGCGATTCCGAGAATTCCACTAACCCCAAAACCGGGAATGACGAATATTTCCACCGCCAACAAAATAATCCCGATCACAAACAGCGTCGTAATAATACCCTGCGGCACCGCCCTCTCCTCCTTTCTTTAAGCTGAGCTTACTTCTTCTATCTTCAGTCCACCGTGTCTAAACTGCTTAACCAGCGCTTCGCAATTTGTTTATATAAATTAGCTCTCGCCAATAAATTCAGAATAACCAGCGTGGTAGCGACCTTTTCCTTATCCTCTTCGGCCATTTCTTCTCCGGCCAGCGTTTCCTCAACTTCATTTTCCAGTCCCTGAAGGGATATCTGCCAGTCCATCCGCGAACGGTCAAAGATTTCACTGTAATACTTATAAAGTTTGGTAGGATTAATCCGGTCATCCGACGTGTCCAAAAGACTTTCATTAACATAACCCAACAAATGGGAAACCTCTTCCAGGGATAGGATATCGCGCAAATCATTAATAAGTAAAACATTGGCAACTTGTTCACGATTATATTTCTTCTTCTGCGGATTAGGGACATATTTACGCCTGACCCAATTCTGAACATGGGTGGGATTAAGGTCATTTTGACTAACCCGTTTGGCCACCTCAACCACCTGGGCCAGCATCATCGAATCTAATTCCAGATACGGAAGTGCTTTCTGCTTCGGCTCCAAATCATTTAACACATCCCGAATCGCCTGCATATGCGTTGAATTCATACTCTCACCTGCTTATATTTCTTACGAAACTCCTATGCCCCCAATCCACCCTGTGAACCGACAGATTCACGGACGTTTTTATAGGCATTCAAATAATCGACTCGAAACACTCGATTCGTACGAGTTCATTATATGATCATAATGATCACTTGTCAACATCTTTTGTACATTATTATGAGTAAAGCTCTCGCGATCCGTAATCCGTTCTTAAACTTGAATTTTGGTCTTATACCTATTACGTGCAGGTACTCAACCCCTCCTTGTAGAAGAGAGACTGAATACCCCCAATAAAATGTCTAGGAGATGGTACCGTGTTTTACGAAGGAAAAATCTACCGACCGCCCAGTGAGGCTAAAAGCATCATCTTGCAGATCACAGTGGGATGCCGCCACAATGCTTGTACCTTCTGCACCATGTATAAGGATAAATCCTTTCGGATCAAATCTCGCGCAGAAATCAACGATATTATCGCCACAGCCGCTGCAGACGACTCCGACGCGGAACGAATTTTTCTGGCGGACGGAGATGCTATTGTAGTTGATACCCTTTTGCTCATCGAAATTCTTGATCAGCTTTACGAAAAATTCCCTCGCCTCAAACGCGTTGGGATTTATGGCGGTCCTAAAGACATTCTCGCCAAGAGCCCCGAAGAACTAGCGGAGTTAAAAGCCCATGGGCTTACTATGGTTTATTTGGGGGTTGAAAGTGGCAATGAAGAGATTTTAGCCTCTGTTTGCAAAGGCGTCACAGCAGAGCAGATGATAGCCGCCGGGCAAAGAGTTAAGGCGAGCGGCTTAATGCTTTCCTGTACTGTTATTATCGGCCTTGGCGGAAAAGCTCTTTCATCTAAACATGCCCTTGATACGGCCCGAGTCATCAGTTCCATCGACCCCCAATTTTTAGGAGCTTTGACCCTCATGGTGGAGCCGTCGGCTCCCTTGACTAAGGCTATCCAACGTGGAACCTTCCAGCTGCTCACCCCCCTCGAATCCCTAACCGAAATTCGGAGCCTCTTGGAACAGCTTCAGGTTACGGACTGTGTTTTTCGGAGTAATCACGCTTCCAATTATTTGCCCCTCCGGGCAACACTGCCTAAGGACCGGGAGATATTGTTAAAGACCCTCGATAACGTCATCAACAATCAAGCCCTTGAACAGCTCCGTCCTGAAGGTTGGCGAGGACTGTAAGTCTGTCTACTAGGAACTAAAGAGAAGGGAGCAAAGAATTGGCTCAACCAATTCTTTGCTCCCTTCTCATATGCGATACTAATCGAACCATATCTTCCACTGCCCGTTCTGTCGAGTGACCGGCCAAAGCGACGGCTGCTTTTCGCCGCATTTCCTCGATATCCTCCGGATGCTTTAAGAAGCGGTTTAAAAGCTGTTCCAATTCCTCTTCGTTACCTGCTACACATCCCGCCCCAATACGTTGGACAAAATGGGCATTTTCTTCTTCTTGACCGGGAATAGGCTTGTAGATAACAAGGGGTAAATGCTTCGTTAACGCCTCAGAAACCGTTAATCCACCCGCCTTGGTAATAATCAGATCAGAAACCGACATTAATTCCTCTACATTATCAACGAACTTGAAACGTATCATTGGGTTTCGGCCTTGCGCAATGACCTCTTCCAAGGAGCGAAACAATTTTTCATTTTTCCCACAAACGATAATTGCCTGGACTGGGACTAGCGAATCCGCAAGTTTTTTGCAGATTCTTTTCGCGCTTTTCAAAACTCCATAGGACCCTCCCATCACTAAGAAGGTCGGCAGATCCGTCTGTAAACCTAACTTGGTACTGATCTGCACCCGGTCCATTTCTCTTTCAAATTTTGGGCTGACCGGGATTCCCGTTACATGAATGCGCTGCGCTTGGATTTCCCAGGATTCTAAACTCTCCTTTACTTCTGTACAGGCCACAATGTAACCATCAACACCCGGATGGACCCAATGACTGTGAACCGTATAATCCGTGATCACGGTGATCACCGGAACAGTGAGAATTTGTTCCAATCTAAGTTGGGCTAAAATCGAAGATACGGTGGGATAAGTACATACGATGAAATCCGGCTCAAACACTTGTATGTATTTCAGGAATTCACTGCGTCCCAATTGGGTCAGGAAATGTTGACTCTTCGATCGGGGTTGTACCTTAGCTGTTTTATAATACAATCTCCCCCAAAGTTTTGGGATATATTTGATAACCTCGCCATAAATGTTTTTAATAATGGTGTTAATCCGCTGATTTAAGAAGTCGCCAAAATCCAAGTGAATAATTTTGGCTGAAGGATACTTGACAAGTATCCCTTCAATAACGGCTTCAGCTGCCCGCATATGTCCATTACCAAACGTCGCGGAGAATACGAGAACCTTTAACTGTTTCAAGACTGGGCCTCCCTCTCATCCACAACAACCTTTTTACAATCTTTTTCTAAACGTGTTTCTCGAATTCTTATAAGTATTTATTATATTATAGAGAAATCTCTCTAAAAAGGAAAGGTATAATCACCTCTGCCTTCGCTGTAGTGCCAAAACCGCTGCCGCCTCCTTGTTTTAAGGCAACGAGGGGTTTCCCGCATTTACAATTGCGGGTACAATATTGGTACTGAAAATAATTACATTCATTCATGAAGGGTGGCTAGAACATGTCGCATAAAACTAATGCAGCCCGTATTCTCGACCAGGGAAAAATATCTTATGAGCTAAAAGAATATCCGGTCGATGAATCTGATTTATCTGCAGTTGCTGTCGCCTCTAAAGTAGGCCTGCCCATTGAACAGGTTTATAAGACCTTAGTTGCTCGCGGCGACAAAACCGGAGTAATCGTCGCTTGTATACAAGGAGATCATGAACTCCAGCTTAAAGGCTTAGCCACGCTTAGCGGGAATAAAAAAGTCGAGGTGGTTCCCCTTAAAGAGGTCCAACCTCTGACCGGTTATCTGCGAGGTGGTGTATCTCCGATCGGCATGAAGAAGAACTACCCCGTCTTCATCGATATAACTATCGAAGGCCTCGATAAGGTTGCTGTCAGCGCCGGATTGCGGGGGCTTCAACTCTTCCTGAGTCCTCTGGATTTAATTTCAGTGACTAAGGCACAATTAGGTGAGATTTCGCTGGAACTCTCCAATGGCTTGACAGTCTAACTCTATATACTATAATGATCATAAAAACCGACGCTTATTATCTTAGATATAGAAAAGAGAGGCTGACATCCTCTCAGTATTTTAGAGCGCCGAATAAAGGGGAGAAATTATTTTGCGTAGTGATATCGTTAAGACAGGTTCTACAAAGGCAGCTCATCGTTCCCTCTTTTACGCCATGGGTTTTACTCCTGAAGATCTGAAAAAGCCTCTCATTGGAATCGTAAACTCTTTCAATGAAATCATCCCCGGTCATGGGCACCTTAAGGATTTGGCCCAGGCAGCGAAATTAGGGGTATCGGCCGGGGGCGGAACCCCTATTGAAATCCCGGCCATCGGAATTTGCGATGGCATTGCGATGGGCCATAAAGGCATGAACTTTTCTCTGCCCAGTCGCGAGCTAATCGCCGATTCAATTGAGGCACTCGCCGAAGCTCATGCATTGGACGGACTGGTTTTAATTCCTAACTGTGATAAGATTGTTCCCGGCATGCTCATGGCTGCCGCGCGCCTCAATATTCCTTGTGTAATTGTCAGTGGCGGGCCCATGTTAGCCGGACGGTATCAAGGGAAAAACATTAGTGTCAGCCAAATCTTTGAAGCGGCCGGTCTCTACGAAAGCGGAAAAATCACTGCTACGGAACTTGACATGATGGAACAGTCGGCCTGCCCCGGCTACGGCTCTTGTGCCGGTCTATTCACGGCAAATTCCATGAATTGTTTGACCGAAGCTCTTGGTATGGCCCTCCCGGGGAATGGAACAATCCCCGCTGCCAGCTCCGGCGCTCGGAAAATGTTGGCCAAACGATCCGGCAGCTTAATTGTTGAACTCGTCAAGAAAGATCTTAAGCCTCGGGATATTCTTACCCAAGAGGCCTTTGAGAATGCCATTGCCGTCGATATGGGAATTGGGGGGTCCTCCAACACAGTATTACATCTTACGGCGATTGCCTATGCAGCAGGTCTTGAACTCCCCCTCTCTCTCTTTGATTCCATCAGTGCCAAGACCCCTTATATTGCCAAGCTAAGCCCTGCAGGCACGCACCACCTGCAAGACCTCAATGAAGCAGGTGGCATCAGTGCTGTCATGTATGAACTTAACAAAGCCGGTGTTCTCAATATTGATGCCTTAACTGTCAGTGGACCTCTCCGAGATCGTTTAGAAAACGCCCAAACAACTTGCCCGGATATCATTCATTCCATTGAAAACCCTTACCGTAAAACCGGAGGTATCGCTGTGCTTTTCGGAAACCTGGCACCGGATAAAGCCATCGTTAAAGAAAGTGCCGTTCAAGAGGACATGCTGGTGTTTAAGGGCCCGGCTCGTGTTTTCAACTCTGAAGAAGAAGTGCTCGCAGCCCTTTTAGCTAAACAAGTCCAGGACGGAGAAATCGTAGTAATCCGCTATGAAGGGCCTAAAGGTGGCCCCGGTATGAAAGAGATGCTCAATCCAACCGCTATCATTACCGGCATGGGATTGCGGGTAGCTCTTCTCACTGATGGTCGTTTCAGCGGAGCAACCCGTGGCGCCTGTATCGGTCACATCTCTCCGGAAGCCATGGAAGGTGGACCTATTGCGCTCGTCGAAAACGACGACCTGATCTCGATCGATATCCCCAACCGTTCCCTTCAGCTCCTTGTTTCTGAGGAAGAATTAGAAAAACGTCGTCAAGCTTGGGTTAGACCCGAACCCAAGGTCAAATCCGGATACCTGGCGAGATATGCCAAATTGGTTACTTCTGCCAGCAAGGGTGCCGTTCTGATTTAAAGAAAACTTGGCCGGCACCAAACCTCAGCACAGGCAACCGCTCAGTTGCACTGATACTCCAGAAAATATGTAGCGAAAATTATACTTTCTGATTAAAATTCAACCTAAATAAATGCAGATACACGTAGAGGCCGGAATTAATTTTCCGGCCTCTACGCATAACTAAATTTTACGGTAAAAACTTACGCTGCCTCTTTACAATTTCGGTAGTTCAAAGGAGCTTTTCAAAGACACAATCCTGTTAAAGACCAAATGATCTGGCGTTGAATTGAGAGGATCAACATTAAAATATCCATGTCGAAAAAATTGAAATTTATCTTGCGCTTTGGAGTCTTTAATGTTTGGCTCCACGAATCCTTGGACAACCTCCAGAGAGTTAGGATTAATGTGCTCCAGAAAAGAATCATCCGTCAGCTCTTCATCTAAAATCAAAGCTTCATATAGTCTAAACTCTGCGGGCACAGCTTGAGAGGCTTCCACCCAGTGAATCGTTCCTTTGACCTTTCTTCCCGTGAAGCCCGACCCACTCTTGGTTTCCGGATCATACGTACAGTGCAGTTCGATGACTTTTCCGGTCTCGTCCTTTATTACATCATTACATTTAATAAAGTAAGCGTTTTTTAATCGAACTTCATTTCCAATAAAAAGCCTGTGATACTTGGCCGGGGGATTCTCCGCAAAATCGTCTTGTTCAATATAAATTTCACGGGAAAAGGGAATTAACCGTGTGCCCATTTCTGGGTTTTCCGGATTAATTTCGGCTTCCAGCATCTCCATCTGGTCTTCCGGGTAATTCGTGATAACCACCTTGAGCGGCTCCAGTACCGCCATCGTTCTGGGTGCTTTAAGTTTCAAGTCTTCCCGAATAAAATGTTCGAGCATTTTATTGTCCACTGTACTATCTGCTTTGGCCACTCCAATTTCTCGAGCGAAAGTGCGCATAGCCTCCGCTGTATACCCTCGACGCCGAAGTCCTGAGATGGTAGGCATCCGAGGATCGTCCCAACCATCTACGACGTGCTCATCGACCAGTTGTTTGAGCTTCCGCTTACTCATGACCGTATTGGTGATATTTAAACGTGCAAATTCATATTGATGGGGAACATTTTCCATTTCACATTCCCGAATGACCCAATCATATAAAGGGCGATGGTCTTCAAATTCCAGTGTACAGATCGAGTGAGTAACCCCTTCAATAGCATCTTCCAACGGATGAGCGAAATCATACATTGGGTAAATACACCACTTATCGCCGGTATTATGGTGAGTCGCATGAGCAATCCTGTACAGGACAGGGTCACGCATATTTATATTCGGTGAAGCCATGTCTATTTTAGCACGCAGCACCTTTTCCCCGTCTTTGAACTCTCCTTGGCGCATACGCTCAAACAACTCCAGGTTTTCTTCAACTGACCGATCGCGATAAGGGCTTTTTTGTCCTACCTCAGTTAGCGATCCGCGCATTTGTCTTATCTCCTCGGCGGTGGAATCACAAGCATACGCTTTGCCCTTTTTAATAAGTAACACTGCCCGATCGTACATTTCCTGAAAGTAGTCTGAAGCAAAAAATAAATTATCCCATTCATACCCTAACCACACCACATCTTCCTTGATGGATTCCACGTATTCCGTGTCTTCTTTGACGGGATTCGTATCATCAAAGCGCAAATGGGTCTTACCGTTGAATTCATCCGCCAATTCAAAATTTAGAATAATGGATTTGGCATGTCCTATATGTAAATAGCCGTTGGGCTCCGGTGGGAACCGTGTGATAATATGATCGACCCTACCCGATTTTAGATCTTCACTGATAATGTTCTTTAGAAAATTCGAAGTGGGTTTATTCTCCATCCGTTATCAACCTTTCTCATTGTGCTGAATCCGCTTCTGCCAATTTTAACCTCGCCCTAAATAATACTGCATACCCGGAGAAAGTTCAACTTTGCCAGCTATATTAGCAAGACCTCGACCCACCTTGTGTGGCAAGACATGAATTAACCCGCAAGTATTCCTTAATTCTTCGGCGTTCCCTTCCGCCTCAAGAAATTTATGCTTTTCGACTATATGAGAAAAGGAGGCACCGAGCCTCCCTTCTAATCCCAGTCAAAACATAGTTGTGGGCGGGGTCCCTTCTCGCTAACCTTACGCCCAGTTCCTGCTTGTTTCTTTATCCCTTACCCGGTACGTACATTGATTTGCCTAATTCGGTTTGATTTCGGTAAGAGTTATTGAAACGTCCTGGGTCTTGTTATTGCGGAAAATCGTGATCGTAACCTTGTCTCCCGGATTATATTTGAACAACTCATGAGTCAGTTCCAGGGAGCTCTTGATTTCCTTGCCATTGATCTTCGTCAAAACATCACCGGCAAGAACTCCTGCATGGGCAGCCGGACCGCCAGCCATAACTTTGGACACATAAGCCCCTGCCGGCCATCCTCGTTGACTGGCATACTCAGCCGTATACCGAGGATCTATTTGGACATTGAGCCCGGGATGGCTAGCATACCCTTTTTCAATTAGTTGTTTAATCGTTGGTAAGGCGTCTGTAATCGGAATAGCAAAACCCATACCCTCAAAACCAGCTTCCTGATTCTTGGCAGAATTAATGCCGATAACTTGACCTTGGTAATTTACAAGGGGCCCACCGCTATTTCCCGGGTTAATGGCGGCATCCGTCTGGATGAGGTTAAAACTGGCTTCCCCCGGGAGGTCTAAGATCCGATTCGTTGCCGAAACAACACCGGCTGTTACGGAGCGTGCAAATTCTTGTCCGCCGGGATTTCCAATCGCAACCACCGGCTCACCCACTTGAAGTTTTGTCGAGTCCCCCAGTTGCGTGGCGGTCAGATTATTCGCATCGGCAATCTGAACCACCGCCAAGTCCGTACGATCGTCGGCTCCCACCAACTTGGCATTAATATTCCGGCCATCGGCCAGACTCACAACAAGTTTCTCTGCACCTGCTACCACGTGATTGTTGGTCACAATATAGCCATGTTGAGCATCAATAATAAAGCCCGAACCACTTCCTGCTTCCGCCAGACCGCCTCCGCCAAATATACTCCCACTTGATTGGAAGTTAGCAATCCCAACAACTGCCGGTCCGGTTTCTTTGGCAATCTGGGCGACCGGAAAATTAGTGACCCCTGCTGTATTGACGGTAGGGGTGGTTGTCCCTCCATTTAAGATCACCTGACTTGTGGGGGCCGGTTGTTTATTTCCGTATATTGAAGGAATCAGCGCTACTGCCATAATCCCACCCAGTAAAGCACTAACCAAGGCAACTACAATAGTGGGAAAAATATGAGGTCCTCCCTTAGAATAATTATTTTTATCATTATAAAAACTCATAATAGCCCCTCCCTGCCCTTTATTCCCTTAAAATAATCAGTTCATGCGGCGTATGCCGCGGAGCGACCTGCACCTGCATATCCGGGCACTTATCAGGTATATGCAACTCTCTCAGAATACTTAAAACCGTAGACAACGCGATTTCCGGAGTATTGTTTTCTTCGCTTAGATGAGCTAACATAACCTGTTGGGTATTTTCTTTTACCCATTCTGAAAGCCCTTCGGCCAATTGCTTATTTTCAAGATGGCCGTAGTGTCCGCTGATCCTTCTTTTTAGGTAAGCTGGATACGAACCCAACCTTAAACGCTCTTCATCGTAGTTAGCTTCAACGACAAAGGCATCGCAGCCTTGCAAATGTTGATGCATTTCTTTGGTAATCCTGCCACTGTCTGTGGCTATCCCCACTGACCGGTCACCCTTATCCTTCCGCTTCGGCCGCGAGACCTTCAATCCGTAACTTTCCCGACTATCGTGAGAAGTAGGATAGATTAAAACATCAAGCCCTGCACAAGAAAATGAATCCGTTACATCAATGCGCTGATTTTCTGCAAGCTTCCCTAATGAAGTACTCATCGCCTCCCACAACCCAATAGTGGCATAGATCGGTATTTTCAATTTACGAGCGAGCACACCCACTCCGCGGATATGATCCACATGTTCATGGGTAACCACAATTCCTTCAATTTCTGAGGGTGGTATGTTTAAACTTGAGAGGTTATGTAATAGACTTTTACCACTAATTCCACAATCCACAAGCAGATGCCGATTGGCTTCTCCCACGAGAATTGAATTTCCGGAACTTCCGCTCGCCAGTGTTGTAAAATGCAATTTGTCGTCCCCTTCCATTCCGGCAGCTGAATCTGAGATAAACAATAATTCACCCCTCCTCAAAAAGGGCATAGGCTATTTTCCGGTTGACGCTGGAGCTGTTTCTCCATTTTTCAAGGTAGGATTTGCGATACCATTCGCTGCTGGATTAGGGACACCATTGTTCGAAGGAACCTTGAGTTGACTTTGGGCCTGGCTTATTAATGTTCCAAGCCGCGCCTTTTCCGAACTATCCGGGGCCAAATTCTGGGCCTTCTGCCACTGGATAATAGCCCCTGCCAAATCTTGCTTTACACTGGCTAAGAAAACACCATAATTAACCAGACCATTATAGAAATCCGGTTTAATGGTTAAGGCTTCCTTAAAACTCTTTTCCGCCAGTTCATTATCCCCACCTTTAAAGGCGGCTGTGGCCATATCTATCATAACATTGGGATCTTTATTTGTTTTCAAGACATTCTGATAGGCCTCAACAGCAGCTCTAAAGTTCTCCTGCACCTCAGCTGGCGCCACACTTTGGGCTGCCACTCCCGCATCAGAATATTCCTTTCCCAGGTCAATTTGGAGCATAACGTTACTCGGATCGGCTTTGGCCCGCTCAGCGATTGCTGCTAGGCGGACTTTTTGGGCTTGATAATCCGCCACAGAATTGGGAACGTTCGTTGAAGGACTTGAGCCGGTAGGAGACAAGCTGCTGCCACTGAAATACATTGCGCCTCCCGACGTAATCATAGCAATACACATCATACCTACAAGAACCGCCGCAAATCTGCGGTGATGTTTTCCTATCATACGACTTTCCTCCTAACCATTTAATCCCAGTTAGTATTATACCATACCTTCATAGACCAGTGAACCTTTAGGCTTGAAGCTTTGGCCGACTTTAAACTAATTTATCTTCTAGCTTACCCGATTGCCCGAATCAGCCTAATTAAAGAATCCCCCTATAACTAAACTGAAGATAAACTGTGATAACAAAATTTTATCTTTTACTCCATCATACCAAATTCACAGGTAAAGGGGTACCCCTGAAAATTGCCTATTCTATTGATTAGCACCGTTGCGCAGCGATGAAGGTCTTAACAACGGATTTCCGGAACAGTAGATACAACGTCTGACCGATCGTTACTTTGGAGACGTTCTTTAATTTTAACATATAGCGCAACCTCTAAACGTTTCTTCTGAAGCTCACACCCCAAGGAGTAAACCTCAGTGAGTTTTTGGGTAAAAGCCACGTTAGCCGCATGACACCCTCCACTACAGGCAAAACGTGCCCAACATTCCCTGCAAGTTGATTTTGCATAAATATTCGCTGAGCGAAAGTTCTCCACAACCTCGTCCTTAAGTTGATGAGGGTTCTCCTCGTAAAGTGAACCCAATTTGTAGGCTTCCTGCCCTACAAACTGGTGACAGGGATAAAGATCCCCTTCCGGAGAAATCGCCACATATTCATGACCGGCTCCGCATCCAGACAGCCGTTTGAGCAAGCAGGGCCCCTGATCTAACGCGACATTAAAATGAAAAAAGTTAAAATTCCCCTCCTGCTCATGACGAATTACCAGTTCTTCACCGAGGCGATCATACGCTTCTTTGATTTTATCCAAATCCCCTGCTTGAAAGGCATAATCATCCTGCGGACCTGCGACAACCGGCTCCACCGAAATCTGTTTTATCCCCAAATCCGCCATATGCAAAACATCGCGATCAAAATCCAGATTATAATGCGTATACGTCCCCCGCACATAATAATAAGTCCCTATGGCGTAAGGTGAGCTTTCCGGACGCTTCATTGTAAACTGTTTGATAAGTGGAGTGACCTTGGCATAACTTCCCTGGCCATTGGCATAAGGCCGCATCCGGTCATGCACTTCCGGGCGACCATCGAGACTTAACACCACGCTGATCTCCTCTTGTTCGAGATAATTTTGAATTTCCTCATTGAGCAATACCCCGTTGGTCGTTAACGTGAACTTGATCGTTTTATCCAGCGCTGCTCCGGCCTTTCTGCCGTATTCAACCAGAGCTTTAACCAAGCCGAAGTTAAGCAGCGGCTCTCCTCCGAAAAAATCCACCTCGCAATGATTCCTGTGCCCTGATGACTCTAAAACAAAGTCAATGCCTCTTTTGCCTGTTTCCAAATCCATCAATGTTCTGCTGCCACCAAAGGCCCCGGTACCTGCAAAACAATATTTGCAACGCAGATTACAGTCATGGGCCACATGCAGACAAATAGCTTTGACGATTGGCTTTTCAGGATAGTTCAGAGTTACTACCTCTGCTTCCTCCGAAAAAAGCGTTCCTTCTCGGCGGAGTCCTTCCATTTCCTCAAGAATCTCCAAAAGTTCTGCTTCCGTAAGTGATGGTTCTCCCGCCTTCCTGAAGACTAGGTTAATTCCCTCTAGAGTAATCCTTTCTTGTCCTTCTTGCAAATCCTCAAAAGTCTTTAGCAACTTAAACGTCCGCTCATCCAAGACATGCAAAGAACCGGAATTAACATCATGGGCGATAAATAAATCTCCTTGAAGATAACTATGGACATTGGCCTTGATGCGATATTCTTTAAGATTAAAAAAATCTAACATTAAAGTCCTCTCTTTCTTGCCTAACCTAATAAAATAGAACAGAACCCAACCCGTATGCGGGGTGGGTTCTGAAATCCCATGCTCTACCCTTACAAAAAAGACTTTCTGTAAGATCCCAATTTTACAAAATAGATTTTCATTCTACTTTGTGAACGCCAGTTTTTAAAATTTAGCCAAAGCGTTTATTTAACACACACTTGGTTACCAACCGTGCACGATGTCTTGCAGGCAGATTGGCAAGAGGTCTGACACTTTCCGCAGCCTCCTGTCTTCACGGTAGCACTTAGGTTTGCTTTCACAATGGTCTGAATGTGTTTTGCCATTCAAACACCCTCCTCTCGAAACTTACATCATTCAATTTGCTCTAAATTATAACACAAAAATGAGGAAAAAGGCAAAGTAATCCCAACCGAGGAACATCTTTAACTTAACTCTCCTAAGTACCTGACTCAGCTTAGTACGATTTGATTATTAATGTTGCTTAACCTTTTCGATTCCCATTTAACCAAACAGTCCGACGCCACTATGAGGAATTGAGCGAAATCTAGCTATAACAAAACGAAATAGGCCAATTCTTGAATTCTCAGCAAAAATCTTGACACATTTACCAAATCACGCATATAATAAGATGTACTTAAAGTCTATTCTCTGTTAGGTGAGGCTCCTGCATAAACACAGGCCACTGCCCAGAAATGTCGAAAGACACCAATGGGTAGAACAGGTACTACCGACATAAGGTTTTACTTAATGTGGCTGAGCAAACTCTACGCTATGCAGTGCTAAAGCTCAACGAGTAGGGAGGTCCGTTCTTTCGCGTCAAAGACCTTCTATTTTGCAATGGAGGTCTTTTTATTTTTTGCTCATTATTTTATCCCTTTTTCTGGGGATACAAGGAGGTGGTTTCATGGATTCTGGCCCTTATCATTCGTACAATTCCAGTTTCACTCATCTTGGACGGAGTCATTCTGACATTAGGTACCAGACTCCAGTACTCAAAGGAGGGAAGTAAATGAATGAATTAAAAGTTCTTGGAGAATTTTATTTCAGCCAATTGTCAAATAAGCCTATCTGGGATGCTACAGGACGTCGTGTTGGCCGCTTGTTGGACATGGCCATACGCTGGGACAGTATCTCTCCCCATGTTACCGGCATTCAATATGCCAAAGGTCTTCATACCCTAATTCCCATTGAATCCGTGATTTCCTGGAGTGCCGATGGATTGCGCCTCAATACAGCTTTGGACCCCTTATTAACCTACCCAATGCCTGATGATGAAACGCTAATTGGCAAATGGCTGTTAGATAAACAAATCATCGACTTAGAAGGCTCAAAACTGGTACGGGTAAACGACATTTCCTTATCCTGGGTATCACGCGATCATCATAAATACCTTGTCTTGGTTGCTGTAGATATTGGTGTCCGTGGTTTATTCCGCCGATTGGGCGTTGAATTTCTGTTGAGCCGTTTCGCCAATAACTTTGTGGGTTGCCAATATATTAAACCTTTGGAAAATCGGACATCAGCTCTTCAACTCACAAGGGAGAAAGAACAACTCCGTCAGCTCCATCCTGCGGACATTGCCGACATTATCGAAACCATGGACTATAAACAGCGGGCAAGTTTTCTTGATGCACTTGATTCTCAGCAGGCTATTGAGGCACTTACTGAGCTGGAATTGGATACCCAAGTAGAAATGATTAATCAAATGGATGAAAGCCGAGCCTCTGATATCCTCGAAGAAATGCCGGCGGACGAAGCAGCAGATATTCTTAGCGAGTTGTCCTCGGAGAAATCCGAAGAAATTCTTCGCTTAATGGAATCCGATGACGCCGAGGACGTTCGGGAATTAATGCAATATGAGGAAAACACTGCCGGCTCGCTGATGACCACTGAATATATAGGCTTATCCTTTTGGCTCACCGCTGAACAAGCCATTAACGAATTAAGGCGGTTAGCTCCGGAAGCGGAAACTATCTATTATGTCTACGTAGTCGACGAACAAGATACCCTGGAAGGAGTTCTCTCGTTACGACAGCTGATCATTGCTTCCCCTGAAACTCCTCTCAAAGACATCATGCAAACAAAGATCGTGAAAATCTCTCCCTATGACGATCACGAAAAGGTGGCTGATATTATCCACAAATATGGTCTACTCGCCGCCCCGGTTGTCAATGAATACAATCACATTTTGGGAATCATTACGGTGGATGATGTATTAGAATTATTAATGCCGGAGCGCCCTCGTGGAGAGATTTCCTCTAGTCTGATTGCTCTCCGTCATCAGCCGAAAGGAGGGTATAGTGAATGAACCGCAAAGTACGTTTTGCCATGTTCTTTGCCGTTATGGGCCCGGGAATGGTTACTGCCTTTGCCGATAATGATGCCGGAGGAATTGCAACTTATGCTGCAGCCGGTGCTAAATTCGGCTATGCACTTATCTTCACCATGCTGGTCAGCACTGTACTTCTGGCCATTGCTCAAGAAATTTCCGCGCGCACAGGAGCCGTAACCGGTCGAGGACTATCGGATTTAATTCGCGAAAACTACGGAGTGAAATGGACTTTCTTTGCCATGAGTGTTCTGCTGATTGCTAATCTAGGGACCACAGCCTCCGAATTTTCCGGGATCGCTACAAGTTTTGAAATTTTGGGGTAAGTAAGTATCTCTCCGTACCTGTCATGGCTCTTATTATTTGGTGGCTTGTCACAAAGACGGATTATGGAAAAATGGAAAAGATCCTCCTGCTCCTCTGTTTGACTTTTTTCAGCTATGTCATCTCTGGGATTATGGTTCATCCCCCTTGGCCTCAAATTTTCGTTGCATCCATAACTCCCACTTTTTCAGGAAGCCCTGCTTTTTTATTGATGGCTATCGGAGTAATTGGAACAACGATTACATCTTGGGGACAGTTTTACGTTCAGGCTTCTGTGGTCGATAAAGGAATCCAGCCCAAGGATTATCATTACACGCGTTGGGATGTCCTGATTGGGAGTTTCTTTACTGGACTCATTGCCTTCTTTATTATTGTCGCCACCGCTGCGACACTCTTCGTCAATAAGATCCCCATTGACACAGCCAAGGATGTTGCTATAGCTCTAAGACCTTTGGCCGGACAATATGCCACGTTCCTGTTCGCCTTCGGGCTGCTCGGCGCATCTATGTTGGCCGCCTTTGTTCTTCCCTTAAGTACTGCCTATGCTGTTTGTGAAGCATTCGGCTTTGAACATGGTATTAGCAAATCTCATAAAGAAGCGCCTGTGTTCTTTGGACTTTATACCGTCCTCATCGTTTTGGGAGCAGCCGTCGTCTTGTGGCCAAATTTATCCTTATATAACGTTATGTTGATCACTCAAGTTGTTAATGGGGTTCTTTTACCTCCCATCCTCATCTTCATGGTACTGCTCGCCAGTAAGAGGAGCATTATGGGTGAGTATGTCAATACAAGGTTTTTCAATGTCATTGCTTGGGCCTTCACTTTCATCTTAGTCTTTCTTACCCTACTTTTACTTGTGTCAACCTTGTTTCCTGCCTTTATAAGTAATATTTTTAGTTTCTTGAGATTCAGCTGACATACGCAAAGACAACATGGAATAAGGTGAGGTATTTCTGTACGGAAACACCTCACCTTACTGTCTGCCAGTTAACACCGCATTCCCCTTACATGATCGCAGTGAATTTTATGAAGCAATCCGATATGATTCAGTGATTGAATAGTATTCATTCAATAAACGGTCTAATCTTTGACTCATACTGACAATTTCCGGATCAGTAAGGCTCATATATTTTGCTGAATCATTTAGATTCATTCGGGCATCTTCAATCAAACCCATTAATAAGTCTATATAAAATTTCACCCCAAACACCTCTTTCCCATGATACCTCAATAGTGTGGAAGACTACTCGCTAACCTTCCAAGCGAATCCTCACTTGGAATATCTTAGTATATCGGACTCAAGAAATCAAGCTCTTCTTTATTAATTAATTTCATTGTGAATATACCATATTTCGTCAAGGTAACGGAAGAAATTACAATTCCTCCCTCCGGTTTTAGGCGGGGTTTGCCTAGAAGGAATGACTAATGGGATATATTTAGACTGTATTCCCTATGCTTAAGCGATGGACGACCGTTCCGATATATAGTATATTGAGAGCAATCGAGGCGTTTATCCATTATTTATTTATTATGAGGAGGCAATTAAATTATGAAGAAAAAAGTGTTATTTATTTGTATTCATAATTCGGCAAGAAGTCAAATGGCAGAAGAGTTTCTAAGATTGCTTGGTGGAGAAACTTTCGAAGTGGAAAGTGCCGGCTTTGAGGCAACTGAGATTAATCCTCTGGTAATTCAAGTTATGAAAGAAGAGGGGATTGATCTATCAGGCAAAAAAACACAGAATGTATTTGATCTATATAAAGAGCAGAAATTCTTTGGTTATGTAATTACTGTTTGTAATAGAGCGAAAGAATCCGATTGTCCGATATTCCCAGGTAATCCAGCAAGAATCCATTGGGACTTGGAGAATCCCGAAGATTTTATCGGAACTGAGGAAGAAAAATTGAAACTGGTAAGGGAACTCCGCGATAAAATTAAAAAGCTGATTCAAGAATTTATTCATGAGTTCACGGAATAGTTATCTTTTGTTCTCTTAGTTTACGTATTTTTTGGTTAAGGTTCGATCTTTATATTTTTCAGACTCAGAAGGAAGCCATTATTGCAGCGTAAGCTTCGCGAAATTTGCCTTCTGGAATTGTTTTATTCTGCATGTAATCTTCAAAATATCTCCATGAGCTTGCTTCGTCTAACAATCCCTCTGGCGTATGAACGTAGCTAAAAGTTTTATTTTTAGCGTGCTCAGAGCCAAACAAGCGTAACGACACTACCTTGTAATTTCTCGTATCGGGATAGAAATTAAACTTTATCTTATGGTAATCATGACCATTTTTATGAAGTGCAGCCATCGTCTTGGCGGCTACGCGCAACATGAATTGATATATGAGGTTATTATCAATTACACCGCCCAAGCGACACCACACATGATATCCTCTGCCGCTGGCGATGATCAATGGCTCGCAGCCCAGTTCACTGAGTTGGTTCCGGATAAAGCGGACAGCTAGGTCCATTTCAGGAATTACAATGGTGTTGTTGGTTTTATGGTTATTATCCATGTTAAAACAGAACATATTGTTATCTTCAGTGTTAAAATAGAGACATACATTGCATTCTTTAGCGATATGAAATTCCAATAGCTCATCCATACGGTGTTTAGGGATATTGACAATTTTATACTTGTGTAATAGGCCGGAGAGTGTCAATTCGCCATATTCCAGTATAGAGCCACCGCTTAGCAATTGGGCCAAAAAACTAAAGCCATAACCGTCAGTTTCTATCTTAGCACTATCCTTTGGCAACCCGCTGTAAAATTCTTTGAGCAAGTTTAACTTTGAAGCCATTGTTTTACCTCATTAAACGTTTTAAACCCTTTCGCGCTGTTGCCTTGCAGGATATGGTGCTTTTCCATTAGCGGATAGTATACATTAACACCATAATTTCCGCCATGCACAATATTAAAAATAGCGTCGTCCACCAAGTGCTCAATTCTCCATAGCTTACAGAACACTATTTTGTTCCAGGCCATAAACAGGTAATCAAAAGGAATCTGGTTTTCCTTTAGCCATTTTACGGTGCAATCATGGGCTCTTCTTAGATCGCGGCGGGTGCAAATAACAACTTGCCACCCATTATTTTTTAACCACTGCATAAACTCAATTCCATCGGTGCGCGCCTTGGCCAGTCGATAGCACTGTTCGTGAATTTGGTACTGGAAATACGAATACTCCGTACTGAGCAGATCGCTATCCTCAGATCTACCACTCCGTAATCGGTTAAGGTAACTATTAAAGATTTCCTCTGTAAAGGGAAAAGTGTCGCTATACGTAAAGATGGTTTCCTGCAGAGTTTTCGTGAAATCGTTTAATGTGTCATCCAAATCAATCGCTATAATTTTTTTTATATCCATCTGCTCCTTCACAGGATATAGGCTATACGAGCATTCAACTCAAAACAAAAAGGCTACCTTAATCAAAAGATAGCCTTTTCGCTTGCTTACCTGGCGATGACCTACTTTGCCAGGGGCTTGCGCCCCAAGTATCATCGGCCCTGGAGGTCTTAACTTCCGTGTTCGGTATGGGAACGGGTGGAACCCCTCCGGCATGATCACCA
>Ga0326727_10007855_pt1 | contig 27679 bp, 21 predicted proteins | sample MB2enrmetagenome_FD_207643 | JGI IMG/M metagenome (GOLD analysis project Ga0326727, IMG submission 207643) | Lab enriched peat soil microbial communities from McLean, Ithaca, NY, United States - MB29MY | ecosystem: Environmental > Terrestrial > Soil > Wetlands > Peat | place: USA: New York...
ACTGTTTGCCCATAACCTCATCTTACAACAATTACCCATTCTGTCAATAATACCATTCCGCTGCTTCGGAATAATCTTCACCCATACCTTGGTGGCAACTAAAATCTATCTCCGACAGGCTCCTAGCTCACTTCAATCTCACCACGGTGGCTCCCCACCCCCCGGCCTCCGGAGGCGCGTCGTTGAAGGCGATAACGAATGGGGTCCGAGCCAGCACCGCGCGCACAATTTGCCGTTGGACGCCGATGCCGCGGCCGTGAATGATGCGCAGGGCCTTTAACCCCAAACGATTTGCTTCCTCGAGATAGGCTTCCACGACGGCGCCGACCTCCTTCGGCTGCACGGTGTGCAAGTCGAAGACGTCGGTGATGGGAATGCGCAGGGGTTCCTGTTCGGGTTCCATGGCTCGTCCAGTTTCGATGCTCAACGGCCGCGCTGGGTCCGCGGCCAATCAATTCTCCAGCGGCCACCCGGCATTTGCACCCAGAAGAGCTGCTTGGCCGGAGTCCCGCGCGCATGGTGGTAAAGCACTGCGGTGCGCGCATAAAAGCCGCGGGTGTGCCACGAGTCTCTGAACTTGAGCCGCTGATAATCCAGGTGATGGCAGAACTCATGGCAGAGGGTGCTCAGGAAGGTTCCGAAGGAAGTCACCTGCTTGCGGACCGCCGTGCGCATCCAAACGCGGATCCGCAAGGATTCCGGAGAATAATCTCCAAACAACTCCGAAGCCCAGCCGCCCTCGCGGACGCGCAGCGGGCGGGAGGCGAGGACGCGGACTTCCGGCCTCTCGACGCCGTAGAAATCCGCGGCGACGCTCAGGTACGCGGTGCACGCCGGGTGGAGGCCCGCGGCTGTCCCCTCCTCAAGCGCCGAGGCAATGGAGTTCGCCTGCTCGCGCAATCGATCGTCAGGAGGCACGGGGAGGCTGGTGAGCAAGTCGCTTTTCAGGAATTCCTCCCGCAACGCCGCGTTCCTGGGTGCACGTTCGGTGAGCATTCGTTCATCATGACGCCAACCCCGCGCGCCTGCAAGCCGCGTGCGGGTGAGGCCGGCGCTAAACCGGGTTTGAGCTCTGGAGAATACTGCCGAAGAATTATGAAAGTGGTGGGTCGCCGATGCCACCGGAGAGCTGCGGCTGAGCATCCAAATAGTGTGGCTTCTCGCGCCCGGCCCCTACCCGGGAGGGGACTGACCCGGCCCACAGGATGCCTGCCGATTCAGTTGCCCCCACGATCTTTGCGAGCGAGTGAACGGATTGTGATGGCAAAAGAAAGGCACGTGCTCTCGCGAGGCGTAGTTCCGGGGTTGCGGCAGTTCCGGGTGAAGTATATAGTGAAATTTTACGGAATTTTCTGATGAAGACCTGGGTAAGCGTCGTCTTGAGGGTCACACTGGTCCTGTTCGCGGTCTATGGGGAAGTGTGCGCCATGGAGGGAGGCTCAACCTCTTCCAAGCAGCCCAGCCCTCTTTCCCAGGCAGCGGACGAATTCAAGGCCCTCACGCGGGACTTGGGGATGCGTCCGGAGAGCCCGCCCAATGCGCAGGAGCACCACGGCTCCAAAATGCGCTGGCACGGGCGAATCTACGAAAACTTCCGGAACGACGTTCTGGATGCGATTCCCCACGAAGTGAAACAGAACGGGGAGAGCGTATCCCCGCTTCGCCGCAATCAATTCGGATTTAATATTTCCGGCCCCGTGCTTTTCCCCCATCTCATCACCAATCCCCACAACACATTTTTCTTGCTGTCGTATGAAGGTGTGCGCGAGCGGATTTTTCGTGCTAACCTGCTGACCGTTCCCACCATGCAACAACGGCTGGGTGACTATTCGCAAGTTGTGGACCCCTCCGGGTATGTCCTGCCCATTTACGATCCGGCCCAAACCACTCCCAATCCCGCTTATGATCCGACCCAGGCGGTCTCCACCAGCAATCTTCAATATCTGCGGGCGCAGTTTCCCGGGAACGTCATCCCCCCGTCCCGTGTGTCGTCCGTGGCGCAACAAGCTCTGATGTTGTATCCCACGCCCAATACGGATATCGGGCCGTTCTTTCAGAATAATTACTTTATCAACTCGCCGCAGATCGACGATGCCGACGGAATCATCGCCAAGCTGGATCACCCTTTTCGTGAGCGGCATCGCCTGACCTCCAACACCACTGTCTCCAGCGGATATCTGAGCCCCGCGAAATACTTTCTCAACGTCGCCAGCCCCACCTCGCCGGAGCAGCATTTTTCCACACTGCGCTCGGAACTGGATTACGTGTATACCGCCAGCAGCAACACCGTGAACTCCGCCAGCCTGGCGATGAGCTCCGATGTTGTGCAGTCGGGCAGCGGTGCGGCGAACCCTTTTCCCACCTATTCACTCAGCAACTATGTTTCGATGGGCACCGCTTACCCTAATTCGCGGAACGCGCGCACCACCCTGGACCTTACCGACGCGTGGTCGACGCGGAAAGGCAAGCACTCCATTCATCTGACCGGCGAGGCCGCGTTCTATCAGGTAAATTCGTTCAATCCCACCTACCCTTCCGGTTATTTCCAGTTCACCGCCGATATTACCAGCCTGCCGGGGATTATCGACACGGGCGATCCTTTCGCCGGCTTTCTGCTTGGCCTGCCGGCTTCTGCGCAACGCACGATTATTACCTCGCCGTCCTATTTTCGTAATTCTTACCAAGGGTTCACCGCGCGGGACCGGTACGCGGCGCGAAAGAATCTGACCCTCAACGCCAGTCTCACCTTCAGCCGCCGGACGCCGCGGACCGAGAAATACAATCGCCAAAGCACTGTGGATCCTAATCTGATTGATCCTTCCAACGGCCTTCCCGGCGGGCTCGCCTTTGCCGGCGTCGACGGAATCTCGCGCGGCATGCGGCCGGAGAATTACGATATTGATCCCTTTGCCAGCATCACTTGGAATCCGCGCGGCAACAGCAAAATGGTGGTTCGCGCCTCTTACAGTCGCTCGCATGGCCAGATTCCGATTTACAACGGGCAATGGGCCACGCAAGGGTTCAATGCGCGTCAGACCTTTATTTCACCCAACACGCAACTGAGCCCGGCGATTGACTTGACGGCGGGCATCCCCCCGCTCGGCACGCCCCTGCCGGATCTGAGTCCCTCAGCGGCCGATAATACCACAGCGGATTATATGAACCTGAGCAAGGCGGAGCCCGTTTATCAATCCGCGGCCCTTTCCATCGAGCGTGAAGTTCCTTTCTCCATTACCGTTTCGGTGGGGGCGAACCACAGTGTGGGCCGTGACCTCCTGGTAGGCGACGGCACCGTCAACCCGAATGCCATCACCCCGGCCGACATGAGTTATGGAGATAACCTTTACAACTACTCATTCCTCCAGACGCTCCAACCCTACCCTCAATACACCGGCTTTGAGCTTTACGGGCAGTATCAGGCGGGCCGTTACCAGCGGGATGCCGGCTATATGCGCGTCGAGAAGCGCGCTTCGTTCGGGTTGACGTTCACGGCCTATTATGAATTTTCCAAACAGATGGATGATTATTCCGGCCCCTACGGGAACCAGGATCTCTTCAACCTGCGCAATGACTGGTCGGCGACGGCCTACAACACACCTCAGTATGTGACGCTCAGTTACGTGTATGAGTTTCCCTTTGGCCCTAACCAGCCCTTGCTGAATTTCTCCGGCATCGGGGGCGCTCTCGTGCGGGGTTGGTCACTCAGTGGCAACGCCTACTGGAATCACGGAACGCCGCTGGCGCCCCATCCGGAATTCAACAATACCGGCGACATCCTTTCCACCCTCAACGTGAACGTCGTGCCGGGCGTGAGTGCGCACGTTGCCAATCCCGGACCGGCGGAGTGGTACAATCCCGCGGCCTTCGATCAGCCCCCGGACTTTACCATGGGGAACGCCTCTCGCACCGTGTCCAGCCTGCTGGGGCCCGGCTATAATAATATGGACGTCAGCCTGGGCAAGCGTCTCCCCATCGGCGGTGAGCGCGCCGTGGAGTTCAACGCTACGGCCCTGGATGTCCTGAATCATGCGAATTGGAACTATCCCGATACGATGATCGGTTCGGCGAGTGAGCCCAATGTTGACGCCGGCAGAATCATTGGCTCCCATGGCGGGCGCGTCATCCAACTTGGGCTAAAGTTCAGCTTCTAATGCTTCGATCCTACCCCCTGATTCTCGCACTTCTGACTGCCGCTTCCACGCTCGGAACCGCCCAGGCGCAAACGGCCAAGGTTTCCATTCCCGCCTGGGTTGAGGAGGACAATTGCGGTCCGGCTCCGAAGTTCGAAGCCACCTTCAACGGCAAGCCGGCGCCGGTGACCTCCCAATTGGGTCCGGGCAGCGACCAGATCATCCTGATCGTCCTCGATTTCAACGGCGAGGCTTCGTTGGTGGAGGCCGCGAAGCAAGCGGCCATAGCAGAAATTTCCAAATTGCCCTCCAACGCTTGGGTGGGGCTCCTGCGTGACCAGGACGGATTGCATGTACTTGCCGACCCCAGCCCCAACCGCCAACCCCTCCTGGACGCCATCAAGGATGATGCGAGCACAGGCAAGCCCGGATTGTTTGAAACGGTCAGCCCGGCGCTGGCGCTGGCGGACAGCCTCCTGCGCAAGTCTCCCGTGCGGGTTTCAGTTCTGTATATTACCGACGGCAATATCTATAATTACCGCGAGGATTACACCAATCCGGTGATCAACGGGAGCGATCCCCACGATCTCAGCCGGGTTTTTCCCGATGCCCTGATTCAAGACAAGATCTCAAAACTGGTGGAGGAAGTCAGCGAGCTGGAAGCCCCCCTGTTTGTGGTCCATATCAATTACCGCGGGGACACCCTCAACGAATCTTATCAGAATGGCCTGCTGACCCTCGCGGATGCCACGGGCGGCAAAGGGCAGGTGTGCCGCTCCATCGGGGAAATCCCGGATGCGATCTCCGCCGCCTTCACTCGCATCTCGAGCGCCTGGCGGCTGACCCTGGCAGTGCCCCCAAAATCTCACAGCAGCGCGCAAATTCGTCTGACTGCGCCCTGTGGTGGCGAAGACGCCCGCCTTTCCTGGCGTACGCGCCTGCGCCCGAAGGAGGGTTAATGCGGCCCTTGCGTCTGCGAATTATTTTTGAATTGGTTCTTGGGGCGGTGCTGATCGCTTCCCTGGTCACGATTTTGCGCCAGTCGCGCCGGATTGCCGAATACCAGCGCCGCACGGAGTTGGACGCACAGGCCCTGCACTTGCTCCGAGAAGCTTTGCGGCAGAAGGACCTGCAAAAGGCTCCCCCGGCGGTGGCCGAGGAGACGCCGCCGGGGAACGATCACGCCGCCATCGCCAAGAGAGAGGTGGTCATCGAGCGGCTGGACCGCGAACTGGCGGAAAGCCGCGCCACCATTACCGACCTCCAGACGCAGCTTTCAACCGCCAACGATCAAAACGCCCAAGCCCTGGCGACAGCCCAGGGGAACCTGCAAAAACAGCAGGCCGATTCCCAGGCCCAACTGGAAGACTTGCAAAAGAAGCTGGACGCCGCCCTCGCGCAGGCGGATATCGCCCGCCAACGCGCCGCGGCTTTGGAAGCGAATAACGCCAAGCTGAAGACGGATACCACCGCCGCCACCACTCACGACGCTGATGTGGCTCGCATCATGGCCAGCCTCCAGGATCTGGACCGCCGCCGCGAGGTTTATTTGACTTCCATCCTCCGCCGCTACCGCGACATCACCGATCAATTCCGCGCCATGACCAGCATGCTGGATACCAGCCACGACCAGGGCTCCGGCGCGTGTAGTGGCGCCGTCCTAAGCCGCATCCAAAATGCCGTGACCTCGGCCGAGGATGATATGCGCCAAGTGAGCGAGTTGGACGCCCGCTCACAAAAACTCGAGAAACAGCTCCAACAGCTCCTGAAAAAGTGACCCGCCTGCGCGGGTATTACAAAGTCTTCAGTCCTCAGTTTTCAGTTGTCAGTAAATGCTTTAGTCCCTGCTCGCCTTTCACCCTCGCCTTTGATGAAGCCTTCGTAATTTACGCATGTAAGCCCTTAGCTTTTCATCAAGGGACAATTCGTCTGTGCACCATCTGTGGCCCTGACATATTCTCTGTGCATTGTTTCTTAAATTGACAATCACTCTTTTGGGGAATGTGATTTGGGGTTATCATTCCGATGGTCGTCCTAGGGGAGGTAGCTCATGCCCCCACGCTTGTATGCCTTCAACCGACGACAAACCGCGACAAAGCGCATCGTGCTCTGCTGCGCATGTGTTGGCCTTGCATCTCTCGCCATCGTAGAGTTTGGTATTCGACAGCAGATGCAAGCCGCGAAGAATACTCTCGCCAACCGTCAGGGTGCTGCCGCACCCACGAAAACTAAACCCAAGTTCGCCGTGGATTACGGCAAGCTGCCCATCAGTTTCGAGGCCAACCAGGGCCAGACCGATTCCCGGGTGCGATTCTTGGCGCACGGCGGCGGCTACACGATTTTTCTCACCGGTGACGAGGCGGTACTGGCCTTGAAGAAGTCGTCAGGTGCGCGTGTAGCGCTGGGCGGGGAGGCCGCAACCAAACATGTAGGGGCCAGCGGCGCTGGCCCTTGGCCGAACGCTGTTCGGCCCTACATCGCTCTTCCAGGTCTTTTGTCTTTATCGATGCCTTGGGAAAAATCGGAGGAAGATTTGGAAAGGCCGCCCCGATTCATCGGGGCGCCGCCATCTTCTTCTCGCCTGGCAGACAGCGGCGGGAGTTCGGCGATTCTCCGCATGCGCCTGATCGGCGCAAATGCCCGCGCCGCAGTGTCCGGCGCGGACGAACTCCCCGGTAAGAGCAACTACTTCATTGGGAACGACCCGAAGAAGTGGCGCACCAATGTGTCCAACTATTCAAAAGTGAAATACCAGAACGTCTATCCGGGCGTGGATCTGGTTTATTACGGCAATCCGTCGGCTGACGGACAGCTTGAGTATGACTTCGTCGTCGCGTCGGGCGCGGACCCGAGCGCCATCGTGCTGGACGTAGGGGCGGTTCGCGAACCGCCCGCTGTAGCGGCGGTCTCTGACCGCCGGTCGGCGGTGGGGACACCGCCGCTACAAAAAAGGGCGTCCCGACCACTCGGGACGCCCCTACAAATCGCCCCTGATGGCGACCTGGTGGTCAAAACCGACGATGGCGAGGTTCGTTTCCACAAGCCGCTGGTTTACCAACCCGCGATCAACAGTGGGCAACGGACAACGGACCACGGACAACGGGCCTTTGTGGACGGGCAATATATTCTGTCAGCGAACAATCGGGTTGGGTTTAAAGTCGCTGCCTATGACCACACCAAGCCGCTCATCATCGACCCCGTGCTCAGCTATTCCACGTACCTTGGGGGCAGTGGCGGTGCTGGTGGTAATGGAGCGTGGGGTATTGCTGTCGACTCTTTGGGCAACACCTATGTGACCGGAATGACCTCCTCCGACGATTTCCCCACCGTTAACCCCATTCAGGCAAGCAACAATACTCCTCCGAATAGAGGTTACGGTACAGGATTTGTAGCGAAACTGAACGCTGCAGGTTCAGCCCTGATCTATTCCACCTATCTCGGTGGCAGCAACCTCACTTGGCCCTCTTCCATCGCCCTCGATGCTTTCGGCAACGCCTATGTGACAGGTCTGACCTCATGTACTGACTTCCCCACTGTCAACCCCTTCCAGGCGAGCAACAAGGGTGGTACCCAGGGCACAGGGTTTGTGGCGAAACTTAATGCGACGGGCTCTGCGCTGGTCTATTCCTCCTACCTCGGCGGCAGCGATGGCGACTGGGCCAACGGCATCGCCGTGGATTCCGTTGGTAGCGCGTATGTGACGGGGAACACTGAATCTACAGACTTCCCCACCGTCAATCCCTTGCAGGGGGCCAATAAAGCCGGGCTGGGGAACCAAAATGCGTTTGTGGCCAAGGTTAATGCGGCCGGCACAGCCCTCGTTTTTTCGACCTACCTGGGTGGCACCTCTACAACTCGTGGTGTCGCAATCAGCGTCGACCAATTCGACAACGCCTATGTGGCCGGCGGAACGGCTTCGTTCGACTTTCCCACCGTTAACCCCGTTCAGTCCATGATCGGCGGTGGCCTGGACGCGTTTGTGGCCAAGTTGAACGCAGCCGGCTCGGCCCTAATCTATTCAACTTTCCTGGGGGGCAGCGGTAACGACCAAGCCAATGCAATCTCTATCGATTCTTCCGGCAACGCCTACGTGGCTGGCTATACCTATTCCCCGGATTTTCCCACCGTAAACGCGCTGCAGGGAAGCAATAAGGCAGCGGCGGCGGGGAATTACACCGCTTTCGTGGCGAAACTTAACTCAACAGGCTCAGCCCTGGTCTATTCCACCTACCTCGGTGGGAGCGGTAAGGACTCAGCAAACGGCATGGCGGCAGACTCTTCCGGCAACGCCAACGTTACCGGTGTCACGTCTTCCACCGACTTCCCCACAGTTAACCCTTTGCAGGCTACCAATCATGCAGGACTGGGGAATTCGGGCGCGTTTGTCGCCGAACTGAACCCGGATGGATCAGCCCTGGTTCAATCCACCTATCTCAGCGGGAGTGCCGGTGATTATGGACTTGCTGTTGCCGTTGACCCGTCCGGAAACGCCTACGTTTCAGGATTAACACTGTCGGTTGACTTTCCAACCGCGAATGCCTTGCAGCCGATTTTTCCGGGTGGCCAGAACCCTTTCGTGGCCAAAATCTCCGGTCAGGATCTCCCCGGGGTGACGCTTTCCGCGAACAACCTCAACTTTGCGGGCCAACTTGTGAACTCGCAGAGTGCCGAACAAGCGGTCATGTTGATTTACGCCGGCCCAGGGCAACTCAGCCTGGCGAGCATAACTGCCAGCGGTGACTTTGGCCTTGTGAACACGGCCACTTCCTGCCCTTACGCTGGGGGCACAGTGCCGTCCGGAATCCCGTGCACCATCGATGTAGTTTTTACTCCCACCACGCTCGGAAATCGCGCCGGCTCGCTGACCGTCAGCGACAACGTCTCCAATAGCCCGCAGACTGTCGCTTTGATAGGAACGGGGTCGTCGACCGATCCGGAGGTGGAGCTTTCCACCTCCAGCCTGAACTTTGGTAATCAGGCGCTCGACCTTCGAAGCACCCCCCTGCCGATCAAGCTCACCAACGCAGGGAACATGGTTCTCACCATTACCAGCATCACCGTGAACGGGGACTTTACGGAGACGAACAATTGCGCGAACACGTTGAGCGCCGGCGCCAACTGCACCATCAATGTTGTCTTTACTCCCATATTCCCCGAGGCGCGCAACGGTCTGCTGACCATCACCGACAACAGCAATGGGGTGGCGAATAGCACGCAGAGTGTCGCACTCAGCGGGACGGGCCAGGACTTCGCGTTTGCCCCACCCTCCGGTTCTCCCACGACCGCCACCGTCGCGCCTGGTTCATCCGCAACATACACTTTAAGTGTGGGCGGTGAAGGGGGATTTTCCGGGACGGTGAGCTTTACTTGTGCCGGCGCTCCCTCAGAAGCCACCTGCACGGTTTCGCCGAACTCGGTAACGGCGGGGAGTTCTGCAACCAATGTCACCGTCACGGTCACTACCACCGCGCCTTCGGTCAGCGCACCACGCTCTCGACCCCTTCCACCGGTCCCACCGCTTTGGCTGGACCTCAAGGGTCTGTTGATACTCGCCTTGGTTCTTGCGACGATGGCATGGGCCGTCACCCGCCGGAACCAACCGGGCGTCCGCCGATGGCAGTCCGCCATGGTTTCGCTCGCCGCAGGGTTGCTGCTGACGCTGGCGCTGGCAGGATGCGGCGGCGGGGGTGGTGGAGGTAGCACGCCGCCGACGTCTAACCCCGGGACGCCCGCCGGAAACTACACATTGACGGTAACGGGCACGGCGGGTTCGGGATCTTCGGCCTTGAGCCATAATGTGACGCTCACCCTGACCGTGAGTTAGCTAAGGAAAGTAGGGACGGTTCGCGAACCGCCCCTACGGCGCGCTCGGAAATTAGCGATCCCGCGCTACGCTCGTTCGACCACCTCCTGACCCCACCTGAATCAGGAGGGGAACAAGCGAGCGCAGGTCAGTTCGGACAGTTAGACACCCTCCCTAAGAGATTTTTTCCTACCGGTAGGAAACCTCTCCAAGTTGCGGCATTTTTAGCTTGACAAGTACGATAGTCGTAGTATACTAGGCCATAAGGCCAGCCCCGCTGGCTGACACGCAAGGGCGCACAGGGCAGTGGCTAGTGTCGAGCGGTTAGCGAAAGCCGGCAGCAGTGGCTAATGCCTGGTGATTGGTGGCTGACGAAAGCTGCCTCCGGAGGCTAGAAGCGTGCTGAAAAAACAGCCTAAGTCTCTCGCGATGTACTAGAAAATAAAGGTGTTAGCTGTGGAGAGTCAAAGACGCTCAAAACTCTATCTAATCCAATTTAAAGGATTTAGACTGAACTGCGGAAGCCGGAGAGAAAAAACGCGGGGGGAAAATATGAAGGTAAGTCTGGCGATGTTATTGAAAACACATGTAGAAAAAATGTCCGAAAAGAGGTCTCTCGCGATGTTGATGAAACCAAATGAGTTAAAATCGCTCTCTGGCGATGTTGATGAAAAGTAAGGGGGTTACGAGTGACAAGTGATGCGTGTCGAGTGACGAGGACCATGCAAAGTCCAAGCGCAGAGGCCAGCGGCAAGTGGTGAAAAAGCCGGTCCGAACTCCGAGGAGCGGAATTCCAATTGCAAATCACAATTCGTCAATCTCAAATCTCCCAGGATGCTGATACACTCCAAGTCCCTGCATGATGCGAAGAAGGGCGAGCGTTACATAATCCGAGGGGAGAAGTAATGATAATGGAAAAACTGCACGGGGTTATTCCCGCCATTGGCACGCCGCTTACCGAGGGTGATCGGGTGGACGAGGCTGGACTGCGGCGGCTGACCCGCTATCTCGTGGACGCGGGCGTCAACGGGATTCTGGCGAACGGATCGATGGGGGGATTCGCCTTCCTGACCGATGCGGAACAGCTCAGGGCAATCTCCGTCGTCGTCGATGAAGTCAAGGGCGCGGTTCCCGTTATGGGGATGTTGGGTGAAACCAGCACCAGCCGCGCCATCATCAAGGGTAGGCAGATCGAGCGGCTGGGAGTAAGCTACATCTCCGTGTTGCCGCCTTTCTACTTCTTTGCGGCGCAAGAACACCTGGTGGCTTACTTTTCGGAAATTGCCGCTGCCGTGGATGTGCCACTCGTCCTCTATGACAACCCGGTGCTGACCAAAAACCCTATTCACCCGGAAACGGTCGCCCTGTTGCGCCGTCGCATCCCGAAAATCGTGGGCGTCAAGGAAAGCAACCAGGATTGCGTGAACCTGCAAGCGCTGCTGGAACTGATGCGTGGCGATCCGGAGTTTACGGTCCTTACCGGAAGCGAATTCCTGGTGGTGGTGGGATTGCAGATGGGTTGCTCGGGCTTTATCGGAGGGCTCCACAACCTTTGCCCGCACCTTGCCGTGGAGTTGTACAAGGCTTTTTGCGCGGGGCAATTGGAAAGGGCGCGCCAGCTCCAGAAGGACTTGGTGGAAACCTGGCAGCTCTTCCGCTACGGAAACATTTGGGGCGCATTTGACGAGGCGTTGCGTTACCTGGGAATTGCCCAACGGGCCACCGGGGCGCCTTATGTTTCAAATCTCACGGCGGAGGACGCCGCCCAAGTCCGCGCGATCCTTGATTGCTATGTCCGGCCGTATCTGGACGTCGCTCGGACCAAAACCTAAGGAGGCACACCACGTGGCCAAAATCGATTTGCTCGAACTCATTGAGGGCTTGCGGGACTTTGACACGGCATTGCTCGCGAACACGCTCGACCACACCGATCCCACTCCCGCGCATGAGTTCTACATGGCCGGGTCGATTCAATCGGTAACGCCCACTCTGGGTCCGACCGTGGGAGTGGCAGTGGTCTGTGAGCTTGATAGCAGCAGCCCGCATGGGCAGCCCAGCGTCGATGATTTCTACCGGCAGCTCGACCAAATGCGCAAGATGGCGATGCCCTCCGTCTGGGTCGTCAAGACCACTGGCGAGCGCCCGGAGCACGAATGCGTTCTGGGTGATGGTATGGCCAAAACCCTCTATTCAGTGGGCTGCGTCGGGGCGGTAACCGACGGCGGAGTCCGCGACATCAATGGTCTTCTGACCGTTCCCTTCGCGGCGTATTGCCGGGGCAAGACCATTCACCATTGTGCCCTGCGCTTCAAAGCCTTGAATGAACCGCTCGCGATCGGCGGCATCAGCGTGGCTCCGGGCGAAATTATTCACGCCAACAACGAGGGTGTGATCAAGATTCCCAAGGGAAGTTTCCCCACGCTGATCGACAGCGCTATTCGCATGCGGGCCTTTGAGCACGAAGCTCATACGGTGCTGCGCCGGACGGATCTTGAGCCCGCAACCAAGCGGAGCATGGTCAGTCAGCTTTTACCCAAGTATGGATTCGCTCCCGGGGCGGGAAAGGGCTCGAAACCCAAAATGGCGAGGAGTAAGCAGCACAAGTAGACTGCACTTGCAAGGCCGTGGGGCTACAAAACCTCGATGGCCCTTCCACTCTTCGCCGACTCGTAGCAGGCGGCGAGGATTTTTTGGCTCCGCAATCCGATGTCACCGCCAATGGTGGTCGGACGTCCCTCGAGAATGGCATGGCTGAATTCCTCAATTTCGGCTTGATAGATGTTCACGGGGTCGGCCGTAATTTCCACTCCCTGCGCCGCGGCCCGCGCTTGTTGGGCGTCATACCCCGCCTGCGAAGGGACAAGGTAAGCCCTCATCTCGCCCACGCTGGCCTGGCCGATCGTACCCCTCGCCAGAATACTTCCGCGTGTGCCGTAGAGTTCCAGAAGGTTCTTGCTCCCCTCATCTGCGATGCAGAAGAAAGCGTCCACCGTAGCCAACGCGCCATTGGCGAAGAAAAGTGTGACGACCGCGCTATCTTCGGGGGCGTAACCGTGAACCGTGCGGTTCCTAAAGCAGCTTACCTTCTTCACCGCGCCGAAAAACATTTCCAGCAGGTCGATGCAATGGCCACCCATGTCCATGAGCGAGCCGCCGCCGCCCTGGGTGGGATCCTGCCGCCAAGCGCCCTCCTGGGGCGGGTACCAGCAGGAAAGCTGGGCGCGTCCATATACAGGCTGGCCGAGCTTTCCCTGCTGAATGAGCTTCAGGGCTTTTTGATGCTGCGAATGAAACCGCATCATGAAGCCGCAACCCAATTGCACCCCGGCTTGCCGGCAGGCCGCCAGCATTTCTTCGGCTTCGGCGACGGTCATTCCCAAGGGCTTTTCACACAGAACATGCTTCCGCGCTTGCGCGCACCTGAGCACCTGGCCGCAATGTTGGTCGACCGGCGTCGCCACGTAAACGGCGTCGATCGCCGCCCCCAGCAGATCGTCGATAGAGCTGGCAGCCTGGGCGTGAAATTGCCCGGCAACCTCGGCGCTGGATTTCGCGCTGCTGCTCAACACCGAAACCAATTCAGCATTATTGGCGGGAATAATTCCTTCGGGAATAGTTCTACGGCGAGCGATGCCGCCCGCGCCGATCACTCCCCAGCGGACCTTCTTGGTCATGCCTCTCTGACCTCACGAGGAAAAGAGTGTGTGGAGTTGCCGGAGAGCGGAAGCGGTGAGCTCTTCTCCCGCATCGTTTTCATAAAGTGTAGTTCCCGGCGTGGGTTCGTAGCCGCCTTGCCCGAAGGCTTCGCGCGTTGGAAAGTAACCCAGCGCGTCGTTGGCGAGTTCGATGATGAGGGTGTGTTTTGCCGGGGACTGTTTCTTGATTTGCAGACCAAACTCGCAAAACATTTCACCGGGGAGGGTGACGATTCCCAGATCCCCGATTCGGACAGCGCACACCTCGGCAAAATCGTCTTCACCCTGCATGCGGTACATCTCGGACCACATCCGCGCGTAGTGTTCGTCGGGAAGGCCATCCACCTGGCCGCGCGCCGGCTGCTCTTTGGCTTTTACCAGAACGCCTTCTGCCCAACGACGCTGGTCTTCGCTGATCTTAAGGCGCTTCAACCGGACGCTTTCGCGCGAGAGCGATATTCTGCTTCCCTGCACCGGTACGGCGCGATTCTGGGCTTCGAAGGCTGCAACGCCAATCAGGTATCCCACCCGCTGCGCCATTTTAAAGCCCCGGCCCTGCGTGCGGTCACGGTAATCAACGTGATTTACATTCCCACAGCAGCCATTGAAAAATATCGGGATCAAGCCATTGCCGCTCAGCCGGGTAAGGCTCTCGACCATATAACCGGGAAAATCCGCGGAGTAGAGCCAGTTGTCTCCGGCGAGAATGGCCGGATGCAAGGGGAAGTTCACGAGGGTCGCGACGCGGCCACTCTCCTGCTCAACCCCCAGGCTCAAGATCTCAGGATCCACAGCTCCAAACGTTTCGACGACGAACTCGGGATCCACTCCTTCCCAGTTCATATGCGTCTTGCCATCTTTGCAGCGCAACCTCCGGGTGAAGGGCAGCCCTTTCTCCTGTGCCGTACCAAAGGTCAGGCGCGAAGGTTGAAGTTGCTGGTTGGCCAGGACGACGGCGGTGGCCGCTTTGGTCAAGAAGCGCTCGACGGCGGCGTCATCGGACTTGGGGAGCAAGCCCAGGCGCATCGCCGCGGGGGCGCTGTGGGTGTGGGTCGCGGCAATGAGAATGTTCTCGGGGAGCAGGTCGGTCTGAGAGGCGATGAAGCGCCGCATCAACGATGTGTTATCGCGATCGATCATGCAAATGTCGATCGACAACAACGCTACTTTGGCGCCGTGTGAATCCTGGAGCACCAGAGCGCGCGAATACAAAGGGTCATGGATGCCCCGCGCCGCATAATCATCGCGAAAGTTTCCGAATAGGGGCAGGCCCAACTCGGGCGTGTAATCAACCTGTGCAACCCCCACTTTCAGGTCCGTCATTGATGTTACCCCCTCGAGTACGCCTTGATTACCTTGATGAGCGCGTCGGAAATTTGGCGCATGTCCTCTTCGCTGTAAACGGGATAGGCGAAGCAGGTAAACGTATGGGTCTCGTGCCAGAGCGCGTTGGGGACTTCCACCTTGCTGTAATCCACGCTTTGGGGATCGGCGTATTCTTTCGATGTAAAAGGAAAGCCGGATCGCCCCAAACCTTGGTGTTCGCGGAACGCCCGCTCGGTGTGGCACTGCGGCCAGAACACCTTCCAGCAAGGAGCACCCTCGGCGACGGCGGCGCGGACAAACTCCATGATGTCGCAATTCATGTTCTCAATGTCCAAAGAGAAAACGAGTGTGTAAAGTCCATTCTGCCGTTCCGGCGTGTCGATGGGCAGAAATTTGATTTGCGGAAGGCCCTTCAACGCATCGATCAGGATCCTGGCATTGCGGCGGCGAGTCGGCATGTTCCAGGAATCCATACGGTCCAACTCCGCCAGGCCGATCGCGGACTGCATTTCCGTCATGCGATAATTCCACCCTACGCGGTTATGGATGTAGGGAAGCTTCTGCTCCATCTCCACGAGATCCATGCGCGCTTTCACGTCATACCCATGATCGCGAAAGCTGCGGGCGGCCCAGGCCAGATCCTCGTCATCGGTGGTGACCATGCCACCCTCTCCGCCGGTCGTGAACGTCTTGTTTTGGCAGAAGCTGCACGCCCCCATATGCCCAATCGTCCCTGTCTTTTTCCCTTTGTACGCGCCGCCAAAAGCCTCGGCGTTATCCTCAATAACATAGATATTATGCCTTTTGGCAAACGCCATGATTTCGTCCATTTCACAGACGTTACCATACAAGTGCACGGGAATGATGGCCCGGGTTCGCCTGCTCACCAACTTCTTCGCCGATTCAACGCTGATGCAGTGATCCTCAAGGTTCACATCCGCAAACCTCGGGATGGCTCCAGATTGCACCACCGAAAAACTTGTGGCGATGAAGGTGTAGCTGGGCACAATGACTTCGTCGCCCGGCCCCACGCCCAACGCCGCCAGGGCCACGTGCAACGCTGCCGTACCGGTGGCCACGCTGATGGCATACTTGCTTCCTTGCCAAGCCGCGAAACGCTTTTCGAACTCCATTCCCTTGCGGCCGGTCCAGTAATTCACTCTTCCGGATCTCAGCACTTCCTCGACCGCTTTGATCGCGGGCTCGTCGAACTGGGGCCACATCTTCAGCTTGTTGGTTACGGCCTTGGGCCCTCCGTTGATGGCCAACTGCTCGGTGGCAACTGTTGCCATAATTTCTCTCCTTCAGGTTATTGCTCAACCCGGCTATGCGGAAGCTTCCAACTTCTCAAATGCGCGCGACTAAAATGTTCAAGGCACCCCGTGGCTCTGCTTATTTTAAGCGGAAGGCTTCTTTTCGAGGGTCAGCTTGCACGTCCCCTCTTTGCAGGTGCTGAGGTCAATGTTGTATTTAATGCCGAACGGCTCCAGCACGCGCCGGTAAAGCACGTCGCAATGCTCGCAGTAATGCTCGTAGGGCTCGATATGCTTCGCTGCGGTGAGGGCCCCGCGGCTGGGACAATCGCGCATGTCAATTTCGAAAGTTCCATTCTTCTCATCGAGCGTCATGCGAAAGTCCGCCGCTTCCTCCGTCAACGTGTGGCTCCAATACTCAAAGCAACCTGCCAATCCCTTGGTCGCAGCAAGGTCGTGCAAATTGGTCAAGAAGTCGTCCGAAAGGCTCTCCCAAAATTTTGCCACGGCTTCTTTGCCGCCCTGGGCCTCCAGGAATTTGAACAACTCGCTGTATGCGGGAATGAATTCAGTGCAAGATATCATTCTCTCACTCCTTGGCTTTCCAGAATTTCTGCACGCACCGGCCTTCGCCCGGCTGGTACTGGCAACTGCTTTTGTATCCCGCCTCGCCGCAAATCGTTTCGTTAACCACGGCAGTGGTTTCGCAAAAGCGAGGGGTAAAGAGGCGGTTGATTTTCTTCAAGTGGGCGATGGCAGGACATTCATGAACCGTCAACGTCAGCACCCCATCCTGAGACTCCAAAGAGAACTTTCCCCCCTCTTTCGTGAAAATCTCTCGCCAATGTTTTTCAAGGGCGGAAAGGCCATCGTCCTTCAGTTGCTGGCTCAAGGGCGCATAATAACTGCGTCCCACATGTCTCAGGAATGCAGCCGTGGCCTCGGGCCCGAAGTGGTCATCCAAATACTTGATGCCATAACACAGCGCGCCGTGGAAGTCTTTGTGAAGGTAATCGTTGTCCGTGGCTTTGCAATCGAGGATACGAAGACCCTCATGGGAGTCGAGCATAACCCTTCCTCCTTCGCAAGCGATCTTGACGGTCTCCTCTGCCCTGGGACGTGGTTGGAGTTGGTGGTGTATCCAGTCGACAAGGAAGTCTGAATGACACCCGCTTGCTTTGTCAAGGGGGCGACAAGGTGTGGCTCCAAATCATGGATGGGAAGATATAAATTGACGGGGTGGCGGTTGGCAATTACGCTGCCAAGGGCATTTCGGGGGCTGGGGCCTGCTTACCCCGAGGCGCAATATTTTTCCATATGAGTGTTTGACATGCAAGGCAACTTCACGCCCGCGGACTGGGCCATCGTGGCCGCCTATCTCGTTGCCGTATGTGCGATCGGAAGTTTCTTTTATCGCCGCCGCTCCACCACCGCTGAATACTTTCTGGGAGGGAGAGGGATGCGGGTCATTCCCGTGGCCATCTCTCTGGTGGCGGCAGACATGAGTGCGTCAACAGTGATGGGTACGCCGGCGTGGAGTTACGGGCACAATCTCCAACTTCTCCTGGGCACCACGACGTACCTGCTGGCTGCCCCCATCGTCATGTTCGTGTTCTTGCCTTTCTACTCCCGCTTCAAGTTTTATACCGGATACCAATACCTCGAGCGCCGGTTCGACGTGAAAGTCCGTCTGGTGGGGAGCGCGCTATTCCTGCTCGCCCGCGGGGCACACATGGCGATTGTGATCTACGCGCCCTCCATGGTCTTGTCGCTCCTTACCGGCCTTCCCTTGACCGGGTGCGTTCTCGTGATCGGCGTGCTCACCACTCTTTACACAACCTTGGGCGGAATGAAGGCGGTCATTTGGACGGACGTAATGCAGTTTTCGATTTTGCTGACGGGAGTGATTGCCGTCTTCTGGGCGTCCACCTCCAGAGTGCCTGGCGGGTTGGCGACCGTGTACCACTTGGCATGGGATGCAGGCAAATTTCACATGTTTAATTTCTCCCTGGATCCTCACGAACTTACTTCCGTTTGGGCCATGATTTTGGGGACGGGGACATTGACGCTGTCCACGCTCGGCACCGACCAGGCTTGCTTGCAGCGCTACTTCACCACTCGTTCCCTCCGTGAGGGGCGCAAGTCGGTGCTCCTCGATGGCTTAATTAATGTGCCGGTCGTATGCCTTTTGCATCTGTTGGGATTTGCACTCTTCGCCTACTACCGTTTCCACCCTGCCCATTTGGCGGGTCTGCCCATGACGGATGAGATCCTGCCGTTTTTCGTCATTCACGAGCTGCGCGGAATTCTTGCGGGTTTGGTTATTGCCTCGATTTTCGCCGCTTCCATGGCCGTGGTGAGCGCTGGGATTAATTCGCTGGCTACGGTCACCACGGTTGACTTCTATCAGCGCCTGCTCCATCAAGACCAGCCCAATGAAAGCAGCGTTCTGGTGGGCCGACTGGCAACCGCCTGCTGGGGGACCGCCGCGACGGCGGCGGCGTTGTTTGCCCACCACCTGGGCCCCATCGTCAATGCCTTCAATAAAGTGAATGGTTTTCTGGCCGGACCCATCCTGGGAATTTTTCTTCTCGGGATGCTAACCTTCCGAGCCAAGAGCAATGCGACAATTGCCGGCGGCGTGGCGGGCCTGGTGATGGTATCGCTGGTGGCGTGGAAGCTGAGTATTTCCTTCTTCTATTATGCTTTGATCGGTGTCGTCGTGACCTGGGTGGTTGGTTATCTGCTCAGTTTGGGTGGGCCTGCCCGCGAGCCGGCTGAACTGAAGGACTTGGTCTATCGGTTTTGAACTCCGACCAATGCCGCACGAAGCCAGCGCGGCCGAGGAAACAGCCTGCGCGCGGTCAAGGCTTCTGACCTGTTGGGCGGCCATCCGAATCGTGCCGGCCCGTTTCCGGCGTTAAGGGAAACTTGATCGATTTCCGATCGCGCTGCGAGCGATAGAGAGCCTCGAAGATTTCCACGGTTTTGCGGCCTTCTTCGCCGGGGACGGCTGAATCGCGGCCTGCCATGACAGCCTTTAAGAATTCGGAAATCTGGAGTTGGTGATAGTATTCGACGGGATTAATGCTTAGAAAGAAATCGGAGTCTTCCTTCTGCCACTTTTTCAACAATTCTTCTTCTCCCTGCACGGTCCACAGATCGTTGATGGGAGGTTCGGTGATGCTCGACATTCCAGCAATAAACATTGCTCCGCCATCGGTTTGGACCCCTATGGAAGCGCCGTTGCTGCCGTGTACGTAAACCCTTCCATAGAGCGCCGGGTTTTGGGAATTGCTGACCACGATATTGCCCAGCGCGCCGTTTTGGAAGCGCAGTACGGCCACCGCGGTGTCCTCAACTTCGATGTAAGGATGATTGAAGTTGGCCCAGAATCCGAAGAGTTCCTCGATCGGCCCCATAAACCAATGGAGCAGGTCCAGTTGGTGCGGCGCCTGGTTCACCAGGACTCCGCCCCCTTCGCCTTGCCACGAACCGCGCCAAGGGTCACTGCGGTAGTAGGCCTCATCACGCCAACCATACATGGCCACGGAGCCGAGGATGGGCCGACCCAGTTTGCCATCCTCGATCGCCTTCTTGACGCGCGCACACGGAGCATAGAATCTCCGCTGTGAAACCATCCCCACCTTGACCCCATTCTCTTTCGCGGAATGAAGGATGGCGTCGCAATCCTCCAGTGACGATGCCAGGGGTTTCTCGATGAGGATATGTACGCCTGCCTTCGCGGCTTTGATGGCGTGAAAGGCGTGCAACGGGTGGGGCGTGCAGATCGTGAGCGCTTGCACGCCTTCGCGGACGATCATCTCCTCGACGTCGCAATAGGCTTTAACGTTGTAGGCGGCGGCAAATTTTTCGGTGCGCGCCAGGTCCCTGCCGCAAACTGCAACGAAGACAGACTCCGGTGTGCGGCTAAGGGCTTTGGCGTGCAGGTGCCCAACTTTCCCGCAGCCGACGATGGCGGTTTTGAGTGCTTCCACCTTAGGTTCCTGAATAAGTAGCACTGAATAATTAGCACCGAATAAGTAGCGCCGACCTTTAGGCCGGCACATGCCGGGCTCCCGATTTCATCGGGACAAGTTCCGCCCGCCGCTACATCCGCGTCGCTAACATTGCAGGATGACTTTCAGCAAGCCAGGTTCACGGTCATACAAGCGTTTGAACCAAGCAGCGCCTTCTGCCAGGGGAGGAGTGGCGCTGATCAACGCTTCCGTCTTGATGGCCCTGCGGCCCAGCAAATCCAGGCAGGCGGGGTATTCACCGCAATTGGCGCAACTCCCTGCCAGCGTCAATTGTCGCGTGACGACCGCTTGCAGAGGGATCTCCACGGAAGGCCGGAAGTTTCCCACCAGAGTCAGCGCCCCGCCCTTGCGCAGGCTGGCTACTGCCGTGTTAATGGTTGGGCTCAAGCCTATCACTTCCAGGGCAACGTCAGCCCCCCGCCCTTGAGTATGGCTCCGCACCTCTTCGACCACGTCACACTCATCAGCCTTCAGGCTTACGTCGGCGCCGAGCGCGAGCGCCAGCTTCAACTTTTGCGGCTCCAAATCGACAGCAATGATCTTTCCACACCCCGCGACGCGCAGGGCTTGCACCACCAGGAGGCCAATCATGCCGACCCCCATGACCACCGCGGTGTCCCCCAGAGAAACGGGGGTACGCTCCACGGCATGCACCGCCACGGACACCGGTTCAACCATGGCGGCTTGTTCGAAGGAGACGGAGTCGGGAAGACGGTACAAAATGCGCTGGGGCAGGGCCACGTATTCGGCGAAAGCACCGTGTTGCCGGTAATCCTCGCAAGAGACCCCTAACACCCGGCGATGATCGCACAGGTTGATCAACCCGCGCTGGCAAAACCAGCACGTGCCACAAGAAATCGTCGAGTCGAAGGTGACGCGGTCACCTTTCTTCCAATCTTTGACTTGTTTTCCGACCTCGGCGATGACGCCCGCAGCTTCGTGGCCCATGATGATGGGCGGGAGGCGGCGTCCGGTGGAGCCGTCCATCCCATGCACGTCGCTGCCACAGATTCCACACGCCCGCACCCTGACCAAGACCTCGTCGTCAGCGATCTTCGGGTCCGGGGCATCCCCAAAGACCAGGTGTTTGTATTCTGTCAGCGTTAGTGCCTTCATGATCTCAAGAACCTACGATTCGGCTTGCGCTGCTTGGCGGTTCTACCCATATGTTTCTCTTAGATGCTTTACAGCCTACACGAAGATGACCGCACCTTCCAGCCGGAACAGGAAGATTCATCATTTGCTGACAGCAGCAGCGATTCCAAGTAAAATAATGTGGAGCGATTGAGGAGGAACGATTTATGACCGTCACGTTGCCCCCGGAACTCGAGTCACGCATTGCCCAGCGGGCACGCGCCGAAGGAATCTCAACCGAGGCCTACGTCGAGCGCGTGGTCCGGGAGGCCATGGCACAGCCGCGACGAGAAGCTGCCCCCCTGCCGGCGTGGCCCGGCCACGCCCTGAGCGCCCTTCGCCGCGAGGACCTTTACGACGATGCCCCTTGACGCATTCGCGGTCGATGCCAACGTCTTGGTGTATGCGCTCTATCACGATACTCCTCAGCATGCAGCCAGCCGCGCCTTCCTTGAGCGAGCACATCGGGGCGACCTGACGCTCTGCTTCACCTCGCAAACCTTGGCGGAGTTTTTCTCCATCGTCACGAGCGCAAGACGGGTTTCGGACCCCAGAACGCCGGAGGAAGCTGTCGGCGCGATCCAATCCTTGCTGGCCCTCCCAGGGACGACGGTACTTCCCGTGCCTGCCGACGTCACCTCACGCTGGCTCGACCTGTTGAGCCGGCACCCCGTGCGCGGCGGATCCATCTTCGATTTGCAGCTTATCGCCACCATAATGGCGAACGGGGTGGAACGAATCTGCACCTTCAACCGTCAGGACTTCGAGGGTTTTCCCGGCTTGCAGGTCGTGACACCATAGAGCGCAGCAGTATCCATCGGATGTGCGCAGACGTAAGCGCAGTCTGCCTTCGTCTGCGGCTTTTTCGTATTTCACATTAATGAGGATGTGGATGCACGTCGTATTGTGAGCCGCAGCAGAACGCAAAGTACGCGTACCGCTGCGCTACCCCGCTACCTGCTCCATAATGATTGTTGAAAATGGGCAACGGCGTAGCACAAAGGTGCGTCTGAGTTAGGGAGGGCAGTTCCCGCAAGAGCATTGCAACTGATGCTGACTATGGTGTGTGATAATGTAGCGTCGGCCTCAGGCCGCCCCCATCCCGGCAATCAAAGTGCGAGCCGAGAGAAAGCAGGCGCACGTTGCGAATACCTACCCCAGTTTCTCGGCTTGGACTCAGATCGTTTTCACGGATGCTAGCCGTTCTGCTGGCCTCCGCCATCTTTTCCCCCTTCCTACTAAAGGCGCAGGAAAACGAGGTTTCCACGCGCGACGTTCAGCCCACCTTTACACTGCAATCAGAGCGCAACATGGTCACGGTCCGCGTGGTGGTGCGAAACGGAAAGGGCGAAGTGGTCGATAACCTTCGCCGGGAGGATTTTCAGGTTTTCGATCGCGGCAAGAAACAAACTATTTTGCAGTTCTCGATGGAGAAGCCCATCCCCAGCGCCCCCGAGGCCCGGGAATCCCCCTCGAAAACTGCGCCTGCCGAAACTGGTGTCGCCGGGGGTCAGCCGCCGGCTTTCATTGCCCCTCTCCGATTCGTGGCGTTGTACTTCGACGACGTCAATACCGGCATGTCAGGCCTGGCGCGCTCGCGCGATGCCGCGGACCGTTTTCTTAACGGTTCTCTCCATCCGGGAAACCGGGTGGGAGTGTTTACGGCCTCCGGCCAGAAGCCCTTGGATTTTACCGATGACCTTGCCAAGGTGCATCAAGCGCTGTTCAGCCTAAGCCCCCATCCGCTCATCATGTCGGACCAGATGTGTGGTGCACTCACACCCATTGAGGGGTACCTCATCTCCCAGTTGTCGGGCTTTGCCGATAATAATAATGACGTTATAAGGTTGGTCCAATCCGAAAAGGTGGCCTGCACTTGTACGGGCGGTGGTCCCTGCCCACCACCACCATCTGTCGAATCAATCCGGCTGGAGGCTTTTCGAATTCGGGACGAGTCCGAACGAAGGGCAAACATTACTTTGCAGGGGATTGAATCCCTTGTGCGCCTCATGGCCACACTTCCCGGCCAACGCTCGATGGTTTTCGTCTCCGAAGGATTCCTGACCCCAACGATGGGCGAGTCTCTGAGCAAACTCTCTGAACGCGCCCTGCACGCGAACATCGTCATTAATGCCCTGGACACCCGCGGCGTGTTCAACGGGTCACAGATCGCTGATGCCTCCGTGGCCGGGCGTGACATCCCCTCGGATGCCCAAATGGGGTCATTGAAAGACAGGTTGCTGACTGAAGAAGCCATGGAGGGTAGCCACGCCATGGGAACCCTGGCCCAGGATACCGGCGGCACCCTCTTTGAAAACAATAACGATCTGGAAGCAGGATTGCGGCGAATCGCTGCCACTCCCAGCACCTATTACACGCTGGCCTTCTCCCCCGAGAACCTGAAGCACGATGGCGCTTTCCATCCCCTCAAGGTCTCGCTGGTTTCAGGCAGGGGCCTCAGTGTGCAGGCGCGCAAAGGCTACTTCGCTCCCACGAAGGCAAAGGACGCGGCCGTGCAGGAGAAGGAAGACCTTGAGGATGCCACCTTCGCCACCAACGAGATGAAGGGCCTGCCCATCGAGGTCAAAACCCAATACTTCATGCTCAACAAAACCGACGCGGAAATTTACGTGGTCACACACATCGACCTTGGACAAGTCCGCTTCCGCAAAGAGGGGGAGCGCAACCTCGATAACCTGACCTTGATGACCGCCGTGTTTGACCGCGATGGGCACTACGTGACCGGCCAGCAAAAGGTTCTGGAATTGCGCCTGCGCGATCAGAGCGTGGAAAAAGTTCTGCAAGCCGGCGTCAAGATTGAAACGGAACTCAATACGAAGGCAGGAACATATCTGGTGCGCACAGTGGTGCGCGATTCCGTAAGCGGCCAGGTGTCGGCGGTGAACAGCACGGTGGAAATTCCGTATTAGCCGTCCGTAGGGGCACAAGGCCTTGTGCCCTCGCGGAGATTGCAGAGTGAAACCGTAGGGGCACAAGGCCTTGTGCCCCTACGACTAAATGAAGATGTACGACGCTGAGAAACACCATCGCCGGTCGGTTCGCCTGCGCGGCTACGATTACTCGCAGCCGGGAGAATATTTCGTGACCTTGTGTACCGAGGAAATGAAGGCCCTCTTCGGATGTGTCGTAAATGGGCGGATGGAGCTAAACGCCTTTGGAGAAATCGCCGATCAGGAATGGCGCCAATCCAGCATCATCCGCCACGAGCTTGAATTGGACGATTGGGTGGTAATGCCCAACCATGTTCACGGCATCGTCCGCATCGTCGGTCCCGCTTCGCCGCACGTCGTAGGGGCGCAAGGCCTTGCGCCCCCACCGCCATTGCCGAGTTCATCGGTAGGGGCACAAGGCCTTGTGCCCCTACGACCACCAACGCGCGTCCCCGCACGCCGCCCGCGGTCGTTGGCGAGTTTTGTCGCGGGATTCAAGTCAGCGGTGACGATGCGGATCAACGAACTGCGCGGCACTCCCATCGTCCCCGTTTGGCAAAAGAATTACCATGAACACGTTGTCCGCAACCCGCATGAGCTCGAAATCCTCCGCGACTACATCCGTAACAATCCCTTACGCTGGGCTTGCGACAGGTATAACGCTGAGCGGGGTGTATTGGTTCAGAACGCCGACGGTTATCTGAAGGAATGGAAGTAGGGGCACAAGGCCTTGTGCCCCTACGATGATGGCCGTGGGTGGCTGGAGATTTTTTCATGTTAAAGCAACGCATCATTTTTGCTATTGGCGGTCTCCTGGCCCTGGGCGGGGCGGGCTTGGCACGATTGCCGAAATTAACCGCAGGGGCACAAGGCCTTGTGCCCCTACAAGCCGCTCAGGTACAGCCGGCCGCACCGCAAGTCATCAAATCGGAATCGAACGTGGTCCTCGTTGAAGTCATCGTCACCGACAAGAAGGGGCATTATCTAAAGGACATCAAGCAAAGCGAATTCCACGTCTTTGAGGATAGCCTGGAGCAACCCATCACGAGTTTCTCCCGCGAGGCGGACACCCAGCCGGGCGCCCCCGAGCGGCAGCGCTATATGGTTCTATTCTTTGACAATAAGAGATTGGCTGACACAGTTCTAACGTCGCTGCACGATGCCGCCGCGAAATCTGTGGAGGGCGTGGATTCCCCGCGAGGGGCACAAGGCCTTGTGCCCCTACAACATACCATGATGGCGGTCTTGGATTATGAGCTGGGACTGCATGTGATTCAAAACTTCACGGCGGACGGTGACCGCGTGATCAGCGCCGTCAGGAATACCAAAATTGTCGCACCTCAGACCATCCTTCCCGTCCTCCCCCGACAGCTAAGAAATCCCGGCTCAGGCCCCCCTGCCGGCAGCCTGCTGCTGGCCCTGCGCGAGGTCGCGGGAACGCTGGGCGCGGCCCCAGGCCGCAAGACCCTGCTCTTTTTTTCCGCCGCATTTGGTCTAACCTCCGGGCGCCCCACTGATTTTCAGGACACGGTTGATGCTCTGAACAAGGCCAACGTGGGGGTGTATACCCTCAGCACCGGCGGGATGCAGCCGACCATGGCCAGTAACTTGGGCAATTCCCAGGGTTACAAGCCGCGATACCCCGGCGACACCGGCCTAACCTTGGCCCAGCAGGCATCCACAATGTTACCGAATACTTCCAATGGTGAAGCCCTCTCCGACCTTTCTAAACTAGCAGCGCTGACCGGCGGATTCCCCATTGCCAATACCAATGACCTTGGGGGCGGGATGGAAAAAGTCTTCCAGGAGATGAACGAACCCTATCTGCTCGGGTACGTTCCGCCCAGCCCCGTTCACGACGGGCGCTATCACAAAATTCAGGTGAAGGTGGACCGCGCCGGCGCAGAGGTCCGCGCCCGCAGCGGCTATGCCGATACCAAGAGTCCGGACCTTCTGGCGGGAAAAACCGAAGGCGTGGCGTTGGAGGCCAAGGCCACGAACTTTGAAGCCGGGAAGATTCCCGTAACCCTGCGCACACCCTACTTTTACGTAAGGCCCGGCGTGGCGCGCGTCAGCCTGGCCTTGTCCATTCCCGGCTCAGCCGTCAAATTTGACCAGCGCAAGGATGATTTCGCGTCGCAAATCAACATACTGGGAATCGCCTACCGCGACGACGGATCGGTGGCCGCTCGCTTCAGCGATACCGTGAATCTGAATTACGACAAGGACAAATTGCAGGAAGTGAGAAAGACCAGTATTGATTATCAGAATTTCATGCTCGTAGCCCCTGGCGATTATCTGCTCAAGGTGGCGCTGAGCGCGGGAGGCGCGGAGTTCGGCAAATACGTAAAACCGCTGGTCGTGGACCCGTTTACCGGCAAGCAGCTCACCCTCAGTGGTCCCGCTTTCGGCGACCGGGCAATTCCCTCCCTTCTGAGTTCCTCCGATATCGACCAGAAAAACATCGAGGGGAGCGTGCCTATGGTCGCGGGTGGCGCGCAGCTTGTGCCCTCCAGCAGCAATCACTTTAAGCTGGGCGCGCAGCCGGCGGCGTACGTGGAAGTGTGGGACCCACTCCTGGAAGGCAACAATCCCCAAATGGGTATCCTGTTCAACATTGTGAACGCCAAGACCAACCAGAAAGTCTTTTCCTCCAACACGCTTCCCATCAACGGATTCGCGCACCCGGGCAATCCGCTGGTCCCGGCAATTTTCAGATTGCCCATCGACAAGCTGCCGGCGGGTGACTACTCCCTGCAAATCTGGGCCCGCGACTCCACCCAAAATATCTCGCCTGTGCAGACCGGCAATTTTTCCATTGAGTAAAGGCTAGAACCCGATAAAACGCCAAGGGTCTAGGAATCCCGGCGGGTGTCGCCATGCGGGCACTTTGACGAGAAACGGCCTTGAGCATGAGAAGTGCCCAACGGGCGACCGTTCGCCTCGGGGGCGGGCATTTTGTTCACATTGTAGGTAGCATAACCTAGCCCCATTTTCCTATTGACAAAGCCTACGGAAGTGTATATACTTATCTAGTTAGTAGGAGCTAGGAGCTAGCCCGGATTATTCACGAATTTCCTCGAGAGAGGAAGGAAGGCAATGGATTCTCACAGAGGCCACCGAGGCAAGACTCAGAGATCACGGAGAGGTCCCCATGCTTTTCTCTGCGCGCTCTGTGGTTACACGGTTCGACAATTCCATGGATGAGGGGCTCCGTGAACTCTCCAGAAACTTCTTTTTGCGCCCGAGGATTGGTGTTGGTCTAGGCGGCAGGCACGAGCGTCATGCCGAAGTCTCGGGCCTTGCGCTGGAGCATGGTGAATTCGCGTTCCTGTCGACGGCGCTCG
>Ga0326727_10007856_pt1 | contig 27678 bp, 16 predicted proteins | sample MB2enrmetagenome_FD_207643 | JGI IMG/M metagenome (GOLD analysis project Ga0326727, IMG submission 207643) | Lab enriched peat soil microbial communities from McLean, Ithaca, NY, United States - MB29MY | ecosystem: Environmental > Terrestrial > Soil > Wetlands > Peat | place: USA: New York...
CTTTCAGCACTTCAAGCCGCGCCCGATTGCGCTCCGCATGGCCCTCCGGCGCATCCTTGCGCTCGGTCTCTTCGCGCGTGTGATAAATCTTCAGCGCCAGAATCGAAAGCCGGTCGATGATCAGTCCCGGCGACTCCGAGTTCAACGGAGCCGTGGCCCTGGGCAAGCCGCGCGCCTCGAGCCACTCCAACAAATTTCTGTCGATCTCTTCAGCAAGATCGTTCCTCAGTTGATTGGTCTGGTCGATGCGGCGCTTCACCGCGGCCAGTTCGGCGTCCGTCACCTGCGGCGCGCGCGCCTCATCTTCGATGTGCCACAAATCGAAATTCGCGCGATGCTGCCGAGCCACCAGGTCGAGCCACGCGCCGGCCGAACTTGCCGGGGCCGAACTCTCCTGCACGTTTGCCGTCTCGTGCCACAGGCGCGTCAACCGATCCTGCAACTCGACAATCTCACCAGCCGAAACCATCCCAGCCGAAACCATCGTCGACCTTTCCTCAGTACCAGAAGCCTGTCCGGGCCGCAGGTCCATCGTAGACGAATCGGATCAGTGCGCCAAAAAGTGGCCGACGCCGCCCAATGCGGCGATATTAATCAAAGAGTAACTTCGGGATTGGCGACGATAGGGTCAGAGGCGAAAAATGGTCCATCCCTCATCACCGACATCGATGTTTGTCAATCGCCAGAGTAATGCCGCCACAGAGCAACTGCCAACATCAACAATGCTGAGTTGGAGTATACTGGCCGAAAATTCAGAGAGTAAGCTGGCAGGGATTCCGAGATCGCCTGCCGAGCAGCATTTATCCGGACCTGTCCGCGTTGCGCAATGACTTTCGCGGGCATCCAGTTCTCCCTCAAGAGAGGGAGGTTTGGTATGCGCGAAATTCGATCACCATCACACCGACCAATTCAGTCACGCGCACCCAGGAGAACGATATGAAATCGGGTGTAAGGTCGCGCGAACGATTTGTTTTCCAGCCAAATAGGGACATTGCCTGGCAATCTTCACATTCACCATGGAAGATTTGGACTGCAATATCGTGCCTGCTGGCCGCGTTGGCGTGCAGCGCATGGTCCCACGGACAGAGCCAGCCTGACGGGCTGCAACGGCTGACCCACCATGTGCGCCCGGCGGTATCGAATGGGCAGGCCGCGATGGTGGGAGCGCTGCCGGCGACGCAACAGATGCGCATGACCATGGTGCTGCCGCTGCGCAACCAGGACCAGCTAAAGGCTTTGCTGTCGGATTTGTACAACCCGTCAAGTCCGAATTATCGCCATTTTCTGAGCGTGGACCAGTTTGCGGCTCAATTCGGACCCACCCCCGAGGATTACCAGGCGGTGGTGCAATACGCTAGGACCAATGGATTTCAGGTGACGGATACGCCGGTCAACCGGCTGATTGTGCCGATCGTGGGCACGGTGGCACAGGTTGAAGCGGCCTTCCACGTCACAATGAACCAGTACAAGCATCCCACGGAGAAGCGCAACTTCTATTCGCCGGACCGCGAGCCGACGCTTGCCGCCGGTGTGCCGGTGGCGCACATCGCCGGCCTTAACAACTACTCCCTGCCACGACCGGCAGTCGCGCGCGGCACGCCGGCAAATGGTGTGGCCCCCCGGCAACGGGTTCGGGTCCCGGGGGCACCTACCTGGGCAGCGACGTGCGGGCGGCATACTACGGAGGCACGGCCCTGACGGGATTCGGTCAAACCGTTGGCGTGGTCGAATTCGACGGCTACGACCTGAGCGACGTGAATCTCACATTCAGTAATTCCGGCCAGACGTATACCGTGCCCATCAACAACGTGCTCGTGGACGACGCGACGGGACAGCCGATAACCGGCGACGATGCCGAACAGGTCCTGGACATCGTGCAAGCCATCGGCATGGCGCCGGGCCTGGACCAGGTCCGTGTGTATATCGAGAACGCGGAAGTCGGCAATGACACCGACGTCCTCAATGCTGTCGCCGCCGAAAATATCGCGCAGGAAGTGAGCATCTCCTGGTTGTGGTCTCCGGACGACCCGCAGACCGACGATGTTTTCTTCGAAGAGATGGCGGCTCAGGGGCAGAGTGTTTTCGTTGCCTCGGGGGATAATGGCGCCTACGATGAGAACGTCTCCCCCTACTTTTATCCAGCCGAAGACGTCTACGTAACCGCGGTGGGCGGAACCCACCTGAACACCAACGGCGCCGGCGGCCCTTGGGTCAGTGAAACCGGGTGGTACTTTAGCGGCGGCGGGGTCAGTCCGGATCAGATTCCCCTCCCCTCCTGGCAGTCCATAGTTGCTTCCGGCCAAAATGCAATGTTTCGCATGGTGCCAGACGTCGCCATGGAGGCCGACTTCGACAATTACGTATGCGACATGGGAGACTGCATGGGCGACTGGGGAGGCACCAGCTTCGCCACGCCACGATGGGCGGCCTATATTGCCCTGGCCAATGAGCAGGCAGCCGAAGCCGGCGAGGCAGCATTCGGGTTTCTTGATCCGCTCATCTACTCTGTGGCGGAAAGCGCGAACTACACCGACAATTTTCACGACATTATCTCCGGCGACGATGATTGTTGCGGCAGTCAGCATTACTTCTGGGCCTATATCGGTTACGATCTCGTCACCGGCTGGGGAAGCCCAAACGGAGCGAACCTGATCAATACTCTGGCTCCGGTGACGACTTCCGGTTTCATCCTGGCTACGGTTCCCAATAGCCTGCTCATCAATCCCGGCACCAGCGAATTGGCGACAGTCAGCATCTATGGTGTAGGCGGGTTCAGCGGCAGCGTGAATCTCTCCATCTCGGGACTGCCTTCCGGTGTGACTGCAATCTGGAGCGCCAACCCCGCGACCAGTACAAGCACTTTGACCCTTTCGGCGAGCTCCATCGTGGCTCTGGGCTCATATTTGGTGACGGTCACCGGTACTTCGGGAACGATTACGAGGTCGGCCAAGATCGCGCTGATTGTTGCCAACCCATCCTTTACGCTGAGCCAATGTGCCTTGTATACGAACTGCGATTCGACGAGCGAATACTGGATGACCCCGGGAGCGTCGGCCTCCGGCATTATCCTTCTTTCTGGCTCGAATGGATTTTCCGGCGCAGTGTCACTGAGTGTCACCGGGCTGCCGCCAGGTGTGACCGTCAGCTTCGGCTCAAATCCCATGTCCAGTTCCTCCACGTTCGAGCATTGCAGCGGCTGCACGTATATCACGTTTTGGTCGACCTTTTCCGCGACGCCGGAAGTTGCAACGGTCACAATTACAGGAGCCTCCGGTTCGCTTGTTTACTCCACTTCGGCTACGGTGGCTGTGCTTCCGGCGGTTGTGCCGACGCCATCCTTGTTTACGCCGCCGAATGCGAACCTGGGATCGGTGGCCGTCGGATCCCGAGGCCCGGTGCAAACGCTGTCCTACACCTTTGCCTCTGCGGCTACGCTAGGCTCGATCTCCGTGTTGACCCAGGGCGCCACAGGTCTGGACTTTACCGACGCGGGCACGGGAACCTGTGCTGCCAATGCTTCTTATGCGGCCGGCCAGTCCTGCACCGTGAACGTGCTCTTCAAACCGCGCTTTGCCGGGACCCGCTACGGCGCAGCGGTCCTCTATGGCACCGACGGGATCGCAATTGCGATCGATTATCTTCAAGGAACCGGCCTTGGAACGCAGTTGACCTACCCGCCCGGCACCCAGAATACGATCGCCACCTTTCCGGCCTATGCGTGGCCCGACGGGATCGCTGTCGATGCAAGCGGGAATGTCTACGTCGCCATTAGCCAATACGACTCTCTCCTCAAGGAAACGCCGTCGGGCGTCAACTACATCCAGAGCATCGTGCCGACCCCCAATATGGAATATCCCACGGGGGTCGCAGTGGACGGAGCCGGCAATATCTATGTCGCCGATACCTGGACACTATGGAAGGAGACACCCTTTGCGGGTAGTTACCTTGAGAGTGCTGTCGTCAGCTATCCAGAAGTCATTGGGGGGCCTGGTCCTGGCAAAGTCGCGGTCGATGGCAGCGGCAACGTGTACTTTACTCTGTACGTTCCCGGCGACACTCCAAACGGAATCGTATACAAGGAAACGTTGACGGCATCAGGCTACGTGCAGAGCACAGTGGCCAACGGCCTGCCATACGCTACTAGCATCGCCGTGGACGGGAGCGGTAATGTCTACGTTCTCGACACCTCAGTGGTTGGCGGGATCCAAAAGCTCACGCCGGCGGCGGGTGGATATACGCAAAGCACGATTCCAGTGAGCGGCCCTGGAGGACTCCTTGGAGTGGCCGTGGACGGGATCGGTGACCTCTATGTTACCAATTGCTATCCCAGCGCGAACCTTTCTACTTGCCAAATCTTAAAGGAGGCAGTTACCGCTGACGGCTACTCTCAGAGCACGTTCCCAGGTAACGGGCTCGTCGAACCAGAGGCTGTCGCGGTGGACGGGGCCGGGAACGTTTACGTAGCCGACTCTTTCAATGCCCGAGCAGTGGTGGAAAACCTTTTGACTCCGCCCAGCCTGAGTTTTGCAACAACCCCCTTTGGTTCAACGAGCAGCGATAGTCCGCAGACCGTTACCTTGGGCAACATCGGCAACGTCAATGTGGACGTTTCCGCGCTGAGTTATCCGCCTGACTTCCCCGAGGTTTCCGGCATAACAGGCGACTGCACTTCCAGCACCTCGCTGACCGCAGGAGCAAGCTGTACCTTGAGCATCGACTTTACGCCGCTTCTTCCGCTCAACGGCGCCAACTCCGCCGTGCTGAACGAAAGCGTAAAGTTCACGACAAACGCCAATCCTAAGGCGCAGTTCATTCCTCTCACCGGAACGGGGACCCCTGCGCTGACTGCCATGTCGGTGGGTAATGCGAAGGCGGCTTACAGCGGCTCGGCGCAGAATCTTACCCTGACGGCCGCGGTGACCAGTGCGGCCGGAACAGTGAACGCCGGCACGGTGACTTTCACGGTGTTGAACGGAAAGACTGCTGTGGGAACGCCAACGACCAGCGCCACGGTGGCCAACGGTGCGGGGGGCGTGAGCTACGCCCTGCCGGCGGGGACGGCGCCCGGATCCTATACGATACAGGCGGCTTACAGCGACGGAGCGGGCTCGTTCAGTGGCAGTACCGGCAGCGGATCTCTTACCGTCAGCCAGGCAACACCCGGCATCACGTTGACTTCCTCGAGCAACCCGCAGTTCCTATTGGATTCGGTGACATTCACGGCCACGCTCAATGGCGGCACGGGCGTCCCGACGGGCACGGTAACTTTCTACGACGGCACGACGCAGTTGGTGTCGGCGCCGCTTTCGGGAGCAACTGCGACGCTCACTACCTCGTCGCTGACCGCCGGGACTCACTCGATCACGGCCGTGTACTCCGGCGATTCGAATTACCTGACTGTGACCAGCACGGCAGTGTCCGAGCTGGTAGAAACGTTAACGCTAGGCACGATCTCCGGTGGCGCAACCATCACGGGTTCGCCAGGCGGGCAGGCGACCTATTCCATGACTTTGACTCCGCCAGCAGGAACCACGTTCCCGGATCCAATTACGTTCAGCATCTCGGGATTGCCCGATGGCGCCACGGCCACTTTCAGCCCCAACCCGATACCGGCGGGATCGGGAACGACCATCGTGACGTTGACGATCGATGTGCCAACGACTGCGTCGACGAGGCCATTGGCGAGCCCGTTTGGCCAGGGAGCCTTGCCAGTAGCACTGGGACTGTTCTTACTGCCGTTCGCGAGCCGATTGCGCAAGGCCGGACGGAAGCTCCGCCACGCCATGGTGATTGTCGTCGCCGGCGTGGCGCTGATGGCAGGGCTAACCGCCGGGTTTTCTGGATGCGGCGGCGGTGGCACCCCCCGACCACCCAGGAGTTACGGGTTAAGCCTGACAGCCACTTCAGGCTCATATTCAACATCAGCGCCTTTGACTCTCACGGTGCAGTAATTCACCGAAATACGGGGAGCGCTCTGACCGAAGGGTCAGGCGCTCCGCGCGAATTCTTGGGGCAATGAAAGCTTTCGGCAAGTGCCCCCGCGTTCTTTCCGCGGCGTCCGCCGCGCAGCGGGTTAGTTCAAACCGGATTCACACCAACTGATCGTGAAGCGGGTATCGGAACGCCCAGAAGTGGCAAGGGCCCGAATAACCGCCAATCCGGCAGCTACCATTGAATCAACACAAAAAAAAGGAAAACGCCAGTCTGCGCCTGGCCGTTGTGGAAGCAGAGTTGTTCACGGGGTTTTGGGGCGGGGAATCGCAGCCTGTGTGGTGAGCTCGGTGGGAATCGAACCCACGACCCACGCCTTAAAAGGGCGTTGCTCTACCAACTGAGCTACGAGCTCGTTTAAGGCTGCTCCTTCAAAACTACCACAGCGAGAGTTTGCCCGCGCGTACTCCGTCACCGTCCATCCGCGTCCGAAAGAACCTGCTCGCACCGCCTCAACCAGCCCATCGCCGCGCACAGTTTTTCAGCTCGCCGCCGGTCGCCGCAAATGTTGTCGTTTCAGGTAACTATTCATGGAGGTACCATGGTAATCGCAGACCCTCGTGTGTTCGATTACTGATGGGGGAGAAAATCCCGCATCACTCAGAAAATGAGGCATTTCGCGCCTTTTTCATGGCAAGAAAGTGTTAGCAAGGTGGCCTTGCAAGTGTTATTGTTCTGGCAACAGTAGCGCCGCTACGATAACCGGTGAGGATACCCGCCATCCGGGTGCGCATTCCCGGTTTTTCCGATCGTAAGAGACGCACCAGGCGCTGCCATCAACAGGGAACTCGGAAGAAGAGCAACTGTGCAGGGGTAAACAATGACTGAGCACGCGCTTCCCGACCCGAACGAGACGCCGGAAGATGTAGCGTCGTTGTATTCGTGGGCGAATTTGCACGGTGGCAAGTATCGCGACTTCTCCGCCTCGCGCGCGCAGATGCGCGAAAAAGCCCGGCAGCGCATGGAACAGGCCATCGAAGAAGAACGCATGCGCCTGCACAGGGAAACCGATGCGCAACGCGCTGCCGAAGCCGCTCGCGCCGCGGAAGAACAGCGCCGCCTCGAAATGGCCGCGCAGCAGGCCGCCCAACTGGCTGCGCAGGAAGCCGCCCAACGGGTCGCGCAGGAAGCTGCGCAACGCGCCGCTCAGGAAGCCGCGCGCCAGGCCGCCCAATTAGCCGCACAGGAAGCCGCTCAACGCGCCGCGCAGGAAGCCGCGCTGCGCGCCGCTCAGGAAGCCGCCCAGGAACGTGCCCGCATGGCAGCGGAGCTGGCCGCGCAACAGGCGGCCCAGCAGGCTCAGGCCGCGCAACTCGCCGCTCAACAGGCGCAAGCTGCTCAGTTGGCCGCACTGCAGGCACAAGCTGCCCAGCAAGCCGCGCAACAAACCGTATGGCAACAGCCGCCGCAGGATCATTACCCCGCGCCGCCTCCTTACCGCCAACCTGCACCGCCGCCCGCCGCCGCTCCCTTGCAGGAAGACGCATTTTCTCAGCAGCGCGCGCCATGGCCGGCCACCGACCCGCGCGAAAACGCGGGCCGCCCCGCCTGGTTAATGCCGGAGCGTCCTGAGACCTTCGGCCAGCCCGTGCTTCCGCTTTCGCCTGAGGACACGTTGCAGGGTTCCCGCGATCGCCTCGTCTCGCGCTGGTTTGCTCTGCGCAGCATCTTTGAAGACAATGTACCCGCGCAGTCGACGCCCGCTCCCACGGCCGCGCGCGCTCCGGTTCTCGCCGTCTTTTCGCTGGCCGGCGGCGTGGGCAAAACCAGCCTCGTGGCCACTCTCGGCCGCGTGCTTTCCGCGCGCGGTGAGCGCGTTCTGCTGGTCGATACCGCTGCCTACGGCTTGTTGCCCTTCTTCTTCGGCGCCCGCGATCAGCGTCCCGGCCTGATTCGCACCTTCAGTCCGCCGGTAGCCAGTGGCGACGCGCCCATCCAGATGATCACCATCGATCCCGAGACCCTGGGCTCTGAAGCCACCACCGCCGAAGCGCTCACCATGGAGATTCTCAAACACGCCCGCGGCGTCAGCCGCGTCATCGTCGATCTCGCCACTGCCTCCGGCGCCACCACGCGCCGCGTCATGCGTTTGTCGCCGCAGGTCCTCGTGCCCCTCGTTCCCGACATGTGTTCCGTGGTCAGCGTCAGCTCCATCGACGCGTTCTTCGAGCACAACAACGGCACCGGCGGCAAGCCGGCGCTTCCTTACTATGTGCTCAATCAGTTCGATCCCTCGCAACCGCTGCATCTCGACGTGCGCGAAGTACTCCGTGAGCAGTTGGGCGATCGGCTGCTGCCTTTCGCGTTGCGTCACACCCCGGCCGTCAGCGAAGCGCTGGCCGAGGGCATGACCGTAATGGACTATGCTCCCAATTCCGCTGTGACCGAGGATTACGTCAGCCTTGCGGGATGGGTCAAAAGCCTTTCCGCACCCGCAAGCACCAGCTTCCGCGGCGTGCGCTGGAGTGAGCGATGACGGTATCGGATGTTTGGCAGGATATCGGGGCAGGCGAGAATCTCTTCACAAAGATTCTCCGGCTGCTCTTCCTGCTGGTGGCCGCGGCAATCTTTTGTTTTATGGCGGCGTTGCCGCTCACCTGGCCGCAACAGGCCGTCCTCGGGCTGCTGGCTCTCCTCATGGCCCTGGTCATGGCGCGCGGCTCCGATTCTTATCTCGTTACCCTCGCCCTCATGATGCTGTCCATGTTCTGCACCTTCCGCTATGGATATTGGCGCATCACGCAGGTCGTTCGCTTCTTCCAGGACCCGGCCAGCCACCCCGGCGCTCTGGACGCCTTTTTTATCTTCTTGCTGCTGGCTGCTGAAACCTACGCCTTCGTCATCCTCTTCCTGGGGTACTTCCAGACCATCTGGCCGTTGCGCCGCGCTCCCGTCGCCCTGCCCGACAATCCTGAGGAATGGCCGCACGTCGACGTGTTCATTCCCTCCTATAACGAGCCTCTCGACGTGGTGCGTTTCACCGCGCTGGGCGCGCTCAACATGGATTGGCCCGCCGAGAAGCTACACGTCTACATCCTTGACGACGGCCGACGCCCCGACTTTGAGCAGTTCGCCTTCGATGCCGGCATCGGCTACCGCACCCGCTCTGACAACAAGCACGCCAAGGCGGGCAACATCAACGCCGCCCTCCAATCCACCCATTCTCCGCTGATCGCGATCTTCGACTCCGATCACGTGCCCACGCGCAGCTTCCTGCAGATGACCGTGGGCTGGTTTTTGCGCGATCCCAGGCTCGCCGTCATACAAACGCCGCACCACTTTTATTCTCCCGATCCCTTTGAGCGCAACCTCGGGCAGTTCCGCATCATTCCCAACGAAGGCGAGCTCTTTTACGGGGTCGTCCAGGACGGCAACGACTTCTGGAACGCCTCCTTCTTTTGCGGCTCCTGCGCCGTCCTGAGCCGTGAAGCGCTGGACCAGATCGGCGGCATCGCCGTCGAAACCGTCACCGAAGACGCGCACACCGCTCTGCGCATGCAGATGAACAAGTGGAATACGGCCTACATCAACATTCCCCAGGCGGCGGGACTCGCTACCGAGCGCCTCTCCGCGCACGTCGGCCAGCGCATTCGCTGGGCGCGCGGCATGATCCAGGTCCTGCGCACCGACAATCCGCTCTTCGCTCCCGGACTCACTTTCCCGCAGCGGCTCTGCTACTTCAATGCAATGGGCCATTTCCTCTATGCCTTGCCGCGTCTCATCTTTCTTACCGCGCCGTTGATCTATCTGCTTCTCAATCACACCAACATTCCCGGCTACTGGGCCGCCATTCTGGCCTACGCATTGCCTCACCTCATTCTTTCCAACGTCACCAATTCCCGCATCCAGGGTGATCATCGCCATTCGTTCTGGAACGAGATCTACGAAACCGTGCTCTCGCCCTATATCTTGTTGCCCACCATGCTGGCGCTCATCAATCCCAAGCTGGGCAAGTTCAACGTCACCTCCAAAGGCGGCGTAGTCAAGCGCACGTTCTTCGATTCCAAGATCGCGCAGCCTTTCCTGGTTCTGCTCGTGCTCAATTTCGCCGGCCTCATCGCCGCCATTCCGCGCTTCTTCTACTTCGATCGCGCCCATCAAGGCACGGTCATAATGAATGTCATCTGGTGCCTGTTTAACATCATCATCCTGGGCGTTTGCACGGCCGTCGCGCGCGAGCTCCAACAATTGCGTACCACGGTGCGCATCAACGTCGTGAGCCCGCTCGTCGTCAAATTCCCCGATGGCCAATCGGTCGCCGCCGAAACCATCGACATCTCCAGCGGCGGTACCGGTATCCGTCTCGAGGAGGCCCTCGACGTGATGCCTCAGTCGCAGGTATATCTGGCTTTTCCCACTCCGTCGGTGGCCATCGATCTGCCTGCTACGGTTGTTTCTTCGGAGGGTTCGGTGTTGCGCGTTTGTTTTGAAGACTTGACGATTGAAGAACAGGAAGTGCTGACCATCGCCCTTTATTCACGCGCCGATTCATGGCTCGGCTGGGGCGAATCCCGCGAGAGCGACAATGTGCTGCGCAGTCTGGGACGCATCTTCCAGATCTCCATCCGCGGCATGTACGTCACCTTCCGCAGCATTTTCAGCGACCGCGATTCGTCCGAGCGCAAGTCCAGGTCGCTCTCCATCGCCCGCACCTCCATCCTGCTCTTGCTGGCCGCGGTGCTGGCATGGGGCGGTCAAAAGCTGCACGCCCAGCCGCAGGGCTATGCCGGCTCGATGCAGACTCCCGCCACCGACACCAACGCCCCCGTACCTGCCGGCCAGTATCACGACCACTTCACGCTGGCCGATGCCGGCGAATCGCAGATCGAGCTGCACAGCATCGACACCATGCACAGCGTCTTCTTCACGCTGCCTGAAACCCATGTCGTCGGCCCCGCCAAAATTCACATCTACTACTCGTTTTCGCCCAGCCTCATCCCCCAGTTGAGCCATCTCAAGCTCATTATGAACGGAACCCTCTTCGCCACCATCCAGCCCACCCCGGGCCAGAATGGCGGTTCCGACAGCCGCGATGCCGAGGCCGAGTTCACCATTCCTTCTGAGCTGCTGGTGCACAACAACAACTTCACCATCGAGTTCATCGGCCACTACACCATGGTCTGCGAAGACCCGGCCAACACCACGCTGTGGGCGCGCGTGCATCGCACCACCTATATCGACATCCGCGGCAATCTCCTGCATCTGGCCGACGACCTCAAGCAGTTGCCCATGCCCTTCGTCGATCCCGCCGTCATTCAGCCGCTCAGCGTTCCCGTGGTCTTTCCCGTGGCGCCTTCCTTCAAAGCCGTTCAGGCCGCAGGCATCGTCACCAGCTACTTCGGCATGATCTCGGAGAATCGCCCGGTCCGCTTCCCGGTGCACATCGGAACCATCCCTCCCGGCAACGCCATCCTTATTGCCGAGAGTCCGTCCAGTCTTCCCGCGGGCCTCAATTTATCCGGCGCCACTTCGCCCACCGTGGCCATGCGTGACAATCCCAACGATCCCTTCAGCAAGCTCCTGGTCATCACCGGCGGCAATGCCGACGATCTCATCAAAGCGGCACAGGCCGTCGCTCTTCACAGCGACATGCTCGACGGCCCGCTGGCTTCGATCCAGGGCATCACTCTGCCCGCCAAACAAACGCCGGATGGGGCTCCGCGATGGGCGCGTACCGATCAGACCATCGCGCTCTGGGATTACGCCACCGCCGAACAGATGCAGGGCGACGGCACCGCCCCGCTCAACGTCTACTTCCGCATTCCGCCCGACATTTACTACGCCACGGAAGGGCCCAACACCAAGCTCCACGTGGTCTACCGTTACAACTCCATTCCCATCGGGCCTATTTCCAGCATGCAGGTGCGCGTCAACAACGCGTTCATGGGCTCTATTCCGCTCATCCCGGGACAGGAAACCTCGCGCCGCATGCAAACCGATGTGCCCGTCCCGGTCGTCAACCTGCGTCCGTTCTCCAACTCCTTGTCCTTCGATTTCACATTCCAGTTGCTCAAGAAACAGGGCTGCGAAGACACCACGCCCATCAATATGCAGGGCGCCATCCTGCGCGATTCATACCTCGATCTGCGTGATTATCCCCACTGGGCTCCCATGCCCAATCTCGAAATCTTCGCCAATGCGGGATTCCCGTTCACCCGCGTTGCCGACCTCAGCGAAACCACCGTCGTGCTGCCGCCCACCCCCACTGAGCAGGAGATCGAGACTTTCGTCACCCTCATGGGCCACTTCGGACGCCAAACCGGTTTTCCTGCCCTGCGCGTCACCGTGGCAGGTCCCGATGCGCTCCATGACGGCGCCAACACTGACTTCCTCATCATCGGCTCCGGCAACGATCAGTCCGCCTTCGACAAACTCGGCACGCGTCTTCCCGTCTCCCTCGGCAGCGGGCAGGTCCAGGTGCGGGATACGCAGGGCTTCTTCGTCAACCTGCTCCAGCACGCCTGGTGGAAGCTCGAAAACAACGATCACACTGAATCCGGCACGCTGGCGGCCGGAGGCACTCCCGACGCCATCATCGAGGGCATCGAGTCTCCGTACGACATCGCCGTCAGCCGCAGTATCGTCGCCATTCATTTCAAGGATGGAATGGCCTTTGGACCCTTCATGGACAAATTCCTGGAAGTGCAGCAGGCCCACGACATTTCCGATTCCGTCGCAGTTTTCCACGGTTCGCAATTTGAGTCCTTCCGCATCGGTTCCGAGGTCTATTATGTGGGTGTGCTGCCGTGGTGGACACGGTTGATGTTGTGGTTCGCACAGGTGCCATGGCTGGCGGCAGTGGTGGTCATTATTCTGGCTTTCCTGCTCGCTCTCTGGAGCCGGCAATGGTTGCGCGCCAGGGCCAGAGCACGCTTGACGGTGGTGGAGGACTGATCTTTTGACCGCTTGAAGTGGTACCGATCTCCGTGCCCCATCCTTTTCCGCGCTCTTTGCGAAAAAGGGTGGGATAGCACAAATTTGCGCGGTCACTGACCGGGAACGGTTTTGATAAATGGCTTTGTATCAGGGCACGACTTCAGTCGTGCCGGAACGAGCCGAAAAAATTGCCGGGCTTCAGCCCCTGCGGGATGTTTCTTCAACCGCAACAACAGAAAGTGTTACGCGGTACACCACGCTAACTCCGCTAGCTCCGCTTGCTTCTGGAGACACGAACGATGGGCCTTACGACATCCCGGAACGGGAAGCGCGTCCTGCTGATCGTGGCGTTATCCATGTTTTCCATGACGGGCGGCTGCAAGGAAGGTCCCTGGCAGCTCTGGAACTCCTACTCGTCTCGCTTTATCGATCCGCAAAGCGGCCGAGTCTTCGATCCCAACGGAGATCAGCACACCACCTCGGAAGCCCAGGCCTATGCCCTCTTCTTTTCCCTGGCAGACAACGACCGCTCCGGCTTCGACCGCATTCTCGGCTGGACTGAGAACAATCTTGCTGGGGGCGATCTCAACACCCACCTCCCGGCATGGCTCTGGGGCAAGGACAAGGACGGCAAGTGGAAGGTCCTCGATCCCAACTCCGCCTCCGACGCCGACGTCTGGATGGCGTACTCCCTTCTTGAAGCCGGGCGTCTCTGGAAATCCAGCGTCGACACCAATCTTGGCCGCGCCATGCTGACCCTCATTGCCGGCAAGGAAGTCGAGAATCTTCCCGGCTTCGGTCCCATGCTCGTGCCCGGGCCCGTTGGTTTCCTGCACGGCACCAACTGGATCGTGAATCCCAGCTACCTGCCCATCTTCCTCTTTGAGCGGTTCGCGGCCCTCGATCCCGCCGGTCCCTGGCAGCAGATCGCGCTGGGCATTCCCCGCCTTCTCGCCCAGGGTTCACCCCACGGTTTTGCCATGGATTGGCTCGAATACGTGCCCGGCGACGGCTTCTATGCCGCGCCCGAACCCTCGGCCTCAAGCCAGAACGGCCCGGATGCTTCGGGCCCCGGCGGTAGCTACGACGCCATCCGCGTTTACCTCTGGGCTGGCATGATTGACTCTCACGATTCCTCCCGCACCATGATCCTTCAGGCCGTCCCTGCCATGAGCGGCTACCTTGCCAATCATGATGCCCCCCCGGAAAAGGTGAGTGACCAGGGCATTCCATTGGAGCAAGATGGACCTGTAGGCTTTTCTGCGGCCGTTTTGCCCTATCTGCGCGGTTATCCTGAATTCTCCCGGGCCTTTGCCCGGCAAATGATTCGACTGAGCGCGCAGAAAAACGCAACTTCGGGATTGTATGGAAAGGACATAGCGTATTACGATCAGAATCTTGCCCTGTTTGCTACTGGATTTCTCGATGCCAGATTCCGGTTTGGCCCCGGGGGCGAACTGAACGTAGAATGGAAGCGCCGATGAGGTTGGGCTGGGGAACTTGGAAAGCAACTCTGTTCGTGGCGGGCTGCCTGTTATGGACGGTCCCGGCAGTTCACGCCCAAAAACCCACTGGATCAGTCTCGGCTGAGGCCACACGCGCCGGTCTGGCGGTCAAGGCTCGCGACCTTGAAGCCCGCGGCCGCGCCGACCTCGCCCTCCAGATCTGGCAGCAGATCCTTCTCTCCGCGCCCGACAACGCTGAAGCTCTGGCCGGCCTCGCCCGCGATTACAAACTCACCGGCAACGAAGAAAAAGCCGATGCGGCTCTGGCGCGATTGCGCCGCGTCAATCCCAGCGATCCCAACATTGCCAAGATCCAGGCCATGCCCGTCACCAGCGGCTCGGTCGAGGAGTTGCGTCAGGCCGGCGACTTCGCCAAGCACGGTCGCAACGACGACGCCATGCGCATCTATCGCCGCCTTTACGCCGACCATCCGCCCGACGGCGACATCGGACTGGCCTACTACGAGACGCTTTACGGTACCTCCGGCGGCAAGCAGGAAGCCATTGCCGGCATGCGTGGCCTGGCCGAACGCAACCCCGGCGATCCCCGCTATGCCATTCAGCTGGGCATCATGCTCACCTACGACACGCACACCCGCGCTGAAGGCATTCGCATTCTCCGCGCGCACACCAACGATCCTGACGCCACGGCCGCCTATCGGCAGGCGCTCATCTGGGACTCGTCCAATCCCGCCTCGGCCCAGGAACTGCGCGACTATCTCAAGGCCCATCCCCAGGATCAGGAGATTCAGAAGGGCCTGCGGTTGAGCGAATCCCGGCTGGCGCAAATGAACAGCGGCATCGCGCGCACCCCCGATGAGCGCGCCGCCTTTGCCGCGCTCAACGCGCACCGCCTCGACGAGGCCGAGCAGCGTTTCACCGCGCTGCTCGCCGCCGATCCCAGCAACGGACGTCTCGCCGCCGGCATGGGCTTCCTGCGCATGCAGCAGAAAAACTTCGGCGGCGCCATTAGTTATCTCACCCAGGCAGAGCAGGACGGCTACAAAGTCAAAACTGTCGAGACCGCGCTCAGTACCTCCCGCTTCTGGTTCACCATGGGCGAGGGCACGCAGGCTCTCGACGAGAATCAGCTCGATCTCGCCGCCACCAAGTTCCGTGCCGCGCTCGACATGAACCCGCGCAGTGCCGATGCCCTCAACGGACTCGCCGGCGTCTACACCAAGCAGCAGCAGTACTCCGCTGCCGCCAAAGTCTATGAGCAGCTTCTCCACCTTCAGCCCGCTTCGCAGGAAGGCTGGCGCGGCCTCTTCCTCGCCTACGCCCACGACAATCAGAACGCCAAGGCGCTTGCCCTCTCCGCGCGTTTTCCTGCGCAGGTCAAGGCCTCGCTCAATAAGGATCCCGAGTATCTCCACGCGCTCGCAGGCATCTATCAGGCCCAGAACCGCCCCGCCGAGGCGCAACGCGTCCTCGCCCTCGCGCTTGCGCTGCCGTTCCCCAATAACGGCGGCACGCTCTTGGTCGGCACCAAGCTGCAATACGCAGGCATCCTGATGGACGCCAAGCATTACGACCAGGCTCTCGCCCTCTATTCGCAGGTGCTCCAGAGCGATCCCTCCAATGTCTCTGCCTGGGAAGGCCTCATCAGCGCCCAGCACGAGTTGGGGCAGGACACTGAGGCTATCGCCGACGTCGAGAAGATGCCCGCCGCCACCTACGAAGACGCGTTAGCCGATCCCGGCTTCCTGGCCATGCTCGGCGCCATCTATCAGCAGGCCAATCAATTCGAAGTCGCGCAGGGGCTGCTCGAACGCTCCATGAAACTTGAAGTCGCGTCCGGCGGCCAGCCCAGCGTCGCCCTGCAGTTGCAGTTGGCGGGCATCTATCTGCTGCGCAGCAACACCGATCAGGCGTACACCCTCTACCGCCAGGTGCTCACCGACCATCCTGACCGTCCGGACGCGTGGAAGGGCCTTATCGCTGCGCTCACGGCCACGCATCGCGATCACGAAGCCCTGCAGGAGATTGCGCAGATTCCCGCGCCCATCCGCAAGCAGCTCGACGGCGACATCGACTTCCTGCAAATCGAGGCCAGCCTCTACGCCACCACCGGCGACACCACTCACGCCGTGCAGTACATGAACCGCGTGATGGGCTACTACGCCAAAACCAAAGGACAGCCGCCCGCCAACATTGCGATTCAGAATGTCTGGCTGCTGTACAACATGGGCAACGACCGCGCGCTCTACGCTGCCCTGATGCGCATTGGCAGCCGCAACGATCTCACCGTCGCCCAGCGCGAAACCGTGCAGGATATCTGGGCCAACTGGAGCGTGCGCCGCGCCGGCATCGCCATGGACAACGGCAACGTGATGCGCGCTGTGGACATTCTCGAGGCCGCGGGGCAGGCCTTTCCCAACAACCTCACCGTGCGCAAGGCCGTGGCCGGTGGCTTTGCCCGCGTAGGCCGCGGCAAAGAAGCGGTGGCCCTCTTCAAGACCATCCCCATGCAGGACGCTTCTGCGGGCGACTTCGAAGGCGCCATTGGCGCCGCTCTCGCCGCCAACGACAAAACCCAGGCCGAGATATGGCTGCGTCAGGCCCTCGACCGCTTCGGCACCGATCCTGCCATCCTCGCTCTGGCCGCACGTTACGAGCAAGCCCGCGGCGACAACGAGCGCGCCGCCGACTACTATCGCGCCTCACTGGCGGCCATGCCCAAAGTCTCGCCCGTCGACCGCCTCGCCCACGTTCTCGTCTACCCGGAGACGGACACCAGGACCCACCGCGCCGTCACCGCGGCCGATCTGCAGCGTCTGCTCGATCCCGACTACGAGCCCTTCGCCAAGACCACCAAGCTTCCGCCGCTACCCTCCTACGGTCCCGATCCCTATAACCCTGCGCCGGTCGTGTTGCCCAAGGAACCCGCCGAGACGAATCCCGCCGTACCTCCCGCCGCCACACCCGGCCCCGGCGCCAGCATCGAGCCGTGGACGGAACCGGCACTCTCTCCGCTTCCGCGCGGCGCGTACTACGCCCGTCCCTCAATGGAGGGAGCGCATCTGGTTCTCGCCTCTTGGACATCGCCGCACACGCGCCCGGCATTCGCCGCAACCCACGCCTCCATGCGCTTCGGCTTCGGCCGCCCCGCCGCCATCCAATCTTCCAATCAAGCCTACGGCCAGGTCGACATCGTTCCCAATCCGCCGCACTCGCTCGCCTCCGACGCCTGGAAGGGCCTCGTCTTCTCCCTCATGGCCGGCAGTCGCAACGTTGAGGCCCTCGCCGAAATCGGCAAGATTCCCAACGACGTGCGCCGCCAGCTCGAAGCCGACATCGAATGGGTGCAGGGCATCGCCAGTCTCTACTTCGCCGTGGGCGACATCCCGCACGCCACGCTCTATCTCAACCGCGTCGAGAACTACTACCTCGTGCATCGCACCTCAGCGCCTGCCAGCCTTGAAGTGCAACACGCCTGGCTGCTCTATAACCTCCGGGACGACGTCGCGCTTTATCCGCTTCTCGCGCGGCTCGATGCCCGTCAGGATCTGACCGCCGATCAGCGCCAGCAGGTGGAAACTCTCTGGGCCGATTGGGCCGTGCGCCGCGCCGGTGACGCCATGGAGAGCGGCCACTTCGTGCGTGGCGTTGAAATCCTGCAGGCCGCGTCGCAGGATTATCCAGACAACATGACCGTGCGTCTCGCCGTCGCGGGAGCCTACGCGCGTGTGGGCCGTGCGCAGGAAGCCGTCACCCTCTTCAAGTCGCTCAACCTGAACGACGCCAGTGTCGGCGACTTCCAGGGCGCCATCTCCGCCGCCATCACTGCCACCGACATGGCCCAGGCCGAAGCCTGGTTGCGCATTGCCTTGGGCAAGTATCCCAACGACCCCATCATCCTCGGACTTGCCGCCCGCTTTGAGCAGGCTCGCGGCAACAACGAACGCGCCGCCGCCTTCTGGCGCGCCGCCATCGCCGCCATGCCTCCCGGCTCCAGCGTCAAGAGCCTCGACTACGGCCTCGTCATGCCGCCAGGCACCACCTATCACACGCCCAGCCCCGGCGACACCAGGCATCTCCTCGATCCACGTCTCGACCCGTTGCCAAGTTCCGACCGGCTCGCGCCCCTGCCTTCCTACAAGCCGCAGACCACCCCGCAGGCTCCCGTGCCCGCGCCCAGCGCGCCCGCGCCCGCAGCCCCTCCGCAGGTCACAGCGCCTTCCAGTGAGCCGCTTCCGCTTCCGCCCGCCGCCAGCTACATCCCGAACGGGCAGGGAACTGCGCCCTCGAATCAACCCCTCTACGTTCCCCAGGCTGTCAACCGCAATCCTTCCCCCTCCGGCCCGGTCCTCGTGGAGCAGAGCAATTCCGAACCGCCCCAGCATTCCCGGCAGCCGTTAACCGGCAGAATGAATCTGCCGCCGGGCGAAGATACCGTCAACACCACGGACGGCCTGAGGAACTCGCGCCTGCCGCCGTTGAGAACGAATAGTTCCGCGCCGCAGACCCCGCCTGCCAACCCCCGCATTACATCGCAGCCCCCATCGCCGCCCATCGATCCCGCGGCTGCTAAAACACAAGCGCTCTTCGCCGACCAGACCGATAATCAGCTCACACAAGGCTCGACACCCCTGATTCACAACGTGCCCAATGCGCCCGTCACGCCTATGCCCACGGTGCAGGCGCCGCCTTCCAATAGCAACGGGCAGGGCACCTACGATATGGCGCAGTACACGCCCTCCGCGCAGGAAGCCGCCACGGGCGCCTATTCCGCGCCGCAGTCGCAGCAGCAACAGCCTCAGCCCACTGCGCAGCAGCCTCCGGCCAAGCCGCAAGCCGGCTCGAGCAGGCGTCAAAGGCGGAAGAAGAATCAGCAGCAGCAGAATCTCGGCAACGCTCCCATCACCAGCAATCCGCCCCCCGAGGCCGCTGCTCCTCCCAGCGAAGTCCCTCCGGCTGAGGGCCAGCAACCCATCCCCGCGCCTCAGGAAACTTCGACGGAAAACACCACAACCACCGGCCTCACCGACGAAGAGCTCGAACAGCGCAACCTCCCGCCGCTGCGCGGTCCCTGGATCCGCATCCAGCGTCAGGGCGGTCCGCTTAGCCCGCGCGACGAAGCCGAGCAGCAGTTGCAGGCCATCGAGAGCGGCTACAGCGGCTGGCTCGGCGGCAGCACCGTGCTCAACTACCGCACCGGCAATCTCGGTTACAGCCAGCTGGCCGCCATCGAGTCTCCCTTCGAGGCCTCCGCACCCCTCGGCTATCACGCCCGCATCACCGTGGTCGCACGGCCCGTCTTTCTCGACTCCGGCCAGGCCGACGGTACGGCCGTCTTATCGGTTCTCGAATCCACCATCTCCGGATCCAACCTCACCGCCATTCCCGAGCCCATCGGCACCCTCGTCGCCACCAACGTCACACCGCCTGCGCAGCAAAATGCGGTCGGCATCGGCGGCGAGTTGCAACTGGCCTTTCCCCACTTCGCCATCGCCGGCGGCTACACTCCCTACAACTTCCTGGTTTCAACTTTCACGGGCCGCATCATGTGGAAGCCCGGCAACGGGCCATTCACCTTCTCGCTCACCCGCGACTCCGTCAAGGACTCGCAGCTCTCCTATGCGGGTCTCCGCGACCCGGCGGGCAACACGCTGGGCGTAGAGGGCCAAGTCTGGGGTGGTGTGGTCTACGACCAGGGCCAGGTGCAGATCGCGCACGGCGACGCCCAGTCCGGCTACTACTTTGCCGCCAGCGGCCAGTACATCACCGGCTACCACGTCCTCAGCAACAATCGCGTGGATGGCAACGGCGGCGCCTATTGGCGTATCTTCACCGAGCCCGAGTTTGGCTCCCTCAGCATGGGCGCCAACTTCTTCGCCATGCACTACCAGAACAACCAGAACGCCTTCACGCACGGCCTGGGCGGTTACTTCAGCCCGCAGGGCTATTTCCTCGCCAATATGCCCTTCACCTGGCAAGGCCACTACATCAATCGCTGGCACTACAACGTCATGGGCGCAGTCGGCGTACAGGCGTTTCAGGAGGACTCCGCTCCGCTCTGGCCCCTGGCCGCGGACAAGCCGCTTGAGACCGCGCAGAACAACCCCATGCTGCCGAACATCACCACTGTGAGCGGCAACTACGATGTCCGCAGCCAGATCGCCTATCAGTTCAGCCCCCACTGGTTCGTAGGCGGCTACATTGCGGCCAATAACTCCCGCGACTTCACCTACACCTCGGTAGGCTTCTTCGTTCGCTTCATGTTCCGCGAACAACCCTCCACAGCCACCACCCCCACCGGCCTCTTCCCATGGGACGGCATGCGCCCCTTCACCGTGCCGTAACCGCGCAGCGAGCTGAGAATGAGCCTCCTGCGGTGCATCGCTGTTCTTGAGTTCGCGACGGCAATAGCTCTTGGCCAGTCCGCCCCTTCGAGCAAACCACCCGACCTGACAGGTCAGCCAGTGGCTGTAGTCCGGAACCTCTACAACGAGGTTGTGGCTCGACATGCGGCCGGAATTCCCGACGGCACAGACATGCAAGCTTTCGCGCCCTATCTCAGCAAGGCACTGCTGCACAGAATTGATTTGGCCAAGGCCTGCTCCGTTGAATGGGACCAGCAGAACCCGGAACCCGACCTGGGAGCGCAGTTTGTCTCATCGTATGGGCTCTTCTCCGGTGAGGGCGCTGAAGCCGAACCGCGAAGCTTCCAAATTGAGAAAACCGAACCCGGGAAAGATGGCTCCTTGATAGTGTTTGTGGGGCTGACTTGGCAGAAGCCCCCCGAGCGTCCGTGGACCTGGCGCGTTGCAGCCGTTGTGCTGCGCGAAAAGGACCGCTATGTCATTGACGACGTTATCTACGTCAATGACTCTATCTACGACAAGCCTGAGGAGAAACCGGCCGACAAGTTGCTATCGGAGTATTTGTCCGCAGGATGCAATGGCCCTCATTGGATCGGATACAGCCTTCCGAACCAACCTGAGACCTTGGCCCGGAGCTTCTATCAGCAAGTGGTAGCTCGCCAACCGCTCGGGGTCCCTTCCGGCGCGGACTGGAGGGCCTTAACGCCGTATCTGAGCAAGGCGCTGCTGCACAAGATCTCAGTAAACCTCGCCTGCCAGGAGGATTGGGATCGTCAAAATCCGAGCCCCGACTTGAAACCGCCCTTCCTTGAGGACGGGCTTTTCACGGGCGGTAACGAGCGGGCAGAACCGCGAGCCTTTCACATCGAAAGAGCAGAATCGGCGAAGGATGGATCTTTTCGAAGATTATCCACTTGACACAGACAAGGAATTCTGAGACACTTTGATTGTCGAGGGATTCCGATGAATTTAATAGACGTTACAAAGCAATTCAAGACTGACGACGATTGCCTAGCCTATCTCGAAACAATGCGCTGGCCGGACGGGATTCGTTGCCCCGTCTGTGGCTGTAACCGCATTAGCACGATTGAGCGCAAGAGCGGAATCGTGACACGCGGCAAGAACAAGGGCCAAGAGAGAAAGAATCGTCGCACGCGTATCTATCAATGCCTTGAGACTACCTGTAAACAGCAATTCTCTGCCACGGCGGGGACGATCTTCAACGATTCTCACCTTCCCTTGACAAAGTGGTTCATGGCTCTCGCGCTCATCGTGGACGCGAAGAAGAGCATGAGCGCGAAACAACTACAAGAACATCTGGGTATTGGTTCCTACAAAACTGCGTGGTACATGGCTCATCGCATCCGTAAAGCTATGGAACGCGAGAACAGTGATAAGCTCTCCGGCATTGTCGAGATTGACGCGACCTGGATCGGCGGCCGCTATCACGGTCCGTCTGGATTGGGATACGCGAAACGCTATTCAAACAAGGATGCCGTTCTTGGAATGAAACAACGCGACGGGCAAGTACGGATGATCCACCTTGAGAGTGACGATAGCAAAACCCTCGGAAAGCACATCGCAGCGCATGTGAGCCGTGATGTAGAATTCGTGATGACGGACGAGCAGCGCGGCTATCCCAAAGCCTTTATAGAGGCCCGAATCCACGGATCGAAACACAAGAGGGTGAATCACAGCAAGGGCGAGTACGTGAACGGCATCATCACAACGAACGGGATCGAATCAACGTTCTCGCTCTTCAAACGGGCCATCATAGGCAGCTTTCACAAAGTCTCGATAAAGCACCTGCACCGCTACCTGAGCGAGTTTGAGACGCGGTTCAACGCCCGGAAGGCAGAGGATCGGTTCGAGCCTACTCTTCGCCGGATGCTTGGGATCGAGCCTATGCCTTACTCGGAGTTGATCGCTGAATAGGCGGGACTATCTTTCCCGCCTTGCCCTGCGTCTCTATCGACTTTGCAGGCTGTGGCGGGGTCTGCATCAGCTTCCCGAGCAGCGCGTCGAATTTGTCCTTATCGACCTTCATTCAATTCGTACCACGATTTCCACAGAAGAGTGATTATATCCAACCTAGCATACCAAGCGGCTTTCTGATACCGTAAAAGATGAAGGGCCCGGTGGTCGAGAAGTCCAGGCGCATCCTTTGGCAAGGGGTGAGACGCCAGTGCAACTCTGGTCCGGGCCTTTCACAGTGCAATTAGTGGAGCCGTGCCTTCAACGGTTACAGGAGCGGACTTATAATCCGAGATCTGCTGCTACCACAGCAGGTGGGGGTTCAAATCCCCCCGGCTCCGCCAATTGTCTTTACGATAAGCGTACTCTATGTAAGCGTGTCAACTCATAGGGTATCAAGCGTGTTAAGCGGGAGGGTGATATGAACAGCGAAGCAAGGTTTGAGGGAATCACACTTGATTTGCTCAAACATCTCAAATCGAAGAAAGAGGCGTTGGAAGCTAGACACAAAGAGGAGCAAGCCGAACTGGATAAGGAAATAGAAGCCGTATCAATTACTTTGCGGCTCCTACATGAGAGGGCGGACACTGCACCGGGGGCAGAAGAGACTAAGCCTACCGTAATCCCAAATACGCTCATTGGCAAAAGTGCTCGTGAGGCGTGCATCGAGATTGCCAAGAATAACGGTGGGAGAATCAGGGTTGCGGATGCAAAGGATGCGCTCGTGGCTGCGCGTATTCTTAAGCCGTCCAAGAATACTTGGGCGATTGTTTACACGACGCTGCAACGGAGCAAGGAATTTGAGAAAACCGCGGGATCGGGGATGTTCCGGCTCGTGGTTCCCGCACAGCCAACTGACGCGCAGGCTAGTTTTTTGCAATAAACGGAGCCGCTATGAAATTTAGATTTGTTGCCTTGATTGCAGTATTTCTCATGCCGATGATGCATTCTCAGGTTCCTCCGCCCAAACCTGAACATTTGTTTCATCACCTGTTTGCTCCTCATCACGATGAAGACGAATTGGAGCAACGGTCCAAAAGTCTCAGCTGTGCTGTCGTGCTGATTACCGCCGGCACTAGGACGGGAACCGGCTTTTACATAAGCCCTGATGGCAACGTCGCGACCGCCGCCCACGTCCTCGGGGACAAACTCGTCATTCCTCTTCCAACGGGAAAGGTATGGATCGGCATTCTTGGGCCAGGGCAGATTTCAATTAAGAGCAGTGAGGATAAATTACCAGAGCAGTACACTGTTTCCCAAATTCTGGACAATAATGCTGACGCATTCGCTGCCGACGTCGCGATTCTCAAAACGCACAGGAACACATCATGTTGGCTGGTCGTCGGTCCCGAAGAAACCATTCACACAGGAGAACATGTGTTAGCGCTTGGATTCCCTGGTCTGTCCTTCGGATCACTGACGATGTATAGCGGCATCGTGAGTGGTCGAATCAAATCCACGCTACCAATGGGAAAGACGATCCAAGGACAAGCCTTCATCTCGGATGTTGAATTTATCCGGGCACAGATGCCTTTGTCGCCGGGATTTTCCGGCGCTCCGCTTATTGATGATAAGAATCGGGCAATTGGCGTCGTGACTAATGCTGGGGCTTGGTCGCCTGACTTGGACCAGTTGATTCAGGCTGTTGCTTCGAGGGGACCGCAGGCTTCGAGTGTGAATGGTCCTGATCTCCAGACCATGATTGGGGAACTGGCGGCGGCATTTCATGACTACGGTTCTCCGGGATACGGAGACGCAGTTCCGATGCGTTACTTGGGGAAAGCAAAGGAAGGAGATCGGCTACCTTTATTACCCGCCCGTTGATAGCAACAACTTCGGATGGGTCCATTATCCTCAGCAGCCCCGTTTCACCCGAACCCACAAGTACACGGTCATTGCTAGGATTTTGCTGACTTGCGTTCTGAGCTGCGATAGGGAACGCAACAAATATGGCGATTGCCAAGATAGCAATGCGTTTCATCTTGATCCCTCGCTAGCGTCGCGAATTATAGGCCCGTTTTTGGTCACATGCAATAGACGAATGAATCCCAACGTAATGAGCATGGACCCTTCAGATCGTTTTGGCAAGAAAAATCTATCGAGGTATCACGATGCGACAATATGAGCACTATCCTGTCACGGCAATACACAATCTTCGATCTATTACAAATATGTGTCAAGTGCATAATCTTCATCTTTTCGTGTGTATGTGAGCCTCACATGGGGATGGCCGCTAGAGGACACCGAGAATTGGCAAATTGAGGTTATTATTGTGCGGGAAAACGGCCGTTTGGTCGTGGACGACGTGATCTACCTAAAGGACAAAGACCTGGCAGCTGAGTATCGGCTATCGGAGTATTTGGCCGCAGGTTGCGACGGCTCTCATTGGGTCGGGGACCGCGATCAGCGAAACGACCAGAAGCCGCAGCAGAAGTGAAATGCCCAGGAAATCCAGTCTTTTCTGGTTGTATTCCAGGGGTTTGTTGTGTTTTTGAAGGATTCGACGATGGATTAGACGATATCTTGAATTAATTAGTGGATAAACTTAATAATATTAATTATTGCACTTGACAACTTAAAGAAATGCCATTATTGTTGGAATCGAACTCAAGAATCTCGATTCCATCCATGGCCTCTGACCCCAAACCCGCCTCCGACTGGCAAGATCTGCTCCGCATCGCCCAGGGATCGCCACTGGTCATAGAGCGCGTCCGCATTCCCGAGAAACAAATCGCCGTCGAAGGCCAATTCACCCTGCCCGAACTGGCTCGGCTCAGCTTGGAAGATCAGGTCTTTGTCATTGCCTTTCTCCGCTGCCACGGCACCATCAAGGACATGGAGCAGACCTTCGGCGTCAGCTATCCCACCATCAAAGCGCGCCTCAACCGCATCTCCAGCCAGTTGGAGTTTGTCGAAACCAATCATTCACCCACGCGCCCTGAGATTCGCACTGACATTCTGGCTCGGCTCCAGAACGGCGAAATCACGCCCGCCGAAGCCATCCGCGCATTGGAGGCTCTCAAGTGATTCCAAGTCTCGCTGTCCTCCAGGTCGACGCGCCGCATTTCCACATGCCCCGTATCTGGCTGCCGCTTTTTCTGCTCTGGATCCCTGTCCTTCTTGTCTCGCCGCTCATTCTTATCGTCATTTTCGGCGTTTCGATGGCCGGCCGCATCAGTCCCTGGCGCGCCATTGCGGTCTTCTGGTCGATTCTCTGTGGCCTTTCCGGAACCCATATTCAAGTCAGCACGCACGACAGCAAAGTCCTGGTGCGCATCATTTAGGCAAATTCACTTCAAGATGTCGCGCCGCGCATTCACTCGTTTCACTTCATTCACTTTCTTCACTCGTTTCACATCGTCACTCTCGAAAAGGAGAACCCCATGAACGAAAATCGCCGTCAAATTCTGGAGATGCTGGCCGCGGGCAAGATCACCGCCGATGAGGCCGAGCAGTTGTTGGCCGCTCTCGAACCCGGGGCCTCCGCAACTGCGGGCACATTCACCGGCAAAATCCCCGTCTCCGATCCTTCCGCCGAATCCACCGTGAAGACCCGCGCCAAGTATCTGCGCGTGCTCGTCGAAGCCAATGAAAAGGGCGAGCCCACCACAGTCAACGTGCGCGTGCCCATGCAGTTGCTCCGCGCCGGCGTGCGTCTCGCCAGCCTCATCCCCATGCAGGCACACGATGAGCTCGATAAGACCCTCAGCCGCCACGGCATCCCGCTGACCGTGTCGCAAATCAAGCCGGAGAACCTCGAAGAGTTCATCGACCATCTGGAAGATCTGGTCGTCGACGTCGATTCCAAAGACGAAAAAGCCAAAGTCCGCGTCTTCTGCGAATAGGAGCGGAACAGCCTCCGCCTTAAAGCGGCTCGAAATGCGAGAACATTCTCTGAAATTCCGGCAGGTTGGAGGGAATCTCGTAGGAACAAACCGCCTCGAAGCGTTTCCATAAATCGAGAACCACCGGGTTTTGGTGCGCACCAGCGATGGCTTCCTGGGAAACCCACCCGAAGACTTCAATGATGGTCCCATCTACGGTGCGCATTACGATCGAAGGGCGTTCGGTAACGAGCCCCTCGGTGCGGAGCGGCGGGAGGTGGTTGCGAACCAGTGCTAGTAGAGCTTCCTCGCAACCTGCCCGCGGCTTATAACAAGCAATTGAGATCGATCCCACGAAACCACCTCGACGCCTTTTTCCCCGCGAGTATACCAGCGCCGCGTGGCTCTGTACCACGATTACCCGAATCGCGACTGCGCCAGCAAGCTAGGCGCGCTTGACCGCCTTCTGCATCGGCACCACCTGCACCGTCACATCGCGCACCTCTGACAGAAACCGGTTCAGCACCGACCCACCCCACAGAATGTCCCAGCGCGAACGTGCCGATTGCCCAAAGACCACGTGGCTGATGCTCTCCTGCTGCGCAAACCGGATCAGCGCGTCTGAAACATTCCGATCGGTAAGCGTAACCACCTGCGCGCCCAGATCGCGAGCCATGCGCTGGTACTCTTCGAGGCGATGAAACGCCTCCGGATCGCCGTGGCCCTTGTCGTCGGGCCGGCTCACGTACACCGCGTACCAGTTGCTGGCCAGCCGCCCCGCAATGCGCGCGCCCACACGCAGCAGCCGTTCCGTGCCCGGACGCGTGCTCAGGCACACCATCACCTTCTCAGGAATCGGTGCTTGTTCCAGGCCCTGGGTGCGGCGATATTCCGCCGCCCGGTTGCCCACCTGTTCCGCGGTGGTGCGCAGCGACAGCTCGCGCAGCATGTTCAGGTTGCCCTTGCGGAAGAAGTTGGCCAGCGACTGCTCCACTTTTTCCGGCGCGTAAATTTTGCCCTGCCGCAGGCGGTTGCGCAGTTCGTCTACCGTCACATCCACGTTCACCACTTCGTCGGCGCGCTTGAAGAAGCTGTCGGGAACAGTCTCGCGGATGGTGGTGTTGGCCGAGCGGTTCACGGCGTCGTTCAGCGTTTCCAGGTGCTGGATGTTCACCGCCGTCA
>Ga0326727_10007858_pt1 | contig 27672 bp, 28 predicted proteins | sample MB2enrmetagenome_FD_207643 | JGI IMG/M metagenome (GOLD analysis project Ga0326727, IMG submission 207643) | Lab enriched peat soil microbial communities from McLean, Ithaca, NY, United States - MB29MY | ecosystem: Environmental > Terrestrial > Soil > Wetlands > Peat | place: USA: New York...
ATCTCGGCCAGCTTGAGCAAGCCAGCCTTGTTCTTGATGATCTTCTGATCCGTGGTCATCGACATTCTCCTCCCGCGCCTTGAGCGCAGTTTATCGGAAAATGTCAGATCAAGTCGTAGCTAGGACAGATTATTGGGCAGCAACGAAGCAAGGGCAGCCTAAGATGAAGGCGTACTTCTTATTGGCAATCGGAGCGTCGTGGCTCGCGGTGGCGATAGTCGGTGCCTTTAATAGCTTCGCGATTGGCTTCCAACCTGGCGCACTTAATCCTTTCGCCTCTGCGATCGTTCTCTCCGCTTTGATGCTGTTATTCTTTCTCGGTTGGATTGCCCCCCGCCTCTTGGGGGCTTTGGCTTTTACGGAAAAGACGGAAACAAACCAGCGATCATCCAAAATGAGTCACTACCTTCCCATCCCCAAACTTGACCGGTACCGATTCTGTTCTTTGCTTGACACTAAGGCTTGCAGGCCGTGATACTTGCTCTATGCCGAACTCAAGGGAAGGCGGAATTGTGGTCATGGCCATGTGTATGTGTATGGCGTGGGGCCCTTTCCGTGCGGCTCTTGAACGGCAAATGCGCTAAGCGCGACCGATTCTGAAGCCGAGCGGCCCGGGTCCTAAAGCGGATGCGGGCCGTTTTCATTGTGGTATGGTTTGCATCCTATCCCTACCGTTCCCAAGCGAAGACCACACGAACCTGAAGGAGACGATCATGCCCGAACCTAACCAACAGCAGTTTGCCACGCTGGCAGTTCACGCCGGCCAAGTGGCCGATCCCACCACCGGCGCGCGAGCCGTGCCAATTTACCAAACCACGTCCTATCTCTTCCAGGACGCTGACCACGCCGCGCGTCTCTTTGCGCTGAAGGAGTTCGGAAACATCTACACGCGCATTATGAATCCGACAACCGACGTGCTTGAGAAGCGCGTGGCAGCGCTGGAGGGGGGCGTGGCTGGCTTGGCTACGGCCTCCGGCATGGCCGCCGAGACGCTGACCATTACCACGCTGGCCTCGGCCAGTGAGGAGATCGTCTCCACCACATCTCTCTACGGCGGCACCTACACGCTGTTCAGTCACACGCTGCGCCGCCTGGGCATCACCGTGCGCTTTGCCGATGCCGACGACTTCAACGGCATCCGTGCGGCCATCAACGACAAGACTCGCGCCATTTTCACCGAAACTCTCGGCAATCCCAAGCTCGACGTCTCCGACATCGAGACTCTGGCATCCATCGCCCACGAGCACAAGCTGCCGGTCATTGTCGACAACACCTCGGCCTCGCCGGCGCTGGTGCGGCCTATCGAGTGGGGCGCGGACATCGTCATCAACTCGGCCACCAAATTCCTCGGCGGCCACGGTCTGGCGATTGGAGGCGTGATTGTGGACGCGGGCAAGTTCGACTGGGCCGCTTCCGGCCGCTTCAAGGATTTTGTCGAGCCCGATCCGTCGTATCACGGGCTCTCGTACACAGAGGCCTTCGGGCCGCTGGCGTTTATCCTCAAGGCGCGCGTGCAGGGATTACGCGACACAGGTGCAGCACTTTCGCCGTTCAATGCCTTCTTGCTCCTGCAAGGAATTGAGACGCTGCATCTGCGCATGGAGCGTCATTCGCAAAACGCGCTGGCTGTGGCCAGGCATCTGGAGCAGCATCCCGGCGTGGACTGGGTCAACTATCCCGGCCTGGAATCGAGCCCCTACGCTGCGCGGGCCAAAAAGTATCTGCCGTCGGGCGCGGGAGCGCTGGTCACGTTCGGAATTAAGGGCGGCTTTGATGCGGGAAAGAAACTCATCAACACGCTCAAACTGTTCTCGCTGCTGGCCAACATCGGCGACGCCAAGTCGCTGGTGATCCACCCGGCCTCGACCACGCATCAGCAGCTGTCGGCGGAGGAACAGGCGGCCACCGGAGTGACGCCCGAATTGGTGCGGCTTTCGGTGGGAATCGAGGACATTCGCGACATTCTGGCCGACCTGGATCAGGCGATTGAGGCGGCGAATGGCAAGAAGTTCAGCGGCAAGAGCGAGGCGATTGCGGCGCGATAAGGCAAAATAAAACAAGCTTCTAGCTTCCAGCCTCTAGCTACTAGCTTTTGGGCGAATCGCTGAGGCGATACGGGGAAGAAGCTAGAAATGGCTCATCCAGACTCTGAATGCCGAAGCCAGGAGCTAGAAGCTAGAGGCTAACGGCCAGGATTTTATGACCGATACTTACAGCCGCAGCGGCGCATCGCCGCCTGGATCGAAGATCGTGGAGCCCACGTACGAAGGCGACTTTGTGCTGGATGGCCCGCTGCCGCTCGAGTGCGGCGGCGCCCTGATCTGTCCCACGCTGCATTACGCCGTCTACGGGCGGCTAAATGCGGCGCGGGACAATGCCGTACTGGTTTGCCACGCACTCTCGGGCTCGGCACTGGTGGGTTCCTGGTGGCCTGAGATCTTCGCTCCCGGCGCGGCCCTCTCGCTGGAGCACGACTTCGTCATCTGCATCAACATGCTGGGCTCCTGTTACGGCTCCACGGGGCCCGGTTCCGTCAATCCCGCGACAGGCGAATCGTATGGGCCAGATTTTCCTCTTGTCTCGGTCCGCGACAATGTGCGAGCGCAGGCGCGGCTCCTCGACTCACTCGGCGTCCGCCATTTGCGGCTGGTGCTGGGCGGTTCCATCGGCGGCATGCAGGCGCTGGACTGGACCGTCGTTCAGCCCGAACGCGTGGAGCGCGCCCTCATCGTCGGCGCCACGCCGCTTTCGGCCATGGGGCTGGCGCTGAACCACCTGCAAAGGCAGGCCATCCAGCATGACCCGGAGTGGGCAGGGGGACGCTATCTGCCACAACGTCCACCGCGCCGCGGGCTGGCGCTGGCCCGCCAGATCGCCATGATCAGCTACAAATCCGCGCCGCTGTTCGACGAGCGCTTCGGCCGCAATCCGGACAACCGCAGCGGCGAAGATCCCTGGGCGGCGGACGGCCAAGGTGGGGGTGCGGCCGGCGGCCTCATCGGCGGACGCTTTGACGTCGCCGGCTATTTGGATTATCAAGGGCAGCGGTTTGTCGAGCGTTTCGACGCCAACGCGTACCTGGCGATCTTGCGCGCCATGGATACCTGGGACCCGTTGCGCGGCTGCGCTTCTCCGCAGGAGGCTTTCGGCCGCATCCGCGCCCGGCTCAGCTTCATCGGCATCAGCACCGATTGGCTATTTCCCGCCGCGGAAGTACGGCGCTTCGCCGAGGGCATCCGTGCGGCCGGCGCGCAAGCCGACTACCGCGAAATGACCAGCGACCACGGCCACGACGCCTTCCTGGCTGAGCAGGCAGAACTGGTCAGGCTGCTGCAATAATTCGGCCGTCCAGCCTTCCCCGCCGGCGCGAAAGTTTTTCACAGGTTCCGGGTTATCTACGTCTTTTTGGGAACATCGCTTGTCAGGGGCTCTGAGGCTTTCTATAATCCTCCTACGCAGCAATGGAAGCCGTGGTATCGTAATAACCGTTACCGAGGCGCTCAACCGCCAACCAGGATGGTTGCCATTTCGCTGGCGAACGAGTGAATCCGGATCACCATTTCGGCATTTCCCAGGAGCATTGCATGAAGAAGTTAGTCTTTGCATCTGCGCTGGCATTGGCAGGCATTTGCCTTCTATACACGCCCGCACTGCGCGCCCAGGACTCGGGCCAGATCAGCCTACCGCCAGAACAGTTCAACGCTTACCAGAACGCCTCCACACAGACCGACCCTGCTGCGAAGGCCGCTGCCCTCGAGAGCTTTCTGCAGGCCTACCCGCAGACGCCGGTCAAGGCCGGTGTTCTCGATCAGTTGATCGATGCCTACCAGCAGTTGAACCAGCCTGACAAGGTGCTCGACGCGGCCACGCGCCTGCTGCAGATCGATCCCAACAATATGAAGGCCATCTTCGTCTCCGTCTACGTCAAGAAGACCCAGTGCACCAAGAGCCTGAATGCGTCGGGGGTGAGCGGCGATCCGCAGACCTGCGACGATGCCGCGGCGCTTGCGCAAAAAGGGCTCACGGCGCCCAAACCGGCAGGCATGTCGGATGACGACTGGAAGAAACTGACTGGCGGCGCCTATCCCGCCTTTCACTCGGCCATCGCGTTTGACGACGCAGTCTCAAAGCAGAACTTCAAAGGCGCCATCGACGAATACACGAAGGAATTAATGCTGTATCCGCCCGATGCGTGCTCGAAGCCGGGCGCCTGCCTCGTGGATACTCTGGCGCTGGCTTACGCTTATGCCAAACCGGGCGATTCCAGGGATCCGGTGAAGGCCATCTGGTTCTTTGCCCGCGCCTGGGACTTCGCGCCCCCGGCCTACAAGACCCAGATCCAACCGCAACTCGAATACTGGTACGAGCGGTATCACGGCACTCTCGACGGCGAAGCTGCCATCAAATCCCAGATCAGCGCGATCGAGACTCAGGCTCAGGCAACGCTCTTTCCGCCCGCCGACTTCAGAATCGAGCCGGCCCCCACTCCTGAGAAACTGGCGCATGCGGCCTACACGGGCGGCAATCCGAAACTTCTGGGCCTTGAAGACAAGGAGTACATCCTGGCGAACGGGAGCGCAGATGATGCCAACGGACTCTGGGCCCTGTTGAAGGGCCAGCAGACGCCCGTCCCGGGCATTGTGATCTCCGATCCCGCCACGTCATTGAAGATCGCCGTGACGATGGCAGCTTCGCCCAAGCCGAAGGAATATGTCGTCAAGCTCACAAACCCGGTGGCTTGCAGCGCAGTGCCCCCGCCGCCCTCCGAGCTCAAAATCAAGGACGCGCAGGACTACATTCTGGCGAATGGCGTCAAAGCCGATACCGACGCCATGGGAGATGTGCTGACCGAAACGCCGGCGCATATCAAGAAGATCGCTATCGAGCCCGCGGTTGCGGTGATCAGCGTTGCGGTCACGCATGACGCCAAGGACAACCACGTCGCGGACTTCATCGTCAACATGAAGGAGCCGGCCTCGTGCAAAGAAGCTCCGGGTGTGGGTGAAGAGCTGAAATTCCAGCCAGCCATGGAACTGGACGCCACCTACGACACCTACACCAAGGTTGCGGCGGCCGGCTCTACGGCAGCATCGGCGCAAATCGTGATGCAGGGCGGATTCCTGCAGATGGAAAAGAAGACCGCGCCGGCGCATCATCCCGCAAAGCCTTCGCCCGCGCATCACGCGCAATAGCATGGCCGGTTCGCGTCCGCCGGTGTCACTCTGGCGATCGCGGGCCGCGTAACGCAATGAATCCAGGATTTATGAAGGGCAGCCCGCTTCGGCGGTCTGCCCTTTTTCTCTATTCGCCGAGCATGATGCGCTGGATGTCCGAGGCGCGTCCGGTTGTGAGGTCGCACGTGACCAGCGCGGCACACATTTTGGGATTTCCCTTGGCGGCTTCGAACTTGCCCGGCATTCCGGTAAGGAATTTGTGCAGTACCAGATCCTTTTCCACGCCGATAATGCTGTCGTAGGGGCCGCTCATGCCCACGTCGGTCAGGTAGGCGGTTCCGCCGGGGAGAATGCGCTCGTCGGCTGTGGGAACGTGGGTGTGCGTGCCCAGGACCGCCGTCACGCGCCCGTCCAGATACCACCCGATGGCAGCCTTCTCGCTGGTGGCCTCGCCGTGGAAATCCACCACGATCACTTTGGCCTCGATATTGGCCAGCAGGGCGTCGGCGACGCGAAACGGATCGTCGATTGCGGTCATGAAGACGCGTCCTTGCAGTTGCAGCACTGCGTAGTCCACGCCGCCGGCAGTAGTTCCTTCGTAGACGCCGTAGCCTGGCAGATGGGGCTGAAAATTTGCCGGCCGCAGCACGCGGCGCGCGCGCTCTTGGCCGTCAGGAGCCGCCGAATTCAGGTAATCGATCAGCTCGCGCTTGTCCCAAACATGGTTGCCGGTGGTCAGAACATCGGCGCCCATCTCGAAGATGTCCTCGGCGATCTGCGGCGTCACGCCGAAGCCTCCGGCGGCGTTTTCCACATTCACAATCGTCAGGTCGACGTTGTGTGCCGCGCGCACGTGACCGATGTGCTCGCGCACGATCCTGCGCCCCGCGCTCCCGAAGATGTCGCCGACGAATAAGATATTCAAGAAATCAGCTCCTAGCTTCTAGCTCCTAGCCACGCTAGCGGAACTAGCGGGGCTAGCGGAGTTAGCGGTGTTGGCGTTGCTTCCATAAGATTCGAACCACCAAAACTCAGGATGAACCACCTAATGCTTGTCATCCTGAGCGACGAGCGCAGCGAGGAGTCGAAGGATATGCGGTTGCTTTTTTTCACCTTGCCACAAAAGCTGGGTGTCCCATATCTCGATTCTGAGATGTGGGATAGCACAAACCTCAACCAGCGGGTTCCTCTGATCCCTGATCTCTGATCCCTGATCCCTTTTCTTTCCTCATCAGCGGAAAGAGGATCACGTCCCGAATCGACTTGGAGCCGGTCAGCAGCATCACCAGCCGGTCGATGCCGATGCCTTCGCCGCCGGTTGGCGGCAGGCCGTAGGCCAGCGCGCGCACGTAATCCTCGTCCATCTGGTGCGCTTCTTCGTCGCCACGAAAGCGCTCGGCCAACTGCTGCTCGAAGCGCTTGTGTTGCTCCACCGGATCGTTCAGTTCGCTGAAGGCGTTGCCGATTTCGAAGCCGCCGATGTAGACCTCGAAACGTTCGACCCAGTTGGGATCGCCGGGCTTCTGTTTCGAAAGCGGCGAGACGGCGGTGGGAAATTCGTAGATGATGGTCGGCTGGATGAGATGGGGCTCGGCGACTTGCTCGAAGAACTCAGCAATCAGTTTCCCGGTCGGTTCGCCTTGAAATAGACGGTCTTCGAATGTGGAAAGGATTCCCCAAACGTCGGTCGCGTGATCCGACATGCAGGACTCGCTGTCTGAAAGTTCCTGCTGCTTCACCCTATTCCACTCATTAAAGCGGCGCACGAAATCCGAGAACGCTGAGGTAGATTGAAAATCCGACATTTCGGGCCTTACGAGCAATTCCTCCGGGAACCACTTGATAATCGCCTTCACCATCGTCAGCCGCTGCCACTTGTCCAGGTCGATCTCAACGTCGTTGAACTCCGTCACCGTCGTCCCGTTCACTTCCATCGCCACAAACTTGATCAGCTCCTCGGTCAGGTCCATCAGGTCGTGGTAGTTCGCGTAGGCCTGGTAGAACTCCAGCATGGTGAACTCGGGATTGTGCTGCGTGCTCACGCCCTCGTTGCGGAAGTTGCGGTTGATCTCGTAGACACGATCGAGCCCGCCGACGACCAGCCGCTTCAGGTACAGCTCCGGCGCGATGCGCAGAAACAGATCCATGTCGAGGGCATTGTGGTGCGTCTCAAACGGCTTTGCCGCCGCGCCGCCGGCGATGGGCTGCATCATCGGCGTCTCGACCTCGAGATAGCCGCGCTCGTCGAAGAACCGCCGCAGCGCCTTGAGCACCTTGGCGCGCTTGACGAAGACTTCGCGGCTGTCGAGGTTGGTGAACAGGTCCACGTAGCGCTGGCGGTAGCGCAGCTCCACATCGGCCAGGCCGTGATACTTCTCGGGCAGCGAGAGCATGGCCTTCGCGAGGAACGTAAGCGTCTCCACATGCACCGTGAGCTCGCCGGTGCGCGTGCGGAACAGGTAGCCGGTGACGCCGATGTGGTCGCCGAGGTCTAGGAGTTTATAGAGCGCGAAACCCTGCTCGCCCACCGCGTCGAGCCGCACGTAGATTTGCAGCCGCGCGCCCTCCTGCTGCAAAGTGGCAAAGCCGGCCTTGCCCTGCTGGCGGATGGCCATGATGCGCCCGGCCACGGCCACTGTGACGCGATTGGCTTCGAGCTCGTCACCGGTCGCCTTGTCCCACTGCGCGCGCACCGCAGCCAGGGTCGTCGCCGTCTGGTCCTGTTGCGCGGGGAAACGGTTGGGATAGGCCGCCTGCCCCAGCTTTTCGATTTCTTTCAGTTTCTCCTTGCGCAGCGCAAAGAGATTCTGTTCAAAATCCGACTCAAACACTTGGTTTTCCTTCGCCGTTGGTCGTTTCAGGGTCCAACCGCCAGTATAGCGGCTGCGACGGCGCGCGTTGGCAGTCCGGCATCGTGTGATTGCTGTCACGCTTGCGTGTGACGAACCCAACCAATCGGGAGCGGAGCGAATCCAAATCATTCAGGAGATCCCCCATGAAGCAGTTGGTTGCTATGCTCTCTTTTTGCGTTTGCCTTGCGGCAGGCCTCACGGCCCGCTGCACCACGCTGCCGAATGCCTGCGGCGACGACACGGTCAAACTTGACATCTCTCTGCAAAATCGGGTGCTTCCGGCAGCGAACGCAGATAGCGCAACAGTTGTTTTCGTGCAGCGGTTGAGTGAGGCTTGCGTCGGATGCTCGATCACGCGCGTCGGATTCGATGGGGCCTGGATCGGTGCGGACAAAGGAAACAGCTTCTTCTCGGCCACAATGGCTCCCGGTGAACATCATGTCTGCGCTTATTGGGAGGCTCCGCTTGCGAAGATCGAGAACAGGATCGGACTGCTGGACTTCGAAGCTCTGGCGGGGCAGATCTATTACTTCGAGATCGAAGTCGGCCCTCGCGGCAAGGATATTCCCGTGATGCGCCTGAAACCAATCTCCGGCGATATGGGCGCGTTCCTCGTCTCGCGGTCCAAGGAAAGCGTCGCAACCCCGAAAGCGCGATAAGCGAATGAGCTGGGGGAAGGGTCATTGCTTTGCGCGCGTGACCACGATCACGGATCAACGTGACAAGAGGGTAATAACAGGGTAGCAACCCAACCAATCCCAGCGGCACGAATCCAACCAACGGGTGAAAGCCTCGGCTCGCGCCACCTGAACTCCGAGCAAGCAGGTCCTTCTCTTCGTGCCCAACTTTTCGCGTGGATAAGCCCTCACAGTGTATAACCACGGTGATGCCCTTTCATCGCCCCATTCCGCAGTCGAAGCGGCGCGGCAAAGCCGGCGACACCGTCCCGCGCCAGCAAGCAGAAGATGAAAATGCCGGAGGCGTCAGCCTCCTCGGCGCCTGGGTGCAGGCCGAAAAGATGATGCAGATCGCGCTGATGCTGCCCTCGGCTGCCTTCATTGGCTGGGTGATCGGTTACGGCCTCGATCGCTGGCTGCACCAGACGTGGATCGGCATGATCGGGATCGTGGTGGGAATCCTCTCCGGGCTGGTCGGCGCCATCCGGATGGCAATGGTCAGCATGGCCGATCCCAAACCGGGCGGCAAGAACGGAAACGGAGCCGGTTCGGGAAACCCATCATGAGCGGCGAAATCAACCCCTTTGGCGAAATGACCGATGCAGATCTTGAAGCGCTGCTCCGCCGCGCCATCCGTATCACCGTGATTGTGGGCATTTTGGCCGCGCTGGCAGTCTGGATCTCCTCCGGCTGGCGTAACGCAGCTATGCTGGCCACGGGAGCGGCGATATCGACTGCCAGCATCTACGAGTGGCGGCGGCTGGTCCGGTTCATTATTGCCAAAATGGACAAAAGTCAGGTGACGCGCGGCACAGCAGTTGCAGTTATCTTCTTTCTGTTCCGCCTGGTGGTCTTTGCAGGGCTCATTTATGGTAGCCTGAAATGTTTCAGAGGATCGGGCTTGGCGCTTCTTTGTGGCCTGGCCCTAGCGGTTCTGGCCATCAGTTGGGAGGCGGTTCGGCTGCTCCGCGACTGAAGGCACAGGACGATCCATGTGGGTACATGCCGCCGGGAACGGAAAGGCATAAATTATCATGCCAGAAAGCCTCGCATTGACTCGTTTGTTGAATCATCTGTTCGGCCCCATTGTGGCTGCTGTGCTCCAAACCGTGGGCATTCATCCTGCCCACCCCGCAGCACCCATTAACGACACCTTTGCGCTGGAGTTGCTGGTGGCGTGCGGCCTGATCGTCTTCTTTCTCATCGTGCGCCTGACGCTCTCTGTGGAGAACCCCAATCCGGCGCAGCAGATCGCCGAGATGATCCACGAGTTCGTCGGCGGCCAGGCGGAACAGGTGATTGGCCACGGCTATGAGCGCTTCCAGGCGTTCGTAACGTGCGTCGGCCTGTTCATTGTGCTCCTCAATTTGCTCGGCCTGATACCCGGCATCACCACGCCGACAAGCCAGCCTGTGGTTCCGCTGGGGATCGCGGTACTCACCTTCATTTATTACAACGCACACGGTGTCCGCGTACACGGGCCCCTCGGATATTTGAAGACATTTGCGGGGCCGGTGTGGTGGATGTCTCCGCTGTTGTTTCTGGTTGAGATCATCTCGCATCTCGCCCGCATGATGTCGCTCACTATCCGTCTTTATGCCAACATGCTGGCCAGCGATCTGCTGACGCTGATCGCATTTTCGTTCCTGCCGGTTGCTCTTCCTCTGCTTCCGATGGGACTGCATTTTGTGGTTGCGCTCATACAGGCTTATGTTTTCATGCTGCTGTCGATGATTTATCTGGGTATGGCGGTATCGCACGAGCACTAAAGGTAGCTAATAGCCTTTAGCTATTAGCTTTTAGCTGGTGGGCCGGGGAACTGAACATTGCGGTTCCCGAAGGGAAGAGCTAAAAGCTAAAGGCTAAGAGCTAAAAGCTCACAAGGAATTCCACCGGAGAGCGCTTCCGCTCCGGAAAAACGGACGGCCGCGAGCGTGAGGGGGCCAGTTCGGTGAGCCTCAACCACCCACTGGCGGCCAATCTTTAGGGAAGCAGGAGAACTATGCGGAAACTTCAATATGTGTTCATGGCCCTGGCGGCGCTTTGCTTCGCCATTCCGGCCTTCGCGGATGGCGGTTCGACCGTCATGGATCTGGCGCCGGTCGGCGTCGGCCTTGGAATGGGCCTGGCAGCCGGCCTTTGCGGCCTTGGCCAGGGCAAGGCCGTTGGCTCAACCACCGAGGCCTTGGCGCGTAACCCTGGAACCCGGGCCGGCCTGCTGACGTTCATGATCATCGGCCTGGCCTTCATCGAGTCCCTCACCCTGTTTACCTTCGCCATGATCATCATCAAGGTGAAGTAGAACCAGCACCTCAACAGAATGGCGGTTCGATGCGTAAGTATCGGACCGCCTTTCTGCTTTTGCGGGATCGACTCTTTTGTTTCGCCGGGCAGGCCTTTAGTCCCGCAGTTTCTTAGAGCGTATTTGAAAAAATAAATCCGCTCTACAGTAAGCCCTCACCGCTCAGAATCCTTCGGCGGGCTCGCGGATGTATCGTCCCCGATGGGGAATTTTCGCATGAGCCAGATCGCCCGGAACCGGCGCGGATTCCAAACTTCCCCATAGCCGGTCAACCGCCCGGAGCCGGATAGACGCCTGCAGAAAAACAGCCCAACGGACCCTCTATGAAAGAGAATGCAAAGTCACCAGCCCTATGGATTGCATCAGCTTAAGGGCGTTGCTGGTTTGAACAACGCCCGGTTTAAGTTTGAAGTCGAATGCGAGTTGTCCATTCTCCAAGTGGTCTTCGAAGTGACAATTCCTCGCGGTCCCATTCATGCTCTCAGGGATTTGCGCGAGTGCCAGATCGTGGGTTGTCACTAGGCCGATGGCCCCGCGCTGTACCAGAGCGTTGACTATCAACTGCGTTCCTTCAAAGCGATCGTGCGAGTTCGTTCCCGAGAGCAACTCGTCCAGCAGAAACATGACCGGGATCGGACCTTGCGCCGAGTCCGAAATCAACTTGAGGCGTTTGATCTCGGCGTAGAATCGCGAAACTCCGCCCTGCAAGGAATCCAGAACGCAAATTGATGCGCCAACCGCGAGCCGCGACATGCGCAGCCGTTTCGCTCGGACAGGCGCTCCGCACTGCGCCAGGACCGCGTTCACGCCAATCCCCCGGACAAAGGTGCTCTTCCCCGACATGTTGGGTCCGCTGAGGACGATCAGTTGTAGGCCGTCACCCAGTTTCAGATCGTTTCGGACAGCCTTGCTTTCGGGCAGCAAGGGATGCGCGAGCGATTCCGCATCGAAGCCGGGGCGCTCATTGTCGAATTCTGGCCACGCGTCGTCGGGATGTTCAAACGCGTAGCCAGAAAGCGCGGCGAGCACCTCCATTTCCCCAACAACGGCAAGCCACCCGCGAATTGCCGGACCGAATTCCCTCTGCCAGGATTCGGCCCTGAGGTACAACTGCACGCTATAGAAGACGAAACCGTTAAGCAAGCGGACAAGCAGATTCCTCCGCTGTTCGAGATAGTGCACAATTCGATCCAGCTTTCTCACCGCAGCAGAGGGAGTAATGCCGCCAGCTTCAAGCGCCGACTGAAGATGCACAAGTCTGGGCGACTTGAACTGTTCTCGTTCTAGAATCTTTAAGATCCCGACCAGCAGATCGAGATCGCTCGAAGACGCTTCGACGGCCTCAACGAGGGGTTCTAGCCGCTTCGAAATGCGGGAATTCACGAACAGGTTGACAAACGAAAGCAGCAGTACTGGCGCGTAGAAATCGCGCAGAAATCCGTAGACGAGGGATGCAACCCATAGAATTGCGAGCGCAGCCGTCGACAGGGGCAGCCATCGAGAGCCGAACGAAGACACCTGCTCTCCCCACGTTGTTAACAAGTTCGGGTGAAGGCCGAGGCGGACTCTGTCTCCGGCAGTGAACAACCTCTCACGGAACTCAACGTCCGCCTTCAGCTCTTGGGCTGCGTTCTGACGGGCCCGAATCTCGTCAGGCCTCGCCGGTTCCAGCAGCCAATGGGCAAGTGTCTCCTCTCCAGCGCGAGTGCGGAATGTGCAAAGTAGTTCGAAGATCGAACCCCTCCCAAACAAATCCAAGTCCCGTGAATATGGATGAGTGTCATCCTTAAAACGGTCACCGCATTCACCGGTTCCGGCCCAACGATCCTGCAGCCTTGCCACTCCGCGTTCGTAGTAGAGGACGATTGATTTGATCTCTCGTATCCGCCCCAGTACACCCTCATGCATGATCGCTAGCACGACAAAAACCGCCGCGGCAGCGAGCAACGGCCAAATACCGCGCAACTCATGGACGAACCGTAATATGAGGAACGCGATGAGAAGCGCGAGGGCAACCTTGGCATATCCGAGAAACTTATCCCAGCTCTGCTCGAAAGCTAGCCGATCTCGATTCTGTTGCAGCAACCGGTTATAGGCTGCCAGCGGGGACTCGACCTTCGGGCTATCCAGGGTTTCTTCCATTCTTGGCATCGGGCCGTTACGGAAAGTCCATCATACGCCCTGCAGGCATCTGCTCAAGTCCCCTGTCATTCCTCGAATGTTGCCCGCTCTCGCTCACTTTTCGATGGTTCCGGTCGAGTGGTCGGGATTCCGGAAGTATGGCGGGGTTCGAGATGGGAAGAACAAACGCAGACCCTTCACTGCGTTCAGGATGACAGTGCATTGGGGAGAACGATTCGGACGTCTTGGACATCTGGGGTATTTGGGACGCTGCAGAATGAGTAATTTACGTAGCTTCAATGACCGTTTAAGCCGCGCCCTTTCAAAACAATGGCTGGGCGAGGGAACAACGTGTTGAAACTTCACATCTAGCTGCTTCGCCCTTGTTTTCACTGGCCGGCGCGCAGCATCTCAATCGCCTTCTGGTAACCCAATCCCACCGGCAGCGGCGCAAACCGGGTTACCTCCTCCGTGGTGTCGAAGGTCCGGTTCTTGAAGACTACGCGGCCGCTCATCTGCATCTGGAACCGCACGGTCCGCCACTGGTCGATTCCCATGTTTGGGCCCACGTCGGCCTGCTCGATCACGATCCAGCCGCCCTTGTTCAGCCGTCCCAGAATCCCCCAGCCAAAGTCCACGTCCTGCTGCAAATGGCCTTCCAGCCGAACCACGCGCTCGTGGGCGCCGTCGATCCAGATTTCGCCTGCCATTTCAGTCAGAATCTGCGTCTCCAGATCAGGCGGGGAGAAGTTCGGATTGGGCCGGAATACGAATTTCTCCACCATTCCGGTGGGTCCCTGGCCGGAACCGGCATATTGATAAGCGAAAGCGCTTGGCAGCGCGCGCAGTACCTTCAAGGCGCGTCCGGCATCGGTGTCCTCAGCCTGTTTGCGGCGCCGCTGCTTTCCGGGGTCGCTGGCGAGAGCGTCAAGCCGCGCTTCTTCCTGCTGCTCGTCTGCCGCGCTGAGCGGTTTGTCGTTGATGGCAACCAGCCGCGCTACGTCACCGTCCTTCGTCTCATAGATCTCCTTGGTCGTGGTCAGGCGTGGGCTGGTTTTACGCAACTGGTAGCGCAGGGGGTGGCTTGGATCCTGGGCCGCGCGCAACTCGTTGGCCAGCGCCCGGACCACAAGAGCTTGCGCCTGCGCGGGCGGCAGAGCGTCTCCGGTGCGGAAAGCGGGCTGCCCGTTGCCGGTGCCGGGCTGCGAATTGACCGGAGCCGCCGAGGGAAGCAGCAGGAGGAGGAAAAAGAATCGGCGCACAATGATTAGTTTAGCTGCCGGGGGCCGGGGATTCGGCGCATGGCGCCACGGGTCCGGCGCCTCGTCGCTGGTTCTTCCCGCATTGAAACTACACGCCTTTGGGATGGTGAATTGAAGCAACATGGCCGGGTTGGGTATAGTGCGGGCAGGGCCTCTCGCGTTTCCAGCACAGCGTGTCTCCGGGGGAGAACCTTTCCAGCCGGCGCAACTCCCAGTGAGCGGCGCCAGAAAGCGAACCGGAGAAAGCATGGTGTCAGACGGAATGCGGCAAAGGAGATCCGCGGAAGGATCGAAACCATGGCAGTGGATAATGCTCCCGGGCGCATCGGGAAGACCATCGTAATCTGCGGTGAAGTAAAGGGCAATGAGGACTTGATTGTGGATGGACGGGTGGAAGGAACCGTCAGCCTTTCTGAAGGCCGCCTGACCGTCGGTCCGCAAGCAAATGTAGCCGCGGACCTCACCGCCAAAGACGTGTTGGTTATGGGCCATGTACAGGGGAATATTGTGGCCAGCGGCCGAGTGGAACTGCGCGCCGGGTGCAACCTGGAGGGCGATATACGCGCCCTGCGCCTCGCCATCGAAGACAACGCCGTCTTCCGCGGCAAGGTGGACCTGACGCAGGGGGCTACCAGGCCGCCCGAAGGCGCGAACGCACCACGCACTGCCGGCGCCGTCTAGAGCGGAACCAGAGTAAGTGTGTTCTTGCGTTTAGTCGTGAAAAGTGGCTTTTTCTTGGGGAAAATGCCACTCGGCTGACGTGCTTTCGGGGTACATCTACTCTGGTTCCGCTGTAAGGGCAAAAGAACGTTGCCGGGCCGATCCCCCGTGCATCTGCCCGGCGACGGGAGGGATTCAGGGTGCAGCGCAGTTGGTTCGACAAGAAACGGGAGAGCGGTTCAACCGCTTCGTCTCCAGGCCTCATCGGTCCGCGCGTGTCACGCCACTCCGGCGCCTGGGCTGTGCTGCGCAAGCGGCTCATTGCCGATCAGGGCCTTCGCATTATCGACACCGGCTATACCTCGCCCAGCAACATCAACTACCTCACAAGTCTGGGCCATAGCGTCTTCCTTGCCGACCTGGTCCACGATGCCTGCGCGGAAAACTGGCGCGCGGGCGAGGACGACGAGGGAAATCCGATCTGGAACATCGAGGGCTATCTGAATCACACCTTGAATTTCTCCGGCCGCTCCTTCGATGTGGTTTTGTTGTGGACCGCGCTCGACTACCTGCCGGAACCATTGATCGCGCCACTGGTTACGCACCTGCGTGCGGCCATGAATCCGGGCGGGCAGGTGCTGGCATTTTTCCACACCCGGATGCAGGGCGAGGAAACGGTGCACTGCCGCTTCCATGTGACGCCGGAAGACAGAGTGGACATGCAGTTGACCCAGCAATTTCCCATCCAGCGAGTATTTACCAACCGCAGCATTGAGCGTCTGTTCACCGGCTGGTCCGGCCACAGGCAATTCCTGGCCAAGGACAGCGTCTCTGAGGTGATCATCACCCGGTAGCTGGCCGGCGCCCGCAGGTTTACAAGGAGGAAGGAATCATGGCAAAGCAAAAGGCAACGCGCGTCACCTGGCTCGGCCACGCCACCGTGCTGGTTCAGACCGCCCAGGGAACGAACATCCTGATCGATCCGTACATCGCACACAACCCCAAATATCCCCAGGACTTTGTGCTGCCGACGAAGATTCACTACATCCTGCTGACACACGGCCACGGAGACCATATCTCCGACGCCGTGCCCGTCGCGAAGAAGCATGGTTCGACCGTGGTGGCGATCTTTGAGCTGGCGGACTACGTCGCGGGTAAGGGCGTGACCGATACGATTGGCATGAATCTGGGAGGCGCAGTGGCACTGGACGGCGTGACCGCAATCATGGTCGACGCCAAGCACTCCGCGGCCGCGGCCGACGAGAAGGGCGCGCACTATGTCGGCGTTGCAACCGGCTTTGTGTTGGAGGTTGCGGAAGGCCCCGTGCTCTACCACGCGGGAGACACCGCGGTCTTCGGCGACATGCAGTTGATTCGCGAGCTCTACCGGCCTCGCGTGGCCATGCTGCCCATTGGAGGCCACTACACCATGGGACCGAAAGAAGCTGCTCTCGCCTGCCGCCTATTGGCTCCGGTAGAGGTTCTTCCCATTCACTTCGGCACATTCCCGATACTGACAGGCACGCCGGATGAGCTGGCCGCTCTCGTCGAGCCCGGCGTGAAAGTTGTGCGCTGGAAACCGGGAGAGGAATTCACGGCGTAGGTGAATTACCAGGGACTAAGGGACTAAGGGACTGGAGCCTGCTCATATCCCGGCATCGTCCATCTTTTGGCTGGCGAGGCTCCATTCGGTGGCGGTGATGCGCTTGCCGGTGACGCCATCCGAAGCGTCGGAGGCCAGCCAAATGAGGGGCGGCACAATGATATCCGGGTCGAGCAGCTTCGCCCGCAACTCGTCCGGGACAAGGGTGGGAAGCATGCCAGTCGCCGTGGCGCCGCCCGGAGCAAGCGTGTTGACGGTGACGCCGGTGCCGGCCAGGTCCTGCGCCCAGATCATCGAGGCCGATTCGAGGGCGGCCTTGGACGGGCCGTAAGGCGTGAAGCCCTTGAGGCGCATCGTCTGCCGGTTGGAGGAGATGTTAACGATCCGGCCCTTGCCGGCCTTGAGGAAATGCGGCATTGCCGCGCGCGCCATCAGGAACGGACCGTTGACATTGGTGGCGATCATCATTTGCCAGGTCTCGGCCGGCATCTCCCAGAAACGCGTCGGCTCGGTCATGAAACTCTCGCTGACCCGATTCATGCCGCGCCCGGCATTATTGACCAGCACATCGAGCTTGCCGAAGCGGTCGAGCGCCAGAGCCACCACAGCTTCGCAGGCAGCCGGGTCCGCGACATCGGCCAACATCGTAGCGACCGACGCTTCGCCCTGTTCGGCGGCGATCTCGACTGCGATCGCATCCAGCTCATCCCGGGTCCGCGCCGCTGTCAGCACGACCTTGGCCCCGGCCCGCGCCAGTCCGCGCGCCATCGATCGTCCGAGGCCGCGCCCGCCACCTGTCACAATCACCACTTTGCCGGCGAGGGGAAGTTCAGTCATGGCTTGTCTCCCGCGTGAAATCGCTATCGTGCAATACGACGTCAGCCCTCAGCTAGTCAGAGAGGGTTTTCTCGTTCTCTTGTCCCCTCGTTCCCTTGTTCCCTGCTTTATTGGTCCCGCGTCTGTTTAATGGCGCGCGGCGATTGCTTGATTCCGTCGGGGCCATATGAATCCTGAGCGCCCAGGCGCAGGGTGGCGCGCGATCCGGCGACGCGGGAGTTTCGCAAGTCGCGCAGGATATCCTGCTTTTCGCGCGCGTACTGACTGGCCAGGCGCGTCAGCGCATAGGTGATGATGTCGCTGTGATGCAGGTCCCCGAGCGAAGGGTCTCTGCGCATGTTCAGCCACAAACGATGGACTAAATGCACATCGTCCGGGGTCAACGCCGCCGCGTGCGGCCCGATGTAGAACACCTTCGCTTCGCCGCCAGGCCCGATGACATAGAAGTTGAATTGGCGCTTGGGCTCGGGCAACGCCTCCCAGGCTTGACCAATGTGGAATGCCTGTTCCTCGGCGCTGATGGAACCCGATATGCCGGAAACCATCGACTCGACCTCGAGCGAGTTAGCGGTCTGCGCCAGCGCGGCAGAAATATCGCCCGCCGGAACCACCAGCAGCGACACTCTCTTGCCGAAGCTCTCCGCTACCGAGACCGCTTTGGTGAAGACCATCTGCTCGTGTTCGCTGAAGCTTTGCTGCTCGGCGCTCAAATATTCCGGGCCGCCCACACCCATCAGGCGCGCGCTGACCACCACCACATCCTGCTCGTCGGTGTGGGTGCGGGCCAGCGTCCACTTCAAGGCCAGCGGATTGGCGGCGTCGCGCATGGTCACCATCATCCCGCCGGGGCGGATTGCCACCGATTCGCGGCTCACCCTCTCCTGGTGCTCCAGCTGGAAGTGGTCCTTCATCTCCTTCGCAGTTCGGGCGTGTTTTTTCAGGTTCTCCCGTTCCGAGACCGTGAAGATGATGAAGAGCGCCGCTGCGAAGACCACGCCGCTAGCCGTGGCGACGGATTTGGTGAACAGGTTGACCATCGCGGTGGCGAGCAGAACCATAAATACCGAGATCAACCCGACCGGGATCTCCTGGCCCATGATGCGAATATTGGGCGGAACCTTCCAGCCGCGCTCGCCTTTGTACTTCCAGCGCAGCACCAGCGTGGCCAGGCTGTTGAAGGTGAACGACCAGATGACGCCGAACGCGTAGGCCTCGCCCAGCATGATGACATTGCCGCGGCTGGCAATGATGGTGAACATCTGCAGGATGAACACCAGGTTGACGATGCGGTAGCTGGTGCCGTATGTGGAATGAGGCCTGCGGAACCAGTCGGTGAGCACGCCATCCTCGGCCACGCGCATCAGCACGCCGGTCGAGCCGATGATTGAAGTGTTGATGGCGCCGGAGAGAATGAGAAAACCAACCAGCACCACGAAGATGCGGAAGAGGACGCGCCAGAACAGCGGCCCTACCATGTACATGGCCAGGCCGGCGATCAGATTGTCCTGGTAGATATGGATGCGCGGGCCAGTGGGAATCAGCATCGATGCCAACAGCGTGGCGCCGCCCGTGAAGACGAGGCTGTAGATGGCAATGACAATGGCCGCGCGCTTCAGGTTCTTCAGCTTGGGATGCTGAATTTCGCGGTTGACCTGGGCCAGCGTCTCCTCGCCGCTCATGGCCAGGATGGAGTGGCCGAAGGCCATGAGGACGCCGAACAGGCCAAAGAGCGGGAGTCCGCTTCCTTTCAGAAAGCCGAGCGCGTCATCGCTGAACTTCAGGTGCGACGGGATCGGTGAGGGAGGCAGATGCGCGCCGCGCACACCCACCGAAAAGCAACCCCACACGAGAAGAATGACCACCATGATGGTGGTCACCTGCATCACTCGCAGCGCCTTGTCGCTCGATTCCTCGATCCCCTTGATGTTCTGCCACCAGTAGTAGATCGTCACGGCGGCGGCAAGGAGCGCCGAGGTGTAGTTCATATTCAACTGGATGGGCTGGCCGTGCGCGTTCATCAGCGCCGGGGGCAACCAGTGGACTTGGTTCGCGACGGTCAACAGCTCGTTCAGCAGGCCGGTGATGTACTGGCCGGCAGACACGCCGGAGATCGGGCCCGTAAGGACGTAATCGAACATCAGCGCCGAAACGCTGAGCTTGGCAAATCCGCCTCCAAGGGCTTCCTTCACCACGCGGTACACGCCGGCGCGTGTAAACATCGAACAGCTCTCGACGTACACCGCGCGCACGGCAAAGCTGAACAGCATGATGCCGAGGATGAACCACGGCGCAGCCGCTCCCACCGCCTGCTCGGCGATGCCGCCGGCGTAGAAGGCCGAAGAACCTAAATCGTTGAGGACGATGGCCGCAGCGCGCCAGAAGGAGATGAACGTCAGCATCACCGAGGAGGCTACGATGAGCCTTACGCGGTCGTTCGGTGGTGCTACGGTCGTTCGGGTCGAGGCCATCGCGAGGGTTCCGGCGGGACCGCCGGCGGCCCAGGGCCTGCTACCACACCCTGGAAATCGTAAGAGCGAAACCACCGCTCTGCGCCGAGTTTAATTCGTCAGCAAATGCCTGTCAATGAAATTAGAGCGCCTCCGATGCGCGCGTTGCATCGCGCATTTGGGCAGGGGCATCGGCCGCTGCTTCGAGCGCCTGCGGCAAAGCCGGCGCGCGGGAAAAATCTACGGCACTTGACGGATACGTCATTTGACGTATACTGGATTCATGGCCGTAAAGAAAATGAATCTCGATCAGTTTCTGGAGTTCCTGAAAAAGCAGCAGGGAGAGCAGACTGCGCAGCAATTCGCTTCCAGGCTCGGGGTTTCACCGCAGTACCTCAGCGACGTCTACAACGGAAGGCGGCCGCCGGGAGAGAGCATCACCTCCGCGCTCAAGGTGGAGAAATCGGTGGTTTACGCCGTACCGATGCCCCCTTCCAAAACCCGCTCGTCAACCAACCCTTCCGGGGGGGAGGAAAAATGAAAAACAATTTCACGCGCATTGCGATCATTCTCGATCGCTCGGGCTCCATGGAAAGCTGCAAGGAATCGACCGTGGCGGGCTTCAACGAATTCATCAGAGCGCAACGCGAGCTGCCCGGCGAAGCCATGGTCAAGCTCGTGCAATTCGACGACCAGTACGAAACCGTCTTCGACATGAACCTCAAGAGCTGCCCCGAGCTCACACAGAACACGTTTGTGCCGCGCGGCTCGACGGCGCTGCTCGACGCCCAGGGACGCACTATCGTCGAACTGGGCCGTGAGCTTGCCGCGCTCCCGGAGCAGGAGCGCCCATCGAAGGTCATCGTGGTCACGCTCACCGACGGCCTGGAGAACGCCAGCAAGGAATACAGCCTCCAGCAGATCGGCGAGATGATCAGGGAGCAGAGAGATAAGTACAGCTGGGACTTCGTCTTTCTGGGCGCGAATCAGGATGCGGTGAAAACGGCTGCGGCGATGAGTATTCCACTCCCCTCGGCCATGAGCTACAGCACCAGTAAAGCGGGCATTGCCGCCACCATGGCGGCCGTTTCTCATTATGTGGGCGCAGCGCGTGGGGGCAAGGTTGCGGCATTCTCGGAGGAGGAACGCAAGGCCGCGATGGATAAAGACTAGTCTTTACCGAACAGTTCCTTCCCGTCCTCGACAAAGCTGATCAGCACCACCACCGCCGATCCTGCCAGGCCGAGAAAGAACATCACTTCCAAAGTTCGCATTGCCACAATGGCCAGCAACATGTTGTTCATTTTAGCCCATCCGGATGTTTTACACTCGGCCCTGTATGGACTTGTTCCGGAAACCGTGGGCCGCCGCAGTTCTGTCAGCGGCCTTGCTCGAACTGCCGTTCCCGCTTGCCGGGCCAATGCCTCCGTGGCGGTCTGTCTTCGCCTGGTTCGCGCTTGTTCCGCTGCTTTGGGCCGTCCTGTCGACTTCAAGGTCCAGCCGCCCTCATTCTCTGCACCCCACGGATAAGAATCCATCCGTGGGGGCCCCGGATCTCCGCCGCGCCTTTCTTTTGGCCTATCTCTGCGGCTTTCTGTGGTACATGGGCAATTGCTACTGGGTTCGCGACACAATGATGCGCTACGGCGACATGCCGCCGCTGGCTCCCACCCTGCTGCTCATCGGGTACAGCCTGGTGCTGGGCCTCTACTTCGGCCTCTTCGGACTCGGCGTCGCGCTGGTGCGCCGCGCCACCGGTTCCACGCGCCTCGCTCTCGCCTTTGCGCCCATCCTGTGGGCCGGCCTGGAGCTGGCCGCCGCCCGCATCACCAGCGTGCCCTGGGATCAGCTCGGCTACTCGCAGGTGGACAACGCGCTGATCAACCAGCTTGCGCCGTGGACAGGCGTGTATGGCATCAGCTTCGTTCTGGTTGCAGTCAACGCCTTGCTGGCCGGCGGTTTGCTGCTGGGGAGTGAGTCCAAAAGACGCCTTGCAGGTCGCTGGGCTTGGGCCGGCTGCGGCTTCATTCTGCTTACGTCCGGTTTCTGCGGTGTGTTTGTCCCTGCGTCCAACCCCGATCCGACGGCGACAGCGGTGCTGATTCAACCGAATCTCGATGTTGGCTCCGCCAACAACTGGCAAGGGCCGGCATGGGACAACCATATCGCCCAATTCATTCGTCTGGCCGAAGAGCAATGCAAGACCTACATCGCAGGAATTCCGCAGACCGGCGCGTCGACCGGCGAGGTTATCTGCCCACCGTACCCAACTCATCCCGATCTCGTTGTCTGGCCGGAATCGCCCGCGCCCTTCGATCAAACGGACCCGCGGCTCGAAAAGGCGCTCGTGAACATTGCCAGCGCCGAGCAAGCGCCGCTGGTGGTGGGCGGCATCGGCTGGGACCACGACGACACCACGCAGGGGTGGCGCTATTACAACTCCGCGCTCATCGCGGACGCCGGCGGGCAAATGATCGGCCGCTACGACAAAATTCACCTCGTCCCCTTCGGTGAATACATTCCCTTCCAGAATCTGCTCACCTTTGCCCACAAGCTTACCGGGAGGGTTTCGACCTTCACGCGCGGCAGCGTGCGCAAGACGTTTCTGCTCGATACGCAGAACGGCGGAAGCCATCGCTACGGCGTATTCATTTGCTACGAGGCGGTCTTTGCCGACGAGGTGCGCCAGTTTGCGCGCCTGGGCGCAGAAGTTCTGGTCAACATCAGCGACGACGGTTGGTACGGCGACACAAGCGCACCATGGCAACACCTGAACATGGCGCGCATGAGGGCCGTCGAGAACCGCCGGTGGATTTTGCGTGACACGAACACGGGCATCACCGCGGTCATTGACCCCTACGGCCGCGTGCGCCAGAGCATTCCTCGGCACCAGACGGACGCACTACCCGCCGAGTTCGCCTTCCGCGACGACATCACGTTCTACACGGCGCATGGCGACGTGTTTGCGTGGGTGTGCGTGCTGCTGAGTTTGGGAGTTGTTGGCTGGGCGGCATTACGACCTTCGCGCCGGCGGGCTGGACTACGGAGGGAGCAGGAGCCTTTAGGCTCCTGAAAGCAGGCATTCAATCAAAGGAGGGAGCAGGAGCCTTCAGGCTCCTGAATGCTGGCATTCAGTCGAAGTGGCTTTAGCCACGGGCCTTTCGTTTATGATTCCGGGATGCGATTGACGCCTCAGGAAACCCGTACATGCCTGGTGACTGCGGTGACGGCGCAGTGCCGCAGGCTCTTTCAGGTCACAGCCACGGCAGAGCTGCTGGAGCAAACCATCCTCGACTATCGCAGCCAGGGGAAATTCCTCTTGCACGCATTCGTCATCATGCCTGACCACTTCCACGCCCTGATCACGCCCGCCCCTCAGGTGTCGCTCGAAAAAGCTCTGCAATTCATCAAGGGCGGATTCTCCTTCCGCTTGAAGAGCAAGCTCGATGTGTGGATGCGCAGCTTCAATGAGAGCCAGATCATGAGTGAGGAGAAGTTTGTCAATTGCATGCGTTATATCGAGGAGAACCCGATAAGGCGACTGATTGTGGCAACGCCCAATGAGTATCGATTCAGCTCCGCAAGCTGCGGGCCGCTGGATCCGATGCCGTCCCATTTCGCGGGGAAATGAGGGCCCGGGCCTAAAGGCCGGGCGTTGTACTGCCCGCATTCAGGAGCCTGAAGGCTCCTGCTCCCTCCGGAGACAACAAAGCCTCTTCACCCCGATACCGCATCGACCATGCAGAACGCAAACATGCTCAGCCATTGTTGGTATGATTTTGATATGTCGCTGAACGATCTCGAATTCGCTTACACTCCGGTGCGCAACCAGGTGCGCGACCTGCGGGAGTATCTTTGACCCTGCCCGTCTGCGCAGGGAACTCTCTGATATAGAAACCAAGCTCGCCGATCCGGCGCTGTGGTCCGATCCAAACGCCACCAAGCCACTGATGCGCGACAAAAAGCGCCTCGAAACACTGGTGCGCGACGACGAGGAACTGGTCCGCCGCACCGGCGACGTTGAAGCCTACTTCGAACTGGCGCGCGAGGGCGAAGACGTGCTGGCCGATCTGGAGCGCGAGATTCAAGCGCTCGGCGCGTTTGCTGAGGAGCTCGAGGCCCGCACGATGCTGAGCGGCGAAGCCGACGCACTGAATGCGATCGTGACCGTGCACCCCGGCGCGGGCGGCACCGAAAGCCAGGACTGGGCCGAGATGTTGATGCGCATGTATCTGCGCTGGGCCGAGCAGCAGGGATTCAAGACCGAGATGAACGACTACCAGGACGGCGAAGGGGCCGGCATCAAGTCCGCCACCTTCACCATCATGGGCGAAAACGCCTTTGGCATGCTGGCCGGCGAAAGCGGCGTGCACCGGCTGGTGCGCATCTCGCCCTTCGACAATGCCAAGCGGCGGCACACTTCGTTTGCTTCGGTCTACGTGTCGCCAGAGATCGACGAAACCATCAACGTGGATTTGAAGCTCGATGACCTGCGCATCGATACGTACAGATCGGGCGGCAAGGGCGGCCAGCACGTGAACACCACCGACTCCGCGGTGCGCATGACGCACATACCAACCGGCATTGTTGTGCAATGCCAGAACGAGCGCTCGCAGCACTCGAACCGCGAAAAGGCGATGAAGATGATGCGCTCGCGGCTCTACGAGTACGAGGTCGAAAAGAAAAAAGCCGTCAGCAAGAAACTCGAAGACTCGAAGCTCGAGATCAACTTTGGCTCGCAGATCCGGTCGTATGTGTTGCAGCCATATCGCATCGCAAAGGATCATCGCACCAAAGTCGAGGTCGGCGATGTGGACAAGGTGCTGGACGGTTATCTCGAGCCGTTTTTGCGCGGCTACCTGCTCGCCAAACGCCGCGGGACGGCGGTGGCGACGGGCGCGGGTGACGATCTGGACGTGTAGCGCAGATCTTCATCGCCGAAGCGCTATTGTTGGCCGGCCATCCCGATGGAATTCCGGGCGCCCTGGGAATGCGCGCCCCTTCGCGCGTACACAGCGGCGCGGTTGCGCAGCGCAGTGGCATCGTCTGGCCTCAGGCGGATGGCCTCATCGAAGTCTTGAATGGCGCGGTCGAGTTGCCCCTCATCGGCGTACACGATGCCACGGTTGTCGAACGCCTCTGCGTATTCCGGATGCAAGCGAATAGCCTCGGTGTAGTCCTCAATGGCGCGGCGTTGCTCGCCTTTCGCGTTCAAGGCGGAGCCGCGTTTGTTGTAGGCGTAAGGGAAATCCGGCTTGAGCCGGATGACTTGGTCGAACTCCGCAATCGCCCTGTCGAGGTCGCCCAGGTGCAGATGGGCGATGCCGCGGTTGAAATGCGCCTCTGCGTATTTCGGATTGAGGCGGATGGCTTCGTCGTAGTCCTGAATCGCGCGGACCAGGTCGCCCTTGCTCGTATACGCATTGCCGCGATTGTTGTAAGCTGCGGCATAATCGGATTTGAAGCCAAGCGCATGATTGTAGTCCTCGATGGCGCGGTCGAACTCATTCTTGGCGTAGTATGCGATGCCGCGGTTATTGAATGCCTCTGCGCTTTCCGGATTGAGGCGAATAGCCTGATCGAAGTCCCGAATCGATCGGTCGAACTGGAGCTTGGCGCCATAAGCGTTGCCACGGTTATTCAATGCCTTAGCGTTGTCCGGATTGAGGGAGATGGCCTCATCAAAGTCTTGAATCGCGCGGTCGATCTCACCCTTGTCCTGGTAAACGAGACCGCGGTTGTCATAGAGCAGGGCATTCTTCGGGTTGAGTTCGATCGCCCTATCGAATTCCCGAATGGCGCAGTCCAATTCGCCCCTCGCCTGGTACGTAAGGCCGCGCTTGTTCAGCGCAACTGCCATACCGCCTGGAGTTGCGTTGGCGATTACAACCTGCCTGGAACATTCATTTGGGTTGGGCGCGGCCGCCGTCGTACTGCCGGCCGCTGGGTTCTCCGCCTGGCAGGGGGCCCGTAGCGGGCCGGCGGCGAGGACCGACAAAACGCAAAGGGCGCCAGCCACCGCACAGAAACAATGCAAGGTTCTTCTCTGAATACAAAGCAGATAAGTCGCGTCCCAGGCCACGGCCATACAGCGGGTCCCTTTCCGTGTTTGGGACAGACATAGAGGGAAAGGAAGCGGAAGGGATGAGCGGATCCTACGGCTTCACCGTCGACGCACACACGCGGTCGCAAGCAGCCCACTCAGCTCTCGCCGGACTCCCTATTCTGTCGGTTAAGCTAAGTCAAGATACGCCCAATTTATAAAAAAATGCAAGGCGCGCGCCCATCGGCAACAATATAGTGCAAGAATGGGTATCTGCGGAAGACGCGATCTGGCCACTTCCCATCCATCACTGTGCGCCGTGAACTACGAGCTGTGAACTTATGAACGACCCCGCAATCATCGACGAAATGCTGGGTACGGCGGAAAACATTGCCGTGGTGGGCATGAGCGACAAGCCTCACCGTGACAGCCACAAGATCGGCCGCTACCTGGCTGAGCAGGGCTATCGCGTCTTCCCTGTCAATCCCGCGATCAAAGAGGTGCTGGGAGGGCCGTGCTACGCGGACCTCGACGCCGCGCAGGCCGCCGCACGCGAGCTGACCGGCTGCGGGATCGATCTGGTGGACGTCTTTCGCGCTTCGGAGCACGTTCCAGCGATCGTGGACGATGTGATCCGGCTCCGCATTCCTTGCCTGTGGCTTCAGGACGGAGTGATTCACGACGAAGCCGTGTCCCGCGCCCGCGCTGCCGGCGTCAAGTGCGTGCAGAACGACTGCATCTATAGAGAACACACCAGGCGCCAGCCCGCGCCGCGCGCCCATCACTGAGCGCGCAAGCGCGCCGGCGGAATTGCGACGACCTTTACGTCAACCCTCAGGTCAATGCATCGACATTGGCATGTGTTCCATCGACCTCGGAGTGTGTTCCGGGGGAATGCAGGCGACGTACGACTCCTTGATGGTTGATGTCCTTATGTACTCCTTCACATAGGCATCCCATTCGGCATCACGAACAGGAGGCTTGCTTCCCGGCTCGATGAAGTGGTAAGTGATCACCAAATGCCTGGAAAAACGGGCCTCATCGGTTTTGGGATCGCGCTCCAGGATCTGCGCGGCAAAGATCTGGTCTTTGTAGCCGTGTTTCATGTACCACGCCTTGTGCGCGGCTAGGGCCTGCATGTATTGGTCGACGTTGCTGCCCTCGCTGATCTCGATGAGACGGACGATGGCGTAGGAGCCGTCGCAAGCAGGCAACGGACCATTGAGTAAATTCATTGGCGCGGCGCCCTGGCCACGGCTGAAGGGAGCGAACGTTGCGGCGAGCACAACCAACGCAGCGACGAAACTGGGAAATTTCATAGATGCATCCTCCTTGTGGATTGGAAAGGCTGGGGGAAACCAATTGAGCACCCAAAATAGCACACCGGAAAGGGTTTTTCATCAAAAAAACAGTCCCTCCCGCCATTTTTTCGTTGGCGGCCGGCGCCTATGCTTTTGCCCATCGGCTGCCCGGCATCTCACCGCCCGCCGGTCCCGGCGCGGGCCCGCTCGACCCTTCAATCTTTGCGGCGGTACGGTTCTTTCGCTCTCCTTCGATCCCCGCTCCGTTACACTGAGTCCAGTCAGATTGACCTTGCCCGCGTAAAACGTATCCCTTAGCGAGCTGCTGTAATAAGCGAAGGGAGACGCAGGTGAGGAACGGGAAACGGGGCAGGTACACGCTGGAGTTCAAGC
>Ga0326727_10007859_pt1 | contig 27663 bp, 33 predicted proteins | sample MB2enrmetagenome_FD_207643 | JGI IMG/M metagenome (GOLD analysis project Ga0326727, IMG submission 207643) | Lab enriched peat soil microbial communities from McLean, Ithaca, NY, United States - MB29MY | ecosystem: Environmental > Terrestrial > Soil > Wetlands > Peat | place: USA: New York...
CGACCATGCTCCCAGTGAAGGCGCGCAGAAATTCGCTGGGGCCGACGTTGCATCAATCGATTCGGACGATCTGACTTTCCTACTGCGAACAAAAGGGCTGCGACTCACCTCGCGCCAGGCGATCACGGGTGAGTTGATTCGACGGGGAGTGTTTCTACCAAGTCACCACAGTCAGACTCGACAGCGCTCGCGGGGAGGGTATAGCAACCAATGATAAAGCTTGAAACCAAGATCAATGGAAACGGGGATATCGTGAATTGGTTCCGTAGCTCTGGGACTATCCGCCGTGTCCGCTTGGGCACTCTCGGAATGGACAGCCAGGTCATGATGCTTTTGGGAGACTTTGCCATCCGTACCGTTGTCGAACGAACCCAAGGCAGGCATCGGGCTTGATGATGCGCCCATGAAGCCGCTGAAGCCGTCCTATGCGAAGTGGAAACAGAAAGTCGGACTCGGCAACGAGCGAAACCTCGTGGGGATGGGAAACAAGGGCGGCCACTTACTTGAACAGCCGCGCGTTACCTATGCCGATGATAACAACGTGAAAATCGACATCACTACCAGGAGCGGACGCGACAAGGCGCGCGGGAACCAAAAAAGGGCAACTTGGTGGGGGTTCAGCCCGTCCGATACCCGTAAGATTGTGGAGCGAGCGCGGCAACTCTTCAAGGCGAACGTGGCAAGCTTTCCGGCACTCTTGGGCGGAAGACCCTCTCTTTCTGGGCTGCGAAATGTCCTCTCGAATCTCTCCAAGGCGGCATAGCGAAATCATGCAACTACAAACCAGTTACGCAAACAGCGTCAGCTTTGAATTCAGCGCATGGGACTTAAAACTCGTTTTCGGTCAACTGGACCAGCAATCCGAGAAACCACTCATTGAACGGCACACGGCGGTTACAATTCCCTGGGCCGTCGCCAAGACGCTGAGCTACTGGCTTTTGGCGAACATCGCCATCTACGAACGGAACAATGGGGCGATCCGAGTACCGCCTGTTGTAGTTCCACCGAGGCCAGAACCATCGGCCGGCGACTCTGGAGACGCCGTTTATCGAGCCATGCTAGAGGCGCACGAAAGGCTCTTTGGCGAGAACGCCGGCGAGGCTCTCAAGTCACGAAAGGAGTATCACAATGGCAACATCCAATAACTCGTTAGGTCTCCTAATCAACGCCCAGACAATTGGCGGGGATAGCGTAGACAAGCTCGCGCAGAGTATCGGGCGTCTCAGCACGACCTTCGAACAGGCCGGCGCGAAAGCAAAGGAGCAGACCAGTTCTTTCGATTCCTTCGCGGCCTCGGTAAAGCAGGGTATTTCTGACCCGCTGGGAGCCGCTGGCAACGTAGCCGAATCCTTCCTGAAGACCCTGGGCCCGGTCGGAGTCGGGCTAGGCGTAGCGGGTGCCGGATTCGCAGCGTTTGGTGCCTCGGCGATCGCTTCGATGAAGAGCCTGGGCGAACTCGGAACCCAGATCGAAAATATCTCCATCCGCACGGGGCTATCGACCAAGGAAGTCGGGCAATTCTCCTTTGCGGCGAAAGCGGCCGGTTCGGATATCGGCGCATTCGAGACCGCGATGCGGACGCTCTCGAAGGGACTGTCCGACAACTCCGAGGATGGCAAGAAAGCGCGCCAGGCCCTCGCCGATATGGGTATCACGGCCCGCGATTCGAGCGGCCAACTTCGCCCCATGTCTGAGATCTTCCTGGAGATCTCCAAGGGCCTTAGCGGCATGACCGACGTCGCAAACCGAAACACTGCGGGGATTGCCCTCATGGGTCGCAGTTGGCTTGAATTGGCACCCGTGATGATGTCGCTTAACGAGAACGTTCAGCGGGCGAAAGAGTTGGGGCTTGGCGTTGACGAGGACAGCATACAGCAGTGGAAGAAATATCACGAGCAAATGACAGAGGTGGACTTCCTCTGGCAGAAACTAAAGCGCGAATTTGAACAACCCCTTGCTGCGGTACTTTCCGTCACGTTAAAGTGGCTCACCGATGGGCCGAAGCGTGATCTGCGCGACAGGGAGTCCTTTAGTTTCGCCGACTTCTTTGGAGGCAGAGATAATGCGTCCGAAGACGCGATGGAGGGCGGGTTCGTTTCCGGCATGTTCGGGAAAATGGGGCCGAAATCCCCATCGCTTGATGTTTTGCGGAATCCGGATCGGTTCGCACAGAACGAAGCGGCGCCCGCCTATGCGAAAGGGGTACAGAATGCCGCCCATCTCGATGCTCTCCGCGGTGCTTTCGGCGCTACCAAGGAAGGTATTCAGGAGGCGCTCTCGCAAGCCAAGAAAGACCTCAAGGACGCGCGGGATGCGCTGTTCTCTGGGGATCTATCGCAGGAGTCCACTGTAAACACGAAGGCTTCCGATGTAGCACGGCTCACCGCACGACTGGAAGCCATGAACGCAGCGGATAAGGGCGGCACATGGGTCTATCGAGAGGGCGCGAACACTCCGCAGCGCAGTATGGTTCCCAGTCTCTATGGACCCCAGTGGGGCGGCACGGGCGCAAGCGATGTGCTGTCGATCTCCGAGTCCGATATCACAAGAGCCAACAGCGGTGCGGAATCGGCTAGTGCTGAGCAACTGAAGGCATACGCTCAGGGTCTTCTCGAACTTGAAAAAGACCGAGAGGACCAGGTCCTCGAAAACGAGAAGAAAATCGCCGAACAGCGTAAAAAGAGCGAGGAGGAAATCGCCGATCTACGCCAGCAAGCCGAGGACAAGTATGTCGAGACCGTAACGCGCGCCTTCGATGCCCTTACTTCTGGTAAGTCCGGTGCCGTAACATCGTTCTTCATGGCCCAACTCAAGGGCCTGGAGAATACCGTAGTCGGCAACGTCGCGCGGATGAGCTACAAGGGCATCTCGGAGCACATGCCGAGCATCACATCGGACTCCGATAATTTCCTTGGCAAGCTACTCAAGGGAACGCCATTCGAGAAATCTCCCGGAAGCACGCTCGATCCGGCTGGGACGAAGCTAAACATGGCTGGCGACAAACTGATCCAGGCCGCGTCCGCTCTCTCTATGTCTCGGACCGGGGGCGGCGGGGGATATGTCGGCGGATCTGGGGACTACCTGAACTCAATCGGCATCAATCCGGATACGGGCGACTTCTACGATTCGGACGATCAGGGCTGGGGCCTAAGCGATTCCGAATCCGCCGCGGCAAACCCGTTTACTGGCGTCGGTTCAGATGATGACTCGGACCTGGACTCTGGTGGCGGCATGTCGCTGGGCGCGGGCATAGGAATAGCAGGCGCTGGCGTCGGCGGCATCATGGGGTTGCTTTCGGGCATCAAGGAAGGTAACGCGCAGGGCGTAGCTAAGGCTGGCGGCTCCGTGGCGGGAGCGGCGGGGGCGATTATGGGACTCGCTGGAGTATCTGGTCCCGCAGCACCGATCATGATGGGCGTCGGGCTTGCATTGGGAATGGTAACGGCAATGTTCGGCGATCCCCGGACAAACCGCGAGAACGACATCACCAAAGCCGTACAGAACTCCCAGTACATCGCTCCGCAGGCCATCCATGAAACGATGAGCATGGGCGGGACCTACTCAGACTACGACCGATCGGGGAATCTTCGAACCTCGAACCTTTCTCCCGTGCCGCAAATTCAGGAGGGCTACTGGGACAGCGTGCATAAGGTCATGGTGCCTGGACGGGTTACGAGTCCCTTCGGCGGCGGGGCGTCGGGCACGGTAAATCTGATCGTGAACGGCGACATGCTGGACTCGGATCAGTTCTTCCAAAAGCACGGGGAAGCCGCTGCTAACGCCCTGTACGCCAAGATTCAGGGCGGCCATCCGATCGTGACGGCGCTTCAGGATAGGCTCGGAATTCACTAAGAACGTTTATCGTGGTTCCGCTAGGCGAGACTCAGAAACCCCTACCTGAACGCCAATACGGCGGCGATCAACCCAGCAAGCGGTACAGTCAGCAGCACGCAGCATCCGGCCGCCGCTCCAAACTTCTTCTGTCGGCCGGAACGGGTGAGGGGAATACCGATCTGACGAGAGAGTCTACCCTTTGCGGCGGATAGCCCAATCGCGCGTTTCCAAGAGAATGAGAGTCCAGGAATCCCGGTACTGCTTCTTCTGCCCATCGCAACTCCTTACCCCAGAGAACCCCGCGCCCCGTGCGAGCCTATCACATCCAGGAAACGAAAGCGGGGGCGAAGCGGGGCGCCCCCGCGGAACTTTCTTCGGGGCTCACCCGTTGAGGGCGGCTGCGCCTCCGACTACCTCTCCAAGTATGTGCTCGGCGACGTCGTGCTCCCCCTTAGAGCGGAACTTAGAGCAGAGGCGCTTCAGGTCTTCCGCACGCCAGATCTCGATTTCGCAATCCATCTGACCGTACCCGTATGCCTGCGGTTCCTTCGCATACCCCCGGCGATTGCGGCCGGCTTCGAGCGCTAGATCTCCGTGCTGAACTTCGGCGCCCGCTTCGATTCGGTTGCGCAGTTTCCACATGCCATCCCAGACGGCCTGATGCGCGGCCACAATCGCGTGAAGCTCTTTCTGGGTGATAACGTCCCGATGCCGGGCGACCTTCGTTCCGGCTACCGCGGGCGCAGCGATCGCCGCAGCGACGGCGCCCAAGAAACCCTTTCGGGTGATATCTGCCATTTCTTCTCCTTTTCTCGTGTTCTTGACCCCTGTCTAACGGGTCTGGATGAATTATGGCTTGACCGGTCAAGCCATGTCAAGTACAATTTAACTTGAGCGAAAAAGCTATCCTGTTCTGATGGCACAGAAACGGCAATCGAAGAAGAATCCGGCGGCAGTCAGTCTCGGCAAGTTGGGCGGCAAAAAAGGCGGACCCGCACGCGCGGCGAAGCTCACATCCGAGGAGCGGCGGGAGATCGCCCGCAAAGCTGGCAAGGCCGGCGCGGCAGCACGGTGGGGGAGCGCGAAGGCAGCGAAGAAGACGAGCCAGAAGGAGCGAGAGCAATGACCGCATGCGCACTGTGCGGGGAGGCGACGCCGGTGAGTGGGAGGTTCTGCCCCTGCTGTGGCTACCATGTTCTCGGCGATGAACTGTTGAGCGATCCTGGGCTGACGCAGATCCAGATCGAACTGGGAAGGGCACTGGAATACTTCTGCTTTCGCGATGAGCGGTGGACGTTGCACACTTTGGCCGATGCCCGACAACCTATCGAATACTTCGACTTGCGAGATCGCCAGGAGATCGAAGAAAAGACCGTCAAGGCCCTCACCGAGGCCCGGCCGGTGAGCGATCCATTGGGCGCCGAAGTGCTGCGTCCCCTACGGAAAATCATCGGTGCATCACTGGAGCACTCGCGAGAGTACGTTGAGGGGCTGCGGAAGCGGGGGGTAATCCGGACTGAACCGCGTCCCGCCAGCGGAACCCTGGAGGGGGTCGAGCCGTTTTCATCGACGCTTTACTCGTGGGTCAGGTGTAAAGACGGCGAGTAAGAACGTACGTCCAAAAAAGGGAAAACAATGTCCGTCTACCGTCCGAAGTACCGCGACCCGAAAACGGGTGAGGAGAACTGAAAATGCCTGACCTGGAACTCTACAGACGGCACACTCCCGATTGTCGGTACACCGAAAAGCGGCACACGAAATGCAATTGCCCGATCTGGTGCCAAGGTGTGTTGTGCGGTGAGCCCGTCCGCGAATCACTCGGTACGCGCGACTGGCAAAGGGCGCTGAAGCTGCGCGACGCACGCGAAAATCCCGACGCGCCGCGCGTCAAGCCGATCGCCGATGCCATCACCGCATTCGAGAGCGAAATTGCGAAACTGGAGTCTTCAACCCAGCGGAAGTACAAAAACGTCCTGCGGAAATTGCGAGAGCACTGCAAATCGGCTGGCCTGGTCGACATGGACGAACTGACGGTTGAGCACCTGGATAGTTACCGTGCGGGCCGCTCGCTCTCGCCTATCACGGCAACAAAGGAACTCCAGACCCTTCGGCAGTTTCTCTCGTTCTGTGTCGAGCGCGACTGGATCAGGAAGAACCCGGCGAAACAGATCAAGGCACCGCGGAACATCAAGCCCGCGGAGGTGGTTCCATATGAGGCCGCGGAGGTGGTCAAGATTATTGCGGCTTGCGATGAGATCGGCAGGGGCGCTTACGAGCGGCTGCGAGCCCGCGCAATGGTCCTGTTGCTACGGTATACCGCTCTGCGGGTCTCTGACGTTGCGACCCTTGCGCGTGACGCCATCCGAGACGGTCAGATCCTTGTGCGGACGCTAAAGACCGGGCAACCCGTGTTTCTGCCGATCCCCCAGGAGCTAGAAAACGCGCTCGCCATCCTTCCGAACCCGCGCGGCGCCGGCAATGCTCCCCGATACTTTTTCTGGAACGGGAGCACGTCACGGCGCGCCGTGGTCGGAATCGCGGAGCGTACGCTCGCGGCCGTCTTCGAGAAATCGAAAGTACCGAACGCACACGCCCATCGCTTCCGCCACACGCTCGCTACGGACCTTCTGGCGACAGGCGCGACGGAACAGGACGTTGCGGACATTCTGGGGAACAGCCCGGCCATCGTGCGGAAGCACTACGCGAAGTGGTCCGCGGCTCGACAGGAACGCATCACGAGCTTGATGTCTCTGTACCAAAAATGTACCAAGAATCCCGTTTCTGGCGTTTTTGGCATTTCAGGCACTTTGCAGAATCAATAACTTGCGTGTTTTCAGTGGGCACGTGGGGGTTCAAGTCCCCCTCTCCGCACCAGATATCTCACCGGGAATCAGTTGATTACAGACTGATTCCCCGTGCCCCAAGTCCAAACCGCCATGCGCAGGAGGAAGAGATGCAGAAACTCCGTCGGGAAAACCAGCGCCTGACCGAGCAACTGCGTGAAGCCGAGATCGTAATCGATGTTCCCAAAAAAGTGGGCGCTGTGTTGGGGTGGCCCCTGCCGAAGGCGGACCCCGAGGAGAAACCCTGATGGACGCCGTCACCCATCGGGTCCCCACGGGGGGCGTGGTGGCCGCCGGCGATGTCCTCGGGGTGGCCCGTGCTCGCTTCTATCGACGGCGTCCCGTCTTGGGCCCGCTCGCATCGCCGGCGCCCGAGCCGGCCTGGCCCGGTGAGCGGTCGGTGCCGGCTCGATCCCTGAGCCCGGTCGAACGCGCCAACGTCCTGACCGTCTTACAGGAGGAGCGATTCCAGGACCGCTCCCCCGCCGCCGTGCAGGCCACCTTGCTAGACGAAGGCCAGTACTTCTGTTCGATCCGCACCCTGTACCGCATCCTCGAGCCAGAGGGATAAGCACTGCTGCAACACTTCGGTTGATAGAGACACAACAGGGGTGTTAACTTCCGTCATGACGAGCGGAGAGCTGAGGAGACTATGCGATCAGCGCAGAGGGGTTCCAATCCTCAGCGTGTAGGCATCCGGTTGCGTAAACTTGGGGGCGGGATCCACCACGATTCCCGGCACGGCGGGAAGGTCCACCTCAAAGAGCGTCTGCTCGGGCAACACCGTGAGGTTTAAGGGCGCTTGGTCGCGGTTGGTGAGTCTCACCTGCATCAAGATCTCGTCGGAGTTGGGCGATGCCCGTACCCTCGTCTCCACGCCGAACGACACCCACCTTCCCTTCAGATATCTGTGAAATGTGCCGGTGCGAAGAAACTCATTCGGTCTCCATTCCGACTTCTGCGGAAGCACCGACGTAACCCACTCCGGGCTAAAGTTCATTCCGAGCGGTAACGGCATGCTCCGCCGGGTTATGTCAAGGTACTCGTACGTTTGCCAGCCGGCATCGCGTATCAGAGTTCCCGTTCCCTCGTCACGGAAACTGAGCAGAAAACGGTAGTTGGGTAGAATGACCGGCGGAATCGTTAGCCACTGCACCCCGGTAACGGTCTTGTCCAGCAGCGAGGCTGATCCACGGCCCGCGAATACCCGCAGCCCTCGGCCGCTCAGCACCGTTCTGGTGCGCGGAAAGCCGAGTGCCTCGACAGAGAGTTCCCTTCCGCTACCGAACGCCTCCTGGCCACCAGCCACTCGCGAACAACACAATAGGCACATGATCGCGACGCTCGCGAACCCGGCGTGTCTTCGCGTGATGGATGAGGTTGGCATCCAATCGATGAGCGCGCTTATGATACGGCGATTCATTGTTTCTCCTATCGTTGATGGCTCGTCCTGTCCACGCGCGGATCCTGGCCAGCACTATGGGTCGGACCGGCGGCGCAAAACTGCTTGGCGCGATGACAACCCTGGCAGCCGATCGACCTTGTCGTCGCGTGCGAGCCGGATGAACGCTTCATCTGCCCGAACGCCTCCTTCGCGCCCGCGAAACTCTTCCGTCAACTCGTGGTGCAGATACCTTCTTCTCCGTGCTGGCTCTTGTCGTGAACAGCGCCGCCTTCTTTATTTCTCGGGTCGGGGTGATACCGACGCGCGACAGCGCGCCAGGACCATGAACGTCCGCTGTTTCATGACTTCCTCCTTCACGTTTCGTACAGTAATAGCATTTTCCCGGTCTCTTTTTGTACAACGCTGTTGCCGCCTCAGCCGCAAGTTCGAAGACTACTACGTTTTCGGCCAGGAGGACGCGCCGGTGGTGCTGGACCGGTTCTCGCCCGTGCTGCACCTTATTCAGAGCGTGCGCGACGAAGCCCACCGCTTCGCCGTGACCTTCCACCGCTCCCGGCGCGACGCGGAGCGGCTCGGATCCCAGCTCGAGCAGATTCCCGGTGTTGGTCCGGCCACGGTGCGCAAGCTGCTGAAGCAGTTCGGCAGCCTGGAGAGCGTGCGCCAGGCCTCGATGGAAGCGCTCTCGGCCGCAGTGGGGCCAGCCGTCGCGCGCAAGGCCCGGGACCACTGGGACGCGCGGCAGCGGGGCGAGTGAACGCCTGCTTGTTCACTCCACGCGAAAGCTGTGGCGCGATTCGGCGGTTTGAGCGCCGACCTGGTCCCGCAACGTGAGGATCACCGTGTACTCCCCGGGTTTGATTTTCTTGTCGAGGTTCAAACTCAGCACGCCGGGCACGTAGCGCTTCGGATAGAAGGACTCGTCCTGCTCCTGAGCGGCTTGCGCCTCGGAGAACAGCGTCTTTCCATCCGGACCGGCAAGCGCCACTCCATAGCTCACATCCATGCGATTGTTCGCGCCGTAGCGGAAACCGGTGATCTCAAATCGCGCCCAAACGGAGTCGCCGGCCCGGAAGACCGCCTGAATCAATGGGTCGCGATCGTCCTCTCCACGCAGGAAGCGGAAATCCCTGGCAACCAGTGTTTGGCTCGGCTCGACGCGCTTGCCCCGAACGGGAAAGCCAATCTCGGACCGGGCCTCCTGTTTCGAAAGGGCGTCCTCCACGACGACCCGAACGTGGTACGTCCCCGGCAAAGCGAGCGTCGGAAGTTGAATGGAATCCCGCACGATGGGCATCCAGTTCTTGTCTTGGGCGGAAAGTTGCGTGCGGATCGCGCGCTGGATGGTCTTGACAATCGGCACGGCTTCCGGATCGGCCGCGTCAATCCGCACTCGCAGGTCGATGTTCGAGCTGGAAGAGACCTGGTATCCCTGGATTTGAAAGCTGAAGAACACCGTGTCGCCGGACAGGAAGGCGAATCCGGGATCCAGGAGCGGACCATCTTCGTATTGCCGCAGCGCCAGCCTCGCGATCGCAAGCTGCTTGGGCGCGGCAGCCCCGGAAGCAGACAGCACGGTAACCAACAAAGGCAGCCATGCCGGGTAATGTCGAAGCGCCATGGTTGACAGCCAATCGCGTCTGCTCTTATTGTCCCGCAGTTGGTGAAATCGGGATGCGCGGCGCGCCGAGCTGCAACGGAAGATCGACCGTCGCCAGCTTCACATTCTCCGGCTCGGCATCGTCGCTCAGTTTCAACCGGTATTCCGCCGTGGGCACATCGAATACGACGCGGCCGTGAAGGGTGTCCGCCGGCTTCACGGTGCGTATGTAGCCCAGCCATTCGGAAACTCCCTCGGCATCGGTCAGCTCCGGATAGCTCGTGCCGCGGCGATCGGATACGCTGAGCGGGGGGATGCCGGATGTTGTTATGCCGCTATTGGTCACCGTCAACCGCACGGCGAGGAACCGGTCATGCGGAATCCTGGGAATCGGGGCATCGATCTGGTCCAACCACTCCGTTTCGAGGACGGTGTAAATCAGCGGGCCCACCTGGACCCGCTCGCCCATCCGGTATATCTTCGAACCGATTGAGGAGCTTTGAGAAGAGCAGCCCGATAGGACCAGCACGAGAGCGAAACCACAAGCCAGCTTGAACATTTGGATCTCCGGGAGATTATCGTAGCAGAAAAGGCGGATCTCAGCCGCCTCCCAGCGGAAGGCGCAAGCGGGCTTCCGAGCCCCGGACCGAGGGACGATTCCGGAGCGTCAGGCTGCCCCCATGGGCCTCCGCAATCTGCCGGCTCAGAACCAGACCGATTCCCGAGCCCCCGGGCTTGGTGGTGTAGAACGGGACGAACAGATTGGATGTGCTGGCGAGACCGGGCCCCTCATCTTCGACCGTGATCTCGGCGTAGCTGCCGTTCCGCGTCCAGCGTACGCGAACGCCGCCTCCGGTCTCGAGCGCCGCGTCCACCGCGTTGCGTAGAAGGTTGATGAGAAGCTGCTCCAATTGATCCGCATCCGCCTGGATGGTCAGGTCCGGGCCGGGAACGGTTTCGATTGCGAGGCGCGTTTCCAGACTCAGCACCCGCCGCACGCAAGCGCCCAGGTCCACCGGCTGCATTTTCGGCTGCGGCAGGCGGGCCAGCCGGGAATAGGCTTCCATGAACCGCGTCAGCGCCTCGGCTCGGGAATTGATGACGGCAAGTCCGCCTTTCAGATCGTCCCGCCAATCGGCCGGCAGGGGATCGCGGCCCGCCAGGGTCTCGAGGCTGCCGGCAATCGAGCGGATCGGAGCGAGCGAGTTGTTCAGCTCGTGACCGAGGACGCGGAGGAGGCGCCTCCAGGCTTGCCGCTCCTCCTCGCGCAGGGCGCGGCTGAGATCGGTGAGCACCAGCAACTGGTGAGGCAGACCTTCCTCGCGAAAGGCGCTGCGGCTGAGGCCCCACCGCCCGATGGCGCCCGGAAATACGAGCTCGGCCGTGCGCGGCACGCCGCCTTCGAGGCACTCCGCGAGGCCAAGCTCGGCGGCCGTGCGGCCGAGGAGCCGTTCGGAGGGTTGCGCCAGGAGCCTTTCCCCCGCGCGATTCACCAAGCGGAGGCGCTGGCCGCCGTCGAACGTGAAGATCGCAACGTCGATCTCGCTCATGACCGTGCGGAGCAGCAGGGTGGCTTCCATCGCGCCCAGGCGTTGGGAGCGCAGGGTCTCACTGAGCGCGTTGACTTCGAGGATCACTTCTCCGAGCGCATCGTCCCGGCGCGCGCCGCGCGCGCGGACCGAGTAGTCGCCTTCGCGCAAGGCCGCCAGCAGATTCGAAAGAGTCCGCAGCGGGCGGACAACCACGCTTTCCGCCGAAGCGGCGAAGCCCAGCCAGAAAAGCGCCATCGAGACCGTGAGCGTCCATTGCGTCGGGGGAGTGAAATCCCCCCGCCACAAGAGGATGAGAGAAATGAGCAGGGCCGGGACGCCGGCCGCGAGCGCCCGGAGCAGAACGCGGTGCTCATGGCGAAGCGGGGCGGGCTTCCGGAGCTTCATAGCCCGTGACGCTGGATGCGGCGGTACAACGCGCTGCGGCTCAATCCGAGCGCGCTGGCCGCCTGGCTGACGTTGCCCTGGAATCGCGCGAGCGCCTTCCGGATGAGGAACGCCTCGACCTCTTCGATGCTCATGTCCTCGAGACGCTGAGAGGCATCGCGTCCGGCCTGCCGCAGCCCGAAGTCGCTCGCCTTGGCCAGCGTGCCCTGCGCCATCAGCACGGCGCGCTCAACCGAGTGGTCCAGTTCGCGGACATTGCCCGGCCACGGATGGTCGAGCAACACGTGCATGGCGCCGCTCTCGAAACCGGTGAGGTTCTTGCGGTAGCGCTGGGCGTACAAGCCGAGAAAATGCATCGCGAGCAGCGGAATGTCCTCGCGCCGGTCGCGCAACGGCGGGATACGGATCTCGATCGTATTCAGGCGGAACAGCAGGTCCTCGCGGAAGCGGCCGGCCGAAACCTCCGAGTGCAGATCCGAGTTGGTGGCCGAGAGGATACGCACGTCCACGCGCCGCGTTTTCGAGGAACCGAGACGCTCGAACTCGCCGGTTTCGAGCACGCGCAGAAGCTTGGCCTGCTGGGCCGGCGTGATGTTCGCGATCTCATCGAGGAACAGAGTGCCGCCATCGGCCAGCTCGAAGCGGCCGACGCGATCGGAGCGCGCGTCCGTGAAGGCGCCCTTCACATGGCCGAACAACTCGCTCTCGAAGACGCCTTCGGGCAGCCCGCCCGTATTGACGGTGATCAGCGGCTTGGCGGAGCGGGGAGACGCCGCGTGCAGCGTTTGGGCGACGACGCCTTTCCCAGTGCCGTTCTCGCCGGTGAGGAGCACGTTTGCGCCCGCCGGTCCGATACGCTCGATCAGTTCGAGGACCGGCCGCATGGAGGGCGCTTCGGCGATGAGCGTGGGCCGGCCCTCGGCGCGCAGCAGCCGGTTCTCGGTTTCGAGGCGCTGCCCCCGGCGCAGCGCCCCGCCGAGCTCGACCTGGGTCCGGAGGACGGCGAGCAGCCGCGCGTTCTCCCACGGCTTCTGGACGAAATCACGAGCGCCGCGGCGCATGGCCTCGACGGCAAGCTCCATGCTGCCCCAGGCCGTCATCACGATCACCGGCAGGGTGCTGTCGAGCGCCTGCAAGCGGGTGAGCAGATCGAGGCCCTCCGCGCCGGAGGTGGTGTCGCGGGCATAGTTCAGGTCCATCAGGACCGCGTCGAAGTCGCGGCTTTCTACCGCCTTGAGGACCGCGGCGGTCGAGGCGGCGGACTCGATGTCGAAGCCCTCGCCTTTGAGCAGCAGCCGCAACGCCGCCAGGACGTCGGGCTGGTCATCCGCGATCAGGATTCTCGGGTTTGAACTTGCCATTCCGTTAGTGCCACCGCAAACTTTTTGTGGGTCGGTCCGCCATAAGCGCTAACCTGGCGCCGATCGCCGGTTCAAAGCCGTGGCGCGGACTCTCGGTCTGCCGCGTCGAGACTCTTCTCGACGTGAGAATCGGCCTCGACACGAGCGGGAGGCGGCAGGCAAGAGTGCCTGCGCCACAAAAGCGGTCCGCCGCCTTAAGTTAGCGCTTATGGGGCGTCCGCCCCACAACGAACAGCCTGTGCCAGTCATGACGTTCTAATTGTTGACGAGCCAGCCGTCGAAAAGATTGACTACGCGATTCCCGTAGGCCGCGTTGGCCTCCGAGTGGGTCACCTGAATGATGGTCGTGCCGTCATTGTTCAGGCGCTTGAAGAGTTCCATGATCTCCTTGCCCTGGCTGGAGTGCAGGTTCCCGGTCGGCTCGTCCGCCAGGATCAGGTTGGGGCTCGCCACCAGCGCGCGCGCCACGGCAACGAGCTGCTGCTGGCCGCCGGAAAGCTGGTTGGGGTAGAGGTCCTTCTTGCCCACGATCTGGAACCGGTCGAGCAGGTCGCAGACGATGCCCGCGCGATCCGAGGCCTTGACATTCCGGTAAGAGAGGGGGATCTCGAGGTTTTCGTAGACCGTGAGGTTGTCCAGCAGGTGGTAGCTTTGGAAGACGAAGCCGATGTGCTTCTTGTTGAGCTCGCCGCGCTGCTTGGGGTTGAGCTTGTGTACGGGCTGCCCGAGGAAATGGAATTCTCCGGACCATGCGCCGTCCAGCATCCCGATAATGCCGAGCAGCGTCGATTTTCCGGCCCCGGACGGTCCCATGACCGTCACGAACTCGCCTTCTTTGATTTCGAGGTTGATCCGGCGCAGCACGAAGGTCTTCATGTTCCCGACCGGATACCATTTTTCGATGTTGTTCAACCTGATCATCTCGCCGACCCGTCCCGAATCATTCTATGTTATTTGGCGCTACCGGTAGCCCTCCGCACGCTACGGGCCAGACGCACCGGCCTGGAATGTGCGGCGTTGGCGGTGGAATGGGCGGGCGGGTGTCCGATTTTGGGATTTCCGGGTTCGGAAGCGCACACCGGCGGTGTGAGGATCAAGGGTCGTGCGCCGGACTGTACCGCTTGACGATCGCAACCCCGGTGAAGATGACCAGCATGGCCAGCGCCTCCCGGATGCCAAACGCCTCGCGGTAGAAGAACCAGCCGAGGACGACCGCAACCACGGGGTTCACGTAGGGATAGATCGAGACCACCGCGACGGACAGATGGCTCAACGCGTAGATATACGAACTGTAGCCGACAATCGACCCGAAGATAATGAGATACACCAGTGCCGAGATGCCGCGGACGGAGGGGACGATCGGGTGGCCGTGAGCGGCGAGCGCCAGGGGAGCGACCGCCAGCCCGGCCGCGAGCTGCTGAACGGCCCCGCTCACGATCGGGTGCGCCAGCGGCGCCTGCCGCCGGTGCCAGATCGAACCGGCCGCCCAACACGCGTTGCCCAACTGCAGCAGGAGAAAGCCGTGGAGCGCCAGGCGGCCGGCGCTCTGATTCGAGATGTCGGAGGAGACGAGCAGAGCCGCGCCGGCCAGTCCGAAAAACAGCCCCAGAACGGTCGCGGGGTAGAGGCGGCCTCCGCCCGGGATCAGCGACTCGATGCCGACCAGCCAAAACGGCGACACGGCTACGAAGAGCGCGGCGAGGCCGCTGGGAATCCAGGTTTCCGCAAACACGAGTGCGGTGTTGGCGCCTCCGAGCAACATGACGCCGACGAGTGCGGTCGTCCACAGCTCACGGCCCTTCGGCAGATGGGCGCCCATGAAATACGCCACCGCCAGCATGAGAGAACCGGAAATGGTGAAGCGGATGGCTACGAGTGCGAGCGGCGGGAAGGATTCCAGCGCCATCCGGATTCCGAGGTAAGTGGTGCCCCAGAAGAAGCACACGCTGATCAGGGCCGCGTAGGCGCGGGTGGCGTGCGGCCGGACTCCGGCAACCGTGCCCGAAGACACCACGACTGCATCGGGAGTGGCGCGGTTGGTCAATTTATTAGGGTAGCACCGGGAACAGGTTCCGCTAGAATGGGAGCTTGATCCTGACGCTGACCATCAACCCGGCAATCGACCACAATGTGACGGCGGACCGCCTGGTTTTCGAAGACCGCGCCTACATCGTCACGACATCGGAGTCCGCCGGTGGACGCGGCATCAACGCGTCCTGCGTGATTCATTCTTTCGGCGGCAAGACGCTCGCCATTGCGCCATCGGGCGGAGCCTCCGGCAAGAAATTCCAGGCGCTGCTGTGCGGCTGCGGTTTCCCTGTGGAGCTGGTGGAGACGGAGAAGGAGATCCGGACGAACCTGGCGATCACCGACCGGGGAGGTCTGACGATCAAGCTCAATCACCCGGGCCCAAACCTGACAAAGGCGGAGTCGGACCGCCTCGTGGACGCCGTCCGCCGAAAGCTGCCAGGCGCCGCGTGGCTGATGCTCTGCGGGAGCCTTCCGCCCGGTGTGCCCGGCGGATTCTACTCGAAGCTCATTCAGATGGCGCACGAGCAGGGCGTCAAGACGCTGCTCGATACGGATGGGGAAGCGCTGATCGAGGGAGTCAAGGCGGCGCCCACGGTGGTGGCTCCGAACCAGCAGGAGGCCGAGAGGCTGCTCAACACGGCCCTGATCACGCAGGGGCACTTTCTGGATGCAGCGGAGCGGATACGCCGGATGGGGCCGGAGAGCGTGGTTCTGTCACTCGGCAGCCGCGGCGCGGCCGGCGCGACCGCGACGGGGCTGATCGAGGCGATTCCGCCGCGCATTGAAGCGGTGTGCCCGATCGGCTCCGGCGACGCGCTGGCGGCTGCCTTCGTCTGGGCGCAAGCGGAAGGCAGTTCCTTTGGCGAGGCGCTTCGCTGGGGAGTCGCCGCGGGAACGGCCTCGGCGCTGCTGCCGGGCCTGCGGTTCGCCACGCTGGCGCAGACGAAAGAGATGTACGAGCGCGTCGAGGTGCGGGAAGCGCGGTAGGGGCCGCCCTCACACATGGGGCCCGAGAAACCGAGCCCCGTTAAAATGGATCAGGTGCGACGGCGCATCCGCAACCCAAACCTCCGTCTCCCAGGCGATCTCACCCAGATAACGCGTCATGACCGCCCGCGATGGAAACGCCGTCACATAGACAAGACCCGCCTTCGATCCCGCAAACAGTTGCGCCAGCTCATCGTGCCGTTTCCCGTCCACGGGGCCGTGACTCGTCACGGATTCAACCAGCAACAGCCACCCCCGTTTCGGGCAATACAGCACCACATCCGGCATCTTGCCGTGATCATCGACCTCCACGCCCAGCTTCGCCAGCAGTTCCTTGTCGAAGTACCCCCACTTCTCGCCCGTGTCTCCTGCATAGATGAGAGCGCCGCCCGGCACAAAGCGCGGTGCGAATTCCTGGTAGTGGGTCTATTTGCGGGCGACGTTTGGACCTTCACTGCAATCGACGCGGAGACCAAGCTCGTCATTGGCTGGGCAGTTGGACGGAGGGACGCGGGGTGTGCCGTGGACTTCCTTCAGGACGTTGCAGGCCGGTTGTCGAATCGAATTCAGTCGACCACGGACGGCCGTAAGATGTACCTCACGGCGGTCCCGGACGCGCTCGGAAATGAGATCGATTACGCGCAAACTGGTCAAGGTGTACGGCAACGATCCCGACGGGCAGAAGCGGTATAGCCGGGCGCAATGTCTTGGGACCGGGCGAATCGAAGTGATCGGCAACCCGGATCGGGAGCACATCTCCACCAGCTTTGTGGAGCGCCAGAATCTCAACATGAGAATGAACATGCGACGCTTCACGCGCCTCACGGACGCGTTCAGCAAGAAGCTCGACAACCACATTGCGATGATCGCGCTGTTCCATATGCACTACAACTTCTGCCGGATTCATCAGACGTTGCGGGCCACCCCGGCGATGGAAGCGGGACTCAGTTCCCATGTGTGGTCGATTCACAAGTATTACAACGTTAAGTATTGACACTGTTAGCCGTGGTAGTCCCTGGTATGACCGAAGGTAAAATCAGAGGTATGACCGAAGGTAAAATCAGAAAGTGCCCTGAACGTTTGGAACGATTTCTAGTCGATTTGTTCGAGCCGGTTGGTCGCAGCGAGCGGCGGCATTGGGGCGCGGTTTATGTGCGCGGGCTATTGCTGAATGGCGAGCGCAAATCCATCGAGCCGATGGCATCGCGCTTGCCGGATGGGAACGTGCAGGCCATGCAGCAGTTCGTCGCACAGAGTCCTTGGGATCCTCGGAAACACGGAACGAGCAGCAACGAAACAAAGAGCTCGCTTGGGGGTTCACGCGGCTCACTGAGTCGTATGAGTGCGCAGCCAGGGGACCAGCCTGTCGAAGCTGAACTGGTTTGCTTCGTGGAGGGAGGAAATAAATGCGTAGGTTTCCTGGGCGTCCGCCGTGAGACGCGCGCCGTTGATGGCGAGGAAAGTGTACGCGGCGGCGAAAGCCGTCCGCTTGTTGCCGTCGATAAACGGATGGTTCTGCGCGAGGCTCTCCCAAAGCGCGGCGGCCTCCTCGATCAGATCGGCGTAATAACCGGTCTGCGGCCGGTAGAGGGCGGCTTCTAGCAGCCCTTGATCTTTAACACCATGATGGCCGCCATGGCGCTCGATCTGGTCGGCATGCATGGCCAGCACCTCGGCCACGGTGAGGTAGTCGGTCATTCCGCGAGCTTCTTGTAAAGGGAGCCGTATTTTTCGTGGCTGGCGAGGTACGCGCCCAGGACGTGCGGGCGCGGCCTCGCGTTCTTGCGCTTCTCAATCAGGTCGGCGAGGGCCTCGTCCACGAGCGCCTGCAGTTGACGGCCTTCCCGCTCCGCGAGCGCGCGCACGACCGACAGGATTTCGGAATTGACCTGGGTGGCGAACTTCGCGCGAGTATGGGACATGCGACCGCTCTCCTTACGATCCAGGCTATCATGATGTATCATGAGATGTAAAGGAGCACCCGGCTGAGTGCGTTTGACAGCGTCCCTTCGCTCTTTTTATACTTGAGTTTCACGGAGTTTGGATCGCGAAGCTCCTATTGTGCTTCCTGGTAGAAGGGCAAAATGCCAAAACGTACATTTCAGCCGAACAATCGCCACCGCGCCAAGACGCACGGATTCCGCACGCGCATGAAGACCCAGGACGGACGGGCCGTGCTCTCGCGCCGCAGGGCGAAGGGGCGCTGGAAGCTGACCGTCAGCGACGAGCGCGTGGTCCGATACGCGAACGCCGACTAACCCGATCGAATCGGCAAAGAGGGCCTTATCATTTCCGAAGAACGTCCGGATCCTGCGATCCGTCGATTTCCGCAAGGTGTACGACGGCGGACTTCGGATTTCGGGGCCATACTTTGCGGCATTTTGCCTCCGGCGGACGGAAGGGGAAGGCCCCCGGATCGGATTCACGGTGCCGAAAGCGCTTGGGAATTCCGTTGTTCGGAACCGGCTGCGGCGGCGGACTCGCGAGGCGGTCCGGCTCCATCTGCATCAACTGGAACCGTGGGACATCGTGATCAATCCGCGGCGGGCGGGACTGACGGCTCCGTTCGAGGCGCTGTCGCGCGAAGTCGAACGCCTGTTTTCTCTATGCAAGGTTTAGTCGCCGGTCTGCTCGGCCTCTACAAGGCTTATATCTCTCCGTTTTTACCGTCCGCCTGCCGCTATTTCCCCACCTGCTCCGAATACATGCGCGAGGCGGTGGAGCGGTACGGCGCGGTGCGCGGCGTAGGGCTCGGCCTGCGGCGCCTCCTGCGCTGCCATCCCTTTCACGAGGGCGGCTTCGATCCAGTCCGGTGAATGTCATCATTGAAATGAAGTAACAAAATGGCGGATACCAAGAACGGCCCCACGCAACTGAACCCTCAGCAGGGACCTTCCATGGAGAGAAACCTTCTTCTGGCGTTCCTCCTGATGGGTGTTGTCCTTTTTCTGACACCGTATTTCTATAAGAGCCAGAAGCACGCGCCCGAGAAACCGGCGCGGCCCAACCCGGCGGTCCTGGAAACGCCATCGGCGTCACCGGTTGTTGCGGCGCCGCAAGCCGGACGATCGCTCCAGACGCCCGCCCCGATCGCCGCGGGCAAGGAAGAGCTGTTCACGATAGAAACGGAACTCTACGGAATTAAGCTGTCGAATCGCGGCGCGGTGGTGCGGAGTTGGGTCCTGAAAAAGTTCAAGGACAGTGCGGGAGCGCCTCTCGAACTCGTGAGCGCCCCCGGCGCCGCAAGAACCGGCTACCCGTTCTCCCTCGTCTTCCCGGACAAGGAACCGGCAGTAAACGTCAATGAGGTCCTATACTCGGCGCAACCCGCGCCCGGCGGCCTGGGCATCGATTACCGCTACTCCGACGGCAACGTCACGGTCCATAAGATATTCCGCTTCGAACGGGACGGCTACTTATCGCAAGTCTCGAGCGAAGTAATGCAGGCGGGCGCCGGATTGCCGCATCTGCTGGCGTGGCGCGGCGGCTTCGGTGATCCCAGTGTGCAGAACGCCGCGGGCCAGCAAAAAACCGTCTTCTTCGACGCAGCGTCCAACAAGCTCAACACCAAGGATGCCAAGGCGGCCAAGAACGGCCCCGTCAACGATTATGGGAACTACTCGTTCGCCGGCATTGAGGACAACTTCTTTGCGGCGGTGTTCCTGCCGAAGGCCAGCGCACCGTTCGACATCCGAACCGTGAGCGATACCGTACCGGGAGCGGCGGATAAGGCCGAACAGCCCCGCGCCGGGGCCGAGGTGGGCGGCGGCGCCGGGAACCAGTTCACTCTGTTCGTCGGTCCCAAGGACCTCGACCTCCTGCGCAAGATCGATCCGCGCCTGGAACAAATGGTCGATTTCGGCTGGTTCAGCTTAATTGCCAAGCCCCTTTTTCTTATCGTCAACTGGCTGAACGACCATCTCACTCACAACTACGGCTGGGCCATCGTGCTGGTGACCATCCTCATCAACTCCGCGCTTCTGCCGATGCGGCTCAAGAGCATGAAGTCGATGAAGCACATGCAGGCGCTCGCGCCCCAGATTGCCGCAATCAACGCGAAGTACAAGAACGTCGGGCTCCGCGACCCGCGCAAGCAGGAGCAGAACGCGGAGGTCATGGAGCTGTACAAGAAACATGGCGTGAACCCCATGGGCGGTTGCCTGCCGATGGTCATTCAGCTCCCATTCTTCATCGCGTTCTATAAGGTGCTGGCGGTCGCTATCGAAATGCGGGGCGCACACTGGCTGTGGGTGACCGACCTCTCCCAACCCGAGCACATGGCGATCCGCATTCTGCCGATCGCGATGATCATCGCTCAGTTCGTCATGCAGAAGATGACGCCAACCCCCTCGGCGGACCCGAGCCAGCAGAAGATGATGATGTTCATGCCGCTGGTTTTCGGTTTTATGTTCTGGAGCGCATCGAGCGGCTTGGTGTTATACTGGCTGACCAGTAATTTGGTTGGCATCGCACAACAGTGGTTTATCAATAAGTCCATGCCGGCTCCCGCGCCGGAGCCGGTGGCCACATCCAAGAAAAGCGGGGGCAGACGGTGAATCAGAAGAAGTATACGGTCGCTTCGGTGTTACCCCAGGTCGGCACATTTCTCGATACGGTGCTCAACGGAGCCCGTCTGAACGTCAAGTATGTCATTGTCGAGGGCGAGACCCGCCATCCGGATTTTGAAAACCCCGATGTGGTGGTGAAGTTCTCCGGTCCGGACGTCGACCTGCTCCTCGAAAACAAAGCCGAGCTGTTGCTTGCCCTCGAGCAGCTCACGATGGACGTTCTACACATGCCTCAGGAGGAGCACTCGCGCCTGTGCTTCGACGCGAACGACTACCGGATGCTGCGAATCGAGGAACTGCGAATGAGCGCCGTCGCCGCGGCGGACAAAGTGAAGCGCACCGGCGCGCCGTTCCGCTTCAACCCGATGAACAGCCGCGAACGCCGCATCATCCACCTCGCGTTGCGGAATGAGCCGGCCGTGCGGAGCGAAAGCGCCGGCGTGGGCCCCGGCCGTATGGTCGTCATCTATCCCGCGGACATGGCGTCGCTGCCGGAGATGGCCTGGGCCGCGCCGGCTCCGAGATCGAGGCCATCCGGGCCGCCACGCCGCGGACCTCGCCGCCGCGGTTGAATCCGAACGATACCATCGTTGCCGTTTCCACGCCGCCAGGCCGTGGCGGATTGGGTGTGGTGCGCGTTTCCGGCCGCGACGCCCGCGGCATTGCGGCGCGCATCCTTCGGTTCCACAAGCCTCCCGAATGGAAGACCTGGGCCGCGATGTTGGCCGAACTACCCGATGCCCAGGGGCAGGCGATCGATCAGGTGGTCGTCACCTTCTTTGAGCATCCGCACTCTTACACCGCCGAGGACGTCGTCGAAATTTCCTGTCACGGCTCGCCGGTCATCCTGCGCCACGTGGTCGAGCGCGCCTGCGAATGCGGGGCGCGGCTGGCCGAGCCGGGCGAGTTCACGCTGCGCGCGTTCCTGAACGGCCGTATCGACCTGCCGCAAGCCGAGGCGGTCCGCGATCTCGTCGAATCCACGACGCTCTACCAAGCGCGCATCGCGGCGCAGCAAGCCGAGGGCTCGGTTTCGCGCCGCATCGCTCCGCTGAAGAGCCAGTTGATCGACCTCATCGCCCTGCTCGAAGCCGGCATCGACTTCGCCGAGGACGACGTTGCCGTTCCCAGCAGCGAGGAACTGCTCGGGCGCATCGAACCGCTCGCCGCGGGCGTTCGGCAGCTCATCGCGAGCTTCGACTTTGGCAGGCTCGTGCACGAAGGTTTGAAGCTGGCGATCGTCGGGCGTCCCAATGTCGGCAAGAGCAGTCTCTTTAACCGGCTGCTCGAGCAGGACCGCGCCATCGTCACGGAAATCCCGGGCACCACGCGCGATCTGGTCTCCGAAACCGCGTCGCTGGACGGTATCCCGGTGAAATTCTTCGATACCGCGGGCATCCGCGCAGGCCGGAACCTGGTGGAGACGCTCGGCATCGAACGCAGCTTTCAAGCGATGGCGGACGCCGACCTGACCCTGGTGATCGTCGATCTCTCGGCGCCGCTCGGCGAGGATGACCGCGAGTTGATCGGCCGCGCCGCGCGACAGGGCCGCTACCTGCTGGTGGGCAACAAGTGCGACCTGCCGCGGCGCGCCGAAATGTCCGGAGAGTTCGTCTGCGTCTCCGCGCTGACCGGCGAAGGCGTGGAGGAACTGCGCCGGCGAATCCGCGAAGCAGCCGCTCCGGGATCGTCGGAACAGGAGCCGGGCTTCATCACGAGCATCCGTCACGAGGGGTTGCTGAAGGAGACGCTGGCATCCCTGGAGAAGGGGCGGAGCGCCGTTGTCGAAAGCATCCCCCACGAGATGTTGTTGCTCGATCTCTATGCCGCGTTGCAGGCGCTGGACGGAATCACCGGCGCGACCACGGCCGACGATATCCTGAACCGCATTTTCTCGACGTTCTGTATCGGAAAGTAGCGGCAAGTGCTTGAGAATTGGTAGGCGCGGCAGGACTCGAACCTGCGACCCCCTGCTTAGAAGGCAGGTGCTCTATCCGCCTGAGCTACGCGCCCAATGGCGCTCCTGTTTGATTGTACCTGCTGCTCTCCCGCAGCCGCACCTGATAGCCTGTCTTCATGCCCACCCCTCTCGACCGGATTCTCGATTCCGGCGACCCGGAAATCTACGACATCCGCGCCACGGCGCCCGGCCCGCGGGGCTCGCTGCCGTTTGCGCCAGATCTGCTGCACACGCGCCCTTCCGGCGACCTGTTCGGCTGGTCGCAGGACGCCGGCATGGGCTGGAAACCGGAGGAACTCGGGCGCAGGGAGATCCTGCTGCTCAGCACGCACGGCGGCATTCGGGCCGCCGATGGCACCCCCATCGCGCTCGGCTACCACACCGGCCATTGGGAAGTCGGACTGCTGATGCAGGCCGCCGCCAGCGAACTGAAGGCGCTCGGCGCCGTCCCGTTCGCCGGCTACTGCACCGACCCGTGCGACGGCCGCACCCAGGGAACCACCGGAATGTTCGACAGCCTGCCGTACCGCAACGACGCGGCCATCGTCTTCCGCCGGCTCATCCGGTCGCTGCCCACGCGGCGCGGCGTGCTCGGCTTCGCGACATGCGACAAGGGACTGCCCGCGATGATGATGGCGCTCGCGGGCTCGGGCGCCCTGCCCTCGGTCCTGGTGCCCGGAGGCGTGATGCTGGCCCCCGAGCAGGGCGAGGACACCGCGGTGGTTCAGACCATCGGCGCGCGATTCGCGCACGGCGCCGTCACGCTCGACGAGGCGGCCGAGGCCGGCTGCCGCGCCTGCACATCGCCGGGCGGAGGCTGCCAGTTCCTCGGCACCGCCGCAACGTCGCAAGTCGTCGGCGAAGCTCTCGGCATGTCGCTCGTTCATTCAGCGCTCGCGCCTTCCGGCCAGTCCATCTGGCTCGACATGGCCCGCCGCTCCAGCCGCGCGGTGCTGGCGCTCGAAGAGCGCGGCCTCGCCATGCGGGATATCCTTACCGATGCCTCCGTCCGCAACGCGCTCGTTACGCACGCGGCGTTCGGAGGCTCGACGAACCTGATTCTGCACCTGCCGGCAATCGCCCACGCCGCCGGTCTCCGCCGGCCATCCGTTGACGACTGGACCGCCGTGAACCGCAGTGTCCCGCGCCTCGTGGATGCGCTCCCCAACGGGCCGCGAAACCACCCCACCATCTTCGTGTTCCTCGCCGGAGGGGTCCCGGAAGTGATGCTGCACTTGCGGCGGCTCGGTTTGCTAGAGCTCGACGCAATGACCGTCTCCGGCGCGACCCTCGGGGTCATGCTCGACTGGTGGGAGCAATCCGAACGCCGTCGGAACCTGCGCCGGCTGCTCAAAGAGCGCGAAGGCATCGACCCCGACGATGTCATCCTGAACCCGGACTCGGCCGCGCGCCGGGGCCTGACCTCCACGGTCACGTTTCCGAAGGGCAATCTCGCGCCGCGCGGCGCGGTGATCAAGAGCACCGCCATCGACCCCAGCGTGGTGGACTCCGACGGCGTCTACCGGAAAGTTGGGCCAGCGAGGGTTTTTACCACCGAGCCGGCCGCGGTCGCCGCGATCAAAAACGGGGATATCCGGCCCGGTGATGTCCTCGTGCTGGCAGGCCGCGGGCCGATGGGCTCCGGCATGGAAGAGACCTACCAGGTGACCTCCGCGCTGAAGCATCTCGATTTCGGAAAGCACGTGGCGGTCATCACCGATGCCCGGTTCAGCGGTGTTTCGACCGGCGCCTGCATCGGACATGTGTCTCCGGAGGCGCTCGCCGGCGGGCCGCTCGGGAAAGTGCTCGACGGAGACCTGATCGAAGTGCTCATCGATCGCAACCGGCTGGAAGGCTCCGTGAATCTCGTCGGATCAGGCGGCGTGCGCTTCGGCCCGGAAGAGGGCGCGCGTGTGCTCGCGGCGCGCCCGCTCAGGCCCGGCATCGCCCCCGATCCCGCGTTACCGTCCGATACGCGCCTGTGGGCCTTGCTGCAAGAGGTCAGTGGCGGGACCTGGGGCGGCTCGGTCTTCGATGCCGCGGCGATCGGCCGCACGCTTGAAGCGGGGCGGCGTACGCTCGATAATAGCTGACAAAGGCCGGAAACAGGATGGTCGAGGAAAGCAATGCTCATTGTTCACGTTCACGCGCACATAAAGCCCGGGTCCATCGACGCGTTCAAGCAGGCCAGCCGGGAAAACGCACGCCATAGCGTGAGAGAACCCGGAATTGCGCGCTTTGATGTGATCCAGGCGGCGGAGGATCCGAGCCGGTTCGTGCTGGTGGAGGTTTACCGGACGCCCGAGGCGCCCGCGCTTCACAAGGAAACGGCGCACTATCAAGCCTGGCGCGATGCCGTGGCTCCGATGCTGGCGGAACCTCGCACGAGCGTAAAGTACGCCAGCGTTTATCCGGACGAGGACGGCTGGTAACCATGCGCTTCGAGTTCGCCACTGCGGGCAGGATCGTCTTCGGCGAGGGGACCGCGCATGAATTGTGGCGCTACGCGGCCGGGCTTGGCAGCCGCGCCTTGCTGGTGACCGGAAGCTCCGGGGAGCGTGCCGCGCCGTTCGCCGCAAAGCTGGAGTCCGCGGGAATCGCCCTGGCGCGGTTCGCCGTGGATGGCGAGCCCACGCTGGGCAAGATCCGCGACGGGGTTCGGATGGCCTCGGATTGGAAGGCCGATCTCATCGTCGGCTTTGGCGGGGGCAGCGCCATCGACGCGGGCAAAGCCATCGCCGCGCTCGCCGCCAACGGCGGTGACGTGCTCGACTACCTCGAGGTGATCGGGGCGGGCAAGCTTCTCGAACGGCCTTCGCTGCGCTCGATCGCGGTGCCCACCACGGCCGGCACGGGCGCGGAGGTGACCCGCAATGCCGTGCTGGCCTCGTCCGAAGACCATGTGAAGGCCAGCCTGCGCGGCCCTTTCATGCTGCCGGACCTCGCGCTGATCGATCCGGAGCTGACCTACGATCTTCCGGCCGCGATTACCGCCTCGACCGGCCTCGATGCGCTCACCCAGGTGATCGAGCCCTACGTATCGGTCAAGGCTAATCCGATGACCGACCTGGTCTGCCTCGAGGGCATACGGCTGGTCTCCGGCGCTTTGCCCCGCGCCTGCCACGATGGACTGGATCGCGACGCCAGGCGCGACATGGCGCTGGCCAGCCTCTTCGGCGGGCTCGCGCTGGCCAATGCCTCGCTCGGCGCGGTACACGGTTTCGCGGCTGCCATCGGCGGCGCGTTTCCCGCCCCTCACGGCGCAATCTGCGCGGCCCTGTTGCCGCACGTGATGGCGGTGAATATCCGGGCTATTCGCGCGCGCATCGGGGAAGGCGACCTGCTCGCACGTTATCGCACCATCGCCCGGATCGTTACCGGCGCCGCGGACGCCGCGCCCGAAGACGGCGCCGCCCGGGTCGCCGAGCTCGTCTCCAGTCTGAACATTCGGCCGCTGCGCTCGTACTACATTCGCGACACGGACGTGCCGGAGCTGGTCCAGAAGGCGGCGCGCGCAAGCAGCATGAAAGGAAATCCGGTTCCCCTGACGCAGCCCGAACTTGCCGAGATCCTGTCGCGCGCGCTGTAGCGCTGCCCTACCTGAACGTCTTCTTCAGGGACAAGCGCCAGCGCGGCGAGCCGGCTTCCCTCTCTTTCCAACCTTGGACTGGAGACCACCAATCGAGGACAATGAGGTCATGGTCACTCTCGACATGTTGCGACGGGAGAAGAAGGCCGCCATTCTCCGGCTCGCCGACAAGCACGGCGCCCGCGGCATTCGTGTTTTCGGATCGGTTGCGCGCGGCGACAACCGCGAAAACAGCGATGTCGATTTCCTGGTGGAGTTCGAGGAGGGAAGAACGTTGTTCGACCTGATCGGTTTCCGCTTGGACCTTTGCGAATTACTCGGAGTTGACGTCGACATAGTCACGCCCAATAGCCTTCAGTACATGCGCGAGCCGGTTTTGGCCGAGGCAAGGCCGATATAGATCATGAGCGCAACCGATCCTCGGCCCTACCTCCTTCACATCCGGGATTGCTGCGAGCGCTTACAGGAGTGCGCAAGTCTTCGCGGAAGCAGCGCCGTCCCCGCGCATCTTCTCCTCGACGCGGTCTGCCGGAATTTGGAGATCCTTGGAGAAGCTTCGAGGAAGATCGGGCCTGAGTTTCGTGCCAGACACCCGGAGCTCCCGTGGCGTGAGATGAATGACCTCCGCAACGTTCTCATCCACAACTACGAGGGAGCAGACCCGGCGCTGGTTTGGGGTATCGTCGAGCGCGAGATTCCGCGCGTGCTGGAGGCTGTCCGTCGCTTGCTGGAGGCGCAGCCCGGATAACCTTGCCCTGCTCCAGCCGCCTTCCGAGCCCAACTCACCACCGCCCAGCCGCGGCTGGAGGCCGAACGGGCCGCGAACCCGGCCGTGGAAAATGGTTTTGGCGGAATTTCCTAGTGTTGACGGACGATCCGTAGCCCCCGGCTCACGATGGTGCTGGATGTTGTCGAGCATGCGGTTTTGCTCCAGCATAAGCCGGTCATGGGAATCACGAGTTCTGATTTCCTCCTGAACTAACCTGGCCGCGTCCGACGAAATAGACTGCTGTAGCCCGAAAAGTGAACTCTCAACGGTCGATCCGAGGTTGTTGACTGCCTCGCCCAATGTCCGAAACCCAGCGATCATCACCTCCCGCGTCCTACGATGTTCCCACTGAGCGGTTTGGGCAGCAAGACGGCCAAGGTTGTCTACGACTCGAATGCCCAGTACAATCCGTCGCATTCCAGCGTGGGCAACACCTTTACTCTGAATAGCTCCGGGCAGTTTTCGGACACATTCGGAGCCAACGGCGATAACTATGAGGTGAAAATCTATACGGTGCAATAGCGTAACGAAGCATACCCAACGGTAGTAGTGCCGGGCCGCATGGCGGAATGCCCGTCATGCGGCCCGGAATCAGACTTCCCGCATCGCTTCGGGGTCCCACTTCACCACGCGGCGCTCGAAATAGCTGAGATTTGAGGCAAGGGCGGGCGCGGCGGCGCGGTAACCGAAGGCCGCGTCTTCTACGGCCGGCTTGCGCTGGCGCACCGCTGCGATGAAATTCCGGTGGTGGTGGTCATGGTCGCTGTAGCCTTCCGGCGCGT